>Ga0123336_10001870_pt1 | contig 18820 bp, 17 predicted proteins | sample SSSSmetaG_FD_96466 | JGI IMG/M metagenome (GOLD analysis project Ga0123336, IMG submission 96466) | Glacier valley bacterial and archeal communities from Borup Fiord, Nunavut, Canada, to study Microbial Dark Matter (Phase II) - ​SSSS metaG | ecosystem: Environmental > Aquatic > Freshwater > Ice... | reverse complement strand
GTTTCATCCAGCTACGACTCCGAGCCGCGCGACTCCACCCCGTCGCACAAGGAGCGTGCTGGCCTCGTCCTGCTCTACGCGCCGAACTTCGAGCAGCTCTCGCCGGCGTACGTGTTCGTCTCGCCCGAGCTGACCATCGGCCGGGATCCCACGAACCTGATCTGCGTGCCGGAGCAGGCGGTGAGCCGGCAACACGCGCGCATCTTCGCGCAGGACGCGCGCTGGATGCTCCAGGACATGGGCAGCCGCAACGGCACCATGGTCGACGGCGCGTACGTCTCCGAGGTGGAGCTCGAGCCGAACCACGAGATCCGCGTCGGTGACGCGATGTTCAAGTTCGTCGATGCCGGCGTCGAGAAGTGCGTCGCCTACCGCATCGACGGCAAGGTGGCGGGCGAGCGCAAGGCGAGGAGCTTCACCGAGCTCGTGGGCGGCGCGCAGATGGACCAGATCGCGGCCGACATCGAGCGCATCGCGCCCACCGAGCTCTCGGCGGTGGTCCTCGGCGAGACCGGCACCGGCAAGGAGGTCGTGGCGCGCGGCATCCACAGCTTCTCGGGACGCCGCGGCTCGTTCCAGGCCATCAACTGCGCGGCCATTCCTCACAACCTCCTGGAGAGCGAGCTCTTCGGGTACCGCCGCGGCGCATTCTCGGGCGCCGACCGCGACAAGCCGGGCCTCATCAAGCTCGCCGACAACGGCACGCTCTTCCTCGACGAGATCGGCGACATGCCGCTCGACGCGCAGGCGAAGCTGCTGCGCGTGCTCCAGGCGCGCGAGGTGTTCCCGCTCGGCGCCACGACGCCCGAGCACGTCGACATCCGCGTGGTCTGCGCGACGCACCGCGATCTCTACCAGTACGTGAAGGAGGAAAAGTTCCGTGGCGACCTCCTCGCGCGCCTGAACGAGCACGTGGTGCGGCTGCCGCCGCTGCGCGAGCGCAAGGAGGACATCTACCTGCTCGCGAACAGCTTCTGCGCGCGCTACGGGCGTCCGGGGCTCTCCTTCTCCTTCTCGTTCCTCGTCGCGCTCTTCCACTACGACTGGCCGTTCAACGTCCGCGAGCTGGAGAGCTGCATCAAGCGCGGCGTCGCGCTGACGGACGGCGGCGAGCTCGACACGATGCACCTCCCCGACGCGATCAGCGAGCACATGAAGGGCTACGGCGACCGCCAGCGTGTCTCGCTCCCGAGCCATCTTCCGGCGTCCCCGTACGAGCAGAGCCCGCTGAGCCATCAGGGCGCCTCCCCGACCGCCCCGCCGCCGCCCCGCCGCGGCCCGCCGACGGAGGAGGAGCTCCGCGCGCTTCTCGAGCGCCACAAAGGCAACATCGCCGCGGTGGGCCGCGAGCTCGGCAAGGAGCGGATGCAGGTGCACCGCTGGCTGAAGCGGTACAACATCGATCTCGCGCAGTACCGGTAGCGCGCCCACGCGCGTCCGCCCGACGACGAGCAGACACGGGACCCGCCGCACAGACCCGTCCTCCGCGCAGTCCCGTCCCCACGCCCCACGACGCCACGCCCCGCCACGCCTCGCGCTCAGCTCTCGTCCGCCTGCCCCGCGATGTGGAGGTGGCCGTCCTCGCGGCGGAGGAGCAGCACCAGGATGTCGCCGAAGAGCTGGTCGGTGCCGACCCGGGGCGTCGCGATGGGCACCCGAACGTAGAGGTCGCCCGGACGCATCTCCGTCGGACGCTGCGGGCCGCCCGACGCCGCCAGCGCCTCGTAGCCGAACCTCTCGATCTGCGCGAAGCGCGCGATCTCCACGCCCGCGAGCCGCTGGTACTCGAAGTTCTTGATCTTCGTTCGCCACAGCTCGATCAGCTGGGCCTTCGTCCCGGCGCGGCCCAGCGGCACCGCCTCCTGCGCGAGCAGCTGCACCAGCGCGTCGATGTCCTCGCGCTCGAACGCTCGCACGTACGCGCGCACCACCTCCTCGACGTCCTTGTCGCCCAGCGGCTCGCGCAGCGCGACCACGCCCGTCGCCGGCGCGCGATCGCCCGCGACCGGCAGCGCTGGCGGCGGCTCGATCACCACGCCGTCGGGACGGCGCGGCGTCTTCGGCAGCTCCGTCGCCGTCTCGAGCGGACCGGCGCCCAGGCATCCCCCGCTTGCGAGCGCGCCCGCGAGCGCGAGCGCCGTCGTCATCGCGAGCGCAGCCGCGCGCACGATTTTACATCGACTCGGTATGCGGATCCTTGCCACGCTCGAGCGTGACGATCGCACGATCCGGAACCACCTTCCAGCGCGACTGGGCGCCTGGCGTCGACGAGGCGAGCGACCAGTCGTCGTCGAAGTCGCTCGCGAGCAGCACGAAGTGCATCTGCTCGAGCTCTGGCGTCTTGCGGCGGAGATTGAGGTCGTCGTCGATCAACGCCTCAGCGTCGCCCTTGCCGGCGAAGACGCGGTAGCCCATCTGGGCGCCGCGATGCATCGCAAACTCGTTCTCGCCATTCGAGACGAGCAGGTTGATCTGGCTCGCGCCGCCGCCGACCTCCGCTGCCATGCCGTCGACCACCGCCACGCACGAGCGGAGCGCATCGCGCACGTGCGAGGGATCGCTGATGCCGTCGTTGAGGCGCCCGGCGTCGTGCAGGAACGAGAGGAAGACGTAGAAGAGGATCTCTGCGTCGCTCTCGCCGCGGATCGACGAGCGCAGGAACTCGGGCACGCTACCCACCAGGCGATCGCGGATGGCGTCGAACGCGGGAAGCGTGCCGGTCTGCGCGAAGAGCCACTGCCGGTAACGGAACGGGTGGGTGTTCTCGGTGCGCAGCGAGCCCACGGTCGCGTTTCGCACGTGACCGACGAGCACATCCGCGCGCAAGTCTCCCGCGACCTTCGCGATCTCGACGCCATGGGTGGTGGCGTGGTCGTCGATCGGGCGACGACGCATCAGCACCTCGCCGCCCTGGTAGAAGCCGATGCCCCAGCCCAGCGCGGTCCCCTTGGACTGCACGCGCAGCGCCGCCGCCTCGGATACGAGGACACGGGCCGCGAGGTCCGCGCGATTCCCGATCAGGCCGAACAGACGAGCCATATGGAGGTTCTCCTCAGGAGAGCGACAGCGCCGGAAACAACCCGACGATAAACCGATCGTCCCGACGTTGCCAGAAGGGAAGACGCACGAACAAGGCTCAGGTTTGGGCCTGACCCGCGCCTGCTCGACGTGCTTCCCGCGTGTTCGATCCGAGCCCTGCGAGCAGCCGGGCCGACCGCTCCTTCACGCGACGCTCGACCGTCGCTCCCCAAGCGCGCGCGGCGAACGGCACGAATGCAGATGCGATGAGCGCGATCGCCCAGAACGGTAGACCGAACAGCGCCTGCATCCCTCTCAGGAACTCTGGCACATCGCCGCGGCGCGTGCCACGACGCTCACTTCGCGGGCGGGACGATGAAGGGCACGACGTGCTCGCGTCCTTCGAAGCCCGAGCGGTACGAGGCCGCGGCATGCTGGCTCTGGAACGGTCCGATGCGCACCCTGTACCAGGTGCCGCGTCCGGGAACGTGCGCCTCGACGACGTAGGCCTTGTGCCCACGCGCGCGGAGCTGACCCGAGAACGTGTCGGCCTCGCTCTGCGTGCGGAACGAGCTCACCTGGAGCTGGTAGCCGCCCTCGCGTCCCGGCGGCGACGGCGGACCAGACGGCTGGTTCTCGACGGCGTCGCTCGCGGCGCGCGTGAGCGAGTCGCGCGGGCGCGTGACGACCGGCGAAGCGCCGAGCATGTTCTGCGCGGGCAGCGGGACCACCTGGAGGCGATCGGCACCCGGCGCGCCGGGGCCCGGGTCCGCGCCGCGCACGTTGAGCGTGATCGCGGCGCTCGGGTCGACACCCGGCAGCGCGCCCGCAGGCTTCGGGCTCCCGCCCTTCACCGCGGCGAGGGCGGTGGTAGGCGAGCTCTCGTCGCTCAGGATGCCAGGGAACGTGACGTCGTGCGTGCTGAGGTCGGTGGCCTTGGGCGCCGCAGCGCCGCCGATCTTCGCCTGCGCCGTCACGAGCTCGCCGAGCGGGTCGACCTTCGCGGAGGTCGGCGCCGAGCGTCGACCTCCGATGGCGAGGCCCGCGAAGACGATGCACGCACCGCCGAGCGCGACGAGCAAGATCGTGACACCGCGCGGTGTACGGCTCTCGCCGTCGTTCTCCTGGATCTGCTCGAGGTTTCTCACGCTGCCCTGCTCCATCATCGGTTCGCCTTTCCTCGGTGGTCCGAGCGGCTGATCGGCTTCCTCCGGGCTATCGTCCATGCTGCGGACCGGCCAAGTTTGCTGCGGTTAGCGCGGCCTTCGTGCTACTCGGGACGCATGCGCGCGCCTCGTGCCCGGTCCACCGTCCTCGCGGTCCTCGTGGCGGGAGCGGTCTCCTGCAAGGACGACCCGACCGCCACCGTGGCCATCACCGTCGGGCCCGAGCTCGATGCGTTCTCGCGGACTCCGGCGCCCACCACGCTGATCGTGGAGAACGTCGCGCTCGACGGCACCGTGACCGAGCTCTCGCGCACCGCGCTCCCCGCCGACACCATCGGCCTCGGCGACAAGGGGCGCACCGAAGTAGGCGGGTTCAGGCTCTCCGCAACGGACGCAACCGGCAAGGTGCTGCTGAAGGGCGAGAGCCTGTTCGTGCAGTTCGGCGCGCTCCAGGAGGCAGAGCTCGAGATCTTCATGCAGCGCACCGGCGAGACGGCGAGGCTGCCCAACGCGCCCGTCGCGCTCGATACGCCGCACGTCGGGCTCGCCGTGGCGCGCTACGTCCTCGCGACCAGCGGCACCAGCTCGTTCCTCTACGACCTGCTGCTCCTCAAGCCGGCGCCCTCGCTCGGCGTCCTGCCGCGGACCGCCAAATCGCTCGGCGCGTTCGGCACCGCGGCGCTCATCATCGACGACGTGGGCGCCTCGACCTTCGACCTCTCCACCGGTCAGTCCTCGAATCTCGCGGCGCCCAGCGGCGGGACGTTCGCGGAGATCGCAGGCGGCGCGTCGACCGAGGCGCTCGACGGCGGCGTGAGCGTGGTCGGCGGTACGCGCCCCACCGGCAGCGGCGGCCCTAGCACGCGCGTGTTCCGCATCGCCGCCGACGGCAGCGTCGCGTTCGCCGCCCTCGCCACCGCCCGTGAGGGTGCGTGCGCGGCGTGGGTCGATGGCCGCGGGCTGTTCGTTTACGGCGGCGCTGGCGCGGATTCCGCGGCGGAGCTCCTCGCGACCGGCGCGGCGGTCGGCACGAAGCTCCCCTTCCCCGCCGATCCGGTGAAGGGCTGCGGGGCGACCGCGCTCGACGGCTCGCACGTGCTGGTGGTGGGTGGGGTCGGCTCACCCGCGGACGTCGGGGGCGCGGCTCAGGCCCGCGTGATCGATCTCGCCTGCACCACCGATTGCAAGCCCGTGCCCTGGACGGGGACGCTCCCCCTCGTGCGCGCGGAGGCCATCGCGCTCGCGCCGGACGTGGCGCTCGTCCTCGGCGACGACGCAAGCGGCGCGTCGCGCCTCTTCCGCGCCACGGCCGCGGGGCCGAAGGAGATCACGCTCAAGGTGGCGCGCCGTGGGGCACGCATGCAGGCGCTGCCGGTGAAGAACACGGTGGCGATCCTCGGCGGCGCGCCGGAGATCGAGCAGTACACGGAGTAGACCCCTACGCGGTGACGACCGACGCGGTGCATGCACTCTGCACGCGTGCGCCAGGCCACACCACGCTGTTCAGCGCCGGCGCATCGATGATCGCGCCCTCGCCCACCACCGACCCCACGATCGACGCATGCACCTGCGCCGTGGGATGCGCCCACGACGCCACGCCGCGCGCCGCGAGCCACGCCGCGTTCGCCGCCAGGTACTGCGCGACCGATCCGATGTCGACGAAGCCTTCGCTCGTCTCGTGCGCCCGCAGCGTCTCGTCGCGGCGGAGCGCCGGGAGGTACACGTCTCCGACGAGGCAGCCCTGCGGCGGCAGCAGAGCGCGCAGCGGTTCGCCGAGGAGGTGGATGCCCAGGAAATCGCCGCCACGCGTCTCGCGCCCGAAGCTCTCTTGCCGCAGGCGCACGATGCGTCCGTCGTCCGCGAGGCCCACGTTGCCCTCGTTCGCCGGGCGCGGGAACACCGCGAGCGTCGCCGCGGCGCCGCCCGCGACGTGCGCGGCCAGGAGCGCGCGCGGGTCGAGCTCGCTCAGGATGTCGCCGTTCCAGACGAGCACGTCGCCCGCACCGAGCAGCGTCGCGGCGCGCGCGAGGCCGCCGGCAGTGCCGAGCAGCTCCGTCTCGTACGAGACGAGGATCCGTTCGGCCGCTGCCCACGCCGCGAGATCCTCTGGCCGGTGATGCACGTTGACCGCCAGCCGCGCGTCCGACGCGAGCACCAGGCGCACGCGCCGCGCCACGTGCGCCACCGCCGGCGCATCACCGACGGGCATCATGGGCTTGGCGCGCAGATCGGTGAGGGGCCGGAGCCGCGCGCCCAGGCCCGCGCACAGGATCAGCGCCGCGCGGAGGGTGGCGCTGTCACTCATCGCCTCTCGTGACTAGCACATCGGCGCGGGTCGCTCGGCGAGCGCCCGGACGCGCGAGGACCGCCGCTTTTTTGGCGACGGCCGCTCCACGTAGTAGATGAACCGAGATGACCTCGCGCCTGACGGTCCATGTGCTGGTCCCGGCCGCTCTCGCGCTGGGCCTGGTGGCCGGCGTCGTGGCCTGCGGTCACGACCCCGTGGGCGTCGACGCCTGCCGGCAGATCGAGACCGCGCGCTGCGAGAACGCGAACAGCTGCGGCATCGACCTCACCATGCCCGTCCATCGCGGCGACTCCCCCAGCCTCGATGTCGGCGCCTGCAAGCGCCACTACCAGGACGCGTGCCTCCACGGCTTCGTCGCCACCGAGGACCCGGGCTCGGTGAAGGTCCAGGAGTGCGTGAACGTGATCAACGATCCGAACACGAGCTGCGACATCGTCCGGGCGCCCGAGAAGAGCCCGGCGTGCGCGTTCCTGGTCCCGCCCGCGCCAGCCGCCGTGGTCGACGCCGCGACCGAGTAGCCTCAGTCCTCATCGCCGTCGTCGCTCGCGCTGAGCAGATCGACCACCGAGTCCGTCGCGGGCGCGGCAAGGCTCTCCGGCGGGTCGTCGTCCTGCTCCACGCTCTGGACCGGCACGCGCACGCGTGAGGCGCGGAAGTGGTCGTCGAGCTCGATGCGCCAGAACGAAGGGTCGTCGCCGCTGCGGCAGCCCAGGGTGAGCGACGGCGACGCGAGGATCGTGAAGTTCGTGCCCGCGGGCTGACGCTGCTCGCTCACGTGGCGGTGCCCGTGCAGCACCGCGGTGGCACCGATCTCGTCGAAGATCTCCGCGGCGCTCCGCGCGTCGTCGAGGCGCATGCCGATCTCGCTCGGCGCGCGCCGACCCACGCCGTGCGGCAGGGGCACGACGTGATGGTGGAGCATCACGAGGCGATGCTTCGCCGCCTTGAACGCCGGCTGCGCCGCAACCTCGCGCAGCCACGCGAGCTGAGCGGGCCCGATCGCGCCGTTGTGGCGGAAGAACCGGCGCTGCGGACGCGCGCACGAGTCGAGCCCGACGAACACCGCGCCGGCCTCGGGCACGTGGCGGACCCAGCCGCCCGACGCGTGCAGCTCGAGCCCGATGCGCGCCGCGAACGCCTTCCAGGCCGCGCGCTTCGAGTCCGCCGTGGGACGCGGCCGGCCGCTGCCCCGCAGCGGGAAGAGATAGAGGTCATGGTTGCCGGGAATGACGAAGAGGCGCCCCTTGTCCTTCCAGCGCGCAAAGGCGGACTCGACCAGATCCCAGCCCACGCCGTCGTCCGTGACGTCGCCGGTGATGATCACGGCGTCGGGGTTGCTCTCCTCGATCGAGTGCACGGCACGCAAGAGGCGCACGTTGGAGTTGCGCGGCGTGCCCTCGAAGAGCACCTGCAAGGCCCCTGGCGAAGGGACGTGCTTCGCGAGCGTCGTCGCGCGGCGCGCCTCGAGGTGGAACGCCTTGGTGGCTGCGCGCTCCACCGGGTCGAGCACGCCGCCGCCCTCCTTCAGCGAAGGAACGGGATGCGCGTAGCCGTCGGGATCGACGAGCGCGATCTTCGAGGGACGCTTGCCGCGTTCGTGGAAGACGCGCCAGCCCGACTCCTGCCAGACGATCTCGAACCTCGCGACGTCCGTCGCCACGACGTTCGCGCTCCGCTTCACGACGCGCAGGCGGTCGTGGAACGTGTCGCCGAACTCGGAGACGTGGAGGTCCGAGACGTGAGCGACGGAGAACGTCACCCGCTCACATGCCGGCGAGGATCTTGAACGTGTCCCCGTCAGCTACGATCTCGAGCCGGTTGTCGGCGACGGTGTGCTTCCACTCCTCGCCCTTCAGGCCGGGGATGCGGTAGCTCGCCGAGTACGTGTACTCGATGTAGATCTTCTTGTTCTCGTTGAAGGTCACGCGGCGGTAGCGGATCTCGTAGCGGATCGTCTGCGTCTTGACGAACGACGACGTGAGGTAGTCCTTGAGGCCATCGGCATCGATGTCGTCCTCGGGGTTGGTGTTGCCGCCGTCCTCGTAGTAGCGCGGGCTCGCGAGCTTCAGGAGCGTGCCGACGTCCTTGTCCTCGACGGCGTGGCGGTACTGCTCGCAGAACGCGACGACCTTCTTGTTCTCGCTCGAGTCCTCGACGTCGGTGTTCGGGATGTACGACTTCGAGCAGCCTGCGCTCCCGACGGCGAGCAAGGAGACGAACGAGAGGGCAACGATGGAGACGAGCTTGCGCATCTTGTGTTCCAACACGGAGGACCCGAGAGGGATTCCTGCGCACGTTAGCGCGGACCGGGGACGATTAGAGCCAGAACAGACACGCTTTGGCAAATCCCCCTCCGCCGAGGTCGACTGACAAAGTGTCGGGACGATCCGTCGCGAGGGGCACGAGCGCGCGATGCGCCTCGACCGCCGCGGGCACGCCGAACACGCCTTCGCGTGACAAGCTGACAGTGCAGGACGCGAGGCGCGCCGCGAGGGGCGACGCAGCCACGAGCAAGGCGACCGCCCCGGCCTGCGTGCCCGGGGCCACGCGCCGCGAGCCGGGCCCGGCCTCGTCGACCGCGACCACCACGATGCGCTCGGCGACGCCGGCGCGCACGAGATCGGAGGCGGTGGCGAGTGCCTCGAGCCCGCCGTGCGGACCGCAGCCCACCGCGAACGCCGGCCCGGTGAGGCCGAACGCCACCGCGCACTCGCCCGCAGCTGCGTTCGGGGTGGTGTACGGGAAGCGGCGCGGCTCGCCGCGGCCCGCGCCCGCCGCAGTGATGCGCGCGAGGTAAGCGGCGTTCGTATCGAGCGTGGCGAGGCCATGCCCCACCACGATGCCCGCGCCGGCGAGGTCGCCGTGCCCCGCCGCGGCGAGCGCTTCACGCAGGCGCGCGACGGCGGCGATGGTGAGCCGCACCAGCCCGTCGGCGCGCGCGAGGCGATCCTCGGAGTAGCCGGTGAGCGCGGCCAGCGCATGCGCATCGAGGGCCCCGCTGACGTCCCCGGTGAGCGCCACAGCCTGCGAGACATGGACGTCGCGCGTGGTGAGGGGCCGCGCGGTCGCGCCGGCGTCGCGGGTGAGCACGAGCGCGGCGTTGGCGCCGCCGAACGCGGCCGAGAGCTTCAGGGCGACGCGGCCGTCGTGCGGCTGCGCGAGCTCGAGGACACGCACGCCGCCGTCCAGCGCGCCCTTCCCCGCCGATGCGGGAGCGACGGCCGACCTCATCGCCTGGAGCGCGGCGAGCGTCTCGAGCGCACCGGCGGCGCCGAGCGTGTGGCCGATGCCGCCCTTCAGCGCGTGCAGCGGGACCTCGCCGAGCCGCTCGCCGAGCACGGCCGCGAGCGCGCGGGCCTCGGCCGCATCGTTGTACTCGGTGGCGGTACCGTGCGCGCTCACCAGCGTGACCGGGCCGGCCCCGGCATCGGCCAGCGCCTGCGCCGCGGCGCGCGCCAGGCCACGGCCCTCGCGGTCGGGCGCGGTGAGATGCACGGCATCACACGACGCTCCGAAGCCCGCCACGAAGCCGAGCACCGGCAGGTCCCGCGCCTCCTCCTCGCGCACCAGCGCCAGGATCGCCGCGCCCTCGCCGAGCGCGAGGCCGTCGCGGCTCGTGCGGAACGGACGCGGCGCACCATCCGTGCAGGTTGCACGCAACACCTCGAAGCCGGACGCCACGAAAACGCTGACCGAATCGAAGCCGCCGCACAGGGCGATATCGCACGCGCCGGTCTCGAGCCAGCCGCGCGCGAGCCCGATGGCGAGCGTCCCCGAGGCGCAGGCGCCGAGCACCAACGCGAACGGCGCCGCGTCGCAGGGGCGCGCGGCGGCGAGCACCGGCCCGAGGTACGTCGCGCCCGCGTTGCCTTCGGCGTGGCCGCGCTCCGCGAAGGCCTCCTCGAAGGCGCGCATTCCACCGCTCGACGTCCCGAGCGCGAGACCCACCCTCTTCGAACGCCAGCCCGGCATGGCCGCGTCCAGCTGGGCGGCGCACGCCGCGAGCGCGCGCTCCAGCAGCACCGTGGCGCGGTCGACGCCGTTCGGCACCGCGAGCGCGGGCACGCGGCCGCAGAACGGACGCCGGAGACCCGCGCCTTCGAGCTCCGCATCGCGACCGAGGCCCACGGGCGCGGGATCGCCCGCCGCGCCCACGCCGAGCGCCAGCTCGCCTTCGCCCAGCGCCGACGATGCGCCGAACGCCACGACCGCGCAGCGTCCGCCGCTCGAGCGTCCCGGGCTCATAGCGCCGTTCCTGGCTCGTCGGGGTCGGCGAACGCCTCCGGGTCCGGCTCGGTGGGCAGGACCTCCTCGACCACCACGTCGACGCGCAGACCGAAGCGCCCCTCGAGGTACTGCCCATGCGCGCCTGCCTGCGGGACGAGCCCGCGCGCGAACCACTCGATGCCCTCCAGCACGTTGCCCTCGCGGCGCAGCGCCACGAAGCGATCGCCGTCGCTGCGCAGCGTGACGGTGGCCGGGCCCTCGCGCAGGATCCAGGCGCTCTCCGCGGACGTGGAGCGCGCGAGCAGCAGCCGCCCCGCGAGCGGCGAGAGGAACCACCAGCGCAGCATGCCGATCGGGAGGCCGCGCGCGTCGGCAGGGTCGGTGCCGCCGCGCTTCTGGAGGTTGATGGACGGCACGGAGAAGCGAAAGCGATCCTTCGTGACCCACACGTCGAGCGCGGTGGTCCCGCCGGGGCCCACCAGCATCATACGCGCCGCGCGGCCCGGGTTGATGGCCACGGCGCCGCGCGCCTCGTAGCGCTTGCCGGTGCGCGGATCACCGATCGCGAGCCGCACGCGCTCGACGTAGGGACGCTCCGGCTGCGCTTGGCGCAGGCGCGCCAGGCGATCGCGCGCGACCGCCCACTCGTACGCCGTGACCTGGGGCTCCGTCGCGGCGGCCTCGCCGCGCGGCTCGCGCACGATGAGCTCGTACGGTCCGCGCGCTAGCTCCGCCTTGCCGCAGCCCGCCAGCGCGACCGCCGTGGCGACGAGCGCGGCGAGCCTCACGGCGCTGCCCGACGCAGGAGGATGGCGTAGCCCCGGCCACGCGCCGCGCCGATCGCGAGCGCCACCTCGAGGGACGGATCGGACGCCAGCGTCGCCGCCGCCACGGCGACCGCGATGCCGCCGGCCGCCTCGTGCGAGCCCACCTGCTCGGCGCACGAGATGCAGCGGACGTTCGCCCAGCCCGATCGCTCGAGGAGCAGCTGGTGCGCCTCGGCGCCGAGCACCACGACCGCGTGACCGTCCGCAGGCGGCGGGGCGAGCTCCTGGAGGACCGCCTCGTCGTCGGCCCAGGCGAGCACCTGCGCCACCTGCGCGAGCACCGGCAGTCCGTCGGCGCGCGCGACGTCCGCCGCCGCCAGCGCCACGGCTCCGGCGCCTTCGCGGCGGAGCGCACGCCGTCCGGGCTCGTCGGGACCGAAGACGACGCGGAAGACGGCATCGACGATCGCGCTCTTCTCTTCGACCGCGACCACCGCGACGCGGTCGACCTCGCCCGCCGCGACCAGCTCGTAGCCCTGCGTGACGGCGCACTCGCCGGACATCGCGAGGTCCGCGACCACGAGCGTCGGCCCCTTCAGCCCGAGGTAGATCGAGACGTGCCCGGCCGGCGAGCTCGGCACGAGGCCGGGGAAGTCCGCGGGGCTCGCGAGCCGCGCGCCCTTGTCGCGGAGGCGCCGCATGTACGCCGACGTCCCGTCGACGGAGCCGAAGGCGTTGCCGAGCACCACGCCCGCCGCGCGCGCATTCTCGGGCACCACGCCGCCTCCGCCGCCGAGCGCGCGCTCGCACGCGAGAGCGGCGAGGCGCGACGCGCGGTCGAGACGCCGCGCACGGTCCCGCGCGAGCAAGGCCTCGAAGTCGAACGCGATGGCATCTCCGGCGGTGGCGCACCCCGGGAGGTCGGCCACGGCGGCTCCCTCGACGAGGCCGGCCGGCGTGATCGCCGCCACCCCGGTGACCACCACGGCGCGGCGCGCGGGGACCGGCGGGGCTTGCGCGTCGCTGCGCCCGAAGACGAGGACCGTGTCCATGCCGCCGAACCCGAACGAGCTGGAGAGCGCGGCGCGCACCGGGCGCTCGGTCGCGGTGAGGACATGATGCAGCGGACACTCCGGGTCCGGCTCCTCGAGGCCGCCCGTGGGCGGCACGATCCCCTTCGCGATCGCGAACGCGGTGATCGCCGCCTCGATGGCCCCCGCCGAAGCGAGCGTGTGTCCGATCTGACCCTTCTGGCTGGAGACCGGGACCCGCGCGAGGTCGTCGCCGAAGACCCGGGCGAGGGCCTTCGACTCCATCGGGTCGTTGAGCGGCGTCCCGGTGCCGTGCGCGTTGACGTAATCGATGTCCGCGGGCGTGAGGCCGGCGCGGGCGAGCGCCGCGCGCATGGCGCGGGCCGGCGCGTCGCCCGTTGGCTCGGGGTTCGTGATGTGGTGAGCCTCGGCGCGTGCCGACCAGCCGAGAAGCGTGCAGATCGCATCCTTCTCGCGCGCGCGGGCGTCCTCGGCGCGCTCCAGGACCACGAACCCGGCTCCCTCCCCCAGCGTGAGCCCGCGGCGGCGGCGGTCGAAGGGGCGCGCTCCTTCGGGGTCGAGCGCCCCGAGCGCGTTGAAGCCGCTCAGCGTCACGCGGCACAACGCGTCGGCCGCGCCGCACAGCACGGCATCGACGAGGCCCAGCTCCAGCCAGGTCGCCCCGACGAGCAGCGCGTTCGCGCCGCTCGAGCAGGCGCTCGACAGCGACCGCACGCTCGTGAACGGCCCCAGCGCCCGCGCTACCCGATCCGTGGGCGCGCTCAGGGGGTGGCTCAGCATGCGCCCCAGCGCCTCCTCGCGGATGGCAGGGTCGAGGGTGCCCTCGTGGCGGAGGATAACCGCGAGCGTCGACTCGGTCTCGAGCATGCCCGCAGTGCTGCCGGCCATGACCAGGCCGAAGCGGCGTGGACGGCTCGCCGGATCGGCGAAGCGCGCATCCGCGAGCGCCTCCCGCCCGGCACGCAGCCCGAGCTCGCTCGTCCGCGAGAACCCGTCGCCTCCCTCGCGCGGCAGCCCGTGGACCTGGGCAACGAGCCGCACCCGGTAGTCGTGCGCACCGAAGAGCGAGACCGCCTCGAAGCCCCGCTCCCCGCGCAGCAGGCGCTCCCAGGTCTCGCCTACGGTCGCGCCGAGAGCCGTGATCGCGCCGAGCCCGGTGATGACGATCACGCCGTCACCCGAGCGGAGTGCTGCCGGCCTTCGCGTCGCGCTCGCGTCCCACGAACTCGGCGAGCGAGCTCACGGAGACGAAGATCGGCCGCGCCTCGTCCCCCTCGGGCACGCGGACGCCGAACTTTTCCTCGACCAGCATGGCGATCTGCAGCGCGTCCAGCGAGTCGAGGCCGAGGCCTCCGTCGCCGAAGAGCGGGGCATCGTCAGCGATCGCGGCGGGGTCGCGGCCGGCGAGATTGAGCTCGGAGACGAGCAATGCTTTGATTTCACGCTTGAGGTCGGCTCGTTGCATCTACAGGAGAGACGGGCGGACGCAGCCCTGAAGAAGCGAAGCCGTACCACGCCTCGGGCTTTTCCGCCAAACCAGACCGCTGCTACAAGAAGCGGGACTGAATTTTCGGGGCGGCGCAGGTCGCGGAGACAAGACAGATGGGCACGCTCGTCAACTACATGACCGAAAAGGGTGTTGCGGTCCTCACGCTCAACGACCCGCCGGTGAACGCCTACAGCTACGAGATGCTGCGCGAGCTCGACGGTTACATCCTCGAGGCGCGCTTCGACAACGACGTCCACGTCCTCGTGCTGAACGGGTACGGCGAGAAGTTCTTCTGCGCCGGCGCCAACATCAACATGCTCCGCGAGGCGGACAGCACGTTCAAATACTACTTCTGTCTCCACGCCAACGAGACCCTGTCGCGGCTCGAGCAGACCCCGAAGCTCGTCATCGCGGCGATGAACGGCCACGCGGTCGGCGGCGGCCTCGAGATCGCGCTGGCGTGCGATCTGCGCATCGCACGCGCGGGCGACTTCCAGGTCGGACTGCCCGAGGTGGCGCTCGGCGTTCTGCCCGGCACGGGCGGCACGCAGCGCCTCGGCCGCCTCCTCGGAAAGTCCCAGGCGATCGAGATGATGGTCGAGGGGATGAAGATGAACGTCACGCGCGCCGCCGAGATCGGGCTCGTCAACAAGGTGTGGGAGGCCGAGAGCGCGGACGAGTTCCTGCGCAAGGTCATCGACTACGCCCACCAGTTCTGCCCGCCGAACGGCGCCGCGATGGCCGCCGGCCGCATCAAGCGCGCCGTGCAGAGCGGCATGGAGATGAGCCTCGAGCAGGGCCTCGCGTTCGAGCGCGAGCTACAGGCCGAGCTGTTCGCCTCGATGGACGCGAAGGAAGGCCTCAACGCCTACGTCGCGAAGCGCAAGCCCCAGTTCCGCGGCCGCTAGGACGAGGTGCCCGGCGCGTCGGGAGCGCGGTACTCGACGACCCTGGTGCCCGCGATCTGGTCGTGCAGGCAGCGGCGGTCGTCGCGGAAGATCATGAGCGCGTCGATCAGCACGATCAGGCCGCCCACGAACGGGATGTTCGCCACCACCGCGGTCGGCAGGTAGCGCGCGAAGAGCAGCTTCGCGAACGGCGCCTGGCGGCCCGTCGCGGCGTCCACGATCTGGATGCCCACGATGCGCTTGCCGATGGTCTGACCGCGCGTCGCGAGGAAGTAGCTGTGGAGCGTGCACCAGAGCACGAAGCCTGCCACCCCCCAGCCCGCCGTCTCGCCGGCCGGCAGCGGCTTGATGTTGGGGAAGTTCGCGAGCACGCCGAAGTTGATCTGCAGCGGCAGCATGATGGCGAGGCTGATGACCCCGTCGACGAGCGCGGCGAGAAAGCGGCTCCCGCGACCGGCCAGCGGCGCCTCCAGAGCGTAGCCGGAGGGCTGGTAGTGCTGCTGGACCTCGGGGGTGGGCGCGGCGTACGGATTGAAGTTGCTCATGGTCGGGCTTCTTTGGTTTTACGGCCGGCGGGACCGGCATCTTCCCCGTCAGCGCGACGCATCGCCGCGGGCGAGGCGATCCACGCGCCGCAGGAGCGTCGGGATGCGATGCGGCCCGTGCATCGCGCGGACCCAGCCCGCGGCCTCCGCGACGTCCACGCCGCGCGCCGTGACGAACAGCGCCTTGGCGCTTCCCCCGCGCGTCACCGCGGTCGCGAACGCCGAGCCCTGGAACGCCGTCTTTGCGATCCCCACCACCGGGATCGCGCCGCCGAGCCACGCGTGGAGGTGAGCGCCCAGCCCCGGCGCGCCGTCGGCGTCGAGCTCGACGTAACCGTCGATGACCACCAGGGTGGGCAGCACCGGCAGGGCCTCGAGCACCCGCATGAGGCACGGCAGCTCACGTTCGTAGAACGCCCCCGGCCGGTAGGGCAGCACGTCGAGCACGCGCACGACGTGCTCCGCGGCCGGCGCCGCGTCGGTCCAGGCCGCCGCCGTCACCGCCGCTGCGAGGCCCACGGCTCCGTCGTACTGGACGTCGACGAACGCGAGCACCGCGGCTACCCCGCGCGGGCGAAGAGCTTCGCGTAGTAGTCGCTGATCGCGTCGCCGCCGAGCCGCGTGAAGAACGTCGAGTAGGCCATCCAGATCGCGAGGCCGTTCAGGTCCCTGAACATCGGCGGCAGATAGTGCGGGGGCTTCACGACGCCGTCGTTCACGCGCCGCGCGAGCACCGGCACGTCCTCGTGCGCGACCTTGCCCACGAACAGGTACGGAATGAGATCGACGCGGTTGTGCTGGATCGCGCTGCGGATGAACGCGTAGTTGAGGACGATGCCCTTGCAGTAGCAGGCGTCCTTCGTGAAGGGCGCGCCGCCGTCCACCACGCCGCCGCGGAAGATGCGGCGGGTGTTGTGGAAGCACTCCTCCTCGTCGTAGCCCTCGGTACGGAACCACTCGAAGACCTCGATGAAGCTCGCGCCGTCCTCGGCCTTGTCGACCGCGAGCACGCGATCGTTGAGGCGCCGCGCGCGCCGCGGGTACGTGCGAAACGTGAAGATCTCGCAGAGCGCCGCGAGCCCCTCCTGCACGGTGGTGGTGCGGGGCGGGCCCTTGCTCAGCCACTTCGCGACCGTCTGCGCCTGTCCGTTGAGCGAGGTCGCGACGTGCACCCAGCCCTCGTGGACCTCGAGGATGTCGATGTCGCGCGTCGAGAACTTCGCGCCGGTGCGGACCTTCACGTAGTCGCTGCCGGCGGCCGCGTCGCTGAGGAGCGTGTCGTCGACCTCGACGCGCACCGAGCTGTCGCCGAAGTACTCGGTGAAGCGGCGATTGAGCTCGCTCGCGGCGTCCGCCGCCTCGATGTTGCGCTCGTAGGTCATGCCGAGGAGCGTCTCGTCGATGTTCGTGAGGATCTCGTAGAGCAGGTGCCCGAGGTCCCGCAGCGACGTCTTGCCGTCGGGGAACTTGTCCTTGCACGAGCCATAGAGCTTCCGCGAGTACCCGTAGAACAGCGGGGTGCCGCGCGCGTCGAGCATGCGCACGACGTCGCGGTACTCGAGCGCGGTGCTCGCCATGATGTTGCCGATGGCGTCCGACTCACCGATCTCGGAGTCGATGTCGCGCGCGATCTCCTCGAACTCGAGCGCCTTGGCCCTGGGGTCGAAGCCGAGCTCCTGCTTCGCGTAGTACTCGGCGCCCACCTTCGGGAGCTCGCGGTATTTGCTCTTCCGGAAGTCCTCCTCGACGGTGCTGTCCCAGCGGATCGCCTGGAGCACGCGGATCGGGCGCTGCGCCTCGACGATGCGCGTGGCGAGCCCGGCGACGATCTCCTTGTAGCTCCTCCAGGGGCCGCCAGCGGGGAGCGGCGGGATCGACGGATGCGGGTCGGAGGCCGGCTCCTTCGCGTGCTCGACGCCCGGCTTCGGCCTCGGCGTCTGCGCGGACGGCGGAACGAGGCTCCCCCGCTCCTTGTCGCGCAGCGACGGCTTCGATTCTCGCTCGGGCTTCACGTCGTCGGCGTCCTTCGCCTTCTTCCGCTCCGCCTCGCCCGTGGGGGCCCGTTCCACCATCGATTTCTATTTTCCGCCTCACGGCGCGAGAACTCCAGCTATTTGCGTAAATCAATCAATGCGGCTCACCGAGATCCACGTCTACCCCGTCAAGGGCGCGCGCGGCATCGCGCTCACGCGCTCCCATGTGCTCGTGGGCGGCTTGCGCCACGACCGGCGCTTCATGCTCGTCGACGAGCACGGCAAGTTCATCTCCCAGCGCGAGCACAGGCGCCTCGCGCTGGTGACGACCGCCATCGACGGCGACGCGCTCGTCATCGGCGCGGGCGAGGACAGGGCGCGTGTGCCGCTCGGCCCCGAGGGCACCGCGCACCGACGCGTCCGCATCTGGCACGACGCGGTGGACGCGCTCGAGGTGGCCGGTGAGGCGTCGGCGCTCGTCTCCTCGTTCCTCGGGTCACGCTGCGCGCTGGTGTTCATGCCGGACCAGGTCGTTCGTCCCGTCGACCCGCGCTACGCGCTGCCGCAGGACCGCGTCGGCTTCGCGGACGGCTTTCCGGTGCTGCTCGCCGCGCAGGCCTCCCTCGACGACCTGAACGCGCAGCTCGACACGCCCGTGCCCATGGACCGCTTCCGCCCGAACCTCGTCGTGGCGGGCGGCGCGGCGTTCGACGAGGACCGCCACGAGCGCGCGGTGGTCGGCGGTATCGCCTTCAGAATGCCCAAGCGCTGCGAGCGCTGCGTGGTCACGACCGTCGACCAGGCCACTGCGGAGGTCGGGGTGGAGCCGCTCCGCACGCTGGCGCGCTACCGGCGCGTGGGGAACAGTGTGTACTTTGCACAGAACTTGGTACCCGACGCCGAGGGCGAGGTGGCGGTAGGCGACGCCGTCGCGTACCTCGCCTGACGCGGGCTCGGGAAGCTCAGCGCACGCTCTGGAGCACGGCCTGGAGCACGTCGGTGTCGCGCACGCCCTCGGCCTCGGCGCGGTAGCTCATCACGAGCCGGTGGCGGAGCACGGGGACGAGGAGCGCCTTGACGTCCTCGACGTCGGCTGCGGCCTCGCCGCGCAGCGCCGCGCGTGCCTTCGCCGCGAGGACGAGCGCCTGCGAGCCGCGCGGGCCGGCGCCGAAGCGTACGTACTCGTCGACCTGCTTCACGCCGCCGCCTCCCTCGCCGCCGGTGCGAATGCGTGGGCGCGTGGCGCGCCCGAGCGCGACGGCGAGCGCCACCGCCTCCTCGGTCACGGGGATGCGCGGCACGAGCGCCTGGAGCGCGCGCACCTCGTCCGCGGAGACGACCAGCGGCACGGTGCCGACGTCGGCGCT
>Ga0123336_10001864_pt1 | contig 18841 bp, 14 predicted proteins | sample SSSSmetaG_FD_96466 | JGI IMG/M metagenome (GOLD analysis project Ga0123336, IMG submission 96466) | Glacier valley bacterial and archeal communities from Borup Fiord, Nunavut, Canada, to study Microbial Dark Matter (Phase II) - ​SSSS metaG | ecosystem: Environmental > Aquatic > Freshwater > Ice... | reverse complement strand
CGATGGCGGCGCGCTTCACGCGTCGTGCGGCGCTCGCCGCGGTGTTCTCGCTCGCGGCGTGCCGGCGACGGCCGAAGCCGGGGTCGGCGGAGGGCGCTGCGAAGGGTGATGCAGGCATCGCGGACGGCGGCGTGGGCGACGCGGCGCGGGACGCCGAGGCCGCCTTCGATGGGGGCGCGCTCTACCGCGCGACGACGGGAAGCTTCCAGGTGCGGTTTCCGGAGGGCAAGGCGCCCGAGGTGGAGCACAAGCCCATCACCGGCGGCCTGTCCGTCAGCATGTTCAAGGTGCAGTACGGCACGAGCGGTTACATCGTCACGTTCGACGACTTCAACCGCACGTCGGGCCGCAGCGCGGAGCAGATCCTGGACGGCGCGAAGGAAGGCGTGCTCGAGACCACGGGCGGCACCCTCGACAAGGAAGACCCGCTCACGCTCGAGGGCCACCCCGGCATCGAACTGTCGGTCTCGGCGACCACCTCGGGCATCGCGATGCGGCAGCGCGTGCGCGTGTACCTGGTGGACGGCCGCGTCTACCAGCTGATCGTGGTGGCCCCGACCTGGTCGGGCGCGAGCGCGAGCGAGCAGGAGTTCTTCGATTCGTTCAAGCTGTCGAGAGACGGCGGGTGAGGCCAGGCGACGGCGCGGCACCGTAGCCAACCCGTCGGACAACTCCGGCCTGATCGCTCAGGCCGGGGCGGCCACGCCATCGACCACGCCCTCCGCGGTGAGCCGCGCGAGCGTCTCGGTCACGAAATGCGCGTGGTCCTTGTCGTCGGGGTGGAAGCCGGGACGCAGGTACTCCGCGATGCCCTTCAGGAACACGCGCGAGACGATGGGGCGCAGCACCCGTGAATCGCCGTCGGTCTCGGCCGCCTTGCGGAGCGCCTTCATCTCGCGGGCGCAATCGCGGAGCGACAGGCCGTCCTGCGCGAGGAGCGCGCGGGTCGCCTGGATCCAGAAGCCGCCGAGGAGCACCGTGGCGAGCGCCATGCCGGTGATGCGCAACGCGTAGCCGGGATGCACGGCGGCGAGGACGTCGAACGCGACCGACTTGTGCTCCAGCTCCTCCACCGCGTGCCACTCGAGGAGCTGCCGGAGGGCGGGATGAGCGTGCGCGAGCATGCCGCTCGAGAGCGCATCCTCGGCGAGGATCGCCGTGAAATGCTCGAGGGCCACGGTCACCGCGAGGCGCAGCGCAGGCGACGTCGACGTCTCGATCTTGCCGTACGCGAGCGCCTCGTACGGGACGAGGATCGCGTCGATGTCGTAGCCCTGCTCCTTCAAAGTCTCGAAGAAGCGCTCGTGCGTTTGGGCATGACGCCCCTCCTGGCCGAAGAAGCCGCGCACGCGCGCCGCCAGCTCCGCGTCCTCGATCTGCGGGAGGTAGTGGCGCACCGCGCGCACGAAGAAGCGCTCGCCGGCCGGAAAGAGCAGGTTCACGCCGTTCGCGACCTGCGTGGCGGCGGCGCTCTCGCCGAACCATCTCCTCGGGACGCCGGCGAATCCAACGCGTGGCGTGCGCGGGATCGGGACCTTGGCGTGGGTCTTCGAGCCTTCGGTAGAGCGGGTCTGGTTCACGAGGCCTCCATTGAATCTGGTTCAATAGTCTGAGGACGTATTGAACGTCAGTCAACAGGGCGCTAAGCTTTCTGGCCGATGGTCAGGTCGCGGCCGGTGGCGAAGCGGAGCCCGCGCCCGCGAGCGGCGCGCGCCAAGGCGGAGCCGCGCGTGCGCCTCGACAACGAGGAGCGCCGCGTGCAGCTGCTCGCGCTGGGCCTCGAGCACTTCGGTGCGCGCGCGTACGACGACGTGTCGATCGACGCGATCGCCACGGCGGCGGGCATCTCCAAGGGCCTCCTCTACCACTACTTCCCGACGAAGCGCGCGTACTACGCGGCGACGATCCGGGAGGCCGCCGCGCTGTGTGTGGCGTGCACCGAGACCGACGAGGCGATGCCGCCGCTGCTCCGCCTCCATGCGGGGCTCGACGGCTACCTGAGCTACGTGCGCGACCACGCCAAGGCGTACGCCACGCTGCTGCGGAGCGGCGTCGGCGTCGATCCGGAGATCGCGCGCATCGTCGACGAGACGCGCGCGACGTTCATCGCGCGAATCACGGCCGGCTTCGAGCCGGGGATGCTCCCCTCCTCCCCCACCACGACTCTCGCCCTGCGCGGCTGGATCGGCTTCGCGGAGGCGGTCAGCCTGGGCTGGACGGAGGCGCTCGCCGCCCGCGCCCCTGCTCCGTCACAGGCGCAGATCAGCACGCTGCTCGCGAACGCGCTCCTCGAGATTCTCCGCGCTGCGAGCGTGTAGCGAGGGCCTTCGAGCGAAACGGAATCGGGTCAGCCTTCGGCGAGGACCGTCGACGACGACGGGACGTCCGCCGGCTTCGCGCGCGGCGCCGACTGGCGGAGCACGCCGAGCGCGCGGCGGGCCGCCTCGACCGTGATGTCGCGCGCCTCCACGATGATCGCGGCCACGCCTTCGACCTCGCTGCCCTCCGCGCCGGCCGCCAGCGCGACCGACCGCGCATGCAGCGCCATGTGTCCACGCTGGATGCCGTCCGTCGCGAGGGCGCGGACCGCGGCGAGGTTCGACGCGAGCCCGACCGACGCCGCGATCGCCGCGAGATCCCCCGAGGCATCGACGCCCGCGATCTGGAGAGAGAGCCGCGCGCTCGGATGGACCCGCAGCGTGCCGCCCACCGTGCCGAGCGCCAGAGGCATCTCGAGGAAGCCCGCGAGCGCGTCGCCGTCGCGCCGCCAGATCGAGAGCGGCGAGTAGCGGCCGGAGCGCGCTGCGAAGGCATGGGCGCCGGCCTCGACCGCGCGCCAGTCGTTGCCCGTGGCGATCACGACGGCGTCGACGCCGTTCATGATGCCCTTGTTGTGCGTGGCCGCGCGGTAGGGATCGAGCTCCGCGAAACGCGACGCGTTGACGATGCCGTCGATGACCGCCTGGCCGCCCATGTCGTCGGTCGCGAGCGACTCGGCCGCGACGCGGCAGCGGACCCGGACGCAGCGCTTGTCGCAGAGGTTGGAGAGGATCCGGAGGCCGACGCGGCCGCCCGCCAGCGCGGCGAGGCGATCGGCGACCGCCTCGGCGATGGTGTTGACCAGGTTCGCGCCCATCGCGTCGCGACAGTCGACGATCACGTGCACGACGATCATCGCGTCCGAGGGCTCGCCCAGCGTGCGCACCTCGAGGTCGCGCGCGCCGCCAGCGCGAGCGCAGAGCCCGGGGACGGCGCGGTCGGCCATCGCGAGGATCTCCGCCTTCGCCTCGAGGATTGCCTTCGTGGCAGCGGCGGCGTCGCTCACGTGGGTGAGCTGGATCTGGCTGATCATCAGCGGCGCGTCGATCTCGACGGTGAAGCCGCCCGACGCGCGTACCATCTTCGCGGCGTTCGACGCGGCCGCGACGACGCTCGGCTCCTCGACCACCATCGGTACGACGTGGTCCTGGCCGTTGACCCGCACGTTCAGCGCGACGCCGTAGGGCAGGCTGTACGTGCCAAGCACGTTCTCCACGAACTTGTCCGCGGTCTCGGCATCGAGGCCGCCGCGATCGAGCGCCCGAGCGATCTCGGAGGCCTCCACGCCCGTGGCCTCGCTGACGAGCTTGCGGCGCTCGGCAACGGTCACCTTGTAAAAGCCCGGCAATTGCGAAGTTCGTTTCGTCATGACGTCGAGACCATCCCGGCAATCGCGGCATCCCCCAGGGAGACCGCGGACTGTGAGAAGATCCTCACTCCTTTTTCATCCAGCGCAACGTCGATCTCGAAGAGGCCGAGCGCGAGGGCGCGCTCCACGAACGCCGGCCCGGGGCGCTTGCTGCCGATATAGGTCGCGACGTCGCCGCCGCCAGCTCCCGAAACACAGAACGCCGCGCCCTCGGCAGCGGCGAGCGCCTCGAGAGCCTCGAAGCCCTCCGGTACGATGGCCACGCCAGCGGACGCGCCGAGCCTCGCCAGCGCGCGCGCGGCGAGCCGGACCGCGGCGACGAACGCCTCGCGCTCGCCCGCGCGCACCGCCTTCGCGGCGGCCTCGGCGATGGAGGTGAGGTCGGCAATGCATGCATGATGCACTGAAGGGGCGGCCTCGGCGAGGCGATCCACGAACGCCCGCAGCTCCGAGGTGCGCGCGCTCGTGCTGCAGGCGAACACCGCCAGCACCGTCTGCGCGGGGAGAGCGCGGATCCGGGGATCGCCGGGGACGTACTCGAGGACGCCGCCATACACGCTCGCGGCGACGTCGACGCCGCTGCCGCCGCTCTGCGAAGCGGCGTGCGCCTCGCGCGCGCGCTCGAAGATCAGCCGCCGCACCCGGGGATCCGCGAGGTCGGCCCCCCTCGCGCCTTCGCGGACCGCGAGGGACGCCACGAGGATCGCGGCGCTCGCGCCGAGCCCGAGCTTACGGTCGCCGACGAAGAGCGAGGACGCATCGACGTGCGGGGCGGACGCCGTGCCGAGGGCGGCGCGGACCTCGGGGGTGGGCGCAGCCGTCCGCGCGCCATCGGCAACGGCGCCGCGGCTCGTCGCGACCACGATCGCCGGCGCGCCCGTGAGCACGGCGTACGCGCCGGTCAGGACCAGCTTGCCGGGCGCGAAGACCTTCATGTGGCGCCTCCCGCGCCGGCCGCGACGATGCGCGCGCCCTCGCCCGGGGACGTGTCGATGATGCGCAGGACGCCCGGGACGCGCTCGAGGCTCTCGCGCGCCGCCGCCGCGTCGCCGCTGCGCACGAGGCACTTGAGGTGCGGGCCGGCGTCGACCGTGGCGAAGGCCGGCAGACCTGCCGAGCGCAGCGCGCGCACGTGCTCGAGCACCGAGAGGGTCGCGCCCGTCATGTAGACGATGCCTGCGGCCATGGCGCAGGCATGCATCGCGAGCGCGCTGCGTTCGCTGAGCTCGCCGAGCCGCACGAAGTCGCCCGCGAGCAGCGCCTCGCGGATCGCGCGCTGCGACGCAGGCGCATCGGCGACCCACGCGGGGTAGTAGGGGCTCGTCTGCTGGGTGAGGCGCATGCCGTCGGTCGACGACGTCGCCTTCGCGTCCTCGGTGGTCACGCAGACGAGGACGCGGAGGTCGATGGCGGTCGGTCCGGCGACCGGGCGCGCGCCGCCGAGGCTGGGCGTGCCGTCGGGCGCGTCCCCTCCGTCGAGCTCGACGAAGCCGCCGAAGACGCTGCGTGCCGCGCTCGCGGAGCTGCGCCGCGCGAGGTCGGCCACCTGCTCGGCCGACCAGTCGAGGCCCGCAGCGCGGACCGCGGCGAGCGCGAGGGCCGCGAAGCCGGAGGCGCTCGAGGCGAGGCCGCTGGCGGTCGGGAAGTCGTTGACGGAGACGATGCGCGCGCGCGTCGTGGTGTGGGCGGCGGCGCGGACGCGATCGAGCAGCTGGCTCGCGCGCACCTTGGGCCGCGAGCTCTCGGCGTGCGCTCCGTTCAGCTCCAGCTCGTCGTCGACGAGCGTGTCGTCGAAGGAGACGGTGGTGGTGGTGCTCATGCCGGCGAGCGTCACCGAGAGCGACGGCACGGCGGGGATGTTGCCGTCTCCGGCGCGCTTTCCCCAGTACTTCGCGAGCGCGATGTTCGGGTGCGCGATCGCCGTCGCGGAGCGCGTCATAACAGCCCTGCCAGGACGTTGAGCTCGTTCGCGGTCTCGCGCGCCATCGTGAGGTCGCCGCCCACCGTGGTCGCAAAGCCCTCGAAGCCGTCGCGCTTCCAGGCCGCGAGCACCGCCTCGCAGCGCGCCGCGTCCTCCACGAGCGCGACGACGCAGCCGCCGCCGCCGGCGCCGGTGAGCTTCGCGCCGAGCGCACCCGCGGTGCGCGCGGTGCCGCACATCTGCTCGATCTCGGGCGTGGACAGAAAGAGGCCCGAGAGCAGCATCTGGTTCAGATCGAGGAACTGCCCGATGGCGCGCACGTCGCCGGCCTCGATGGCGAGCCGCGCGTTCTTCACGAGGGTGTGGATGGCGTCGAACGTGCGCTGCGTGCTCTCGGGCCGGCGCTCCTTCATGCGGGCCACCGCCTCGACCATCGACTTCGTGCTCGAGGCCTGGCCGCTGTGCCCGACGCAGAGGTGCATCGGCGAGGGCACACGCACGCGCTGGATGACCGGCGGCGCGCCGGCGTTCGGCGAGCGCTGGAAGTGGACGCACCCGCCGAGCGACGCGATGGCGGCGTCGATGCCGGAGGGATTGCCGTGAAACACGCGCTCCCAGACATCGACCCGCCCGGCAATCACCTCGGGCGAAGCGGAGGGGTCGAGCGCGCGCGCGACGGCCACGCCGAGCGCGGCCGAGCAGCCGAGCCCGCCGCCGGGGGGCAGATCCGCGGCGGCCTCGACGGTCACGGGGCCGATGGGGGTGACGCCGGCCTCCTGCTGCGCGCGGCGCGTGACGACCAGCACGTCGCGCAGGGCGCGCGCCAGGGCCAGCGACTCGTCGGTCGCGTCGTCGCTGACGGTCACGTTCCAGCCGCGGACGTGCAGCGTGCTGGGCGGGATGCTGGGCGGGCCATCCGCCGGCGCGGAGTCGCGCGTGCGGGGGACGGCCTCGGCCCACGCGCCGCGGTCGATGCCCACCGCGAGCGCGGGCACGCCATGCACGACCGCGTGCTCGCCGAAGAGGATCACCTTGCCATGAGCCGTGCCGCGCGGATTCATGACGAGCGCTCCCCCAGGGCGCGGATGGCGCCCGCGAGCCACGCGCGACCCGGCGAGGACTCGGGCAGCGCCATCGCGGCGAGCGCCGCCCGCGCCTCGGCCAGCAGCTCGTCGACGCGCGCCTCGACGCGCGCCTTGGCGCCGCTCGTCACCATCGCGCTCATGACGTCGTTCACCTCGGCGTCGGTCGCGTCGGCGCGTCCGAGCACGCGCGCGAGCAGCGCCTCGGCGGCGGCGTCGCCCTGCATCGCGGCGACGAGCGCCGTGTGCTTGCCCTGGCGGACGTCGTTGCCGACGGGCTTACCAGTGGCACTCGCATCACCGAACACGCCGAGCAGGTCGTCACGCAGCTGGAACGCGATGCCGAGCGGGCGTCCGTACTGCGCGAGCTGCGCCACCCGCGCGTCCGACGCGCCGGCGAGCTGCGCACCGATGGCGAGCGGCCCGGTGACCGTGTAGCTCGCGGTCTTCAGCGAATGAATGAGCTCGACGCTGGGGACCGGGCCCCGCGCCTGGTGCGCGAGCATCGGCGACATCTCGGCGAGCTGCCCGCACACGACGTCTTCCTGGATCTGCGCGAAGGCACGCGCGGCGCCGAGCACGCGCTCCGCGGCGAGCGGCACCTCGAGCAGCGCCTGCTGCGCGTACGCGCACGCGAGATCGCCAGCGAGCACCGCGGCCGTGTCCCCGAGGCGCTTCGAGCCGAGGTAGTCGCGGAGCGCGACGTGCACCGCGGGGCCGCCACGGCGAACGTCGTCGTCATCCATCCAGTCATCGTGGACGAGCAGGTAGACCTGGAGGAGCTCGATGGCGACCGCCGCACGATCCACCGACCGGAGGAGCGCGCCGACGTGCTCGGCGTCGTCGGGCGCGGCCGCTTCCCCGCGGCCCTGGCCGCCGCAGGCATCGAACCCGCATACGATGAGCGCGGCACGCATGCGCTTGCCGCCCCGCAGGGTAAGCCGCTCGACGGCCTCGGCGGCCGCGCCGACCTCGTCGCTGATGTGCTGGGCTGCAACCACCTTCGGGCCGAGCCAGATGGCGAGCTGGCCATCCACGTGATGGCGCACCGTCTCGAGCAGCCAGGCGAAGCTCGCGGTGCTCGCTCGCGCGGGCGCACGCGCAGTCTCGTGGGGTCCGGGGGTCTCCACCGGACGCGCCAGTGGCCCGTGGCTGTCGCCGAACTCGGGTGCGCTCATCTGCTGCGGTCCATGGACTGGATTGGTCGGCTGTGCCAGTGTCGGTCTCTGCGAGCGGCCTACGGGACGCATCGACCGGCTCCCCGACGGGTCCGAGCCGGATGCCTGACTTCTAAAAGAGGGCGTTTTGAAGGCGCCAGGAGGCCCCTTCCCACGCTCTCCTTTAGGTATGGCCCGCCCGCGCGTCAACGGCGCTTTCTTTTATTTTCGTCTGCGAATCCGCATGGTTTCACTTTTCTTTGAAGAGTTTCTATACCTTAGGGCGAGGCCTCTCCCATGAGCACGATCGGACAGCGCAAAGCAGACCACCTCGCGCTCTGCGCGACGGACGAGGTGGCCTTCCGTGACAAGACCACGCTCCTCGAGCAGGTGCGGTTCGTCCACGACGCGCTGCCCGACCTCGACGAGGGCGCGCTCGACACCTCGTGCACGGTCTTCGGCAAGACGCTGCGCGCGCCGGTCCTCATCGCGGCGATGACCGGCGGCACCGACGAGGCCTCGCGCATCAATCGCGAGCTGGCGGCGATCGCCGAGCAGCGCGGGCTCGGCTTCGGCCTCGGCAGCCAGCGCGCGATGCACCTTCGCACGGAGACGAAGGCCTCGTACGCCATGCGTGACGTCGCCCCGACCGCGCTCGTCCTCGGCAACCTCGGCATCGTGCAGGCCCGCGAGATGAGCACCGCCGACATCGATGCGCTGGCGAAGGGCGTCGGCGCCGACGCGCTCTGCATCCACCTCAACCCCGCGATGGAGCTGGTGCAGCCCGGCGGCGACCGTGACTTCCGCGGCGGCCTCGAGACGATCGCGCGACTCGTGCGCGAGCTGCCGCTCCCCGTCGTGGTCAAGGAGACGGGTTGCGGCCTCTCGCGCAACGTCGGTGAGCGACTGCGCTCGGTGGGCGTCCGCCACGTCGACACGTCGGGCGCGGGCGGCACGTCGTGGGTGGCGGTCGAGACCAAGCGCGCCGAGGCCGCAGAGGATCATGCGGCGCAGGCGCTGGGCGAGGCGCTCTGGGACTGGGGCATCCCCACGGCCGCGAGCGTGGGCATGCTTGCGCCGCTCGGCTTCGAGACGATCATCGCGACCGGCGGGGTCGTGACCGGGCTCGACGTGGCGCGCGCCGTGGCCCTCGGCGCGAGCGTCGCCGGCATCGCGCGGCCGATGCTGAAGGCCCTCAAGGCGGGCGGGCGCGCAGCGGCCCTCGCGTTCATCGACGGCGTCCTCACCGAGCTCCGTGCGGTGATGCTCCTCACCGGCAGCGCCGACGTCGCCGCCTTGCGCAGCGCCCCTCGCCTGCTAGGCGCCGAGCTACGCCTGTGGCTCGGCGCGCTCGAAGCGCGTTAGACCTGTCGGCCGCCGCGCGGCTTGGGTAAGCTCCTTGGCAGTGTCGTCCACGCCTCCCCCGGAGTTCCACTGCCTCGTCGTCGAGGACTCACCGATGATGCGGCAGCTGCTCGTGTTCGCGCTCTCGCGCGTCAAGCAGCTCAAGGTGACCGAGGCAGACGACGGCGTCGACGGCCTGCGCAAGCTTGCCGGCGGCAAGTTCGACATCATCCTCACCGACATCAACATGCCGATCATGGACGGGCTCAAGCTCGTCAAGCGCGTGCGCACCGATCCGGTGCACAAGGACGTCCCGATCGTCGTGATCACCACGGAGAGCGCCGAGGAAGATCGCCAGCGGGCGCTCTCGCTCGGCGCGAACGCGTACATCACGAAGCCGATCCAGGCGCCGCAGGTCATCGCGAAGGTCAAGGAGCTCCTCGGGATCGAGTGAGCGCGCGCTGATGGCCGTCGTCCACGTGAAGATCTGTGGCGTTCGCTCGGCGGAGGACGCCGTCGCCTGCGTCGCCGCCGGGGCCAGCGCGCTCGGCGTCAACTTCGTGCCCTCGAGCCCGCGCTGCGTCGACGTCGCGACCGCGCGCGCCATCGCCCGCGCCGTGCACGCCGCGCCGTCGCGAGCGCCGGACGGGACCAAGGCGATCGTGGTGGGCGTGGTCGCCGACCTCCCGCTCGACGCGCTGCGCGCCCTCCTCACCGACGCAGAGCTCGATTGCCTCCAGCTGCACGGCCACGAACCGCCCGACGTGCTCACCGCGCTCCTTCCGCACGCGTACCAGGCGGTCCGCATCGCGACCGCCGCGGATGCCGCCCTCGCGCGGAGCGTGCCCGGCGACTACCTGCTCGTCGACGCGAAGGTCGAGGGCGCGCTCGGCGGCACCGGACAGACGTTCGACTGGTCGCTCGTCGAGGAGCTCGCACGCACGCGTCGCCTCACGCTGGCCGGAGGGCTGCACCCCGGCAACGTGGAGAGCGCCGTTCGCGCGCTGCGTCCCTATTGCGTGGACGTCGCGAGCGGCGTGGAGAGCGCGCCAGGCGTGAAGGACCACGCGCTCGTCGCCGCGTTCATCGAAGCGGCGCGGCGCGGCTCTTCGACATAGACGACCGGGATCAAGTCCCGTTCCCGAGATCGGAGCGCGCAATGATCTCGGCGCGCGGATCGCGGACGTGCTCGAGGCCCTCGAGCAGCGCGTCCGCCGGGCACTGGCCCTTCGAGACGAGCTCCTCCATCCGGGTGAGGTGCGCGCGCTCCGTCTTGCCCGAGGGCGAGAGAAAGTTGCGCCGCTCGAGGCCGCCCGCGGCGATCTCGAGGACCTTCTCGGCGATGGGCTGGAGCGTCGCGCCGCGGAAGCGCGTCTGGAGGGCCTTGTTCCAGACCTCCTTGCGCGACGCGGCGACCTCGTCGTGCGTCCAGTCGGCGGTCAGCGCGTCGGCCTCGGCGAGTGCCTTCGTGTCGTAGAAGATGCCGGTCCAGAGCGCCGGCAGCGTGCACGCGAGCTTCGCGCCCTGCGAGTCCGCGCCGCGCACCTCGATGGTGTTCTTGAGGCGAACCTCGGGAAAGAGCGTGTTGAGGTGCGTCTTCCAGTCGGTGAGGTTCGGCTTGTGGCCCTGGTAGCCGCTCTTCCAGAAGCTGCGGAAGCTCTGGCCGGTGTTGCCGACCTTCTGGCCGTCCCGCTTGAACATGAACATCGGCACATCGAGCGCCCACTCGACGTAGTCGACGAACCCGGCGTTCTTCTTCCACAGCGTGGGCACGAGGCCGGAGCGATCGTTGTCGACGTCGAGCCAGACCTTCGCGCGCATGCTCTTGCCGCCGAACGGCTTGCCTTCGACGAACGGCGAGTTCGCGAACAGCGCGGTGGTGAGCGGCGACAGCTTGAGCGCGACGCGCATCTTCAGCATCGCGTCTTCTTCGGACAGGTAGTCGTAGTTCGCCTGCACCGTGGCGGTGCGCAGCATCATGTCGAGCGCCATGCTGCCGCGCGTGGGCAGGTAGTCGCGCATCACGGGGTAGCGCTGCTTCGGCACCATCGTGAACTGCTCGCGCGTGGCGAACGGATGGAAGCCGAGGCCGAGCCACGTGATGCCGTTGCGCTCCGAGAAGTTCGCGAGCTCCGCCATGTGTCCGCGGAACTCGGCGCAGATCTGGTGGCACGTCTCGAGGGGTGCCCCGGACAGCTCGAACTGGCTCCCGGGCTCGAGGGTGATGCTCGCGCCGTCCTTGAGGAGCGCAAGCAGCGGACCGCCCTCCATCTCCGCCTCGGCCTTCCAGCCCTTGGTAGCGGCGAGCTCCTTCATGAGCGCCAGGACGCCGTTGTCTCCTTCGTACTGGAGCGGCGAGCCATCGGAGAACACGCCGAACTTCTCCATCTCCGCGCCCACACGGAAGCGCTCCACGGGCTTGATGGCCTCGTGGAAGACGGAGAGGAGCTCCTCGTAGGTCGTGATCGGCTTTTCGTTGGTATCGTCGGCTGTCACGGCGTTCGCCATCCCAGGTGGGATGCTCCGGAGCGCGCAAAGGTTGCGCCAGGACTGAGGGCCGGCCGTTATAGCCCGGGTTCGGCAGACCGCCGCGAGGAAAAATGTCTCTACGCGCGGACGTGACGGGTCGGGAGCTTCGTCGTGGGCTTCGCGGTCTTCTTGCGGTCGAAGATGCGCACGCGGCGGATGAGCAGGTCGATGAGGTAGACCGCCAGCGCCAGGCCGATGAACCGTGACCAGAGATCCTGGTGGTAGCGGATGGTCTCGCCCGCGGGGTCGAAGACCTGCTTCGCGTCGGGGTCCATGCGGCCGCCCGTCACGAGCGCGGTGCGCGAGAGCGTGACGAGGTCGGGCGCGAGCGCGAGGTACTCGCGCGGGTAAGGGTTCGTGACGTGGCCGAAGCTCTCGGCGACCTGCACGTTCTTGGAGCCGCCCTTGCCGTCCTCGACGCCCTTCTCGAGCGACGCATGCAGGATGAACGAACCGAAGCGTTCGAGCGGAAAGTCCGACTCGTAGCGCCCCGGCGCGGTCTGGCGCATCGGCATCTTGCGGGTCTCGCCGTTCGGCTGCGGGCCGGTGACGGTGAGCTTCGCGTCGAGGCCGTTCTGGAAGCGGTCATCGCCGCCGATGGCGTCGATCGACGCCCTCACGTGGCCGGTGGCAGCGTCGATCTCCGCGCGCATGTCGTACTGCTGGCGCTTCTTCTGGCGCATGTGCTCGCGCACCAGCTGGCCCCAGAACTGCCCATAGCCCGGCCAGCGCAGCCACTCCACCGCCCACAGGTTCTTGACGTCGCTCGTCCACGCGAGCGACCACCCGAGGCCCACGTGCCACCGCGCCAGGATCGGCTCGGCCACCTCGCTCTGGAGGATCTCCTGCGCGGGCGGCGGCTTCATCTTTGTCGCCACGTAGCCGTGGAGGAAGGGCGCCGAGCTCATGTCGATGCCGCGCAGGAAGTCCGCAGGCGACGTGACCTTCGGCTGGAAATACTCCTCGACCGCCGCGTTGCGGCTGACCATCTCGGTCTCGCGCGTGAACACGCGCGGCAGCGACTGCGGGTCGGCGACCTTGTAGAGGCGCCCGCCGCCGCCGTCGGCGATCATGCGGAGGAGCGTCTCGTCGATGCCGGAGCCGAGGCCGACGGCGGAGGCGGTGATGCCCTCCGCGGCCATCGCCTGGATGAGATCGCGGATGCCGTTGTGCGGCGCCTGGCCGTCGGTGAGGAGGATGACGTGCTTGCGGCGCGCGCGCGTGACGGTGAGCGTCTGGTACGCGGCGTCGAGCGCGCTGAAGATCTCGGTGCCGCCGCCGGCCTGGATGCGCGCGATGTCGCTCTGGATGCGCGCGCGGTGCTTCGCCGGCGTCATCCGGACGACGCGCGTGGGCGACGAGTCGAAGGCGATGACCTCGATGAGATCGTCGGAGGCGAGCGTGTCGGCGGTGGCCTTCGCGGCGGCCTTCGCCATCTCGATGGGGAGCCCGCTCATCGAGCCCGAGCGGTCGAGCACGAGCACCATCGCGACCTGCGGCTCGTCGCGGCGCTTCTCGGCGTCCATGCGGACCGGGAGGATGCGCTCGATGGTGCTGTGCGCCCACCCGCCGAGCCCGAAGCCCGCCTCGCCGCCGGCAAAGAGGAAGCCGCCGCCGAGATCGCGCACGTAGCTCTCGATCGCGTCCTGCTGCGTGAGCGAGACGGCATCGGCCGGCGCGTCGGAGAGGATCACGAAGTCGTAACGTTCGAGCTCGCGGATCGACGACGGGATCTCGCGCGGTCCGCGGATGTCGACATCGAGCTCCTGCGCGGAGAGCGCCGCCGAGAGGTAGCTCGCGCGCGCCACGTTGCCCTCGACGTAGAGCACCGCCGGACGACCAGGCACCGCGACGGAGACCGCGAAGCGATTGTTCTCCTTGAAGCGATCCTCGGGGATGTCGCTGAGGTCGAGCGCGTAGGTCACCTCGCCGGCGACGCGCACCACGCTCTTGAACGTGACGTCGTTGTCGCCCGCCTTGAGATCCAGCGTGCGCACGCCGTCGAGGCCGTTGATGGCCTCGCCCTGCTTCAGGGTGGCGTGGACCTTCTGGGGGCGGCTCGAGAAGATGCTCGCGTGGATGTTGAACGGCTCGCCGACGCGCACCTTGTCCGGCACGCGGAGATCACGGAGCGCGACCTCGCCGGGCACGGGGCGGTGGTAGGGGATGGTGAAGATCTTCACCCCGAAATCGCGAGCGCGGTTCGCCTCGGCGAGGATGTCGCCGTCGGTCTGCACGCCGTCGGTGAGGATGACGGCGCGGCGCAAGTAGCCCGCGGGGAACTGGCCGTAGGCGAGCTGCATGGCGCTCGCGAGGTCGGTGGCAGCGCCGAGCCCCGTGCGGCGCGGCCCGTTCTTGTCCGCCGAGGTCGGGACGTCGTGGCGCTCGAGGACCGGCGCCTCCTTGGCGTCGTCGGCGAGGGCCACCACGCGCGGGCGCTTCGCGAACGTGATCACGCGCACGAGTGCATCGGAAGGCTTCTGCTGGAGGCCCTTCGTGATCTCGGCGCGCGCGTCCTCGACGGCGGCGTCCGGCACCGACTCCGAGACGTCGACGAGGTAGACGGTGCAGACCTTCTGCGTGGTGGCGGTGCGCGCGAGGCGCGACAGACCGAGCGCCAGGAGCGCGACGAACACGACGCGCAGGAACGCGGACAGGATGCGCTGCGGCCACGGCAGGTCGGCGAGCGAGCGCCCGATCATCCACAGGAAGAACGGCGCGAGCAGCGCGAGACCGAGCATCTTCGGCGCGAGGAGCTCGTAGTCGGTGCCTTGCCGCTTCCAGGTGAGCGTCGCCGCCTCCGGGTGGAGCACCCCCTTCCAGTAGAACCAGACGCCCACCAGGCCGATGACGCTGCCCGCGAGGGCGAACGCGAGGCGGCTGCGATCGATGGGCCTGCGCGCGCGCAGGGCCGCCACGCTCTCGACGAGCGCACGCGCGGCCACGAAGGCGCAGCCGAGCGCGACGAGGGACGTGACGTAGAGCTCGCCCGTGACCCACGGCAGGAAGCGCCGCGACCCGAACCAGCCCGCGCTGACGAGCGCCGCGAGGATGCCGCCGTAGATCAGCCGTGAGCGGTTCATACGGTGATCCTCCGGTGGTACGTGATCCACTCCACCGCCGTCAGGAGGATGGCGGCGAGGAGCAGGTAGATCCAGATCTCACGCCTCACACCGATCTGGAACGCCGAGAGCGCGCCGGCCTTCCTACCGTCGACGACCAGCTCCTTCGCGGGCTCGATCGAGCTCTCGTCGGCGTCGAGCAGGTTGGCGGCGAAGCTCGCCACGGTCGCCGGCGGCGCACCCGTACCGGGCACGGTGGGCGGAGCGCCGCCTCCGCCGAGCGAGAGGTCGGCGCCCTCGGCGCCGCTCAGCTCGTAGAAGCCGGCCTTCTCCCCGAGATACACGGCGCGGCCCTTGTGAACGGGAACGAGCACGTCGCCCCCGCCGGGCATCTTGAGCTTTGCCTGGCCGCTCTGCGAGACGACGGGCACGCGCCACACGTCTCCCGTGCGGAAGCTCGAGATGTACTGCGCGTCCTCGTCGGTGAACCAGTTGATGCTGTTGAGGAGGAGGAGCGGCCACGCAACGCGCAACGGCAGATCGCTGTCGCGCGTGTCGAAGCCGAGCGCCACGAACTTGAAGCCGCCGCGCTGACCCGCGACCAGGATCGGTCCCTGATCGCTCGCGCCCACCACCTTGTCGCCGGGCTCCGCGACCAGCTTGTGCCCGCGCGCCACGTTGACGTCGTCGAGCGCGGTCCAGCGCACGATGGGGTGCTTGCGCTCGATCTTGTCGAAGCCGGGCTGCTTGAGCTCGCCCTCCACCTTCACGGGCGAGCCGGGACCGCGCGGGTCGAGGTAGATGGCGTTGGCGCGCGGCGCGTTCGCGGGGGTCGCGCCGTCGAAGATGATGACGTCGAGCTTGGCGCCGCTGGGCGCGATCTTCTCGACGTATTCCTTCGGCGAGGCGACCTGCACGTCGAGGTACTCGTCGAGCAGGAGCGCCGCCTCGAGGTACGTGTTGCCTGGAGAGACCACGAGGACCTTCGCGCGGCGCCGCTCGGGGAGCAGGGCGTACGCGTGATCGTCGGCGGGGAGCGAGTCCTTGCTGCCGGGCAGCGGGGCGATCTTCGCCTCGAGCGTGCGGCTCGCGCCAGAGAGGTTCGGGTAGAAGCGCGGAAGGCGCTCGCCGGGCTTGAGGCGCAGCTTCGTGAGATCGACGAGCGTGTTGTCGCCGAGCAGCGAGAGCTCGATGTCCTCCTGCTCGGGGCCGGTGTTCGTGACCTCGAGCATCACCTCGTAGCGGCTCTTGTCGAGCGGGTAGCGGCGCACCGAGAAGGCGGTTATGCCGACGTTGCGCGCGGCCGTGCCGATCGGGACGTAGGTGAGCGTGACGTCGTCGGCGATGTGGACCTTGCCCGCGGAGTCGACGGCGTCGCCCAGACGGCCGTCGGACACGACGATGATCTCGGGGTTCGAGAGGCCACGCAGCGAGTCGGTGGCGAAGCGGAGCGCGCGCGGGAAGTCGGCGCGGGCGTCGGTGGCCTTGATGGAGTCGAGCGCGCGCTCGAGCTCGGAGGTGTCACCGCTCATCGGGCCGAGCGGCGTGATCGCGGCGTCCATCTGCGCGACGAGCATGCGGTCCGCGCCGCCGAGCCCGCGGATCACCCTCTTGACCTCCTCCTTCGCGGCGCCGAGCCGGCTCGTTCCCACGTCGGTGGCCTGCATCGACGCGCTCGCGTCGACGAGGACCACGAGGTTCTTGCCGCCCTTCGTCACGAGCGCCTCGGCCCGCGGATCACCGAGGGCGATCGCGAGCAGCGCGAGCAGCGCGAGCTGGACGAGCAGCGAGAGCAGGCGCTTCAGGCGCGAGAAGAGGCTCGTGGCCTCCTTGTCGCGCAGGATCTTCTCCCAGAGCTTGGAGAAAGGCACCGGCACGGTGCGCCGACGCAGCTTCAGGATGTACAGCGCGGTCGCGAACACGGCCGCGGCCGCGAAGATCCCGGCGACCTGCCCGATGGAGAGGAAGGCGAAGTTCATCGGTCGCAAAGCCCCGGAATCTCACTCGGAGCCTCGGAGACTCGGAGGCGGGACGAAGAAATCGCTGCGTGATTCGTTCGACATCGTCGCGGAAATCGCGCAGCGACGTCGTCGCTCCGACCCTCCGAGGCTCCGTGTGAATATCTTCCGATCTTCATCGCAGGAACCCGCCGCGGCGGAAGACGCGGAGGATCAGCTCCTCGAAGGGGATGCCGATGTCGGCCTGGATGTACGGGACCTGCTTCGAGGAGCAGAAGCGCTCGATCTCCGCGAGGTACTCGCCGTACGCGTTCTCGAAGCGCTCGAGCACCTTCGCGGTGACCGTGACCTCGCGCTCGTCGCCGGTCTCGCAGTCGTAGAGGAGGACGTCCCCCGCGAGCTTCGGCTTCGCCTCCTGCTTGTCGACGACGTGCACCACGAACGGATCGAACTTGTTGTAGCGCAGGACGTTGATGCCCCGCTCGAACCCGTGCGGATCGTAGAGATCGCTCGCGAGCACGACGAGGCCGCGGCGCTTGTTCTGCGCGACGAACGCCTTCAGCGCGTCCTCGAGGTTCGTGTGGCCGTTGGGCTCGAGCTCCTTCAGGAAGCGGAACACCTTGAAGATGCGCGCCTTGCCACGCGTCGCCGGCATGCGGCTCAGCACCTTGTCGGTGGTGGAGACGATGCTCACCCGATCGAGGTTCGCGAGGCCGACATAGGCGAGCGCGGCCGCCACGCGCTTCGCGTAGCGGAATTTCTGCGCGTCACCGAAGCCCATCGACGTCGACGCATCCACGATGAAGTAGATGGCGAGATCCTCCTCCTCCTCGAACAGCCGGAGCAGGAGCCGATCGAAGCGCTGGTAGACGTTCCAGTCGAGGTAGCGGAAGTCGTCGCCGGGCTGGTAGTCGCGGTGGTCCGCGAACTCGACGCCCGCGCCGGTCTTCTTCGTGCGCCGCTCGGCGCGCATGCGGCCGGCGAAGGCGCGCTTGCTGACGAGCGCGAGGTAGTCGAGCTTCCGCTGGAAATCGTCGTCGAAGAGGTCGTCGTCGGATCGTACCGGCGACGGCCCCTTGCGACCGAGGACCGCGTCAAGAAAGCCCAACCTGGGCCTCCGCCTTGCCCGCCTTCGTCTCGGGGAGGGCCTTGATGATGGCATCGACGACCTGGTCGGTCTTCATGCCCTCGGCCTCGCCCTCGAAGTTGAGGAGCACGCGATGGCGGAGCGCGGGGAGCGCGACCGCGCGCACGTCGTCGATGCTCGCCGCAAAGCGGCCCTCGAACAGCGCGCGGATCTTTGCCGCGAGCAGGACCGACTGCGCGCCGCGCGGCGAGGCGCCGAAGCGCACGAAGCGCTTGCAGATCTCCGGCGCGTCCGGCCCGTCCGGGTGCGTGCCCTGCACGACGCGGATCGCGTAGTCCTGCACGTGGCGCGCGACCGGCACGCGCCGCACGAGGTTCTGCATGCGCAGGATGTCCTCGCGCGCGAGGACCGGCTGGCGCTCCGTGCGCGCAGCGCCGGTGGTGAGGTCGAGGATGGCGTGGAGCTCCTCGCGGTTCGGGAACGGCACGTGGAGCTTGAAGAAGAAGCGATCGAGCTGCGCCTCGGGCAGCGGGTACGTGCCTTCCATCTCCAGCGGGTTCTGCGTCGCGAGCACGACGAACGGCTCGTCGAGCACGTGCGTGCGCTTGCCGACCGACACGCGGTGCTCCTGCATCGCCTCGAGCAGCGCGCTCTGCGTCTTCGGCGTGGCGCGGTTGATCTCGTCGGCGAGCACGATGTTCGCGAAGATCGGCCCCTTGCGGAACTCGAAGACCTTCCCGCCGGCCGCGGTGTCGTCGATGACGGTGGTGCCGAGGATGTCGGCGGGCATGAGGTCGGGCGTGAACTGCACGCGCGAGAACTGGAGGCTCAGCGCCTCGGCGAGCGTCTTCACGAGCATCGTCTTGCCGAGGCCGGGGACGCCTTCGAGCAGCGCGTGACCGCCCCCGAGGAGGCACATGAGCACGCCGTCGATCACGGTGCCGTTGCCGACGATGGTCTTCGCGATCTCGTCCTTCAGCGTGGCAATGGAGACGCGGAAGGCGTCGACTTCG
>Ga0123336_10001863_pt1 | contig 18851 bp, 12 predicted proteins | sample SSSSmetaG_FD_96466 | JGI IMG/M metagenome (GOLD analysis project Ga0123336, IMG submission 96466) | Glacier valley bacterial and archeal communities from Borup Fiord, Nunavut, Canada, to study Microbial Dark Matter (Phase II) - ​SSSS metaG | ecosystem: Environmental > Aquatic > Freshwater > Ice... | reverse complement strand
ATCCTGTTGTTCACGATTGTAACATCTATCTAATAATATATCTGGTGTAGGTCTACCACCATATTGGTTGCATCTATGAGAAAGTACTCTTGAGCCATCCAAACCCACCCAATAAAAGCTATTATAGGGTATCTCATTATACGTAATTAATTTGCCTGTGCTAAAGTACTTCATCCCACATTTATTTATTATCTGTGGCAAGGAAGCACTATATCCAAAGCTATCAGGTAGCCATAGGAATTCACAGTCATAGTCGAATTCTTCCTTTAAGAACCTTTTGCCGTGAATAATCTGTCTAATAAGACTTTCACCTGAAGGAATATTGGTGTCAGGTTCAACCCACATACCACCTTCTATGAGTATATTTCCAGCTTTAACAGCTTTTTTTGCCCTCTCATACAATTCAGGGTAGTAATCTTTTATAAATTTTATGAGTTGGGGTTGGCAGAATAAAAATTTATGTTCAGGATACTGGTCTATTAATGCCAGCTGATTTGAAAGAGTGCGTGCAGATTTTCTTATTGTTTCATTCAATGGCCATCTCCATATAACATCCAGATGTCCATGTCCAAATGCATAATACTCAGGTGCCGTGGTTCCATTGACACATTCCAACAAGGGTTTTACTATATTACGGAAAGATTCTGCACATATTAATAGGTCTGCAAAAGGTTGTTCAAAATCAATAGTATGAATAAATTCAACCAACATTGTATCAATTTCCTGTACCCTGAGGGTATGCTCATCTATGCTATTTCTAAGTCTAAAAAGAGTATCAATGTCCATATATAACTGATACAGTTCTTCATTCCAAATACCAAAGGAGCTGTTCCCTGTAATTGCTTGTTTTTCATCTTCATCAATATCCGGTACGAGAGGAAATACACGTACACTTGGGTGGCGAATTTCGGAACCTATATGGCTACCGCTTTTACCCATAAGATTTTTTTTAGGAAGTGGTACTTTTGTGTGCATATCGCTATAAGCATGACCGGCGTAAGATTCAAAAAGTATTTCATAGTTTGTTCCTTTGGAACCGTTTACACTTAACAGCTGGTTTCTATGATTGACATCATTTGCCCCAAGTATTTTGTCATTTAAATAAATAAGGCAGTCTGCCCCCACATTTATGTCTAACACGATTCTTTTACCATCAGCCTCTTTTGGAAGTGTTATAATGCCCTTAAACCAATAATATTCCCATTTTCTACCCCACTTTGTACCTGCAGGCATTGGGTAAAAGCTTCTCTTTTTTACATCCTCCAATGGAAGAATTTCATATGTATTAAACCCTGTAAGTGTTATATCTCCCAACTTAGTATAGAAGTATCTTTTTAGCTCTTCCAGCCACTGTTCTACTTTAAGCTTGTTTCTCATGGAAATAGCCATATAACCATCTACTTTCTTATAAAGTCATATCCTTAGTCTCTTTTAAACCCATCAGTGCCTTAAATATTGCTACCCCAGCAAATGAAGCGAACCCATGATTAAGGCTGCCTTGAATTGAATCAAATTCCCATAATGTACCTGTAGTCTGTGCCATTACATAAAAATAATCCTTTATCTCTTCAATTACCTGACGGTTTTTCCCCCACCTCAACAGGATTTCCATCCTTAAATAGTTACCAATGAATGCATTTGCATTTGCTATCTCTGGCATTAATCCTTTCGCCTTTCTATGGGGTCCAAAAACATTTAAGATTATATTCTTTGATTCTATAAATCTTTCATCATCATTAGCCAAATTAAAGAAAAATGCATAGTACTGGCACACTTCAGATCGGTTTTCAGTCACTTTAAGACTTCCATCTTCTTGTCTTATTGCATTGTCTACGAAGAATGTCCCATCAAAGGATTGCTCAGTGATCTTTTGTTTTAACTTTTCAGACTCCTCCAAAAGTTCAGTGTCATCAAACCATGTTCCAATAAGCTTTAACATTTTCGAATATATCATGTTTGTAGGATAATTCACATCCTGCACCCATTCATTTGCCATGGACCACTCTACGAAGTTCCATTTATCGAGTTTCTCAAGTAGCCCATCACTGTTTTTAAACCTCTCAAAATAATGGACCAATCCGTAACAAATCCTTCGAAACTGATATCTATCCGCGCTAGGATCCCTTTCGAAATATTTTTCCAATTGTATTACATACCACATCGCCCATTGTGGAATAAAATTGCCGTCAGCATGCTCAGCAGGATAACACATTGGAAGCATACCCTCCGGAATTCCTGGAAATTCATCTGCAAGTAGGAAATTCTCTAGGAATACCTTTTCAATAATTGTATCCCCTGTGAAATACCATGCCGACTGAGCCGTGAAATAGCTGTCACAAAGCCATCCGGCCCTTTCTCTTGTTGGACAGTCCATAAACACATCTAAAGTATTTTGTCTATATGTCTCTAAGGCCGCCTTAAAAATTACATTTACCTTTTCATCATTGCACCTTAAATCAACATTTTTATACTCTGGATATGAATACTCACGCAAAGCAATATCCTTCACCTTTATATTTCCCTTTTCAACAAAGCACATTATATATCTGAAGCCATAGCTTTCAAAGGACTCGAGATTATAATTGATACTACTCTTTTTCAAAGAGTACTTTAATATATTTACACTATCCCACTTTGTGACGTCGATCTTTCCATCTATCAATTTTTCATCAAACAAAAGATAGACGTCACTGTCTTCAAGTGCTAATATTTCTGAAAGTATAAATCCGTTGTTATTAAGTCCCATGTCTAAAAGGAGATATTCTCCCATATTGACTTCCATTCTTTCCTCAAAACCATTTGCACAATCCATAACTTTACTAAACCCATAATCCTGCATAGTTTCAAAGGGTCTATCTTCAATTTCGTCCAATGGATAACCCGTAATAACATCAGATATTTTATTTATGAACTTTCGTCTAATATATTTAAAATTCTCTGGGTGTTCCAACTTTTGGGCAATACCGTGTTCAATAAGTTTCTCTGGTTTTCTTATATTATATTTAGGTATGGGTACTTCCCTAGGCAAATATTTTTTATCAATATTAATTTCTGCAAGTGCACCATACTGAAGCTCTTCCGCCGTCGTCCATTTAGCCTGAGTGTTCAAGTTATTAATTCTGTATACCTCACTGAAGTTTCTCTGAAATGAATATCTCATCGTCTTTTGTAGCCTACACCCTATTTCTAGTGCAACAAATGAGCCGTTCATTGCGGTGTAGGCAACTGCTGTACCATTTTCAAGAATCTCCGCCTGTAAAAACGATGGTATATTAAGAGTATAGTATGTGTTGCAGTTATATCCTGCAACTTCCACAGCTACAATGTTACAGCCTTCAGTGAGATACCTTGTAATATCCAGCTCATCCACACGCAAGTACCCATGAGGCGCCCTTGCAGGACCATAGTGTATAAAGTTACCATTGATAAATATTCTGTAAAGTGTTGAACCTGTGACAAGTATTTTATAGTTGCTGTCTTCTTTTTTAAAAACCTTACAGTGGTAACCCACTGTAAGGTTTAATTCTTTCTCTCTGCCATCTAGCCAGACTGGTCTGGCATGAGTAAAATAAAGCCCACTTTTTTTCATATTGCTGCACCTCTTTACTATCTAATTCATGTTTTGCAAGGCATCTTAGGATATATGGGATCAGGAAAATTTCGCGTTACAAAAGTATGAGTTAGAACATCCTTAGACTGTTTTATCCATCCATGAAGCCTGCCTCTCATATTGTTACGTATTTCGCTATAATCTGGATCAGCTATCCTATTTTCCATTTCATAAGGATCAACTTTAAGATCATATAATTCGTCCAGATCATATGGATTATAAATATATTTATAATCCTGGGTTCTAACCATTCTTTGTGTGTAACTACCCCATACATCGCCGTGATATTCCGCGAAAACACTGTCAGGCCATTCGTTAGGCAAAACACTATCTTCCAATAACGTGGTAAGATCTATTGCATCAATGTCTCCAGGTGGAATCCCTCCAGCTGCTCTAATAAATGTCGGCATCAAGTCCATATTTCTTACAAAATGACTGTCTACACTCTCTGCACACGTTTTACCAGGCCAACGCATCATTAATGGGATTCGAAGAACTTCTTCATACATTGTTCCACCTTTTTCAAAATGGTTGTGTGAACCTATGCTGTCAGCATGGTCAGATGTAAATACAACGAGGGTTTCTTCATTTAGGCCTTCATTTTCAAGGGCATCCAATATAATTCCACAGCAGAAGTCAAGATATGATACATTCGCATAGTACATAGCTACTACTTTGCTCCACCAATTCCAATCTTTATCCTGTAATGCCCATTCCTGATTTTTTCTTTGGTGCCCTGCAGGTTTATTTGTATAATTATCACCAAAATTAGGCCAAGGAGGAATCTCGCTACCGTCATACATAGCGGCAAACGGTTCAGGAACAATGCTTGGAAAGTGTGGCCTTATAAAATCAACTCTCATAAAGAAGGGGGCCTTATCCTCAGCCTGTTTATTGTATTGATGTAGAAACTCTTCTGCTGATCTAGCCAACTTATACGAAGCTTCTTCCGTATAGGGAGCGTTGGTTTTGGCGGAAACCAGTTGTCTGCCCTTTAGGAAGTCAATATAAATCTCATCATACCAACGACTTTTATCCCAGTTCCACTTTGATGGAGTATAGTTATGAAAACCGTACTGTAAAGGATCATAATCTTCATGAACATGCCATTTGCCGAAATACTCCATATGGTATCCTTTACCTGCTAAAGATCTACTGAATGTATTTATATTGGGATCAAGGCCTCTAGTTGTACGTGTATCTATATGCGTATTCAGCATAACCTTGTGATTATGCGGATACAGTCCGGTCATAATTGATGAACGTGCCGGTGAGCATACCGGTATCGTAGTATAAGCACGGTCAAAACGGATACCCGATTGTGTAAATTTATCAATATTTGGTGTTTTGCATATGCAGTTCCCATAGCATCCCAAGGCATCGGCACGAAGTTGGTCCGTCATTATTAATAAAATATTGGGATTCGAGTTTTTCATCGTTACTCAGCATCCTTTCATCGATATTGATGTAATTCGCCTTTTCCTCTTTAGAATCCTTATCTTATCTAATCCATTTTTCATTAGAGAATTCTTGCCCTAGAATCAACATTCCTGATTCAGGATCTCTCTCTCCAGTATCAAAAGGATCCTTTGTGTCCTCCATCCATTTCTTCAGACGAGCCTCTAATATATCCTTTGTTTCTGCATAATCTGGGTTTTCATACAGGTTGTTCATCTCATAAGGATCATTCTCAATGTTAAACAATAAAGGCCCATTCTCATTCTTATACCACCTAGCGTACAACCATTTATCTGTTCTGACTCCCCTCCAATAGCCTACCCATTTACCACGATGAGGCCATCCTTCTCCAAGAATCTGCAGGTATACAGAATCATTAACATCACCCTCACCGCCTAGTATTACATGAGATAAGTTACTCCCCTGCACACCGTCCGGGATATCTATTTCACACAAGCTGAGTAATGTCGGCATTATATCCACGCTGTTAAATAATGAGCTGGTACGTTGACCACCCTTCATTTTTTCAGGCCACCTCACAATCAATGGAATATGTATAGACTCCTCAAAAGGTGTGGCTTTAGAGGCTCTCTTTGTGTTATCAGTCTCTATCTTATCATTGCATTTGGCATAACCGTGACTTCGTATATGATCTCCATGATCTGAAGTAAAGCATAATATTGTATTCTCAGACAATCCCATATCATCTAGTGCTTTCAAGATTCGTCCCATTTGAGCATCAAGTGCTGTAACGTTGCCATAATAATCCGCGAGTTCCTTCCGTGCAATCTCTTCATAATATTCTGGCACATTTGGACTAATATCTAATTTTGAAGAATCATAAATATTATACTCCTGAGGATACTTATCATAGGGATGGTGTGGTGGCCCCCAGGAAAGCAGCAGAACAAAAGGATTCTCTTTATCCATTTTTTCATGTTCTTCAATAAACTTGATTGCCAAGGATGTCTCTTCTTCTGGTCCCCATCCTTCAACTTTTATAGGACCTTGCTCATTCTCATGGTAGGATATATTGTAATAATTATGATTACAATTATATGCAGCCATATAATCAAAGCCATAACGTTTTTCTTCCGTATATGGGCCATAGCCAAGATGCCATTTCCCTACATAGCCTGTGTGATAACCTTCAGCTTTTAAAGCCTGAGGGAGGGTTGTAATATTTGTCTTTATTTTATATTCGTTATCTATCGCTCCATTTTGGTGAGAATATAAGCCTGTCAATAATTGTCCTCTGTATGGGGTACATACTGGGCAGCTGGAAAATGCCTGATCAAAGACCATGCCCTGATCTGCAATCTTGTCTATATTAGGTGTTATAACAGTCTTGTTTCCAGTTGAGGCAAGTGCATCATAGCGGAGTTGATCTGCAAAAATATAAAGAATATTTGGTTTTTTCATGAAAATTACTTCCTTTCATTATTGATGCTTAGAATACCTATAAAATCCTTAGGCCTGGCGAAAATATAACTTTCGCCAAGCCTATATTGATCATATTATTCGACAATTTTACCTACTTTAAAATCCTTATAGTGGCAGTGACTTCCGTTCTGAACGGATGCACCAATTTGACCCTTTAAATATGGATTTTCATGGTCTGTATAATCCAACAGCGTTTTATTCATGTATAACACCTTGATTCTTGCTCCTTTTACTTCAACCGTTAATGTATATTCTTTTTTCAGTTCCCATGGATAATCCACTTCAGAAAGTAATCTATATCCATTTTCATTTTTGTATAAAGCAAGTTTTTGAGAAGGAGCAAATCCCACAGCATAAGACCTAATAGCTCCCTGAACTCTGAAATTAATATTATGATATTCACCTATTTGAGGAATTATGGTTGCCTGGAAACTATAGTCCTCCCAGTCATATCCTCCAGTATAAGTTTCACCATAATCAGCACAGCTTCCACTTAAAGCACCTTCCTCCAATTCCCAAATTCCCTTTAGGTAAGAAAATTGGCTAACTTCTTTATGGAGTTTGCTCCAGGACTCAATCCTCTCATTATTGAAATCAATTGTATATTCCGGTTGTCCAGAAAAATCAAAATCATCAATATACGCTACCAGAAGGTTAGGGCCTTTAGTTTTTGGAATTAATTTAATTCCAGCCTCTTCGATACATGCTCCCTCTATAAAAGGTATATCAAAATTCAGCTCTTCCCACTTACCCAGTTTCAATTCCTTTGTATCGGCTTCGAAATATTTACCGCTGTTCCCATCCTTAACATACATACGCGCAAGAACTCCAGTGCCTATATATTCAGGCACCATAATACTTGAACTGATACTCTGCCCAGGATACAGAATAGGCGAAAAACTCGGGTCATAACGGCTATCATGAAAATCAGCCGGACGGTAGTGTGTCTTATGGTAGATATACAACTCATCATCTGCTATTAGAGGTTTAGCAGTTACCTTCAAACTACCTTTTCCAGTGAAAGCAGTTTCTGTAGAATTATATAAATCCGCTTCCAAACCAGAGTTTTTATTTGATGAAACTCTAAAGCCATGGGTTGAACCTGGCAGTTCAAAGTTGAACTTTGGAGCCTTCCCTTCAATTATTTCTTTCCATTCATGAGGAGGCTCTTCTTCTGCAATTTTATAAGCCAATTTTGCTATGTACTCTGCGCACCAAGGAACATCCATAATATTCAGGCTTCCTATTACGCTTGAACAAGCAAAAAAGTCATTTATGGGTTTTCTCCACTTTTCATATTCTATTCCATCCAAACCATTTTTTACACCAATTATAGTACCGACATTAGCAACGTTGCAATCAGTGTCCCAGCCACACATGTTGCATATATTGAGGGTTTTTGTAAAGTCTCCTTCTCCATATAACAGAGACAGTATAATTACAGCTGCATTAGGAATAATGTGACAAGCTCCTGGATAGCGGTCATACCCGTAGTTATCCTTTACAAATTTAAAACAATCTCTCCAGTTTTCAGGATGTGCTTTATAAAACTTTATAACTTCTCTGGATGTTGTTACATATTCACAATCTTGAGGTATAGTTGATAAGCCAATCTCAACTACTTTTTCAATATCCGTTTCAGTAAATGCCGCACTTATACATGCAGCAATAAACATACCGCCATATACACCATTTCCACCATGTGCTACGCTTGCTGCCTTATTCGCATATTCTGCCGCCAGTTTTGGATTATTGGGCACTACTAGTCCCCATGTATCTATAAAAATTTGTCCTCCAATTTGTTCAGCAACCGCTTTACCATTTTGCTCAACAGAACCTGAACGTGGAGCCATTATTCCATTTCTCAAGTTGAGATATGCTGTATGTTCAGTTGATTTTCCATAGCCTCCCCACCAGTAAAATCCATGTTCATAGGGGGCATAGTTCAGCCAGGTTAAACCAATTTGCTCTGCTGTAATTGCAGATGTATATGTATAATCTTCAAGTGCTCTTAGAAAGAACATTGGACCATTGCTATCGTCATCGGCTGCAAAATCCTTATAATCAACAAGATAACCGTCTATCTCTCCGTAAACTTTTTCAATCTTATCATACATCCAGCCTTCAATAGGTGCTCCATGTCTAACACCTATTAATTTCCCCAGCCAACCTGCATAAACTTTCTCCATATAATTATCAGAAATTCTTGTCATCTTATTTTCTCCTTGTAATCGAATGATGTGTTTTAATAAAGGGCGGGAAGACCCCGCCCCTGTCATTCCTTAGTTCTTCTTATAGCGTTCATATGCACCTTGACAGATTTTCAGGTATTCCTCTAGGTTCATACCTTTCAACTTACTTACATAATTGTCCCATTCTGTAAACGCTAGTTTGCCAGTTACAAACTGTGCTGTCATTTCATCTACATAACTACTTAAATCTGTTTCTAGTTGAATTCTTTTTTCATTCTCTTTTGATGTATAGCTGAATTCCGGCCATACCTCTTTAGGTAAATATGGTTTTAGATTGTTTGCGGCTTCAAGTGGTATAGGAAGAACAGCAGCGCCAAGGAAATATTTATCTATTGCCATGCTTGGGTTTCCATTACCTCCCCATGCCAGATACTGCCCAGTTGCCTGGTCATAAGTCAATCCTTTTGGATTCTTGTTTATTTCGTCAGTATACTCATATTTCCCCTCAGCATTTACTTTAAAGGTTACGCCTTCTTTACCCATGAAGTACAGTTTAATTCCCTCATCACTATAAAAGTAATCAACCCAACGCATTGTAATATCCGGATATTTATTTGCATTTGTAATAGTAAATGCTCCTATATCCCATATTTTTGAGTTTATAGGGCTCCATAGCTGGTCCCCTGATGGACCTTTTAAGGCTACTTCAAGACCTTTATAATCATTCTGATATTTTTGACCCATTGCATTGTTATTTATAGCTGAAAAAGAACCAATTAGATTTTGTGCAGCTTTAGCTACTATTTTCGTGTTATCCATCATAAAAATTTCCTGATCCAGTAATCCATCTTTATATAACTTATTCATATAGATAAGGAACTCTTTGTATTTTACATCTGAAGGCCAATACCTTAATTTATTGGCTTTATCATCAAAATCTATAAAACCATTTGCATTTCCTCTGTTACCAAGTCCCCATGCTCCACGAAGTGATGACTGAACATTATTAAACGCAGGAGAAGTAAGAGGAATTTCATCATTTTTACCGTTCCCGTTAAAATCAGTCTTTTTAATAGCCATCAAAGCATTGTAAAACTCTTCTGTTGTTGTAGGCATCTTTACTCCAGCAGTGTCAAGCCATTTCTTATTCATGAAAATTTTGCCTGTTATTGACGGAGATAAAACATTCATAATATATGGCATAGAATATATACTTCCATCCACCATTTTTATTCCTTTTTTTACATCTTCACGTTCATCAATTGCCTTCTTTGCATTTGGTGCATATTTGTCTATTAAATCGTTCATCTTGACAAATACCCCCTGCTCTCCATAGGATTGCAGATCCTTACTTGGAAAATTACACTTGAAAAATACATCCGGTAAATCGCCACTGGCTATTGCTAGATTCCTCTTCTCTACAACGCTTGTTCCTGGCACCTCAACCCATTCCACATGTACACCCGATAGTTTCTCATATTCATTCCATACTAACATTTTTTCAAAACTTCCTTGAGCTGCATTCTTCACCGCCATAATTTTCAAGGTAACAGGCTCCTTAACAATTGGCATCCCTGTCAAATTCATTTTGTCCGATATTTTTGTAGTTTCCTTTGGTTCTGTGGATCCTACATCCTTATTCTTTGAAGAGCACCCTGCAAAAGCAGTAAGGACCAGTGTAGCACTAAGTAATAACGCAATTTTTCTTAATGATTTACTTCTCATGAAAAATTCCTCCTTATTATATATTTACAAATTATTTAATAAATACGACTTGGTATACAACTTAACCCTTTATTGCTCCAACCATAACACCCTTAACAAAGTATTTCTGTATGGCTGGATATAACATTAAAACTGGCAAACTTGCCACTATAATAACTGCATATTTTATACTTTCAGCATATAACCTTTGGTCCGCAATAGTATCGGAAGTGCTGGACATCATAGAGTCCATCTGTGATTCTATTAAGATCTCTCTTAAAATCAATTGCAGAGGATATTTGCTCCTATCAGATAAATATATCAATGCGTTGAAAAATGCATTCCAATGTCCAACGCCATAGAACAATACCATAACTGCTATTATAGGTGCTGATAGGGGAAGCACAATATAAAACAGCACTCCCATATTGGTGCCTCCATCAACATAAGCAGCCTCATGAAGTTCTTCCGGAATGGAATTCTGAAAGAAAGTTTTCATTAAAATGAGATTCCATACTTGTACTGAACCCGGTAGAATCATAACCCAAAAGTTGTTTACTAACCCAAGTTGTTTAACAACTAAATAGGTTGGTATTATACCCCCACTGAAAAACATTGTAAAAGTAAAGAAAGCCATTAAAACATTTCTTGCATAGAATTTCTTACGAGATAGAGGATATGCCGCCGCTATTGTCATACCCAGATTAATTATAGTGCCTATAACCGTATATAAAATAGTATTTTTATATCCAATTAAGATATCCGCATTCTTAAATACTCTCATGTATGAATCTAAATTAATACTTTTAGGAAGCAGCCAAACATTACCCTTCAAAACTTCCATAGGATCACTTAGAGAAGCACTAATAACAAATATTAAAGGATATAAAACTATAATAAGTATAAAGCTTAGTAGAAATATATTTATAATATCAACTACAAAGTCTCCATTGCTTTCCTTTAGCCTGTTTTTCATTTAACTCACCCCCTCACCACAATCCTGTTTCACCAATCGATTTGGAAAACCTATTTACAGTTACTAACAATATCAAATTAATAACTGAGTTAAATAATCCTACTGCAGAGGCAAAGCTGTATTGTGCGCCAACTAGTCCATTTTTATATACATAGGTAGATATTACATCTGAAGAACTTATATTCAACGGATTTTGCATTAAAAATACCTTCTCGAAACCAACATTCATAATTTTTCCTGAATCTAATATAAGAAGAATTATAGCTGTAGGTATTATCCCTGGAATTGTTATATTGATAATTCTCTTCAGTTTGCTGGCACCATCTATAGCAGCAGCTTCATAAAGGGAAATATCGATACCTGCTAAAGCCGCCATATAGATAATCGACCCCCAGCCTGCATTTTGCCAAATCCCAGAAAATACATAAACTGTTTTGAACCATGCAGGTTCTGTCATAAAGGATATTGCTTCCCCCCCTGTCAATTGAATTATTTTATTAATAATCCCATTTATAGGAGAAAGAAATGATACAACCATTCCGACCAAAACAACAATAGAAAAAAAGTGTGGTGCATAGGTAGCCATTTGAACCACCTTCTTGAAGTGTTTATTTCTAACCTCATTAAGCATCAGTGCAAGTAATATAGGAATTGGAAATCCTAATACTAGCTGATATAAACTTACTCCTAGCGTGTTTTTCATCAACCTCCAGAATTGATAATTACTGAAAAAACGTTCAAAATGCTTAAATCCCACCCATGGGCTGTCCCAAATTCCTTTCATAGGCATAAAGTTTTTAAAAGCTATCTGGACACCATACATGGGCCAGTATTGGAATACAATGAAGTATATTATTACAGGAGTTATTAGTAGGTAAAGACTCCAGTCCCTCTTTATGGAATTTATAAATAGTTTTGACGGTGATTTTTTGTTTGATTTAGGATTATAATTTTCTGCTGAAGACATTTTCATAATATTCCCCTTTCTAAATTATTTTTAATAAATAAGTCAAAGAATTAAAGTTAGCTTTGTAGTGTATAAAACAAAAGTTAGCTAATCAATATATAATCCTAAACGTTTATATTGTTCTTCAGGAGCATTATTTTCCTTCATAAGCCTTATCAAATGAGCAGTCATCATTTTTTCCACATCACAGTCTTGTATTGGATTCTCTTGTTTTGGATCCTTTTCAATATCAAAAAGCAAACTGCCAAAATTATATGGGTTAAAATCCAGTTCTGGTATTCCTGAAGACCTTATTTTCATTGTTTTACAGCCTTTAGTAAAGGGAAATGGTTCTGCAAGCTCAATATCATTCAGCTCTTTTATACTAAAGCGATTTCGCATATGTGTTGGCATCAAAGTATAATTGTATAGTGGTTGATTACCCCTCGAAACTGGAGCTCTCATATAGACATAATGCCCATCGGTACAATTCACATGCCCACCATGAATACCATAAAGTGCTGCTTCTCGAACCGGCTTGTCTGTGAGCAAAGTCTCCTTCAATGACTTTCCCTGCATATCTTTTGGAATATCTACTCCAAAGAAATCAAGTAAAGTTGGAGCTAAATCTATGGTCTGAACAAGGCTCTTTCGCCTCTCATTCATTATTCCAGCACGTGGATCCCATATGAATAATGGAGTACGCGCAATTTCATTATAGAATGGCTGAACACATTTTGCCCACCAATCATGCTCCCCAAGAAGAAATCCATGATCAGTATTAACAATCAGCATGGTGTCTTTCCATAAATCCAATTCATCCATGATATCCATCACCTTGCCTAATTGCTCATCGCACATACTGACAAGGGCACTATATTGATATTTCATATGTTCAATTTGCTCTTTATTTTCATGTACAGGCGCATAATTCGGCCAATCAAAGTGTGGTCCATCATATTGATGTGGATAGAGATCTTTATACTTTTTATCAGTAAAAAACGGTTCATGGGGATCAAACTCTTCTAACTGTACAAACCATTGGTCTTCACCTTGATTCGTTCTGATAAACTCCATGCCCTTTTCAAAATTGACTATCTGTGGATGCTCTTCAACTTTTTGCATATATTTACGGTTAACCCAATCCTGCCTCCATAAGCAGCTTTCACGTCCTCCTAGATGCTCAGGGATCTCGGGGTCAGAAACTTCACCTTTCCATGGATCACCCTCCTGCCCTCTAGAAATTTCCCAGGAATTATAACGGGTATGATATGTACTGCCACCATCCTCCCAATAATGATAATGGTCAGTTACAAGATGGGTGTATATGCCATTATTTTTTAAGATTTCAGGCATTGAATCATCAAAGGGTTCAAGTGGTCCCCAACTTCTATGAAGGAAATTATACCTTCCCGTATGCAACTCTCTGCGGGCAGGCATACATGGCATACTTCCCACATAACTGTTATCAAAGGCAATACTCTTCTCAGCAAGTCTCTGAAAATTAGGAGTAATTGTCCAGTCGCAGCCATATGCTGGCAACATATGACGATTTAATGAATCAAACATAACCATAATTGCTCTCATAATTACTATCCCCTTTAAAAAGTTGTCCCTGATTTTAAAATAACGTTTGCATAAGGAGTACATTCACCTGTTCTTATACAGGCTTTTGCATTTTTTGTAGTAGCCTTAAATTCTTCATGTGTTATAAAAGTTATTGGTATGCTACCTAACCTCTCTTTTAATAAATTGAATAAATCAGGGGACTTCTCTAATATTTCTTTGGCAACAAAAGCTTCTTCGACTTCCAACTCCGATAAAACTACGTTAACAGCTTCAATAAAACTTGGAATACCTTTTGTGAGTGCTATATCAACTTTTTTTATGTTTTCTGGAATAGGCAAACCGCAATCAGATATTACCAACAAATCTGTATGTCCCATATTTGCAATAACCTCAGATATTTGACTATTTAACATAATTCCTTTTTTCATAACTTCATCACCTGTCTTCAAATTTTTCAAATCTAGATCAAAATTTATTTTACTTCATCTCTTCCAGGTATAGATGTCTGTGCACCTTCTCTGGTAACTACTATTGCTGCAACTTTATTAGCAAATTTTATTGCCTCATCGAGACCTTTTCCCTCTGATAATGCAACTGCTATAGCTGCAGTGAAGGAATCACCTGCAGCAGTAGTATCCACAGCGTTTACATCTGCAGCAGAATAATGAATGCACTTATCTTTTGTCACCCATACAGCACCATTACTACCCCAGGTAACAATAACGGTTTTTACTCCTTTTGACAAAAGGGCATTGGCTGCCTTTTTAATCTCTTCAATTGTATTAACCTTCATACCGGTAAGTCTTTGTAACTCACTTTCATTTGGTGTAATAATATCAATTCCATTTAGCAGATTTTCCGGAAGACTATCAGGAGCTGGAGCTGGATTTAAAATAATAGTTTTGTTCATATTCTTAGTAATTTCCAATATGTATGAAACAGTATCAATGGGTATTTCAAATTGAAGAATTATAATATCACAGTCTAGAATAAGTCTCTTATGCATGTCTATGTACTCTTTAGAACATATGCTATTTGCGCCGGGCACTACAACAATACTGTTATCTCCATCACTATTTACATAAATAAATGCCAGTCCAGTATGAATACCACTTTGCTTTTCAATGCCATCAGTATTAACTCCAATACTCTTAAGACTATCGACTAACCTCTCACCGTATTCATCCATTCCAACATTTCCAAGCATATAGGTTTCACCGCCAAGCTTTGCAGATGCAAATGCCTGATTAGCGCCTTTTCCACCTGGTACCATTTTAAAACCAAATCCCAATATTGTTTCACCAACCTTAGGCATACGTGATACATCCACCACCAGGTCCATATTTAAACTCCCTATAACAAGTAATTTGCCATTACTCATACTTACAGTCACCCCCTTGTGGTTCCTCGTATAATTAATTCTGGTTCAAAAATAACATTCTTATTTTTTAACTTTTTTCCTTCAATAAGTTTAATAAGTAACTTTGCCCCCTGTACACCCATTTCATATGCTGGCTGTGAAATAGTACTTAGGGCGGGTTCTATGATTTCAGAAATTTCAATGTTGTCAAAACCTATTACTTCAACGTCCTCAGGTATTCTGATATTTTTACTTTTTAGCGCTTTAATCACCCCTATTGCCATCATATCATTCCCGGCAAATACAGCTGTAAAGGTGTTACCTTCATCTATAAGCTTATTAATAAGTTTAAAGCCACTATTTATCAGATAATCCCCTTCCACAATCAGATCAGTATTTACCTGGATTTCTTTTTCATTGTGAGCTTTTTTATATCCTTCAAGTCTGTTAACCGATGTTGCAACAGATAATGGACCATCAATTAATACTATTTTCTCATGGCCATGATCCAATAAAAACTTAGTAGCTATGTAAGCTCCCTTAATGTTATCTAAGAAAACACCGGCCTCATAATCTTCATATTCAACTGGCCTATCCATTAAAACACAAGGAATATTGTTCTCCTTTAACAACTTGAAATGAGAGTCTGTTGCAGAAATATTTGAGGTTAAAATAACACCATCAACACTTTTTTCGACAAAGGCTTTTAAATATTTCTCTTCCTTCATAACGCTTTTGTCTGAGTTGCTTAGAAAAATGTTATATCCTAACTTGTTTGCATAATCTTCTGCCCCCCTAACCAATTGAGGAAAGAACGGATTTGTTATATCAGGTATTATTAATCCTATTGTCTTAGTTTTTTTGGTCACAAGTCCCCTTGCAATCATACTTGGTTGGAATTTAAATTCTTCAACCAATTTAAGTATTCTATCCCTAGTTTCTGAACTGACACCTTCGGGTTTGTTATTTATAACCCTTGACACTGTAGCCTTTGAAACATCCGCCATTTTCGCAATATCATTAATTGTAACTTTCATAAATTTCTGTATCTCCACATTTATTATTTAAGTAACCGGTTTACTAAACCGGTTACTTAAATAATAAATCATTTCTTTAAAATATGCAATACTTTTAGAAATATTCTTTTTAATTGCGTATACTTTATATTTTATTGGGAACAAAGATATAAGAGAAAGTGGAAATTATGATTATGAAAAGTAAGATTTATGACCAGCAGATCACGGAATAATACTTGACTAAAATTCTTTTGAGACAGAAAAAATTAAACGCGTAGAACCTATGGTTTTATCTGGTTCTACAGCGTTTAATTTTTTAATCAGGAATATTCTATTTACATAATTCTAATATCTCAATTATTTCTTTTTTATCAAGTGGTATATAGTCGGGTAGAACTCTCTCACCCCAGAATGTGCACTTTATAGCCATTTCTTCGAATTTCTCATCTGAAATATTAAGCTCTGATAACCTTACAGGCATATTTAGTGATTTAAAATAATTCTCTGTAGCGATTATTCCTTTTAAAGCAGTTTCCTGTGGATTTTCGAAATTCATTTCAATATTCCAAACCCTTACGGCATATTGACAGAATTTTTCTACATTATACTTATAGACAAACTTTGCCCAAGCTGGGAAAATAATAGATAGTCCCGCTCCATGAGCTACGAAATCATAAATACCGCTGAGCTCATGTTCTATCTGATGACATGCCATAAAGACATCCCCGCCAACACCTGTTAAATCATTATGAGATAGACTTCCAGCCCACATAAGTGTTGCCCTTGCCTCATAATCCTCTGGATTTTTTATAGCAACTTCACCAGCATTTATTACTGAAATCAAAAGTCCTTCTGCTATATGGTCTGTCAAATCAACTTTTTTTGTAATAGTAAAATATCTTTCCAAAGTGTGCATCATAATATCCACTATTCCACAACCTGTTTGGAATTGATTAACCGTATATGTTAACTCTGGATTTAAGATGGAAAATAGCGGTCTGTTAAACTCACTGTTATATCCTCTTTTTAATAGTCCATCTTCATTTGTAAGTACTGCTGAGCTACTCATTTCGCTACCAGAAGCAGATAAAGTTAAAATAGTTCCTACTGGAAGTGCCTTTTTTGGTGTCTCCATTTTGGATGAAAATTCCCATGGATCAATGGTTGTTACTGCTGAAGAAGCAATAACCTTAGCTGAGTCTATAACACTTCCACCACCAACAGCTAAAACCAATTCTATATTTTCTTTTTTACAAAGCTCTGCTCCAATTCTAACCAAACTTACTTTTGGATTCGCTTCTACTCCACCGAGTTCTACAAAGTCTATGTTACTATTTTTAAGTGACTCAACCACTTGGTCATAAAGTCCACTTTTTTTAACACTGCCACCACCAAAGTGTAATAATATTTTTTTATAACCATAGTTTTTAATTATTTTGCCAACATCCTTTTGTGTATCCTTTCCAAAAAAGATCTTTGTAGGAGCATAATATTCAAAGTTAATCATTATAAGATCACCCTTCACTAAAATTATTATATTTGTTATTGCCTATCAATTAATATAAATACCCAAATTACATTTATTATAACATGATTTTCACTTTTTGATGTCATACTTATGAAAAAAGCTACACTTCTTAACCATAAAAGTTAAAAATTGTAGCTTTAATACATAATTCTTAAAATCTGGATTTAATTCCACCTTTATATCCTTAATCTCCTTATGACCATCATCCTGCAAGTTTTCTTACATTTTATATGTGACTATTCTGGATCTCTAATATCTACTTTAGTTTTTTTTCAATTTTTACTATCGTATTATTATTTAGATCTGAAATATATACTATTAGGTATATTAATAATGCGTTAAACAAAAATGTAGAGAAAATATCTCCAAAAGCACTTCTATGAAAACTAATAGTTATAGGAAATGTAGTGATATATAAGATCATAAAGAACAGATTCTTGTATTTGTATTTTTTATCGAATTTTTGTAATAAATAACCAATTACTAAATATATAAAAAACACACCAAAGTATTTAAAATTCATGTATGCTTCAAGGATAGAAGAAAAAGCTGTTCCAGCTATCCTACCTCTTTTAGCTTCACTTATAAAAAACTCATCACGAAATTCATATGTTATTTGCTTTGGTTTGCTACCAGGATAAAGGAAAGATGGGATTAACAACGCCACACCTTTAATATATGTTTCTCCAAGTTTTGGATTAAAATCTTCACTATATTTTGCATAAAATTCTGAATAATTTCCAAAAGCAGCACCAAATTCATTGCTACCTGGATTTAGTGCCGTAATTAACCTCTCTTTTTTAAAAGCTGTTTCAAAAAATAATTGGGGGTTGTCAGGAATTAGACAAATAATCGACCTAGATGCATATAAAAATGCCAAAAAAACATATAATGTAATTAAAATTATTACCAATTTTGGTTTTATATCATTTATTGGCTTAAAATAAGTAATTCCAATGAAAATACATATAAATAAGTTTAAAAGTTCTCCTCTTTTTCCCAAAATAATATTTATACATATAAAGGGAATAGAGCATAGTATAAATTGT
>Ga0123336_10001859_pt1 | contig 18867 bp, 20 predicted proteins | sample SSSSmetaG_FD_96466 | JGI IMG/M metagenome (GOLD analysis project Ga0123336, IMG submission 96466) | Glacier valley bacterial and archeal communities from Borup Fiord, Nunavut, Canada, to study Microbial Dark Matter (Phase II) - ​SSSS metaG | ecosystem: Environmental > Aquatic > Freshwater > Ice... | reverse complement strand
GAGTACCTGGTTGATAGACCGCACGCGGACCTCTGGTAACAGACGCAGCGAAGCGGCCCTAATGATCGAACGGCTTCTTTTCAAGCAAGCAAGAAGTATCTTCAGGTGGTGGTGTGACGTGATGCGCGAGTCTCTGGTTCGACCCATGCCGACAGGCAAGGCGGGGCGGTGACGGAGGCGTTCGGCAAAATTGAGGCTCTATTCTCTCTCTTCAGGAAATTTCGGGTAAGTAAACACAAGAGACCATCTAATCATAATTAGATGGTCTCTTGTGTTGTGTCATGTTATCGTTTGGGAATTGGTTGAGCTGCTACAACGGTTACTTCTTGTCGATTATGAAAAAGTTGATGCGCTTGTACCACTCCGTATGCTTTGCCCATGATGTTGAGCGCATCTTTGAGTGTCAGCAGTGGATTAATGTTTACGGTTGCATGAGGCAACTTAAATACACTCAGCACCAAACCATCGCTTTTTAAACATCGCGAAGCATAGGCAAGGCCTCGCGCGGCCTCGCGGGCATCCATACGCATATCATTGACGATGACATCAAACTTCTGTCTGGTTCTTATAGCCTCTTCAATATAGTCTTCCGCATAGCCACGATAGTGTTCTAAATCTTTCCTACCTGATAGACGTGGATCGAGGTTTGCGGGGTCAACCGCAACAACGCTCATGCCTTTCTCTAAGAGGAGGCGGCTCCAGCCACCAGGGGCCGCACCAAGATCAAGTACATGTTCGCCTGCGTCGAGCAAGAGATTGAAGTATTCTAGTGCCTCTAGCAGCTTGAATTCGGCACGGCTGATCTGTTCTTCCGTTTGGGCAAAGTGACGTGCGCCACCGGGCCAAGCACTGAGATTCTCTTCAGCCGTTGAGATGCCCACGTATCCTTGATACATTGTACAGAGAACAGAAACAATAACTTGTGGCTTCTTGATGTCCTCGATGGCCCCTGTTTCTTCCGCGAAGGCTTCTGCGAGGCCTTGATTTAGGCGTCCACTGCTATAGGGGCGTTCACCAAAATTCTTGTCTGTTTGCACGAAACGCGTTTGCACCGCAAAATGAGTGCCCCGCTCCAGTTGGGAGAAAGTGGGCAAGGTCACAATTTCGGTTGCAATCTCCCCCACATCTTGCTCGGTATTTGTAAGATAGACTATTCTTTGCACAGGTGCAAGGTGGCGCACGAAAACGAGGTGTTCTTTCGTAACCCTCTGCTGCAGTGCATGAACATTTGTAGCCCTACAAAGTGTAATACTGTCTGTAAGTTCTTCCTCGATGGTGAGCTGGGTATCAAGTTGCTTCAACTCCGTTAAAGCAGCCTGCATAAATTCGGGGTGAGCCGTAATGATAACTAAATTTTCTATGTTCACAATCCGCCCAAAGACCTTCCAATTTCGCCCATATTTATTTGATTTCTGTTATACATGGTTGTTGCTGTACATGAATGATATCATGCCTGCGTACATTCTGCTAGCGGGCAGGTTTGCTAAAGAGACGCCAGCACCAGGTGAGCGCAACCGCGAGAGCAACAAGCAGTACCGTAAGTAGGATTTTGTGTGGAACATCTAGCCCGTCTTGCGTTTTTGTAAAGACGGGGTTGCTCATTTTAGTGGTACTGATTGCGGTTGGGAGTACGGCAGGATGTTGCAGCGAACTCCATCCGGGTTGTACACCGTCAATTCGCGGTTGTCCGCCAGGGGTGATACTAGTACCAGTTGTGTTGCCGCCGCTAGCACCGGCAGTTCCTTTATTCGTAGTCCCCTTCCCACTATTTTTGCCTGGGCTTTTTTGTGTACGAGCTATAGCTGTTGCCTCAATTTTTGTTACTGTAGGAGTGGTTAGCGTGGTAGGTGCGGCATCGCTTGCGTCAATGGTTGGTGCGCTTGTAACAGCCCACGTGGGGCCGCCATCAGAGACACGCGCATAGGATTGATCCATAGCCAGTGGTGGAACGGTAACTTCGTCAATTGGTATGCCACTAATGAGCAACCGCCATTGTGATGCGTCTGTTTGATTAGAAGTGCTGAGATTGTAAGGAAATACCACAAGGAAACTATGCGGCGCGATGGCGGAACCAAAAGGAAAATAGAATAGACTGGTGTTTGGTCCATTATCAAGACTTGCATGAACAGAGTAAAGATCAAGCGGCTGATCTTGCGCGTTATAAATTTCTATCCATGTATCATTACGGGAATAGGACGCTGCTGGCTCTGAGCAGTTCCATGCATGGTGTGGGTTAAGTAAGACTTCGTTGATGAACAGGATGCCTCGTACTGCTTGTGGTTGCACAAGAGACCCAGAAACTGGTGGTGGAACTAGTGGAGCGCATTGTTGGCGCGTCGCTGTCGTGAAATGTGGTGTGAATGTTACAATGAAAAAGAGAATAGCACCTGCACTGATAAAATACCGCACATGCCCGCCCCCCTATCGCTATTTTATTTTTTTATTGAGTACGTGATAACTCCTCATTCTAAAGTGCTGACAACAGACTGTATAGACAGTGCTATTGCAGCACAGAGAATGGGAACATATTATTGTGAAAGGTATTTGAACGGAACGGTCTTCGTGCGTGGAAATCGTTCACTCAACACACGGCGCATGGCTTCGACGCTACTTTCGCCCAGGGTGAAAGCAATGACTGTGCCGATGACGATGCCACAGATGCCGCCTAAGGCGATGCCCTCAAGAAACATCTTGTTACGAAAAAATGTCATCATTGTCACCTTTTCTCAGGTATTATTGTAGATACACTACGGTTTTTGCCTCGCTCCAGAGGCGTTCGAGACGATAGTACTCGCGCTCCTTTGGTGCAAAGACGTGAATGATAATATCGCCATAGTCAAGAAGAACCCACCCTGTATCAGAGTCGCCTTCTCGGTAGAGCAATTGTGCTCCCTGTTTCTTCAAATCGTCGTTAAGTGCATCGGCGATAGCTTGAATTTGACGTGCGTTGTTACCCGTGCAAATGACAAAGTAATCAGCTATTGTCGAGATGTCGCGGATGTCTAGCAAGAGGACATCCGAGGCTTTCTTGTCAGACGCGATGTCTACAGCAGCTTTTGCCAACTGTGCAGGCTCTAACTGAATTCCCTCCACAAATACTCCCTTAATAGCACATCACTCGCCGGTGTGCAGGCTCTGTTATGTTGAACAGTTTGGCTTCAATATAATGCATTATAACATGATGTGGCAAGCTTGTTAAGAGTATATTAGGAAAATGACCCCTTCGTCTATTTCCTAAACATGCCTATATATAGAAGAGCTTAACGCGATGGTTTCTCAATTGCCGCTAGCCACTCCTCTTTAGAGGTATGATGCACGACATCAACATTTTGCAGTAGTTCTGAGCGTAGTTCGCCAAGCGTTCCCCACCCTTCGGCATCGACATCATACTTGTGAATGGTTTCTTCGTTGCGTTGATGTACCCACACAAACGTATCATCTGGTAGGCCTATGTACTTATCAACGACGCCATTGAGTATCTCACGCACAACGTCCTCGACAAAATGGGGGTTCGCGTGCGCTTTGTTTACTATATACAGCTCGTCGGGACGTTTGAGCAGTGAATAGTTCTCAGAACTCATGGAACTTTCGACAAGAGCTACAAGGTCGCCGGCCTCGATATCCTGGTTTGCTCCAATGAGCAGTGTTGCGCGGCCACGTTGGTTATGTGTTGCCAAAGGTGTGATGCTCAACATCTTCTCGATTATGTTGTCAGGAAAGCCCTCTTCTTGTAGACGCATACGCGCGAACGAATGGACCATATCCTGGGCGCACGGACATGCAACCATCCCTTCTACCTCAACGCCAAGTAGTCGGCGACTACCATGTTTGGTTGCAACGGCCTGCGCGATAAGTCCATAGACCTCTTGTGTACGACGACCAGAAACGGGGGTCCATTTCTGTAGAGGAAGTGCTGTGTGAATGTGAACCTCTGCACGGGCGACGACTTGACGGTCTACAATCGCCTCTGCGACGGCTTGCGCAAGCAGTTCGATGCGCGGCCAACTGGTGGTTGCCTTTTCTTCCAGAACCTCCTCAAGCACATCGCTAAAGCGCGACATGTGTACACCCGCCCGCTTTGTATCAAGGTCGGCGTACAGGTCAAACGTCGCCTCGAACCACTGCTGGCGGTTGCCCGTGCCAAGAAGGAGAGCTTTTTTGACGCCAACGACACCGGCGCGGCCCAGACGAACATGAATAGAGGGCGAACCACTTTGAATATCCCTATCAAGGGCAATTCGCAGATTGGGGGCCAGCATTTTTACACCAGCATGAGATAGTGCCCTTGCTAGTTCCTCCGCTGTTCTTCCACTTACAGGGTCAATGACGTTCGGTGAAATTTCAGCAAGGGGGATCAAGACGAACGCTCGCTCATTCATGCGTGGATGCGGAATCGTTAGCGTCTCTTGCTCGGTTTGTAGTTCATCATAGAGCAGAATATCTATATCTATGGGGCGTGGGCCGTTGCGAAAGGATGGTTGTCTGCCGATAGCAACCTCAATTGTTTTTATCTCGTGCAGGAGTTCCTGCGTGGAAAGCTCGGTTTTACCACAGCAGGCCATATTGAGAAAACGCGGCTGGTCGAGATAGCCAACCGGCTCTGTCTCATAGACCGAAGAAACTGTATGTATCTCTACTTTATCGCGTAACTGCTGCAACGCTGCTGCAAGATTGCCACGGCGGTCTCCCAGGTTAGAACCTAGAGAAAGGTAAACGATATGTGTAGGGTTAGTGGTACGTGGAAACAATGGTGAAACAGTCGTATCAAAACTCATAAAAACAACCTCTCTGAAAAGATGTCCTAGTCCCATCCTAGTATAACAAGTGCTGTTGCAAAATTGTTTCCATTTTTACTTACTTTTGAAAAACCCATACGTTACTAAAAACCGCTTCTGTCCCTCCATTACTATCACCACCTACTAAAAAGCCAATCATACCGGCTGTGTAGGCATCGTCAGTGAAGGTAGTGACAAGCAATTGTTTATTGATATAAAAACGAAATTGTGCCCCTGTTGCTGCAACCAAGAACGTGTTGGTTTGTCCGTAGCCGTTAAGGATGGCGTTGGAATAGGTCCAGTCAATGAGTGTGAGCCAGTTAAGTGGGTTGCTTCCAATAGCTCTCACGAAACGATAGTACCCTTGACTACTAATTTCTAAGACGTAAAAGGCTCTGCTATCGGGTCTAAGCCGAAAAACGATGCCGCAAATATCGCCGCGTAACATCTGTGCCTGGGCCGTGATTACAACGTCTGAAAAGATTCTTTGATTAGAGTAGCACCATGCAACGGTGTGGGCGATCTGTGTTGACGAGGCATAGACATGGTAGCCTTGCGGTGAAAAGAAACATTGTGAACCATCATCTATCCATCCGCCGCCGCGCGTCGTCATGTCATCGGCATAGAGTACATTGCCTGCCCCTAACGCAGTTGTGATGCCTGCTGTTGCCTGCACACGCGCTTGCGCGGCCAGGGTTGCCTGAACGTCTACCGTGCTTGTGGGTGTTATCTCTGGAGTTTGCTGAATCGTAGGAACTACATGCTGACGCATTTGGCCTAGCCCTATCGGTGGCGTCGCTTTTGTTTGCCATGTTATACCGAAAAAGAGGAGGAGCGAGAGCAAAAGCAGACAAAGCAATGCGCTGAACGCGGGGCGCAGTCGTTTTTTACGTCGCACATCAGTGAGCGATGGAATAGGTGAGGGGGCCTGTTTTAGCGGGAAAAGCGGCATTTTTTGCGAAATATCTAGTAATTCTTGTGTAGAAAGGATGTGTGTATCGCGTGAAAGTTGCGATGCTGCCGCGGCACTCTCATCTTCCGGTGTCTCCCCCTCTGGCAATTCGTCGTCAAAAAGCTTACTGGCGTGTTCTTGCTGTAACGCTTTCCTATAGGCGGCTGAGAAGATACGCGCCTCCTGATAGCGTTCGTTGGGGTCTTTTTCCAGCGCTTTAAGGATAACATCTTCAATTGATTGCGGGATGTCCGCGTTAAGTTCACGCGGCGGCGTTGGTTGAATTTGAATATGTTTGAGTGAAATTGCGACAGGCGTTTCGGCGGTGAAGGGTACACGGCCTGTAAGCATCTGGTACAAAATAATACCTAACGAGTAGATATCGCTACGGTAGTCATGGAAGCCATTGGACTGTTCGGGCGACATATATTCTGGTGTGCCAATCATCGCGCCCGCGTGGGTGAGCGACTCGGCCTCTATCTTTGCCTTTGCCAGACCAAAATCTACAAGGTAGGCGTGACCATCCAGGCGAAGTAGGATGTTTGACGGTTTCACGTCTCGATGCACGACACCATGATCGTGTGCATATTGTAGCGCGGAGGCGATTTGCTCAAGGAAGCTCGCGGCCTCTTCCAGCGTGAGCCTTTCGCGCCGCAGGAGGTAGTCGCGCAACGTGCCGCCCTCAATGTATGGCATCACCAGATAGTACCAGGGGCGCTGTTCCCCAAAATCATAGAGGGCAAGAATATTGTCGTGTGAAAGCGTACCGACGGCGAGGGCCTCACGCTCAAAGCGACGTACAAATGGTTCGTCGCTTCCATAGAGAACCTTTACCGCTACCTTGCGACGCACTCGACGGTCATAGCCAAGATAGACCTCGGACATACCACCTTGAGCTACACGGCGGCGCAGTTCATAGCGACCTAATGTTGAACCTTCTATCCCCTTTACCACATTTTCCTCACTTCCACCATCACGGAGATTATACGTCTACAGAGAGTATTGCATTGCATACAAGTCAACTTATGCATGATTGGCTCATACGCAACGCTGTACTCTCTACAAGATAAAAAGATTGTATACAGCTATAAACTGATTAGTTCGCGGTCCAGTAACGTTCGAGACAAATGGTTTCGATGGGGCGAATGTTGTGGGTATAGGTCTCCATGGCTTTGTGCATACTCGCCGCGTCGCCAAAGTTGGGGCCAATCTGCGATGAGTACATATCAGAGGCTTCGATACGTAGGGGGAGCATCTCAGACATTTCAACCAGCGCAGGTTCGAGTTGTTCGCCTAATTCTTGCATACGTGCTTGTAATGCGCCGGCTATAAGGACGTATGGGAGTTCTTCGTACAGGTAGACCTTTGAGCCATGTTGTACAAGTCTATCGGCGGCGGACGAAACTAGTTGGTGATCGACGTGGCGACCCACCCCCATTGGGACGTACCACGCTGCGTCGGGAAGCCGTTCTGCGAGTGCAACGAGGTCTTGCGCGAGTTGGTGATCTATGGTGAGATCAGAGTTATGAACATCGCCGCCAATCACCTGCTCTTTGGTGGTATAGAAGGGTGGTGTACCGCGATAGATGGCTTCGAGGTAGTCGAGCCAGAGATAATCGACCTGGAGATAGTCGAGCGCGGCGGCGTCTTCCTGTCGGCGTGTTTCGATTGCCGCGCCGATACCTTGACTTGGGTTGATGCCCATCTCGCGGTGAACCTGGGTTGCGAATGGGCTAAGTTGTGTTTGGGCGGAGGGAATACCGCCGAAGATTGTAATCACCAATGGACGCAGTCCACTACTGAGCTGTACGCCGAGTGTACCACCACAGGAGTAAACAGCATCATCAAAATGAGGTGAAAGAAAGATGTGTCTATGTTTGGCTGTGATATCGTTCAAGCTTGTAAGCTGCATTTTTCCTCCATAAAGATAGAAGACTAAAGATAGGTAAAAAGTATATAAACATAAAAACGCGTTACGGCAACATTATGCCAGCATCGGTTATCGTGAGCAAACCGTCTTTTGCAAGACCATGTAAAAGCTGTTGTAGCCATAGAAGATCGTCGTCGCTAAAATCAGGTTTAATCTGTGGGCCGACCTCTTGTAGCGAAAGGCGTTGTTGAGCGGGAGCAGAACTGAGCAGTTTTATGATACGTCCACGAAAATAGCGGTTGCTACTGGTGAAGGGTTGACTCTGATAGTTCGGCTTCTTTTCCGCCACTTTCCGCATCTGTTGCAGCACCGCCCCCGATGGAAAAAGGCTATGCTCGCTCATCTCGGTGTATGCCTGACACGTTGCCTGGAGTGGACACTGCATACAACGCGGGTTACTACTGGTACAAATGGTTGCGCCGAGATCCATCAGGGCTTGATTCCAGTTGTATGCCTCACCAATGGGTAATACATGTTCCGCGTGTGCAAGCATTTGAGCGTCGTTGAGTTTGAGCTTGGGATATTCGAGGCCAAAAAAGATACGATGCAGCACACGCCGAATGTTGGTATCAACGGTGGCAACGTGCTTGCGATACGCGAAGCAGGCGATAGCACCGGCTGTATAACGCCCAATACCTTTGAGTTTAAGCAACTCCTCGATGGTATCAGGAATACATCCGTGATACTCTGCAATGACTTGACGCGCGATTGACTGGAGCCGTACCGCTCGCATATTAAAGCCGAGCGGGACCCAGGCGGCGATCACCTCCGCTGTCGGCGCGAGTGCGAGCTTCTCCAACGTGGGGAAGGCGTTCAAAAATTGTCGGTATTTGGGCAACACGCGGTCAACCTGCGTCTGTTGCAGCATGATCTCCGACACAAGAATCGCATAGGGATCGCTGGTAGTGCGCCAGGGCAGATCACGTTTCTCAGCAGCATACCATTGTAATAGAGAAATATGGACGCGTTCAATGTACGCGGACTGAGAAGTGAGAGACGCGGAGAAAGACGGAATGCTCATTTTAAGGTTTGCTCGATTTTGATGGAACGGTTGGAACCTGCTCCTGTTGCTTCCCATTGGTTGCGGGGCCGGTTTCTTTTGCCTCGTTGCGCTGCCGCGCCATGAGCGAGAACACCGTATCGCCGCCTTCTTGCCAGCATTTCGCGTCCGGTGCTGGCAGATTCTCACAGAGAATCCAATCATCTGCACTTCGCAGCACATGGCCCTTCACACATTTAGCATACATGATGTGGTCGTTCAAATCGACATCTTCCGGCTTAACATGGGGCGAGGCAATCTTTGGAATAAAAAATCTACACCACGGCACGAGTATGTACCTTCCTTATTTTTGATTGTGCGACCATCGTTGTTTCTGATTTGGGTAGCAAGGGATGGTAGCTTGGCCCTAATTATAGCGCATTTCATTCAGATTTGCTACTTATGAAAAGAGGGGGCCGTTTTATGTTCTCTGACTTACCGCGTAACGCGCCCACCACGTGCCGGTTTTGAACGCAAGAATGATGTAGAGGAGTGCCCAAGATTCGTGAATAACGCCATAGCTAGCCGCCATCGCCATGAAGAACATACAGGCAATGGCTGAAAGTTGTTTCAAGCGCATGTTGCGCAAGTGCCAGCGAAAACTTCCCATGCGGCTCCCGCGATAGGAATAGAAGATCATTCCCATGAGCGTCAGGAGTGCGACAATTCCAACGACGCCAAGAACGCCGAGTACAAGTAAGAAGATAGTCGTGTTTAGCATAGCCGTACCTCTTCGAGTGTCTCCAAATCACTGTTATGAGGAAAGTTTATTTCTTGAGTATACCATGAGACCTGCGGTAATGTATCATACAGAGGAAAAGTATTTGATGAGGAGGCCCATGTGCTAGCAGAAGAATTACAGGTCGTGGATGCCAATGCTACGTCGTGGCAAGCAGTGCGGCCACTGCTCACCGTAGCTACACGGCTTGAACAGGACGAGACGTATGTTTGGCATGGGTGGAGCAAAGGGCAGCTAGCGACCTTTTTACAACAGCTCCCAACGCACTGCACCCTTGTAGCCGGCGTCTGGTCTGTGAGCGAAGAAAAACAGTTACAAGAGCAACTTGTTCTGAGTTGTATCTGCGAGGTTGCTCATGGCGAAGTGCGATCAGTACGTACTTTTGCAGCACTGCAAGCAAAAGATATACCCGCTATAGAGGACCTGGAGCCGGGCTTTGAAGATGCCGCGGCCATTCTGCGTGTGGTCACGCAGACAATCGCTCCTGTCGCGTGGGCTATTTTTACGGATAAAGAGACGTGGGACGAGTGGGTATACATGGGGAACGAACGGGTAGAAGACAAAGCCGAGCTACTCGCATCCCTTGCCCGCCAGGGACGTTGCGTTCTGATGGGCAGTCAGACGCACCATTCCGCATTATAAGAGAGGCACTATGGAACAAACGACCCCCTTAATTTGGAACCCTATTTTACGGCAGTATTTAGTGAATGCTCCGCATCGTATGAGTCGTCGTGAAGGCACGACGGCCTGTCCTTTTTGTGCTGACATTACAGAGGGCAGGGTTGGGCCAGAAACGCAAGTATGGTTGCATCCAAACGATTTTCCGCCGCTACAGCCGCCTGTGGGCGAAGCATATGTGGTAATTTACAATCGCGACCATAACCGTACCTTCTCGCAATTGACGGTGGACGAGGTTTTCGCAGTCACACGCTTGTGGCGTGATCTTTACTGCGACCTTGCCGCGCGTTATCCTACGGTAATGATTTTTGAGAACAACGGCGAGGCGATTGGGCAGACACAACACCATCCACACGGGCAAACCTTTGGTGTGTCTGTGATTCCACCAACGCTTGAACGTGAGATGGAGACAGTTGAGCAGGACGATAAAGCAGGGCGTGGCTGTCCGTTCTGTCGTGTACGTGACGAACTCAGTGATGGGCCACAGCAGGTTGCGGGCAACGAGAACTGGCAGGCATTCCTCCCGCCGTATGTGCGCTACCCTTACGAGACGCACCTCTACCCGCGCCGTCATGTCGCCAATCTTGCGACGATGCGCGACGATGAATTGCGCGACCTTGCCTCCTTGCTCTTGCGGGTTGTGCGTGGCTATAACGCGTTATACGACGGCGCGATGGCGCCAATGCCGTATCTTTTGGGACTACATCAACTTGCCGATGAACATTTTCACTTACATGTAGAGATACTTGCGATTGGACGCGCGCCTGGAAAGCTAAAGTTTGCGGCCTCATCCGAAGCAATCTGGGGTATGTGGACGAATGACTCGGCCCCGCTTCAAAAGGCGCGGGAGTTGCATGACGCGATTGCGAAGGTAGACAAGGGAGAGGCGCAATGATATTTCCACAACCAGCACTACATATGGCAAGTAAATTTCCTATAGTCTTTGGAGGATACAGTGAGTATAGTAGTGATTTGGGGGCAGCATGGGCACCGGGGCGTATCAATCTGATTGGTGAACATACCGATTACAACGGGGGCTTTGTGTTACCAATCGCGGTAGATCGTGTCGCGGTGTTTGCGGGTCGTCGGCGTACCGACGGCATTGTGCGATTATGGTCGGAGCCGTTTGAGGAGCACGCACAGTTTTCCATTGAGGGGTTGCCGGCGACCTTTGACGCTCAAATGCGGAACTTGCCGACGTGGGCGCGCTATGTGCTGGGTGTCGCGGCGGAGTTGGCGGTTGCGTCGTTACCCTTGACAGGCTTTGACGCTGTGCTGGGGGGTGATGTGCCGCTTGGGGGTGGCATGAGTTCGTCCGCAGCTCTGGAAGTGGCGACGGTACAAATGTTCGCGTGGCTATCCGCGGGACGCCTGACGATTGGCGTGGAGGGCGCGACAATGACACCGATAAAGGTGGCTGCGCTTTGTCAGAGGGCGGAACATATCGCTTCTGGTCTGCGAAGTGGCATCCTCGATCAGGCTGCTTCATGTCTGGGTCAACCTGAAAAGGCTGTCTTAATTGATTGTCGCTCTCTGGAGTATCGCTACTTACCCTTTGACGAGGCCGACCTTTCGCTGGTCGTAATCGACACGGGTGTACGGCGCGAACTTGCTAACTCTGGCTACAACGAACGGCGGCGTCAATGTGAAGAGGCGGTGGTTTTGCTACGTGAGTTGATCGTCGCGGAGGAACTACAGGGGAAAGAGCAGCGGATAATATCGTTGCGAGACATCACGCAGGCACAGTTCGACGTGTATAAGCACGCTTTGCCCGCCGTGTTACAGCGTCGTGCCGGCTATATAATTGCCGAGAACGCACGCGTGTTGCAGGTCGCAAAGCTATTGGAGATTGGTCAGGTTGAGGCGATTGGGCCGCTATTGTGGCAAGGTCACGCCGGATTACGGGACGAATACGAGGTAAGTTGTAAGGAGTTGGATGTACTGGTAGAGATTGCTCACAGTATCCCAGGTGTGCTTGGCGGACGCATGATGGGTGGGGGGTTTGGTGGTTGCACAATCAATCTTGTGCATAACGTGGCTGTAGATGCTTTGCGACACGCTGTAGAGCAACAGTACCCGGCACGAACGGGACGCAAGGCCGCGATTGACGTATGTCGTGCCGCTGGTGGGCCGGGATATGGAGAAAATGTGAGGTGAGGAAAGACGGATGGTTGAATAAGACGTGAGGAGTGTAACACCAAAACGTTCCCTGTTCATAAACGAGGGGTGGCACAACTACGCGTGTAGCTGTGCCGCCCCTCGTTTATAAACAAACTAGTTCACAGACACATGGCCCGTTGAGTGTGATGCTTCCTCTTCGATATTGACATACTGATTTTGATCGTTTTCGATACGCTCAATCATCTCTGTGAGGATGCTTAAACGATGCTCGATCTCCTGAGCCTGGCCGTGCAGGGAATGTAGCTCAACCGAGAGCTTGTGAAATTGTCCATTGGCAACAGGAAAGTGTTGGACGGTTCGCTGCTCTGGAAGCGACTCCTCGCGTGGTGCGGGAAGGCCCGGCTGGGCGGGTGCGCCAGCGGCGGCGATCTCTGCGGTTTCTTTTGCTTGCGCTTCCCTGGCTGGCTCGCTTTCTACTTTGACGGTGTGTGTCTTCGCTGTTTTTGTTTCGCCGCGCACAAGAAACGCAACTGCGATAAGCGCAAGCACGGCTAACGCGAATAAGCCGCCGATAATCAGTGTATTCATGGCAAATAACCCCCTACGTTATAGTGGAGAGGAAAATACGTTTCCTCTCCACCACACGACTAATGGATGTGAATGATAGCTACGGCACTCATGCCTGGCACAATATCTTTGCCTCCATTGCCGTCAAGCGTGATGATGACGGGAACGCGTTGTCCAACTTTGGTGAAGTTGCCGCTTGCGTTATCTTGTGTTGGCAAAAGTGAGAACGAGCCAGCGGTGGCTTGTACGATTTGTTGTACTCGGCCTGCGTAGGTTGTGTCGCTGTACGCGTCAATCTTGATATCGACCTTTTGGCCGGGTGAAACATTGTTGATGACGTTCTCATCGACATAGGCGGTGATGGAGAGGTTGCCCAGGTTTGTCACCTGCGCGATTGTCAGCCCTGGCGCAACATTTTGTCCCTGCACAGCCGTTGCCTGCACAATCGTCCCATCAATTGGGCTGGTGACATCCATTGTTCTGGGGGCAGCCGTTGTGGTCGCGCCAGCAGCCGATGGGAGCGTGATTGTGCCGATAACTTGACCGGCGGTAACGGCCTGTCCAACCTTCACGCTATATGCAGAAAGTTGTCCGCTCATGGGCGCACTCACCGAGACAATGCTGCCTGTAACCTGGGCATCATCAGTCTGGTAAAATGTGTAGTTATTGTAAGCATAGAAGCCAACGCCGCCTCCAATAGCAAAAAAGGCGAGAACAATAAGTATGGTAATAAAGATCGTACGACGCATTATGGTAACTCCTAAGTATGAATAGTCGAAAACAAGAGTGGAAATGGGGAAGGGATAGAGAAACTACCCCTTCGTATAGGTTATTCAGCGAACACCATTGCGCGATGCGCGGCCCCTTCATCTTCGGGAGATGATGGGTCACGTTGCGCCGCTGGTGCGGACGTTTTACGGCGCGATTTGCTTACAAACATGACCGCAATAATCGCAAGGAAGGTGACACCTAAGCTAAAGGTGAAGGCATCTTGAATTGAGAGTATATAGGCTTGTCGCTGTATCAACCGTCCGATTGTTTGCAAGGCGGCTGCGCGCGCCGCACCGATATCTGCGCCCCGCGAGACAAAGAGTGCTTGCAACCGCACCAGTAATTGTCCAAGCGGCGATATTGGTGTAACCTGTTGTGCAAGGTGTCCTGTATGAATCTTTGTCTGCGTCTGCACAAGTGTGGCGAGTACCGCGATACCAAGCGAACTCGCTACGGCACGTGCTACTGTGTTGAGCGATGATGCCTGTGCCAACTGACGCGGCTGAATTTCAGAGAGTCCTGAGACGGTGAGCGGTTGAACGCAAAGGCCAAGCGCAAGGCCGCGAATAATCAGTACAAACTGAATCCAGCCATAGGATGTGTACAGTGAGAGAAACGAGAGTTGCCATGTGGCGAGCGCAAGCACAAGCAGACCGGGGATCATGATGCCTCGCACCCCAATGCGATCAACGAGGCGACCACCAACAATCGTGCTGACCATCGCCGCTAACGCTTGTGGCAAGAGCAGGACGCCGGCTTCAAACGCGCTTTGTCCTCGGATACTCTGCAAGTAGAGTGGAAAGAGAAACACGCCACCGAACAGGCTGAAAATCACAAACAGGCTTGCAATAATACTCAACGTGAAGGGTCTATTGGTGAACAGGCGCAGATCGAGGAGTGGTCTCCCTTCTCTCCGCACGATTGAAAGCTCGACGAAGACGAATATCGTCAACGCGATAAGGCCACCAATGATAGTACCAATGACCTGTACAGACCCCCAGCCATCGGTACTTGCATCCGAGAGGCCATAGAGGACTGAGGCGAGACCGAGCGCGATGAAGAAAAATCCTAAGAAATCGAAACGCTGGTTGGTCTGCACCTGTGTTTCGCGAATGAAGATGCTAACCAAAACAATGGCAAGAATACCGATTGGTAGGTTGATGAAAAAGATCGCTTGCCAGCCCGCATAGGTGACGAGATAGCCACCAAGTGTTGGCCCAAGTGCTGGTGCTAAGAGGGCTGGAACACCAAAGACGCCGGACGCGATACCGCGCTCTTGTGGCGGAAACTCGCGGAAGAGCATAGTAATCGACAGCGGGAATAGTGCCGCTCCGCCCGCACCCTGGAGGACACGGAAGAAGATGAGTGATGGTAGGCTCCATGCGAGACCGCAGAGAACCGAGCCGATGGTAAAAGCGGCGAGCGAAATAATATAAAATCGTTTCGTTCCCAGTATGTCCGCGAAGTAGCCCGCTGTTGGAGTGATAACGCCCTGCGTGAGAATATAGGCGGTAAGCACCCATTGCACACTATGAATGTCCGCGCCAAAGGCGGATTGTAGACGGGGGATAGCAATATTTACAATGGTCTGGTCGAGGATGCTCATGAACACCCCAAAGACAACAATGCTTGCCACCACCCATTTATACGCCAGTCCTCCCGCGCGCTGTGTCGCTTGTACACTCCCTTGCATCTCAGAAGACTCCTTTTGCTAAAAGACAAAACCAAAGAAAGTACTTATACTTTCTGTACGTTACATATAGTTCTGGAACTTCAGGACTCTTCTTTGAGTTGCTGGAGCTATTGACATGTTCTTGTTGTATCGCGTTGCACAATTCCATAGAGCAACAGCGAAACGAGTTGGTCTATGGCTTGTTCGCGTGAGAGATGGGCGAACGGGAGCAGATCATTCAATCCACGACCCGCAGCGCGCATGAAGAAAGCAATTGCCATAACCTGGACAAAAAAAGCGGCATCAATGCTTTTGCTAAAGGCTCCCTCTGCCTGGCGTCTTTGCACATACTCCGTGATGTGCTTGCGGCCACGCACGATCTTGTCCGCGAGAATATGGGCGGCTTCGGGATGCGTATATAAGAGCAAAATGGGTAAGCGCGCAAGATCGCTTTGCACGGTAAGCGAATCGTAGAAACCGCCAGCAATGCGCCGTAAAAAGGTTTCGTCGTCAAGTAGCACACCATTTTGTAAGTCCTGCTCGATTTCCCCAAGGGCTTGACGAAGTGATGAGTAACTTTCATGATGCTGGATGATTGCTTTGAGTAGGTCATCCTTGCTGCGATAATACCAGCACAATGCACCGCGAGAGATGCCGGCCTCGTTCGCTACGTCATCCAGTGTTGCAGAGGAGACGCCCGAACGCCCGAAAACGCGTAATGCGGCATCCACAATGCCTTGCCGTGTGTCTGGGACTGGTTCATCGCCAAGATAGCCATGCCGTATCAGTTCTCCACGCAACTCCTCTTTTCCACCAGAAAAATGATAGTAGAACGTGGGTCGTGCGAGATCGGCGGCTTTGACAATCTCATCAATCGTGATCTCCTCAAAAGCCGTGTGTTGCGTAAGTGAGCGCGCGGCCTGGATGAGGCGCTCTTTTCCACTACTCTTGGCCTTGTCGAGATGAACTTCCGTCATGTGTCTATATCCTCAACCAGTCATAGTAAATACTATAATATAGCCATACTATACTGTCTAGTATCTGATGCTAGTATAGTATGGCTACCAAAAAAAGTCAATGGGGTTACAGTTTTTCTATCGAACGTACCCAGAGCACGGACAGAAGTTATTGGTGGCGTGTGCCAGTTACGGTTGTTCTATTGAGTATAGCGAACAGAAAAAATGGAACGTAGTGGTTCACGCTATGTCATGCCGTTTCAATTTGCCATGCCATTATCGGTTGGTGCAGTTGGTAGTGGTTGCGCGATATCGGGAGCCATTTGTGGTACTTCTGGTTGTGGTTCCATAGGCTGTTCGGGAGCCGCTGGTGGTAATGGGCCGGGACCTGGTTGTGGCATCGGCTCTGGTGCTGGTAAAGGCTGGGCAATATCGGGCTGTGTTTGTGGTAAGGGGTCTGGTAACTGTGATGGATTTTGTAAAGACATGTATTTTTCCTTTCTAATCTAGGTTTCTATGTGTGATGTTCATCTTGTTGATGTGCATCTAGGGGACCGGGGAGCGCACGCTCGGCCTCATCTTCTAAGCGTTTTTCGTTGTGGCGGAGGAAAAAGAAAAAGGCGATGAGGATAAGTACCGCCAGTACTATCGCCACAATCCCAATAGGCCCAGTTAAAAGATGTATTTTGTCGCCGAGATAGTAGCCACCCAAGCCAAAGATCGTTGCCCAGACGACGCCTCCAAGCGCGTTAAACAGCAAAAAACTGCCCCATTTCATGCGGTTCGTGCCTGCAAGAAACGCGGCCCACGCTCGCAAAACCGCGACGAAGCGTCCGAAGAAGACCACTTTGTCACCATGTTTCATGAAGAGGTACTGGCCTAATTTTAGCTTGCGCTCATCTAAGCGAATGTAGCGACCATAGCGACGCAGGAGTCGGTAGCCGCCCTCACGTCCAACCCAGAAGCCGAGGTTATCACCGAGTATAGCCCCTACCGCTGCGGCAATAATCACCAAGAGAATCGAGAGATGATGGGTTGTGCCGGCATAGACAGCGGCAATAATCAGCATCGTCTCGCCTGGAAAGGGAATACCTGTACTTTCGATAGCCACGAAAATCAGTACCGCGAGATAGCCATAGTTCTCCAAGAGGTGCATTAACGAGGATGAGGTAAAGGTAAACATACTCCTACAGCTTTCTTTCTTGTAGATTGGACGTGTTTTATATATTTTTGCATAAATAGCAGAGCAACTCTTCTCTTCTATACGAATGGAAGAGCGAAAGAGTGTCAACCTGAGAATGTAGAGTTACAACAGTGCGTACTATGTTGAGCCGTATTGTGACCATCTCTACGTATCGCTCGTATGAAAGTATGGCTTGTAAGGGGACGTATTTTCTCTTTCGGCAAATAAAGAAAAGCTATCTACTCTGTAGTGCCAAACTACAGTGCATTTTTTATAATTAGGGTGAACATGGTTAAGAGACTTACATTGGTGGATATAGGAGTCGTCCTAGTAATGGGCATCCTCTTGTATTGCGGTGTCTCCGGTCAGGTCTTTCTTTGGTACACGGATGTTGGGAAATATCAATGTTACTCCGTTGCATTTTGGCATGGCATCGCTGCACTAAAAACGCTGCCCGTTCCCGCAATACAATGTCAGTTCATTACACAACCACGTTCCGACATGGTGTTTATCACAACCGATACGTTGGTGCATGTGATGAAGGTGCATGATCTTCCGCACTGGTTGATTGCCTTTATTGCGTCGCAAGCACCAACAGAACCGTTGCACGCTCTCCCGCATGAATATCCACTGCTGACACTTATCCCTTTTGCGTTTGGGCTTGTTTTGTCGGCACACTGGTATCAAATCGCCTTTGCCATCGCGATGACCGTCTGTGCTGGCGTGATCTACTTTATGCTCAAGACGTGGCGATCACGGGAGGCGGCCCTTGCCTTCGCGCTCTTTACGGTTGTTGGATGTTGGGCAACGGCGGCGGCACGGTATGATATTCTTCCTGCTGGCTTCACCCTGGCTGCATTGCTTTGCGCTGAACGCAGACGATGGTATTGGGCGTTTGCAATGCTCGCGGTGGCGACAATGTTCAAATTTTACCCGATTGTGCTGCTACCAGTGTTTTTCATTGCACAACATAAATCACGGTACATGCGCTGGACGAAATGGTGGCGCGGGCTTGATGTGTTCGTGCTTGTCTGTAGCGCAATAACAACGCTTTCGTTGCTGTTAAGTGTCGAGGGAACTCTTGCCCCACTTGGCTACTTTGGCAACAGACCTATACAAGTTGAGTCTTCGGCGGCGTCCCTATTATGGCTAGCGAGCTTCTTCGGCTTTCCACTCCACTATTCAACAACGTATGGCTCGCTAAATGTGCTTAGTGCGCTCTCTGGTATTGCCTCACCGCTGATGACGGTCCTGTTACTTGTCGGTATTGGATACGTGTGTTGGTTGCAGTGGCGCGGAAAAATTACGCTCTCTGTTGCGCTCCTGTTGGTTTTGCTGGTCGTGATATGCACCGGAAAAGTCTTTAGTCCGCAGTATCTACTGTGGATTATCCCGATTGTGGCCTATGTTGGTGAGTGTAAATGGCGTTGGTTGTTGAGTTGGACGGGGATTGGCGTCCTTACGACATGGATATTTCCCTACAT
>Ga0123336_10001858_pt1 | contig 18867 bp, 20 predicted proteins | sample SSSSmetaG_FD_96466 | JGI IMG/M metagenome (GOLD analysis project Ga0123336, IMG submission 96466) | Glacier valley bacterial and archeal communities from Borup Fiord, Nunavut, Canada, to study Microbial Dark Matter (Phase II) - ​SSSS metaG | ecosystem: Environmental > Aquatic > Freshwater > Ice... | reverse complement strand
CTGGCGTTAGCGCTTATCCATCGCAAACAGCTCCTTCCGATTAGCCGCCAAACCTTTCTATCTGGGGCATTTGTAGGTATCTTCCTGGCCGCTGGGTACCAGTTTCAAACCGCGGGCCTGGCCCGAACAACCCCCGCCAAGTCGGGCTTCATCACCGGCCTGGTGGTCGTATTTGTGCCAATCTTCACCGCAATTCCAGCTCTCCACCCAACCGGCACCCCCGCCCCCCGCTGGACCGCCGCCCTCGGCGCTCTCCTCGCCTTCTCCGGCCTCCTCCTGCTCACCGCGCCTCCCGGAACTACCACCGCCGACATCTTCCACACCATCGGCGCAGGCGACCTCCTCACGCTCGCCTGCGCTATAGCCTTCGCAGCACATCTCTTAGCCATCGCCCACGTAGCCAGCCGAATCCCAACAGCCCAGCTCGCAACCCTTCAGATCGGTGCCGCAGCACTCATCATGGCCGTCACGCTTCCCCTCGGCGGAAAACCCTATCTACACCTCACCCTTAGGCTCATCATTGCCTTGGCCATCACCAGCCTGCTGGCAACGGCGGCCGCCTTCACCATCCAAAGCTGGGCCCAGCAACATCTCCCACCCACCCACACGGCCATCCTCCTCACGTTGGAACCCGTCTTCGCGGGTATTGCTTCGTACCTTTTCCTTCATGAGCGCCTCGGCATCCGTGCATTATTCGGTGCACTCCTTATCTTCGGCGGCATCGGTTTAACCGAGTTGTTGTCTCTCGTCAAACCTGTCTCAATTCCCGCAGCCTGACTCCGCACTACCTTTGCAGCAAATCTGCGTCTAACAATCCGTGAACTCCGGCACGTCCTGCATCCAAGGACAAGCTGGCAGCGACTATACTTGACGTCTCTGCGGTCAAATAAACCGCGATGCGCACTGAACAAAATGAGGTTAGATCTTCTGATGAAAACTCCCGCACGTACAAATCCCACGCTTTTGGATCGCATCCGCAATCGCCGTCTCGCCACCACCTTCACCCTCCTGGCGACCCTTTCTGTCGGCATCCTCGCCGGTTCCATTCTGACGCGCAACGTCAGCGGCAAAGAGCAGTCCGTCGACTCCTCGGACGCCCGCCCGCTTGTCATCCCTTCCCCATCCGAACTCTCCAACGGCTTCTCGAGGATCGTCAAACAGGTCGGCCCCGCGGTCGTGAACATCAACACCGAGTCGCTGCCTAAGCAGTCCGCCGTAAAGCGCCCACGTCGTGGCCAGCGCGCTCCTCAGCAGGGTCAGGGCAATGGCGACGACCAGCAGTCTCCCGGCGATATGCAGGACTTCTTCAACCGCTTCTTTGGCGGCCAGGGTGGCGGCCAGGGTGGCGGCCAGGACGGTGAAGACGGAGAAGGCGCCACAGGCAGTGAGCGTCGCGCCCTCGGCTCGGGTTTTATCGTCGACCCACGCGGTTACATCATCACCAACAACCACGTTGTCGACAAAGTCGACAAGATCTTCGTCAAGCTCTCCACCGATCCCGATGGCGGCCCCGGTGAAGTGGGTCGTCCCGCTCACGTGATCGGCGTAGACAAAGATACCGACATCGCCGTCATCAAGATCGACACCAAGGAGCCACTGCCCACTGTCAAGCTCGGAAACTCCGACAGTTCTCAGGTAGGTGATTGGGTCCTTGCGATCGGTAGTCCCTTCGCGCTCTCCAAAACCGTAACCGCCGGCATCATCTCAGCCAAGAATCGTTCCATCGATGAGCCAGGTCCGAACGGTGTCTCCCAGAGCCAGTTCCAGAAGTTCATCCAGACCGATGCAGCCATCAATCCGGGCAACTCCGGCGGTCCCCTCGTCGATATGGCGGGCAACGTTGTCGGCATGAATACTGCCATCTACACACAGTCCATGGGCTCGCAGGGCGTCGGTTTCGCGATGCCGGCCAACATTATCGCCAACGTCTACAACATGCTCATCGGCCCCGACCATAAGGTCACACGCGGTTCTATCGGCATTCAGTTTCAACCCGCTGTCAACTCTGCAGTCGGACGCATGTATGGCTTTTCGAATGGCGTCATCGTCTCCACGATTGCTCCAAACGGTGGAGCAGCCAAGGCTGGTCTGCAGCCCGGTGACGTTATCGTTTCCATCGACGGGCGCAACATCAAAGATGGCGATGACCTAGTCAACGACATCTCCGCGCGCAAAGTTGGCGCCAGCGTCAAGCTTGGCTACCTGCGGGATAGCAAACAGGGTTCCGCGAATGTTGCCATTGGAGATCGTTCCAAGGCCTATGCCGATATCGCCACCGACACCGATGAAACCACCTCACCCCAGGAGGCCGATGCCGGACAGAATAAGCTCGGCATTACGGTCTCTTCCATCCCGCCCGCTCGACTCGCCAAGCTGGGAATAAAAGGTGGTGTGATCGTTTCCAGCGTCCGACCGGGCTCTTTTGCCGATGAGATCAACCTGGGCAAAGGTGCCATCATTACGGCCATCAACAAACGTCCAGTCACGGACGAAGCCAGCTACAAAGCCATTGTCTCTTCCCTCAAATCAAATGATGATGCCGTCTTTGTCATCACGGATGAGCGCAAGGGCAACAATTACGTAGGCGGAACACTTCCGTAAACGGTCAGCGACGAGGGAGGTGGCCAGCCGAAAATCGCCACCTCCCCCTTTCTTACGAAAATAGTGACCAGTCAGGCAACCTTTCCATTGCGTGGACGTACCACTCGCGCTAGTCTATTCACAGTTCGGATTGAGGATCGCAATTTTCCATCCGACATCCTGCTCGTTGAGGGCTACTGAATCATGCGGTTTGGTCGAGTCTTTCTAAGTTCAGCGTTGTTAGTGACGGCGTCTCTTCCTTGTGTCGCAATGAATCATGCGCGCCGCGGCCCGACCTCTCCCAAACTCTTCAACAAACGCAGTAAATCCCTCATAAAGCCACTTGGTCAGCGCGCTATTGATGACTCGCGCGCCATCGAGATTCAGACCGCCCTTATCTCAGCCGGATACCTGGCAGGTCAGCCCACAGGTCATTGGGATGCCTCAACCGAATCCGCTATGCAGAAACTCCAGGCCGATAACGGGTGGCAGACGAAACTGATTCCGGACTCTCGAGCCATCATTAAGCTGGGTCTGGGACCAACGGAGTCCAGAGAGCAGCCAGCTTCCTTTTCGCTTCCCCAACCCATGGACACCTCCCCAACCTCCACTGTTCTATCCCAGCAGTAAGCGTTTTTTAGGGCCTTCTACCTAGTCTTGGCTTCCCGTGGTGAACAGATAATCCACCACATCCTCGGTACTTCCAGGCAAGCTGCCCGCTCGTCCTATGGAGCCCTTTTCCAGCCACACGCGAACCCAATAGTACTGGTGGACTCGAACCATCCTTGAGGCCGCGGGCTGCTGCTGCTCCAGGACTTCAGCCACACGCGCGGCAACTGCCTCCACTCCGGAAGCACGCTCCTGATGCAGCGTTACACCCTTAGCTCGCCCAAGTTCCTCGCGCACACACGCAAACTCCGCTTCCACCATCACGCCACTCTCAGTCTTCAACTCGCTTATCGTCTCGATGCCCAGTGCAACCGAGGCATCCAGCCGACCCTCAAAACCCAGGTAAAGCCTGCTTCCACCCGATACCCGCAGTGGAACAACACCAAACTCCTCCATCAGAATGCGCGGAGCAACAAGGGCCATCGACTGCGCCCGAAATCCTGTCATCGGCAGTACTGGACAACTCCACTGAACGCTCAATCCACGTGTGATCTGCTCCGCATTCAATCCGCATTCCGAAACCAGCCAGTCGCCGATCCGCCCTTCTCCCTCCGCACGTTGACGTTGCAATGCCTGCTGAAGTTGTGGATGGGTGATCCAACCTTGCGCAAGCAGCACCAGCCCCAGTGGCACGCGATGCCGATGTTGCCCTCTTCCAGTTTCGACGGGCCCATCGCCTTGTTCACGCCGCACCGCTGCGCGCACCACTGCAAGGACGCATCGTCCACAACAGCCCCAGCTGCCTTCGAAGATTGGTCGTTTCCGGTTTCTCCACGGCATCGTCCAGGCGCTGGTGCACTCCGGATTTCCGCACGCTCGACGCTCGCCCTGGGGCACCACGGCGAATCCCGGTTTCGAGATCTCCGGCAAATCGAGCCGGGTTTCGGCCCATGCCGACAAACTACGCCGCCCTCCCGAAAGACCACTCATAGCTGAAACATCTGCAACACGGTTCAACGTCTTGCTTCCTAGAAAAGACATCGTATGCTCTCCAATCTCAGTTGCGGCGCAGCCACTTCTGTGATGCGCAGCGCAAAGTTGCCTCCCACGACAACCACCTCACCGCGGGCAATAATCCGGTCACCCACCACTAGGTCCACTGGATCTGCAATGTGGCGGTCCAACGCCACCACGTCACCCGGCCCTAATTTCAGCACGTCGGACAACGCCATCTCGCACGAGCCGAACCGCAGCGTCGCATCCAGTTCAAGGTCATAGAGCAGCGGCAGCGTAGACGCGTAGCTAGCCGAATTCGCCGCAACAATTGGCTCTTCAGGGTGTGTGCTCTGCTCCGAAGTATCGCCCGCCGAACCATCCAGTATTTCGTTCAAAGGGCACGCTCCAGGAGTCTGCCGGCTTCTTCGCGCATCATGTCATGCTCCGGGGTCACCATCTCGGCACCACGATGCTCACCTGTTCGCACCGCATGGGCTAGCCCCAGCCGTACTCCACCGATGCGAAGTTCAGCGCTCTCATGACGCTTCAGCGGGAGCCGTAACAGCACCCCCGGCGCCAGGGTTGCCAGCTCCTGCGCCCTCAGTCGCATCACGGGAAACTGCAATATCGCCCCCACGCTAGCCCAGCCAACCAGCTCCCGAACTCTCCTCTGCGTCTCCTGCGACCTGCGTCTCTGACGTCCGCTGTCCGCAACGGCACCGCGCAAAATCGCATTCAGCGCCATCGCCGGTAGGCAAAGACTCATCGTGCCTTGCGCCTCTGGTAGCCGCACTTCAAAACTCACGTGCAGAGTCCGTTCGCCTGGAGACATCGCCTGCGTCAACTTCGACTCACCCAGCCGCCCCTCAAAAACAAATTCCAGTCCCGAGTCGCGCCATGCCGTATTCAGTTCACGCATTACGGTCTCCAGCACCGACGTCAGGATCGCCTCTTCAATGTCAGTCAACTCCCGAACCGCCTGCGTCTTACCCACTCCTCCCAGTAACAGATCGACCATCGGCAAAGCGATTGCCAGGTCAATCTCAATCAACCCCATCGCTCCCAGCGGCTCCAGCCGTATCGCACAAAGGTAGGTTGGCATCGTCAGCCGTTCGAGAAATTCATGAAATCCAAGTTGCTCTCCGGCAACCAGCGCCACGTGGCACTGTGACCGTAGCCATGCGCCCAGCGTCTGCATTAGACTGCGTGCAAACTGATCGTTCACCGCGCTCACCGCACGCAGCTTCTCCATGCTGATCTGTCCGGACCGGCTAAAGTTAAAAGCCTCCGGCGTTGAGGAGTCAGCTGAGGCCGCACTGACGCCGGCTCCAGCCAGCAACGCATCGATCGCATCTTGTCCCAGTTTCTTTTCCATCAAGAATCTCCCAGCCTCCGTACTTTTTAGCGGTCTCGTCGAGAAGAATGCGTCGCCTTCACAGGCGCAATAGCGGAAGCCCCTAACGAGGAAAGCGCAGCCCGCAGTCGTACCACGGCCGACGAGTGAATCTGAGATACCCGGGACTCCACCACGCCCAGCGTCAATCCAATCTCTTTCATCGTCAGTTCTTCGTAGTAGTACAGCGTCAGCACCATCCTCTCTTTCTCCGGCAACTCGTCAATCGCATCCGCCAGCCTCTGTTTCATCTCGCCCTTCAGGCACCGGAAGAGCGGATCATCCTCGGGAGCTCCCGGAATGTAGGCAAGTTCTTCATCCCCTGAGTCTTCAGAGCGTTCCATGTGCAGGCTCCCAATCTCCAGCCCCCGTAAATCTCCCAGCAACTGCTGATACGCAGGAAGGTCGAGATCCATCTGCGCGGCAATCTCCTGCTCCACGGGCGCACGGCCAACTCGCTGAGTCACCGCGCGAATCGCCTCTTCCACTGCCCTGCCCTTTCGTCTCAGCTCGCGTGGACTCCAGTCCAGCGTCCGCAACGAGTCCAGAATCGCTCCCCGAATCCGAAACTGTGCGTAGCTCTTGAACTGCACCTTCTTCGTGTAGTCAAACTTCGCGAAGGCATCGATCAGCCCAACCACCCCGGCAGAGATCAGGTCATCTAACTCAACATGCTGCGGCAGCCGTTCATGGATGCGCCGTGCCAGAAACCGAACCGTAGGCAAATGCTCCATCAGCACCAGGTCCCGGTCCACGGCAACGCCATCCTGTGGTTCAGTCGACTTGCCATCCAGAGGCTTCAAAGCAAACGGCGAAAACGCCCCGGCCTGATTTGCCCCGTTGAAAATCCCGTGCCCATCCTCGAATAGCTTCTCTGGCGTATTCGTATCGAATATCACTGCGGAAATAGATCCTGCGTCCATCAGTTCCTCCATAACTTCATCAAGCTCGTATCTGTCCTACCCGATCGTCCCAACGCTTCGTACTCGGACTTCGGCCGGTATCTCCGCCGGTGCGAGTACAGTCACCTTCGGCAGAAACGGTTCCAGCCAACGCCGCACGTGATAGCGGGCTGGACTTGGGCATAAGAGCACGGGAAGGGCCGCGGAAGAGGCACCACCGGTTAGGCGTTTCACAGACTCCACCATCCGTCGCAGAAACTCCGCTGGCGCCGCCACCGGGCGCGCCCCATCTCCTAGCAGCATCGCTGCACTTTGCGGGTCGAACGTGTTGATCAGATCCGCCTCCAGCCCCTGCTCGAGTACCAGCACTCTCAGTCCGCCTTCGCTGTCCAGAAGCCCATGCACCAGCCCACGTCCCAGGGACTGCCGCACACTCTCCACAAGGTGCACCACGCTCTTCGATTGCTGCGCAGCCTCCACCAGCACCTCCAGGATCGCCCCCAGATCGCGAATAGAAACCTGCTCCCGCAGCAACTGCTGCAACACCTTCTGCACCTCACCCAGCGTCATCAACTTCGGCACCAGCTCTTCCACCAGCTTCGGATACCCTTCATTCATGCTGTCGAGCAGCCGCTTCACTTCCTGGCGTCCAAGCAATTCATGCGCGTGTCGGCGAATCAGTTCGCCAAGATGTGTCCCAATCACCGTCGTCTGATCCACCACGGAATACCCCGCAGCCAGCGCCTGCTCCTCCAGCCCCGCCTGGATCCAGCGCGCAGCCACGCCGAACGCTGGCTCTCGTGTCTCCAGCCCTGGCAACTGCCTCGCCTTTGGATCCGAGTTCACGGCCAGCAGGCAACCCGGCTCAGTCTGCCAGCGTGCAATCTCGATCCCGCGCAGACTCACCACATACTCGCGTGGCTTCAGGCGCAGATTGTCCGTGATGTGAATCGCCGGAACGATAAATCCAAGCTCCGTCGCCAGATGCCTCCGCAGCGCGCGAACCCGGTTCAACATCTGCCCACCCTGCCGTTCGTCCACCAGCGGAATAAGCTGGAAGCCGATCTCAAGTGTCAGCTCGTCCATCTTCAGGAGCGATCCCAGATTCTCTCCCTTGGCCAGCTCCGCCGGCTTTGTCTTTCCTTCCGCAGCCAGCTCTTCCGCAGCCAACACCGCAGCATCCTTCGCTGGGGGAACCTTACGCGCCACCAACGCAACTCCCGCCGCCATGACTACAAACGAGAGCTTCGGCAAGCCAGGAATAAGAGCCAGCGCCAGCAGCACGCCACACGCAATCCACAGCGTATTCCGCCCCTTCAACAACTGTGCGCCCAGCTCTGAATCCAGCGTTCCCGCGGACGATGCCCGCGTCAGCACCATCCCTCCCGCAATCGAAACCAGTAGGCTTGGAATCATCGTCACCAATCCATCGCCCACCGTAAGAATCGTGTACGTCTTCACCGCCGTCGCAAGATCGACTCCTTGCTGCAGCACCCCGATCAACAGGCCCGCCACAATATTGATCGCGGTAATAAGAATCGTCGCTAACGAATCACGCTGGTTGAACTTCGCCGCACCATCCATCGCGCCGTAGAACTCAGCCTCTCGTGCAATGGCCTGCCGCCGCTTCCGGGCACCCTGTTCATCAATCAGCCCGGCGTTCATATCCGCGTCAATCGCCATCTGCTTACCCGGTAGTGCGTCCAGGGTGAACCGAGCCGTCACCTCCGCCGTCCGAACTGCGCCATGACTCACCACCAAAAATTGAATCGCAATCAGCGCAAGAAACAAGACAAAACCAACTACGTAGTTGCCCCCAATCACAAACTGTCCGAAGGCTTCAATCACCGCGCCCGCCGCGTGGGTGCCCTCATGCCCATGCAGAAGAATCCTGCGACTCGATGCCAGATTCAACGACAAACGAAACAAAGTGAGCAGCAACAGCAGCGTTGGAAACACACTAAAGTCCACCGCCCGCCGAACCTGGATCGCCGTCAAAAACACGATGACGGAAGCCGTGATAGACGCGGCCAGCAGCAGATCCAGCACAAAGCTCGGCACCGGAATCAACATCACAAAAACCATGCTGATCGCCATGACCGGCAACAACAGCGGACGCAACTTCTCAAAATTGCGGCCACTCGATTTCAACGCAACCTCACTCACATCCCACCTCCAAATCCATGCATTCCCGCCGCACTGCTTCCGAACCCTCTTTGCCCAGCCATCTGTTCCGCTTGTCGCTTGTTGCGCATCGTCTCTTCCACCTTCTGCCGGTAGAGGTATGCCAGAATGCCCGCAACTGCCGCATAAAGATCAAATGGAATGGACTGCCCCGGCTCGACCATCCGGTACAAACTGCGTGCCAGCGGAGGATTCTCAATCATCGGAATCCCAGCCCACCGGGCCTCTTCCCGTATCTCCGCGGCGTGCAGATCTCGCCCCTTCGCCAGCACAGTCGGCGCCTGCATCGTCTCGAAACTGAACTCCAGCGCCACCGCATAGTGCGTCGGATTGGTGATCACCACGCTGGCCCGCGACATATCTGCCTTTACCTTGCGTCGTCGCATCGCATGTTGAATCTGGCGAATCCGGCCCTTCACCTGTGGATTGCCCATCGCATCACGTATCTCATCGCGAATCTCCTGCTTGGTCATCTTCAGCCGCTGGTTCCAGCTGCGTCGTTCCATCGCATAATCCAGCCCAGACCAACCCAATGTGATCCATGCAGCACTAAGCGCGAGTCCATACGCCACTGAGAACGTCGTCGGCAATCGTCTCAAGCTCATCACCGGCATCGGCAGCAGGAGAGACTTCAACGCACTCCATCCCAGAGCCACCATCGCGGCAGCAGGAACCAGGGACTTCACCACCCGCACCGTCGAACGCAGGCTGAACAGACTTCCCAGGTTGGTCACGGGATTCAGCTTGCCGAACTTGAAGCCAATCGCATTCGGATGAAGCTGCACACCCCCACCCTGCGCAATCCCTGACACCAGCGCGCCTGCAAAACTTGCTGCCATCACCATCCCCACCGGCGTCACCATGGGCGCCACCAACCTCCGAACGGACTCATTCCATCCGCGTTCATCATTCACCGCACCCATCGCAACGGAGCGCAGACATTCCAGGTACACTCTGCCCCAGCTCGCAACAAACCCATGCGCTACTGTGCCCAGCGCCATCACGCCGCCCAGCATCGCCACCGCTGAAAGCAGCTCACGGCTACGTACGGAATCGCCCTTCGCGGCCGCCTTCTTCTTGCGTTCCGGAGTCGCTTGCTCGGTCCCCTTCTCGCTCATCCTTGCACCGTAAGCAGGCGGCCAGCAGAATCCAGCAGCGCGGTAAAGTGACGCTCAATCCATCCCGGCCATACTGCCAGACTGCCAAGCAGCACCCCATACGACACCATCGTCTTAACCGGAATGCTCACCACCATCGCAGGCAACTGGGGAGATAGCCGTCCAATCAGCGCAATCGTCACCTCAACAGTCAGTGCCGCCGCCATCACAGGGGCAGCCAGTTGCAACCCAGCGAGAAACACCCCACCCGTCATGGCTGCAAGCGTCCCACCCGTCCTCGCCTGCAGCACGGCGTGCCCTAAAGGGACAACCTTAAAACTCCTCACCACCGCTGCAAGAAGGCTGTGATCCAGCCCAGCGCCAATCACTACCAACACACTCAACCAGCCAAGCATCTGCCCCAGCACTGGAGTCTCCACCATCGAGTTGGGGTCCATCAGGTTGACCAGGGAAAAACTGAACTGCATCCCCAGCAGAGTGCCCGCCATCGTTAAAGCTTCGTCGAGCAGCTTCAGTGAAAATCCAAATACGAGACCAACACCAAGCTCTCCCAGAATGGTCGTCGCATCCAGGCTCACAGCAGCGCCGGGCAACGAAGCCACCGCCGGTGCCAGCAACATCGTCAACGCAAGCACAAATGAAGCTTTGATCCGTGGTGCAATCGCTGCGGACGAAAGAATCGGGGCGAACACCATCAAGCTGCTAAGCCGCACCATTACCAGTACACCCGCAGTCAGGTAGCGTGGCCAGTCTTCGATCAACACACTCGCTTCTCGTTCCATCGTTGTCATATCCTTGGGCCTAGCCTAGATACTTATGAAACCCTGTAAATAAATGGATCGTGAAGCTCACCAGCCGATGCACCATCCACGGCAGCGTCACCATCGTCACCCCAAACACAACGACCAATCGCGGCACCGCGGTCAACGTCTGCTCCTGAACACTTGTCAGCGTCTGCAGCAGGCTCACGATCAGGCTGATCACACAAGCTGTGGCCAGCAAGGGTGCTCCCAGGATCATCGCCTCCATCAGCAGACCGCGCATCATCGCAACACTTTGATCAGGTCCCATACTCTTCTCGCCTTCGTCAAAAGCTCTTGATGAGCTGGTCTGCCAACAAACTCCAGCCATCCACCATCACAAACAGAAGAATCTTCAAGGGAGTCGAGATCACCACCGGCGGCAGTTGCATCATCCCAATTGAAGTCGTCACACTTGCAACGACTAGGTCCACCAGCAGAAACGGGAGAAAGAGTACAGCCCCAATCTGAAAACCTGCTTTAAGCTCACTCAGGATGTAGGCGGGCACCACCACCTGCACGGGCAGTTCACTCACTGACTTGGGCCGAACAGCCATACTGGCCGCCGCAAACACCGCCAGGTCTTTTTCTCTTGCATAGCGCAGCATGTACTGCTTCACAGGCTGAACCCCACGATCGATCGCATCCATCCCGGAGATATTTCCAGCCTGGTAGGGGCTGATTGCCTGTTGTTCCACCTGCACCATCACCGGTTGCATCAGAAACCACGTCATCATCAACGCCAGCCCCATCAGCACCTGGTTCGAGGGAGCACTCTGTGTCCCCAGGGCCTGCCGCAGAAAATGAAATACGACCAGCAGTCGCACCATCGGCGTCATCGCGAGCAGCAGAGCCGGCAGCAACGTCAACAAAGTCAGCCCGACGACGATAGCCCATGGAACACTGCGGCTACTCTCTAATGCGCCTGCAATCGACTCCTTGGGAGCTGCCGCTGTTGTAGATCTCGTCAAGACCGTCGCCGTCTTTCTCTGCGCACTGACCGTCCTGTGCGACTTCACCCAGTGCGACTCCGAGCCACCGCGCAGTCCCGCCGGCTCTGCGTGGACCGTCAGGCAACACGACACAGCGACCAGCACCACGGCACATCGAAACCACATTCTTCTTCCACCAATAGGATTCAAAGCGCACGACTACTCTCTATCGTCTCGTCATCAATGCTCACCTTCACAACGCTCTGTACGCCATCGGTACTGCAGCCCACTAGGTAGCGTTCGTTCGCGCACCGCACCAACATCAGTTGCCGCCGTCCACCCAGTGACAATGTCTCCATTAGCTCCATCTGCCGCGGCACCACGGACTTCGCCCGCCAAGCAGCAAAGCGTTCAAGCACCCAACCCGCAGGGCCCAGGGACCTCGGTAGAGGTCCTTCATTCACCCGTTCATTCATTCCTTTGACCGCCGATAACCCCTGCATAAATCCCCCAATCGTTACCTTCATTCGCTTATGCGAGCCTTGTCAGTCGCACACCAAGACCGTCTGCGGATACTTCAAACTCAGTCCAGCCCAGGCAAACATCTCCCACGTTCAGAGGAATATCCTTCACATCGGGCCACGTACTCTGCAACACCTGTTCTGCACGAAGCTCCAGCAGATTCCGCACGGTAAGTCGCAGCATAGGTATGCCCGCCGACAGGATCATGGGCAGCCCTGACAGTACCTCCCATGCGGCATGCTCCTCGATGCGAGCAATAGAGCTACCTGAAGCATTCGGCGCGTACCCAACCAAATTCTGCTGCGACGCTTCACTCATAGACTGCAGTGCCAAATCTCTCTCTGTCATCGCACTCCGTCCTAGCGCTGTACTAGAAAATCTGTAAGAAACAAATCCGCCACCTTGATTTCAGAATGATGAGTAGCCAGCGCCGACTTCATCTGCTGCTTCAGGCTCTCTTTACCGTCGGAAGTCAACAATCCCGTCGCTGTCTGACGACCAAGGACATCCAGCACCGTGTCCCGAACAGCAGCATCCTCCGGGTTCGCGGCTTTGCCATCCTTTGGCTTTTCTTCCTTGGTCTTGTCGCCCTTCCTGGCAGGTGGATCGACAACGCGAATCGTCAGCCCAACGCGCAAATACGCGTGGCCGCCCTCATCCGCAAGATTCACCAGTAAACCATCCAGTACCATGTCATGGGTAAGCAGGGTCGCGGGCGGCTCCACCTTGGCCGTCGCAACGGGTGCTCCGGCTAGCGGGATACGCCCGGAACGTAAGAGGTAATAGCCCGCTCCACCCATAAGCGCACATGCCAGCAAGACTGCTGACAGCAGCGCCATCATAAAAGGCAGAAAGCCGATCTTTGCCTCAGCCTGTTTGTTCTTTTGCGATTCAATATCGGCAGTTTCAGTTGGAGTTGCCATCGTGCTATGGACATTGCAAGCGCACAGCCAAACCTGCCCGCCGGCATATTAGCAATCTCTCAGAATAGCAATCTCGCAGCAACGCCCCACGCAATCAGCCAGGAGAAATGAGCGCCGGCCTATACCTGCTCGCGCTCATCCCTTCACCTACCGAATCATCGCAATCGTATCCTGCGTAATTGTGTCGAATGTTGTTACAGTCTTGGAATTCGCCTCAAACGACCGCTGCGCCACAATCAACTCCGAAAACTCCGTAGATATGTCGACGTTCGATTGTTCCAGCGTGGCATCTTCCACGATCCCTCGCCCACCCGCGCCAGCCACTCCCAGGCTGGGAGCTCCAGATACCGCGGTAGCTACAAAGTTATTATTCCCTGCAGACGTAAGCCCTTGCAGGTTCGTCACCGTTGCAATCGCCAACTGCCCTATCGCCTCGGTATGGCCATTGCTGAACGCCGCCGTAATCACTCCTGTGGTGTCAACCGTAAAGCTCTGGTACACGCCGCTGGCGAAGCCATCCTGCTTGCTCGCCGTTGCACTCGAAGCCGCCGTAGATTGCGTCAACGTCCCATTCCCTGCCGCGTCATAAAGATTCCACTGGACCGCGAGCTCACTCGCACCATCCGCCATGCCCGGAAACGTAATGCCAGCAACGCTTGCCGCCGGAGACGTAAGTTTGCCCGACCCATCAAACGTCAGCGTCCCCATGTTATTTGCCGGGGTGCCCGTGGCATCGCCCGCTGGCAGAGTCACTGCATAGCTCCACGAATTCGTACTTGCCTTCGTGTAGGTCACAGACGCAGCATGGCTCTTGCCCAGTGAATCGTACATCGCAATTGGCGTCGTAAAGGATGTACCAATCGCTGAAGCCGCATTCAGATTGGCCGTGATCGCAAAATTGGAGGTTGCCTGCGCGGGCTCATTCACACCAATTGGAATCGAAAGCGACGAGAGTACCCCGCCGCCCTGCGTCACTCCGTTGACAGCAGCGTAACCCATCACCTGCGCCCCATCTACCGTCGTCAGGTTGCCCGACTGATCCAGTTGAAAGTTACCTGCTCGTGTCATGGACTGCACTCCGTCCTGGCTGACGACGAAGAAGCCATTCCCACTCAACGCCATGTCGGTCGAGTTCCCGGTCGAAGACAAACTGCCCTGAAGATAATTCGTCGACGTGCTCGACACCTTGGTCCCAACACCCACCTGCTTCGCATCCCCGGAGCCCGACGTGCCAATCTGCTGATAGAACAAATCCTCGAACGCCGTACTGTGCTTCTTATAGGCCGTCGTATTTAGGTTGGCAAGATTATTGCCAATCGTATTCAGTGCAACCGAATCGGCCTGCAATCCGGAGAGAGCAATAGAAAAAGAAGGCATGACGTTCTCCCTGTACTACGTGTCTAAAATGCGTTATTTGGATGACGAACTAAATCGTTGCGGCGGTGGAAGAACTGGCCGCACCCGAAGTTGTCTTTGTCGGACTCTCGATCGAAGTAAGTCCTTGGTTGATCTGGATCAATTGCTGGAGACTGTTCACCCCTACTAACTGCTGGATGTAGGCGTTCGGGTCCGTAGGTTGTGTCGGGTCCTGGTTCTTTAACTCACTCACCAGCAATGTCAGAAAATCATTCGACGTAATCGTTGAGCCGGAGGCCGAATGCGTTGCAGCGGTGGAACTGGACGCAGCCTTGGCGGAGACTGCGTCACTTGCATGGGCGACCCTAGGCGTCAGCGCCGAAGCAACCCTCGCAGCGGCTGCGGATCCTGCCCCAGTAATCGAACTCATTGGTACTTCATTCATCTTCTTCTCCTCTATCCCTAAAAATACCTTCGTTGCGTCCGAGCCACGCTACGCACGAACACTGAGCCATGTGCCGCCACCTGCAAACACAGCTGGTGATATCCACGAACCCACGGATTCATGAATCGCACAATCAGGCGAGACACGCCCGTCAGGCAACCCCTCGCGACTCCCATCGTCCCCATACTTTCTGGGCCCTTCCTTCGCGTCGCTGCCACCGCTCGGCGACCGATCCAGCAACTGCGCCGAAGCATCATTTTTGGAGTCGATGGACACACTCTTCAACGCAACTCGTTCCTCTTGCAGATAAGCCTTAAGCGCACCGATCTCGCGATGTAACATCGCCTCGCCCACCGGCGTAGCGGAAGACAAATGTGCCGTCACGACACCATCCGTCAGCTCCGCCCTTACCTTCAGCCATCCATGACAACCACTCGGCACACCTACCTCAAGACTTGATGGCGTCACTAGGAGCATCCGGGGCGCAACCCCCTGATGGACAGATTCCCCCAGCTCCTGTTCGCCCCGAATCTGCGATGCCGTCTGCGGTAGTGTTTGCAGTGCCATCTGCTTGCTGTCGTGGAACGCACCACTCTGCGTCCCAACCTCTGCGTAACCCCGCGCCACCGCACTGGCTCCATGAACCGCACTCAACCCCGGCACCTCCGAACCAGACTCCCGCTTCGCGACCGCTGTCAGTAGATCCTGCTCCGCTTTCTCAGGTGCATGGCTCAACCCGCTCCCCGGGCTTGCTGATCCATTCGCCATCAAATCCTCTGCACTCGTGTCAGCAACTGGTAACACCGCGGCAGTGCTGCCCTTAGCGCTGGCCATGTATTGGACCGCAGCTAGCTTCTTGGGACTGGCCGATTTCAACTCAGGTCCTTCATTCATGGCTTCAACAGTTTCTGGTTCCGATTGGTCCGGTACGTTGCCTAGCCCCTCGGCCACCGCCACCGGTACGGACATTAGGCTCTGCCCCCTGGGCGTCGCAGCCGCAGAGACCGCAGCGCCCTCGGATGAACCCTCCTGCCCTACGGAAGCTAACTTCTTTTTGCCCTGAAATGCGCCTCGAAACTGCTCCATGCCGTGCTTCACTTCAACCTTGTTGACATCAGTGAGCTGCAAAGTAGGCATCGTCGATTTCGCAACCTGATAGTTGTCGTCTTGCTGCCCGCTGCCCGCGACTGCATCCGTGCCGGCCACAGCATTTCCCGCAACGTCTTGCATGACGCCTGCCCTTGGTTCAGCAACTTTGGCGTTATCCATTGCCACAGGACTTCCTGCACCTAGTGAGTCTCGCAAAGTCATCTCAAAGTTGTCCGTGCCATCAACCGCGGCTTGGCTCGCATTGGCAACCCCTGAACGCGAAACATCTCCTCGCATCCTTACAGCTGTCGTGATCTCCGTCTTGGCCACTTCCTGCATACCCTGTAGGCTGCACTCAGTAGACCAAAGTCACACCCGTTACGTGAGAATCCCCTCATCAAGCATGTCGTCGATATCGCTGTCTTCAAGGTCAGCCGTCTTCGAGATCCACGGTCAGGCTCCGCGACTCCTTCCACCGTCTTCGCGCCAGGAATCTGTCGTCCGATTCCGCTTGCTCACGACGCACCCGTTTCACTTCAAAATCTCGCAGCGCCTCACGGAGTACATGTTGCACCTGTTCCGACTCCACGCGGCTTCGCAAGTACACTCGCTCCGATTCATTGCGTTCAGCCGTTAGCGAGACCCGCAGCTCCTCCAACTCGAAGCGCCGCCAGGTGGCTGTCTCGCCCTGCATCTCCGCGACAGACCAGCTCATCGCATCGCTCGTCCGCAAGGCCTCTCGCCCATCGCATCCCGCCATGCGTTGTGCCCTCTGCTGCACCCCAATGGCCTCTTCCGCTTCATGCAACGCGCGTAGCGCCAGTTCCAGCTCGCTCAGCCGCATCCGTTCCACCACGCCATACAGACCCGCAAGTTTTTGCAGCGTGCCCATACGCGACGACATTGCTACAGCTCCATCCCGATCAGACGCTTCACCGTATCTTCCAGCGTGACTCGCTCATCGCTCTTCTGTTGCAGAAACGCCCGGAGATCAGGCATCGCCCGAATAGCCCGATCGAGTTCCGCATCCGTCCCAGTTTTGTATGCACCAATGCGCACTAAATCCTCGGATCGTGCATGGGCCGCCAGTAGACCCCTCGCCACGGAAGCTCGCGCGCGGTGTTCCGGTGAAGCGACGGCAGGCATCAACCGACTCAACGAGTCCAGCACATCCACCGGCGGATACCATCCTGCACCAGCCATCCGTCGCGATAGCACCACGTGCCCATCCAGCAGTGATCGCACTGCATCCGCGACCGGGTCCTGTTGGTCATCTCCCTCCATCAGCACTGTGTAGAAGGCCGTAATACTCCCGCTTCGAAACCGTCCCGCACGTTCCACCAGCCGGGCCAGCTTGGCAAATACGCTCGGTGTATACCCTTTACTCGCCGGCGGCTCTCCCGCTGCCAGCCCAACTTCACGCGCTGCCATCGCATACCGTGTCAACGAGTCCAGTACCAGCAGCACATGCTTACCTTGTGCCGCATAAAACTCGGCCACCGCTGTCGCGGACATCGCCGCGCGCATCCGCAGCAGCGGGCTTTGATCCGAAGTGGACACCAGCACGACCGAACGCTTCAGCCCTTCGTCCCCCAGTGCATCCTGAACAAACTCCTTCACCTCACGGCCCCGCTCACCCACTAGCCCCACCACGGTAATATCCGCCGCCGTATTACGAGTCATCATGCCAATCAGTGTGCTCTTGCCCACACCAGACCCACCAAAAATTCCAATCCTCTGCCCACGACCTACGGTCATCATCCCATCCAGCACACGCAATCCAGTCTGTAGCGGTTCACGGATCAACACTCGCTCCATCGGATGGGCCACCGCACCATCCAGCGGCCACTGCACCGAAGCAACCGGAGCCATCAGTCCATCCAGTGGCTTACCCAACGCGTCTAGTATTCTGCCCTGCATCCCTTCCCCGACACCAATCGCCGGCGATCCTCCCAGCGCCACCAGCCCATCTCCATATTGAATTCCTTGGGTCGCTTCAACCGGCATCGCCAGTACGCGACGCCCACGAAAGCCGATCACCTCGGCTCCAAATCGCTGTCCGCTTCGCCCCACAATCTCGCAACACTCCCCCACGGAGCACACCGGCCCGTCCGATTCAACCGTCAAGCCATTCGCCTCGACAACTCGCCCCATCCACCGTCCTGCGGGGCGCGCCTTAAGTTGATGAAAGTAATTCGCTAGACTTGCCTCTTTCAAGCTGGCCTCAGCTGCAGCAGATCAAAAAATCCGCGCTCAATCTCTTCCAGTTGTGAGGTCACACCCAACTCCACACGCCCGACCTTCGTCTCCAGCACACATTCGCCCAGCACCATACTGTCGTCGCTCGTCACTTCGATCTCCGCCCCCATCACTTCCAACCAAAGTCCTGTTTCCGCCGTAGGAACGCGCAGCGCAGTGCCACTCGTCTCTGCCAGGCGTTCCAGCGCGACCCGCACAGCGGCCGTCAGCAACATGGGATCCAGCATCGCCTCCCGATGCAGAACGCGTTTTGCAATCGCCAGCGCCAGCCTTACAACCTCTCCCTCAATTCCAGCAAAGTATCTGCTCTTCTCCGTGTTGAATCGCTCCATCGCCCGCAGCATCTGCGCCCGTTCAGTAGCTATCAACTCCTCCAGTTCAGCCTGCCACTCCTGCCGAGCCTCCACCTTCGCCTTCTCACGCGCACCTTCAATCTGCCCCGAAATGACTTCGTGCTGTGTCCGCCGCCGCTCCTCCAGCACAGCCGTCTCTTCCATCTGGCGTGCCGCTCGTAGTGCCTCGGGCTCTCCGCTTTGGCGAAGCTGCTCAACATCGACACACGAAAACTCCATCCGCATCGCAGGATCGCCTCTTCGACGGTTACCACGCAGAGTCTGAAAAGTTTTGCTGTATTCCTCCGTGGCGTTTGCCTCAGACTGTAAGTTCATCCTCACCCTCCAGGCGCAGCGTTATCTTTCCTTCGCTTTCCAGTTGACGCGCCAGCGCCAGCAACTCCTGCTGTGCCTGCGACACATCTTT
>Ga0123336_10001855_pt1 | contig 18885 bp, 14 predicted proteins | sample SSSSmetaG_FD_96466 | JGI IMG/M metagenome (GOLD analysis project Ga0123336, IMG submission 96466) | Glacier valley bacterial and archeal communities from Borup Fiord, Nunavut, Canada, to study Microbial Dark Matter (Phase II) - ​SSSS metaG | ecosystem: Environmental > Aquatic > Freshwater > Ice... | reverse complement strand
GGGTCCTACGAAAGAGCGGGCTGACGGCTGAAATTCCCCGGCAGCCAGGGTGAAGGGCACACCCGACGCGGCCAGGGTGTTGGCTGCGTCCAGTCCAGTCGCCAGCACCTTGACCTCAAATCCGGCCAGCAGCCGGACTAGCGCCAGGGCGCTGGTGCTGGCGTCCACTGCCACCGTGTCCCCTTGATGTACGAAGGCCAGCGCCGCTCGAGCCAGACTCTGTTTCTCAGCCGCGTGCTGACTGGCCCGCAACACCTGGGAAACCTCCTCGCTGGCCCTCATGGGCAGCCGCGCCCCGCCGTGAATGCGCTCGAGCAGGCCCTGCTCGACCAGCGCGTCCACATCGCGGCGCACCGTCATTTCGTGCACCCCGAGCTGTGCAGCCAGGTCCTTGATGCGAACGATGCGCTGGGCCAGTGCCAGACCCAGAATTTGTTGATGCCGCTCGAGCGGCACCCAGGTTTCGCTGAGAATCATGGCCTAATCTAACACCAAAGCAACTCACGAGTGCAATAGCTGGCCCTAGCACTAACCTCTTGACAGGACGGGCTTTTTTAAGGCACAATACTTTATCTGAAGGTTCAGATAAACTTAAAAGACCCCTAGAACTGGGGTCTGAACTGTGCGCTCTTGTTGCTTTTGATGTTCATAAGCATGGGGGCGAAAGGAGGACCTCTTGGCTCGAGTCACGCTCAAACAGGTGGCCGCCCAATCGGGTGTGTCGTATCAAACGGTGTCCGAGGTGGTCAAAGGCAGCGACAAGGTGGCCCCAGAGACCCGAAAACGGGTTCAGGCCGCGCTCGAGACCCTGGACTATCACCCCAACCACGCCGCTCGGAGTATGCGGCTGTCCAAGTCCATGAACATCGCCTATGTGGTTTACCGCATTGAGGACTTCACCGACCCGGCGATGGGAGAAAACCTGTCCGGGATGCTCGAGGCCCTGGATACTGCGGGCTATAGCCTGACCATCGAGGCGCACCGGGGCGGCCTCGAGCGCATCCGGGCTTCGCTGGGTCAGGGCAAGATTGACGGCGCTATCCTGGCCTCACTGCCGCACGAAATTCTGCCGGAAACACTCTCGAGCTGGGGTCATCCTCTGGTGGCCTTTGACCCGCCCCCCCATGTAGGCGGAATCGGCGTGGTGCGGGCCGACTACCGGGGGGGCGTGGTGCAAGCTGTGCAGCACCTCTTCGAGCGGGGGCGCAGGAACATCGCCTTCATCGGAGGACCGCCGGACTACGAAATGCCGCTGTGGCACAATACCGAGCGCCACGCTGGGTTTGAGGTAGGCATGGGACAGGTAGGTCTCAGCATCCTGCCAGAGCAGGTGGTTCACGCGGACTATTCGGTCGTCGGTGGGCGGGCCGCGATGTGTGAGCTGCTCGAGCGCGGCTTGTCCCTGGACGCGGTGGTGTGCGCCAGTGACCGCATGGCGGTGGGCGCAGCGCAGGAAATCAAATCACGCGGCCTGAACATTCCTCGAGACCTGGCGGTGACGGGGTTCAACGACTCCGAGTTTGCCCAGACTTTTGACCCACCGCTGACCACGGTTCACTTTCCCATCCGCGAGATGGGCCTGCGCGCCGCCGAAATGCTGCTCGAGCGCATCTTGAACCCGGACGCCCTTGAGCGCGAACATCTGGTGATTTCGCTCCCGCTAATCGTTCGTGGCTCGAGCTAAACCCTCGAGTTTGTCCAATTCACCACTCACTTTTCCCCAGGAGGGAACCCCATGAAAGCATCCCTGAAAGTTCTGACCGCACTCAGCCTCGCCGCCGCCTTTGCCAACGCAGCCCTGGCCCAGACCCCGGTCACGGTACGGGTGCTCACCCTCACCGCTCCGGCCAACATGCCAGAAATCAACGCCCAGTTCGAGAAGGAAAACCCCGGCATCAAGCTCGACTTTCAAATCGTGCCCGACCCGCAGTACGGCGACGTCATCCGGGCGAGGCTAGCAGGTGGAGACGCCCCGGACGTGTTCGGCGGTCATGCCCGCTCGGAAATGACGGTCTGGCAAAAAAGCGGTTATATCGAAGACCTCTCCAAAGAAGCCTGGGTGGCTACCCTCAACCCTGGTCCCCGGACTCTGGCCAGTATTGACGGCAAGGTGTATCAGTTTCCGGTGGGTGGCGATGGTCTGGGCTTCTTTGTGAACCTCGACCTGCTCGCCAAGGTGAACGCCAAGATTCCGACCAACTTCACTCAGTTCAAGGCGACCCTGACCAAGCTCAAAGCCGCTGGGGTGCGCCCGCTCTTGGTGGGTTTCAAAGACAACTTCAGCTCACTCATCTGGAGTTCGATGGCTGCCTCAAACCTCATTCTGACCAAGAATCCCGAGGCCAACGCAGCCCTGGTGAGCGGCAAAGCCAATTTCGACAGCGCCCCCTGGCGCGGTGTGCTCAAGCAGATGCGCGACCTTCAGGGGTTTTACGACAATAAAACTGCTCTGGGACTGGGCGGCTTCGACGAAGTGAAAAACGAGTTTCTGGCCGGACGGGTGGCTTTTATTCCCTACGGAACCTGGGCGGTTCAGGACATCAAAAAGGCGGCTCCCAATCTGAAATTCGCGGTGATTCCTTACCCTGGAAACCGCGCAGGTACTCAGCCCACCGCTACCGTGATTGCCAACGCGGCGGTAATGGTGAGTGCTACGAGTAAAGTCAAGGACGCCGCCAAGAAATACGTGGCTTTTTTAGCCCGCCCAGACATCTACCGCAAGTATGCCACCGGAGCCAGCCTGCTGAGTTCGGTCAAGGGCGTGCGCTCTGACCTGGCCGACGAGATTAACCCACTCGCCGAGGCGATTGCGGTGGGTCGCGGTAGCACTTTTTTACCCCAAGCCTGGGGTGGCGATACCCAGACCCCCTGGACCACCATGCTGGGCAAATACTTTGCCAATAATCTCAGCGAGAGCGAAGCACTCAAAGGCTTCGAGAAGGATTTCCGCGTAGAGATGGCCAAGTAATCCACTCCCGCTCGAGCGAATAACGAGAACCTTTTTGTTCGCTCGAGCGCCTTTGTTTGAGGCCCCGTATGCAGATGCCCTTTCGCGTTGCGCTGGCCTTTCTGGCCCCCGCGCTAATGGTTTATTCGTTGCTCATCATCTATCCGGCCCTGAACGGCTTTTACCTCAGCCTGACCGACTCTAACGGGGTCAACCGGGCCAACTATATTGGGCTGGCCAACTACACCCGCATGTTTGCCGACTCGAGCTTCACCACCGCTCTGCGAAACACCGTGATATACGCCGTGCTGGTCACGCTGATGCAAACGGTGCTGGGCCTCACCCTGGCACTGTGGATGGGCAAGCTGCCGTGGCTGCGAAACGGTGCAAGGGTAGCGCTGTTCACACCGGGGATGATTTCGGCGCTCATCGTAGCTTTCGTGTGGTCTAACATCTACAATCCGCTTTCTGGCGGACTCAACGCCCTTCTGAGTGCAGTGGGTCTGGGAGGTCTGACGCGGGTGTGGCTGGGAGACCCCAACACAGCTTTGATTGCCGTGGCGGTGGTCAACGCCTGGATGTACTCGGGACACAGCGCGGCCATCTTTCTGGCCAACTACCTTAGCATTCCTCCCGAACTCAAGGAAAGTGCCGAACTCGACGGGGCCAGCGGCTGGACTATGTTCTGGCACATCGAGTGGCCACTGCTGGCTCCGGCCACCACGGTCAACACCGTCATCACCGTGATTAGTGCGCTCAAGGTCTTTGAGCTGCCCTTCATCATGACTCAGGGCGGACCGGGGGGAGCGACCACCGTGCTCAACCTCGAGATTTACAAGCGGGCTTTTTCGGGCAATGATTTTGGCTACGGTACGGCCCTGACCGTGGTTTTGCTGCTACTCATTGTGGGGCTGGTGTTGCTGCAAACTCGAGTGCTTCAGGCACGGGAGCTGCGGTTATGACCCAGGCCAAAGTTTACGCCCGGTCCAGTGGGCCGCAGTACAAGCGCAAAGTGTGGCGCTGGCCCACCTTACTGAGTAGCGCTGGACTGGTCCTCTTTACCCTGGTCTACCTACTCCCACTCTTTTACACCGTGGCTACCTCGCTCAAAACCCCGCTCGAGATTGCTCAGGACCCGCTGGGCTTTCCCAAAACACCCCGCTTCGAGAACTATTTCGAGGCAGCGAGCAAGATGAACTACCTGCGGGCGGTGCTCAACACGGTGTTCATCACGGCCTTCTCGAGCGCAGGAATTGTACTGCTGGCTACCCTGGCCGCCTACCCACTGGCTCGAGTGCGGGCGCGTTGGACCTCTATGGTGTACCAGTACTTCGCATTCGGCCTGACCATCCCCGGCTTCGTGGTCCTTATTCCGCTTTACGGCTTGATGAAGTCACTTCACCTGGTCAATACCTATCCCGGCCTGATTCTGATTTATATCGCCGGAAACTTGCCTTTCTCCATCTTCTTCTTCACCAGTTTCGTGCGGAGCATTCCCGCCGAACTCGAGGAAGCGTCGGTGCTCGACGGCTGCTCACCACTGCAAACGTTCTGGTATGTGGTGCTGCCGCTGCTGCGCCCGGTGGTGGGTACTGTGGCCATGTTCGTGACCCTGAGCATCTGGAACGACTTTTTGTTGCCGCTGATTTTCCTGTTCAGCCCCGACTCGAGGACGGTGATGGTCAGCGTGTACTCCTTTCTGGGGCTTTATGGCTACAACCCGGCCACGCTATTTCCAGCGGCGGTGCTAGGTTCGCTGCCGCTGCTCATCTTCTTTTTCTTTCTGCAACGCCAGATTATCGCCGGTATCTCGGCGGGCGCGGTCAAAGGCTAGGTTTAGCGATGTCATACAAAACCACCATATGCACCAAAGATTGTAAAGGAGTGAAATATGAAGCACCTGAATCTCGCCATTTTAATGACCTGCACTACGCTTGCTGGGTGTAGTTCGGTGCGGCCTGCTCCCGTACCCGTAGGGCCAACCCCTGGCTTGTTATCCTCACTCAGCGTCTCTGGAAGCGTGGGAACCGCTTTTGATGTGTTTAACACAGGAAGCGTCAATGAATACAGTGGATGGCGCTACGGTCCCTCGCTTATCTACAATGATGACGGCAGTTTGGACATGTGGACCTGTGCTCCAGCACCTTTGGCCGGCGTCTGGGATGTGGTCAAATACAAGCGGTCCCCAGATGGAGGTCTCACCTGGGGACCTGAAAGTATCGCGTCACAGCCCAATCCAGGGTCTCGAGACGCCTACTCCAACTGCGACCCTGGCGTGTTCAAGGTGGGCAGTTACTACTATCTGGGGTATACCTCTACGGAGGATGGTCGGGGAACGGCCAATCAAGTTTACGTCGCTCGGTCTACGCAGCCAGGGGGACCCTATGAAAAGTGGAACGGCTCTGGTTGGGGAGGAAATCCCCAGCCCATCATTAGTTACGGAGGTCCTAACGACACTTACGGTGCGGGCGAACCCAGTTTTGTAGTGAAAGATGGCGTGATTTACCTGTACTACTCCTGGATTAGCCGAAATGCGGGGGGCGTTAGTATCAACGAAACACGCCTGTCTACAGCCTCGAGCAGCAACCCTAACTGGCCCGACTCGTTGAGCTATCGGGGAATCGCCATGAGTAAAACGGGAAACTTTACTGATGATTCCACTGACCATAAATACGTACCCGCCTGGGGAAAGTTTATTGCGGTCAACACAGCCAACCGCTTCACGGATAGTTCGTACATCCAGCTCTGGGAATCCCTTGATGGCTTGACCTATTCAAAAACCGGGATTTTGCAAAATAACCTTCAGCCTCGTGCCCACAATGCAGGGATTAGCGGTGACTCGAGTGGACATTTCATCGTTGAGCGCACAAACAACGTTGTGGGCTATGCTTACGGCAACGTGTGGGGGTCATGGCCCACGGCATTTAACGTGGTCAACTTAGTTTCTAGTTCAGTCCTTCCCGATAACCGCAATCTGGGTTTTGAGGCCCCCTCTTTGGGTGCTGGAAACTACCAATACACCCCAACGGGCGCGGCCTGGACCTTTGGCGGTCCCGCTGGAATTCAGAGCAACGGCAGTGCGTTTGGAGCCGCTGCTGCACCTGAGGGCGTTCAGACTGCGATGTTGCAAGGCTCGAGTACGGGTCTGGGAAGTGTGGCTCAAACGCTGAGCTTGAGTGCGGGAACCTACACGCTCAGCGTAAAAGCAGCAAGGCGACAGGGACAAGTTCAACCCCTAAAATTCAGCGTGGACGGCGCGCAGGTGGGCGGTTTAATCAGCCCCTCGATCGATAACTTCTCTAGCTTCACCACCTCGAGCTTCACCGTAAGCGCTGGAAATCACACCCTAACACTCGAGGCTACCGACCCGAGTGGTGATAAAACTTCGTTCGTGGACGCATTAACCCTTCAGTAATTTCTTATCTGAGATTTTTCCTCCAGAAGTTCCCCTTGCATCCCACCTTACTTACGCACTGAATATCTCAGCAGGTCTGGGTGAACGTTACCCCCCGCCTGCCCTGGTAGCTCGAGAGCGAGGGCCACCACAAGCGGCAAAGCGCGTACCCCCTCCAGGTGGCCTCGCACCCCGACCTGCTCGAGCAGGCAAAATCACATTGTCTAGGCAGAGCGCGTGCTCGAGTCGCGCCAAATCTGCTACTGGAGTGTGCGGGTCTGGGACGAGGTGGGCACAGGGTCCGGGTGGAGCGCGCCCGCTGGGAGATGGGCCTGCTCGAAGCGTCCCCCATTCACCGTGGGCGTGGGGTCGGGACGGTATGTGCTCGAGGGCGGCGAGGTGCTCGATGCCGCTCTGAACGGGCCAGGGGCCACGCCTTGAGCGCGCTTTTCACCTGCAAGTGTGCTCGGGTTTGCCGGACTGGTTCAGCGCTCGAGTTCTCCGCGCTAGAGTCTTGACCGCCTTGCCCAATCCACTTTTCCCGCCCTCTACCCTGGACACACCTGGTCAGAACCCACACTGGAGAACCCCCTTGACCGACCCCTACTCTCCCACCTCCAACGCCATCGTTTGCATCGGTGGGCAGCGCTTTTACAACAAACCCCTGTACGGTCCCAACCTCCCCAGCGTGGTGCTCAGCGGCGACCGACCCGCCCTGCGCTGGGCGCTCGAGCAGGCGGTGAAGGGTGATTTCCGGGTGGCGTTTGTGCGGGAAGGCCAAACCGTGTGGCTGCACGACTTTGACTTGTGCGTCACCACCTTCAAGCCCAACCACACCCGCTGGCAGATGCGCGACCCGCGCTGGCCGGACTTGGAGATTGCGCTCGAGGTGGTGCCCTGGGCGCAGGGTGCGGGCTTCGCGGTGCGGCTCGAGGCGACCGGAACGGCGGCGCAAGACGCGCTGGTTTGGGCCTACGGCGGCGCACGTCCTCCGGTGGAAAGCAACCTGATGTGGACGCTGGACCCCAACGAACACCCGGAACTCACCCTGTCGGGGTTCGACCCCAGCGCGTGCCAGAACAACCTGTTTGAACTGTTTGAATCCCATTTCACGCTGTTTAACGCCCAAGCGGAAAAACTGAAGGTAACAGGTAGATTTCCCACCGGGTCCAAGCTGAGTCTGATGGATGCTCACAGCTGGGACGACCCCAACGAGTCAAACCAGAGCGTTGCCAAAGAACCGCTCGAGGCCCCGCTGATGTGTGGACGCCAGGACCTCCCGCAGACGGCGCTGCATTGGAGCTTCGGAGAACTCGAGGGCCAAGAGGAAAAAGGGGAAACGCTCGAGCCAGAGCGCGACTTCGAGGCTGGTCTCAACCGTGCGGAGCAGCAGCTAAACCGGGTAATGTGCCAGACCCCGGACGCCTTCCTGGAACGGGCGATAGACGCATTGAGCGCCGCAATGGACGCGCTTTACTACACTCCCACCTTTGTCCACGGCGGTATGAGCTGGAATATGCCGCTGCTGGGATGGCGCGTTCGTTACGGTCCCACCGCCTACGGATACGCGAGCCGGGTGCTCGAGGAAGCCAGACATGTGTTACCTCATCAGGTTAGGGAGAGCAACCTCACGAACTTCATACCGGACTCCGAGCGGCTGATGTGCCTGCAAAGCGCGCAATCCCGCTTTTACGGCGTGGGGCACCTCCCCATCTATACCCACTTTTACAACATGCAAGAGGTCTATTTTGACCAGCTCATTCACACCTGGCGCTGGAGCGAAGACCCAGAACTCGAGGCGTTGTTGCTCCCCGCGCTCGAGCTTCACTTGCAGTGGCAGCGCGAGTGCTTTGACCCGGACGATGACGGGGTATACGAAAGTTACCTCAACGTGTGGGCCAGCGACTCGGTGTGGTACGGCGGGGGCGGCACCGCCCAGACCAGCGCTTACGCATTCGCGGGCTACCGGGCGGCAGCAGAACTCTGTGAACGCGCCGGAGTGCTCGAGCGGGCGGAATCACACCGCAAGCGAGCCGAACACATCCGCAGCGGCGTCCTCGAGTCGTTGTGGATTGCCGAGCGTGGACACCTGGCCGAGTACCGCGACGCGCTGGGCCTGAAACGCCGCCACGACAGCGCCTGTTTGTACACGATTTTCCTGCCCATAGACGCGGGAATGCTGACGCCACTCGAGGCGTGGCAGAACCTGCATTACACCGAGTGGGGTCTCGAGCGCGTAAAGGTGGAGGGCGGTGAGTTGTGCTGGCTCAACAACTGGGTTCCTTACGAGTGGTCGGTGCGCGAACTCGACTTTGCCGACACCCTGCACCTGGCTTTGGCGTATTACCAGTCCGGGCGGGGACGCGATGGGCATAAACTTCTGATGGGCGTGGTGCACGAATCTGCGTTCCGTTCGCTCAGTCCCGGCACCATGAACATCGCGCCGCATTTCCCCAGCCGGGGACTCGAGTGGTTTCGTCAGGGGCGGGCCACCGACTTTGCCGACCCGGTGAGTTTGCTGGGGCGCACCGTGCTCGAGGGCGTGTTTGGTCTGCGTCCAAATTACCCACAAGGTATCGTCACCTGTGCGCCGTAATTTCCCGACGATTGGCCCAGTGCAAGGCTCGAGACTCCCGAGTTCACACTCGAGTTCGTGAGTGTCGAGGGCGAGTCCAGCTACCATCTGCACCTGACCCGCGCCGCTCGAGTTCGCTGGATACTCCCCTTGCTGTGCGAACGAATTCTCGAGGTCACACTCAACGGGCAACCCGTCCCGTTCACGCTCGAGGCGGGCTACGGGGACACGCGTTTGGTGCTCGAGTCCAAAATCACAATCAGCACTGCAACGGTCTGTGTGCGCTTGGAAGGTCAGCGCTCAGCCCTGAAACCAATTGTGCTCGAGGGGTTCGCGGGTGAAGCCGTCAGCCATTTCTGGACCGATAAATTGATTGCGCTCGAGAATCCTCAAAGCTGTCTACTGGGCGTAGAAACGCAGACACACGGCTTTCAGGCAACACTCGGAGAGTCCGTAGGCAAGCACCTGGTGTTGGCTCACCTCGAGCATCTGGGGCTGCCGCGTTATCAGGCACTCGAGATTCAGATTTTTGCCCCTGTCCAAGACCCACCCGCACGGCTTCCAAGCACCGAACAGAACTGGCAGCCGCTCGAGATTAGCGCTCATTTCAACGCAGATTTGCGAACTATTTATCAGCAGTCGTACCTCACGCCGCGTCCAGACACCTGTTCGGCACAGCTTGGAACCGACGGATACTCGCCCTGGACTTATCCCTTTTGGAATATGAAACCGCCCGTGCTCGAGTTTGATAACCTCGCTCCAGACCCACAAGGCTGGCTGTGGAGCGACGCTCGAGTTCCCTTTTTGTGGAATGGGAGTGCGTTCAACACCTGCCTGACCTCGCGCTGGGACAACTATCCCACCCACGTGGACCTGGAGGTCTCCGCTCGAGGGCAAAGGCTTTATGCACTGATAGCGGGCACCACCAACCCGATGCAGGTTGGACTTGCCAACGCTGCTCTACACCTCACTTACGTGGACGGAAGCACCGATACCCTCGAGCTGATTCACCCCGACAACTACCTCTCCTTATCCGGGCGTTACGACTGGGACATTGACGCGTTTGCACTGCCGAATCCAGCGCCGCAAGTGCAACTCGGGACGAACATTCGCGCTGTGGTCGTGAGCTGTCCTCTGCGCCCGAACCTCGAGTTGGTGCGGGTCTCGCTCGAGTGCCTGTCCCAAGAAGTGATGGTGGGCTTGCTGGGGTTGACCGTGGCCCTATGAACCCAGTTTCCGAGGACGAAATAAATGATGCTTTTCAAATCGGGTTCAAATTCACTCTAGCGGAATCAAAGAATCTTTAAGTATGCCTCGAACACTCTTCTGATTCGTTTCTGAAACGGGTTATTTACTTTGGAGAAATGGAATGCCACATCCCAAATTTGACTATGCCTCGAGCCAAGCGCGTACCCTTTGGCTACACCATCCTGTTTTAGGCGACCCTTCCTGGGACAGCTTCGAGCGCGAGTCTGCTCTACCCTTGTTCGAGGGTAGAGCACCCCTGGAATGGCCCGTTAACGGCTTTCTTTTTCTCGACCCCAGAAGTCAGCGCTGGTATGCGTACATCTCGCAGTACCCGAGGGGGTATTGGGGTGCGCCAGCAAATGTTTTACTGCTCCGTGAAGATTCACCGGGTGTATGGGCCAATCTTGGAACAGTGTTGAGTGGGAATTCAGAACATTTCAGCACCGAAGGTGAACTCCTCGGACTGACCTTGGACCCTTCTCTGGTCTATGCCGATGGGATGTATCACATGGCCTACAGTTGGGCGACCTCGAGTAACCAACGTGGAGGATTGGGTTATGCCTGGTCAAAGCAGCCAGAAGGCCCTTTTGAGGTCGACTCGACACCAATCCACCTTGACCAAACTCAACCCCTGCTGCTGAAACGCTATCAGCGAGCCTACGCTCCAACGTTGCTACGCCGCGAGAAAGACTGGTTGATTCTGCACATGATGAGTACCCCTCAAAACCTGGGGGGTACGTGGGCGCTGTGTGCTATGACCGCAGCCAGTCCAGCAGGTCCCTACAGTCCACCTACACTTTTGCTTTATCCGCAGTCAGAAGTACATCTTCCCCCACTCCTCGAGTTCTACCCTGCTTTCGTGCAGGGTGGACGGGTTTACGCACCCGCAACTTCGGTAGCCGCAAACCGCAGTTATCAGGCGCTCTACGCCGCCGACCTCGAGCAGGCACATCTGCCAGAGGCATGGAAACTCGAGCAGTCCGGGTCGTTGTGGCACGAGACTTTACACCCTTCTGAAGCGGTGGGGATTTGGGGGCAAACGCTGGCAGGACAGGTTTCACCGGACGGGGAATTGCGAGTGTTAGCCTTCTCGCGCTCGAGCGACGACCTGGGAACGGTTCATTTAGCCCACCGACCCTGGCTCAACCCCTACCGGGAATCCTTCGTCCTGGCCGCGCCCAATGCAGCAAGCTACGCCATACTTCGCTCGAGTTACAAAACCTTTGCACTCGAGCTAGACGGCACCTGGAGCGGCAGTTGGAGCCTGTCCTGGGGATGCACCGGACCACTCAGTTCAAATCAAGTGGGTGCGGACGCAGTAGCTCATCTTGCAATGAGGCGGGAGCGCTATGACCTGTACTCGAGCGGAGAAATCGTATTTTTTGATGAACAAGGTGAAGTTCACTCGAGGGGGAAATTGCCCAACCCAATGGTGCTTCCCCTGCGCCTCGAGCAGCATGAAACAACGGTAGACCTTTGGCTCGAGGGGAAATCTGCATGGAGTATTCCTCTACCCGCCCGTGCAGGACGACTGGAAGTGACAGCCGAAATGGGCGCGCATCTGGAAATTACTCGCTTCGAGTTGACCGGAACGGTGGAAGAGCGCTGGGAGCGCTGGCTGGCTTTGGAAGGACTAAGTGGCGCTGCCGCTCTGGACAAAGATTGGCAGTGGGTAAACGACACAGCTTTTCAATATGGCTTTGGGTACGTCAGCAACTCGCAGGATGCCCGCGCCAAGTGGAACTTCGAGGGGTGTGCGGTGCGGTTGCTTGCCCCAACGGGTCCTCAGTATGGAAAAGGTCAAGTCTGGATTGATGGAACGCTGCTTGCTGAAGTGGACTTTTATAACTCGGCACCGCGCTCGAGTCAAACGGTGTTCGAGACGACGCTCGAGCCTGGCTGTCATGCAATCAGCCTTCAGGTGCTGGTCGGAAGTATTCCTTGTGATTTATTAGAGGTGCTGCTTTCTAACTCTTCGGCAATCCTTTCTCAAGCATGAACGCTCGAGAATCTCGAACTCGTTCTTACAAAATTTCAGGAGCAAAAACACAATGAACTACACGACTATCTTCATGCCATGCCGAGATAAACGATGAATCCCTTCCTATCCGCCTTCAAAGCCCCGGAACCCGAACACACCGCCTGCCCCTTCTGGTTCTGGAACGGCGACCTCGAGCCGGACGAGATTATTCGGCAAATCGGCCTGATGTTCGACAAGGGCATCCGCAGTTTCGTGATTCACGCTCGAGTGGGTCTGACCGTGGCCTACCTGTCTGAGACCTGGTTTGACCGCTGTGAACTGGCGCTCGAGGAGGCCAAAAGGCGCGGGATGAAAGTCTGGCTCTACGACGAGGACAACTGGCCCAGTGGCTACGCCGGAGGACGGGTGCTGGCCCGCAATGCCGATTATGTGGCCCAACATCTGGCGCTCGAGCGGCATTACCTGAGCGAGGGCGAAACTCTGCAACTTTTGCTCGAGCACCCCGAACAGGTCCGCGCGGTTCTGGCCTGCCGCATCGAACAGGTCGAAGCGTTGCCCGCCAACCCGCTCGACTTCTGGAAGTCCCCTGAAACTTCCCCCCCGTGGAGCGACACCCAGCATTTCAAACACCACTACTCCGAGGAAACCCCGCTGACCCTCGAGCCTGTGCTCGAAACCGCGCTCGAGCCACACGAAAAAATACTGGAGTGGACGGCGGGTGCGGGACACTGGTGTGTGATGGTATTCCGGCAACGCCCGACGAGTTGGCGGGCGGCGTATTCCGACCAACCCTACGTGGATTTGCTCAATGGCGAGGCCACCGCAGCCTTTATCGAAGAAACCCACCAACGCTACTGGGACCGTTTTGCACACCTTTTCGGCTCGACCATCCTGGGCTTTTTCGTGGACGAACCCGGCTTTTACAACAACTTCTGGACCACCGACCTCGGGACCCTGACCTGGACCCACGATTTGGCCCTCGAGTTTGAACGAAGGCGGGGTTATTCCCTGCTACCTTGCCTGCCCTCGCTATGGGAAGCGGTAGGTGAGCGTCACACCCAGGTGCGACTCGATTACTGGAAGACGGTAGCCGAACTGCTCGAGGAAAGGTTTTTCGGCAAGCTGGCCCAGTGGTGCGAGGGCCGTGGGGTGATGCTGACTGGACATCTGCACTACGAAGAGTGGCTGTTCACCATGACCCGCAACTCGGTCAGTCCGTTCAGTGCGCTGCGCCCTTTCCACGTTCCCGGACTCGACAAAATCGACGAAGTGACCGACAAGCTGGTGGAAAAACTCATTGCCTCGGTGGCCCACGCCCACGGTCGTCCTCGAGTCCTTTCCGAAACCTTCGCCCTGACCGGCTGGAAGTTGGCCCCACCGTACATGAAACAGATTCTGGACTATCAGTTCGTGCGCGGGGTCAACTGGATTTCCTTTCACGGCTTTTATTACAGCATCGAGGGGTTCCGCAAAAACGACTGCCCTCCGTCCGAGTTTTTTCAAAACCCCTGGTGGGTCCACAGTGGGCCGATGTGGGACTACGTGGCGCGGCTTTCGGCAACTCTTTCTCAGGGCCAGCACGTCGCACCGGTGGCGCTGTACTACCCCAGCGAACAGGCTCAGGCGACCATGACCCCGCTGGTTCCGGCGGCAATGCCCCCCACCAACGCCTGGGAAACCTGGCAGTTGCCCCAACCCGAGCTACCGATTCAACGCACCGATATTTCGATGATTCATACCGGATTACACCTGCTCGAGACGCAATGGGATTTCGACCTGCTCGACCACGCCGCGCTCGAGGCGGGAAGTGTACAGGGCGGTAAGTTGACGGTTGCCAACGAATCTTTTCGCATCGTGGTCTTGCCCGAATTGGACGTGATTCACGCCACGACACTCCAGCGCCTGCTGGCCCTGGCGGAGGGTGGGGGCACGGTGATTTTTGTCAACCGCCTGCCTGTAACGGTGCTCGAGGGCAGCGTGCTCGAGGATAACTTGCTCCAAGATAACTTGCTCGAGGAATGGAACGGTTTGTACGAACAGCTCTCGAGCCTCACGCGGCCCGGTTTCATCCCGTTTGGACAGGGCAACATTGGCTTCGTCCCCGAGGGCATAGAAGCGATGGCTCCCCTGCTCGAGACGCTCGAGCAGCCCGATTTGAAGCTCGAGATTGAGGGTGAAGATAACCGCTGGCTGTCCACCCTCGAGAACCGGAATGGGATGTTCCGCGAGGCGCGCATCAAACCGCTGCGGCACGCGGTCAAGTACCATCGTCGTCACAGTGAAGGACTTGACCTGTACTTTGTCACCAACGAATCGGGGGAGTCGTTTCGAGCCTCCCTCGAGCTGCGCGGGGACGGCGGTGTAGAAATATGGTGTCCCCGGACCGGGGTGCGGTCTGCGCTGCACAGCGAATCGGCGGGCGAGAACCGCGTTCGGGTGGCTCTCGAGTTCAACCCGTGGCAGTCTCATCTGCTGATGCTGTCCCCAGAGCCACCCGTGGCTGCCGTGCCTGTGGCTTCTGTGGTTCGACAGCTCGAACTCAAGGAATGGCGGCTCGAGTTACCGGGAGAAACCTTTGAGGGTCCCCTGCGGAGCTGGGCCACCCTGGGCTACGCCAGCTTTTCAGGAACAGCGCTTTACTCCGCCCACTTCGAGTGGAACCCCGCTTCTTTTCCATCGGTCTGGCTCGATTTAGGTCTGGTGCTCGAGACCGCCCGAGTGACGCTCAACGGGGTCCGACTCGAGCCACTGGTGTGGAGTCCCTACCGGGTAGAGATTTCGCGGGAGCTTCGGGTGGGACGTAACGAACTCGAAATCGAGGTGGCCAATACCAATGCCAACGCGCTCGAGAAGCGTGAACGTCCCAGTGGACTGCTCGGTCCGGTCTGGTTGGTCTCGAGGAGTACGTTTTCGACCCTACTAGGTTAAGTTCTTGAACACGGCCCAGGCCCGCGCTCGAGCCAAATTCAGGGCAGGGTCAGCGTGGGCAGGTCTTCAGGGCACTCGAGCGGGGTCCCTTCGAGCACACCTTCGCGGTCCTCACCTTCACCGGGTCCCTCGAGTGTGACCTGCTCTTGAAGGCGTCGCAAACTCTCGGCTATCTCACGTTTTATCTGGTCGTCTGACATGGTTGATTTCCACTTTACACGCTTTATATCCCGTGGTTCTCGAGCGAGGTGCTTTCTAAGCTTCTCCCATCGTGGACCCTGCCCAAGTGCGCCTGACGCTTCGCTTTGGAGAAGCACTCCGCCGCTTGCGCCGCGCTCAGGGCCTCACCCAGGAAGAACTCGCCGCTCGAGCGGAATTGTCGGTACGCCATTATCAACTACTCGAGGCCGGAGAGTCTATCAACCCTGAGCTATTGACCCTGGTCGCGCTGTGCCGTGCGCTCGAGGTGGGAATTGCAGAGCTGGTGGTGCTCGAGGACCCCATCATTGAGAAGCGAGGCCGGGGTCGGCCTCGCAAAGATAGTGCCTCAGTGTCGTGAGCGTGTAGCACTTCACTAAAAACCCTTTCGAGCAGCGCTTAACGCTCGAGCCGAGCATCAAACCTAAACGGCCTCACCTCTCCCAGAGACACTCGAGTGAAGTCTGGGTGCAAGGGGTTGAGCAGATAATTCACCCCACCCGGCACAATCACACTCGGAACGGCTAAAGCCACGCTGCGCCCTTCTAAGGTCCAGCGGTCTCCGTAAGCCCGCGTCCAGGCACTGGGGGGATGTCCGTCCCAGCTCTGGGGCAAATCCGTAACTGGCAGGGTTTCGACGCACTCGAGTGGAATCTCGGCAGTACCGTACACCCACTCCGGCCAGGGCGGAGAGTCCTGCACATGGACATACAGCTCGAGCATGGCTTGAGCGAGACTCTCTGCGGTGTAGGCCATGCGGGTTCCCACGCTGTTCCAGCGGGCGGCGTAGTACAGTCCGCCCAGGCCCGAAAACAGGCTCGAGGTATCGGGGGCGTAACGGGCTGCGGCAATGCGGTAGACCCTCACCCGCTCGAGGGGAGGGTCGCTCAAAAGAACATCCCGTGTTCCAGGCTGCCCAACAAGTTGCGGACCTCGAACGCCCCCGGCTCGGTACGGGCGAACTCGAGCGGACTCACCCCACCCAGACCAGGGTTGGGGCGTTTGAGCCAACTCTTTGCCGCTTCAGCACTCCCTAGTGTACGTTCAGCCTGCAAGAACAGTTGGGCCAGACGGTAGAGCGCGTCGCTCACCTCGCTCGAGAGCCGCCCCCCGCCTCCCTTGATGCGGCTGAGACTGCGCTCGTGCAAGCCGATGAGCGGAGCCAAAGTCTTCTGGTCAATATCTAGCAAAGTTAAAACCCGCTCGAGGCTGTCCAAGTCGAAGCCCTCGAGAATGGCGTGAACCAATTCCGCGCTGCTGCTCGAGGACAGGCCCAGCACGCGGGCTTCAGGCAGGGCAGGGGAGAATGTCAGGGTCACAGATTCACCTCAAGTGCATCTTAGTGCATTTTACAATGGTCGTTTGTGATTTAGTAAGGGGACCGCAGTCCCCTCGAGCGTTCCGTGACCTCAAGTGCTGACGGAACGCTCGAGGGGCTGTGATGGCTGCGCTCACCCCCGAAGGCCGACCCTGGCGAACTCGAGCCTACGGGCTACGAGGCCGCAAGAGTCCTAACCCCCGCACTGCCGAACCTGAGGCTGCTTTACCTTATTTCACCCTGCACCTTGAGACTCGAGCAGCCTCCCCAGCAGCGAACGCAGTTGGGCCTGCTCCCCACTCGAGAGCGCCGCAGCCACCTCACCCTCGGCCTGCCGGACCGTGCTCAGGGTCTGCTCAAGCAGTTGTTCCCCCGCCTCGGTCAGGGTGACGTGGTGCTTGCGGCGGTCGGTTGGGTGAGCACCGCGCAGCACAAAACCGCGCTCCTCGAGCAGGTCCACCGTTCGCATCACGGTGGTGCGGTCCAGGCCCACCCGATTGCTGAGCACGGTCTGAGGCTGCGGACCTTCGGCTTGAAGCAGCACCAATAGACCGTACTGAGAAACGCTCAAACCGTAGGGCTTGGTCACGCGCTCGATGGCACGGTTGATGTGCTCAGCGACCTTGTTCACCATGAAACCCAGATTGTCCGAAAACGCGCTGGAAAGGTCCGTGGGTTCGAGGGGTGGGGTTGAGGGGAGATTGGGCATAAATGTATTCTATCACACCTGAGAACGTCACACTTGAGACTATCGTTGATTCGTTCGGGACGACGCTCGAGACTTCGGCTCACAGCGACTGAAGTTCTGGGGTTTCACTGTTCCACACCTTGCCCAACCCGAAAGGTGTGCCTCCCGAACAGGTTGCACACTGCTCAATACTCACCCCTGCATTCACGAATAAGGAGTTCTACCATGACCCAAACCGTCCTTTTAGTCGGAGCCACCGGCATGTTCGGCAGCCGAATCGCCCACCATCTGTTCGAGCAGCCTGAAACCCACCTTAGAGTGCTGGTCCGCGCGCTCGAGAACCCGGAAAAGCAGGCCCTGTTAAAGCCCCTGATGGACGCTGGCGCTGAAGTGCTCGAGGGCGACCTAGCCGACGAAGCTTCCCTGAACCGCGCGACCCAAGGTGTGGACGTCATCGTGTCTGCCGTGCAAGGTGGCTTTGACGTGATTGTGGGCGGTCAGGTGGCGCTGTCCCAGGCGGGAGTGCGAAACGGGGTGCGCCGCATTCTGCCGTCGGACTACGCCCTCGACCTGTTTGAAGCCACCCCCGGCGAGCACGCCATGTTTGACCTGCGCCGCACCGCCGACGAGCGAATCGCCGCCAGCGGACTCGAGCAGGTCAACGTGTTGCAAGGCGCGTTTATGGAGATGTTCGCTCCTGGTGCGGGTACCTTCGATTATCAAGCCGGGACCGTGACTTACTGGGGCGACGGCAGCCAAATTATTGATGCCACCAGCCTGGAGGACACCGCCCGCATGGTCGCTAGAGTCGCGCTGGACCGTGAAGTAGGGGGTGGTAAGTTCGCCTTTGCAGGCGACCGCATCTCGATTCTGGACGCCGCGAAAGTGCTCGAGGCTCAGACGGGTCTGAGCTTCACGCACCGCTCGATGGGTTCAGAGGCTGAGCTGCGGGCTGCCCATAAGCAGGCGCTCGAGGACACCTCCAACCCCTTTGGGTCGGTGATGCTGGCCTACCAGCTCTACATGCTGACCGGACAGACCAAGCTCAGCGACCTGCAAAATGAGCGCTACTCGGATTTAAAGCTCGAGACCTTTGCCCAGTTCGCCGCTCGAGCGCTGCCCCACGCCACAACTATTTGAAGCCACCGGCAACCCCAACCTGAATGGAGGAACCCTCATGACGACTGACCCTACACAAGTTTTGCCCACCCCAGGCTCGATTCCCTTTTTTCACTCGCTCGACACGGCCCCCGCTTACTGGATGCAGGACGGTTTGTGGATTATGTTGGCCGATGGGAGTGAGACCGGAGGCTGCTTCTCACTCATGGAGCAACTCTTTCCTAAAGGCAGTGGACCTGGACCGCACAAACACACCTGGTCGGACGAAACGTACTCTATCTTGGACGGCGAAATCACCTTTTTGATTGGCGACGAGATTCACACCGCCCGCACCGGCGATTTCGTGGTGGTACCCCGCGACACCCGGCACGCCTTCCGCATCGACAGCGAGACGGCCCGCTTTCTCAACGGCTATACGCCCTCGAGCATGGAGGCCCTGATTGCCGACATCGGCACCCCGACCACCGAGCGCGTCTTGCCCCCTAAAGG
>Ga0123336_10001854_pt1 | contig 18887 bp, 17 predicted proteins | sample SSSSmetaG_FD_96466 | JGI IMG/M metagenome (GOLD analysis project Ga0123336, IMG submission 96466) | Glacier valley bacterial and archeal communities from Borup Fiord, Nunavut, Canada, to study Microbial Dark Matter (Phase II) - ​SSSS metaG | ecosystem: Environmental > Aquatic > Freshwater > Ice... | reverse complement strand
CGTTTTCGCGCGCAAGAATTACTTCTACCCGGATTCGCCGAAGGGTTATCAGATTTCGCAATACGATCAGCCCTTGGCTCAACACGGATATCTGGATATCCAGGTGAATGGTGCAACCAAACGAATCGGCGTCACGCGCGTTCACATGGAAGACGATGCCGGCAAGAGCGTGCATGAGGGCTTTCGCGATTCTGGCACGTATAGCTATGTGGATTTGAACCGCTGCGGCATGCCGCTGATTGAGATTGTGAGTGAGCCGGATATGCGCTCCGCCGACGAAGCTCACGCATACTTGAACGAACTCAAACAGGTGATTCAGTTTGTGGAATCGTCCACGTGCGATATGGAGAAGGGGCATCTTCGCTGCGATGCGAACGTTTCGGTAATGCTGCGCGGCGCCGAGAAGTTCGGCACGCGCGCGGAGGTGAAGAACCTGAACTCGTTCCGCTTCCTGAAGCAGGCTGTCGATTATGAGATTGCGCGTCAGGTGGCCATTGTGGAAGGCGGCGGCACCATCCGTCAGGAGACGCGGCTGTTCAATTCCGACCAAGGCATCACTGTGAGCATGCGTTCCAAAGAGAACGCGCACGATTACCGCTACTTCCCGGAACCGGATCTGGTGCCGCTGCGGATCGGGCAAGCGTGGCTGGACGGGATTTCGTCGACGCTGCCGGAACTTCCGCAGGAGAAACGCGCCCGCCTGGTTGGCGAGTACGGCTTGCGCGAAATTGATGCGCAGATTCTGACTTCCACGCGCGCGCTGAGCGATTACTACGAGCGGGTCTCGGCAGCTTCGGGTGACCCGAAGATGAGCGCGAACTGGGTGATGGGAGATCTGCTAGGCGCGCTGAAGGGCGACGACATCGCGATCTCGCCCGTGAGCGCCGCTCAGTTGGGGGAACTCATCGCGCTGGTGAAAAAGGGCGACATTTCCGGGAAGCTGGCGAAGGAGATCTTCCCGAAGATGTTTGAATCCGGCCAAGGTGCCGCGTTCATCATGGAGCGCGATGGCTTGAAACAGATCAGCGATTCGGGAGCGCTCGATAAAATTGTGGATGAGGTGCTGGCCGCGAACCCGAAGCAGGTTGAGCAGTACCGTTCCGGCAAGACCGCGGTGGCGGGTTTCCTGGTGGGCCAGGTGATGAAGGCGTCACGCGGCCAGGCGAATCCGAACACGGTGGGTGATTTGATCAAACAAAGGTTAGGCTAGATCATGCTCAAAGAAGGCGACAAAGCGCCGGCGATTCACTTGAAGACGGATACCGACGCGGATTTCGATCTCTCACAACACCATGCGCGCAAGCTGGTGCTGTACTTCTACCCGCGAGCCGATACGCCGGGGTGCACGATAGAGGCGCAGGAGTTTAACGATGCTTACACGAAGATCGCCGAGAAGGGTGCGGAGGTGATCGGCATCTCTCCCGATACACCGAAGGCGCAGACCAAGTTCAAAGAGAAGTTCGGGCTCACGTTTACGCTGCTGTGCGATGAAGATAAGCAGGTGGCGGAAAGTTACGGCGTTCTGAAAGAGAAGAACATGTATGGCAAGAAGGTGATGGGCATTGAGCGCACCACGTTCCTGATCGATGAAGCCGGTGTGATTCAGAAGATCTTCCCGAAGGTGAAGCCGGAGGGTCATGCCGAGGAAGTGCTGTCGGCGCTCTAGCTCTTTAGTTCAGCGATGGTGGCTCCTGCGCCTCCTTCGGCTTGCGTCGCCGTATAGTGACGCTCCACATGTGGGTTGCCGGTCAGCACCTCCGACACCATCTTGCGCAGTACGCCCATGCCATGGCCGTGGACAATTCTGACGCGCGCGGCAGTGGCAAGTACGGCGTCGTCCAGAAACTTCTCCACGCGGTCGCGGGCTTCTTCGGCGCGTTCGCCAATCACGTTGAGCTCCTGAAAGACGGGCGAGAGCTGCGGGCCGGGTTGATAGGTGACGCCTTTCGGCAGCTTCGTTGACGCTGCGCCAATGGCAGGCAGCACCTCGGTGATGTCGTCACGATCAACCTGCATTTTCATAAAGCCGGCCTGTACTTCTACGCGGTTCTCGCCAAGCATGCGGAGCACGGTTGCGGGCTCACGGATATCGCGCAGACGCACGCGCGCGCCCTCTTCGATCTTCAACGTAAGCGCGGCTTGGGGCAATACAGTCGCAACGAACTGTTCGCGCATCTCACGCTTGGCTTTGGTGACGGTCTGGCGCGCTTTGGCATCGGAGCGTTCGGCGACGCTCGCCAGCGCAGCGTCCGATTGCTCTTCGAACTTCGCGGCCAGGGTTTGGTAGCGCTCTTCGAGTTCCGCGAGCTTCTCCGCTTCGGTTCGCAGGGTTTCGGCGACGAGGCGCTTGCGGCGCTGTTCGAGGTCCGCGAGTTCGGTGTTTAAGCGGCGCTCGAGTTCGGAGGCTGCTACGGTCTTGTCATGCAGTTCGCTCAAGAAGCGGGACACATCGCGATCGCGGTCGCTAAGGGAGGCGCGAGCGCGCTTCATGATGTCTTCCGGCATTCCGAGGCGCGCGGCAATATCGAGCCCGGCGGATTTACCGGGAAGCCCGAGGCGCAGTTCGTAGGTGGGATCGAGCGTGGCTTCGTTGAAACCCATCGAAGCGTTGAGCACGCTCTTAGTGTTCGCGCCATAGATCTTGAGCGCGAGCAAGTGGGTGGACGCGAGCGTGTAAGCGCCGGCCGCGCGGAAGTGATCGACCAGCGCAACGCCGAGCGCGCCGCCTTCTTCGGGGTCGGTGGAGCCGCCGATCTCATCGAGCAGCACGAGCGAATCCGGAGTGACATCGAGCGCCATTTCGCGGATGTGCGACATGTGCGCGGAGAAGGTGCTCAGGCTGGCCTGAATGGATTGGTTGTCGCCGATATCGGCGAGCAGCAGTTCGAAGACAGGCAGCTCCATATCGGCCGCCGGAACGGGGAGACCGGATTGGGCCATCAACACCAGCAGGCCTACCGTCTTGAGAGTGACGGTCTTGCCGCCCGTGTTGGGGCCGCTGATCAGGAGCGTCTTGCAATCGCCGTCGAGCGTGAGGCTGATGGGAACGACGCGGGCTTTCCGTGCGCGCAACACGTCTGCCAATAGCGGGTGGCGCGCCTCTTTTAAGACCAAGCGATCACTGAAGCACGGGATGCCGCATTCGAACTCGATGCCGAAGCGGGCTTTGGCGAAGAGCCATTCGAGCTGGCCCATGACGGTGAGAGCCACCAGGATTTCCGGAGCGTGAGCGCGCAGGCGTTCGGTCAACTCGCGCAGGATGCGATGCACTTCGCGCAGCTCATCTTCGGTAAGCCGGACCAGTTCGTTGTTCAGCTCGATGGTCTCCATAGGCTCGACAAAGAGGGTATGGCCGCTGGAACTGGCACCGTGGATTACGCCATTCAAACGCTTGCGCTGGCCGGAGATGACGGGCACCACGAAGCGCTCATTGCGAATGGTGACGATCTCTTCCTGGAGCACGCCCTCATCGCGGTGGGCACGCAGGAAGCGTTCGAGCGAATCCTGAATCTGGTTCTTCTGGCGATCGATATCGCGGCGGAGGCGACCGAGCAGAACACTGGCGGTATCGGCAACGGAACCATCGGGCAGGATCTTGCCTTCGAGCGATTTGACGAGCTCGCGGAAATCGCCAAGAGAGGCCGCGCGGCGGGCCAGCAGAGGGAAGCGCTCGGCCACGGCGTTGAGGTTCGACTTGGCATCGGCGGCGCGATCGAGCAGTAGGATGATGTCGAACAGCTCACGCGCTTCGAGCGTTGTGCCTTCGATGCGGAGCTTCTGGGCGGTGGTGATGAGGTCGGGGAGGCCGGAGAAATCGAGACGGATGGCAGAGCCCTGCTGACCCGGTTGGGGGCGCGTCGCAGTGCGGAGATAGCCGAGAGCTTCACCGGTTTCGGCAAGCGCGGATTCGAGCGCGGCGCGATTCGAAGAGGGGGCCATTTGCGCCAGTTCGCGAGCGCCCAGAGGGCTGACGATATAGCGACCGACAAGCGTGCGAAGGGCTTCGTATTCGAGGGTTGACGCGGAGGTCTGCTGCACTAACCACTATTGTCGGACAGGTGGGCAAGCGCCTTGAGGATGACCGGGAGCGTGCCTTCGGTGAGATGCAGGGTGGGCAGTTCGTCGATGGCGAACCATCGGGCCAGAGCGGCATCGTCGGCTGCGGCGAGGGTGCCGCTCACCACGCGGCAGAGGTAATCGATGAGGACGTAGTGATACTCCGCGCGGCCTTGCGAATCGCGGAGGATGCGCTCGAAGATCTCGATGACAGCGAGAGGCTCTATCAGCAAGCCGGTCTCTTCACGCACCTCGCGGACGATGGCATCGCGAAGCAGTTCGCCCGGTTCGAGGACGCCGCCTGGTAAGGACCACCAACCTTTAAGCGGCTCCTTCGCGCGTTCGACAAGCAGGATACTGCGATGGGTATCGAAGATGAGCGCGCCTACGCCTGGGACCGGGAACTCCGGGTAGCGCCGGCTAATACTGGACCGCGCCTTTTACATCGAGGCGGACGCGATAGACCGAACTCTGAGCGGTGATGTAGAGCGTCTGCAGATCGGCATCACCGAAGGCGCAGTTGGCTGGTGTTTCGCCGAGCTTGATGCCATAGAGCAGCTTGCCTTGCGGGCTAAAGACGAAGAGATCTTTGGCGGCGATGTAGAGGTTGCCCTTCTCATCCGCACGGATGCCATCGGGGACGCCTTCGATGGCGGGGATGAGGATACGCTCATTCGAAGCAGCGCCGGCTTTGTCCAGATCGTAGGCGCGGACGTTCTTTTCGTCGGAGTTGACCACATAGAGAGCCTTGCCATTCGACGAAATTGTAATGCCATTTGGCCGCCCCTTGGGCTTGGCAATTACTTCCATTTCACCCTTGGGGCCGATGTGGAAGACGCCGTAGAAATCGAGTTCGCGTGTATCGTTTTGGCTGCCGAAAGCGGGGTCAGTGAAATAGATGTTGCCATCGTGGCGAACCGCTACATCGTTCGGCGCGTTGAGCTTTTTGCCTTCCCACTTTTCGGCCAGCACTTCGAGGTTGCCCTTCTTATCGAGGCGTGTGAGGCGGCGCGATTGCCACTCGCATAGATAGAGACGGCCGAGCGCATCGAGCGTGAGCCCGTTGGCGCCGTGGGTGTCTTCACGATACGTGACGGCGCGTTCGCCGGGGGCTAGTTTCAGGATTCTGTTATTGGGCGCGTCGCTATAGAGAAGATAGCCTTCGCGGGACCAAACGGGGCCTTCGGCGAAGGCGAGCCTGGAGGCGACTTTTTCAACTTTGATGTCGGCTGGCGCGGCTTGCAGCAGCCCGAAGAGCAGCACAAGCGCGATCACCGGGGCGAGACCTGAATCCGGTTGTCCACGCTTTTGACACCGCCGATTTTGCGGGTCAGTTTTTCGGCTTTGTTCTTCTGCTTTTCCGTTTCCACTTTGCCGGTGAGGGTGACTACGCCGGCTTTCACATCGATGCCGAGAGCGCCGCCTTTCACATCGGAATCGCCGGCAAGTTTGATCTTGATTTTATCGTTCAGAGCGTCGTCTGTAAGCGGAGGTTTGTCCGCCGCCGCGAGCGCAAAAACGAAGCCAAAGGAGAGCAGAGACCGCTTAAGATTCATCGGTACCCGCCATTGTACGCCAGTCCAAAGTGTTCAGGAACGCGGACTTTTCACGCCAATTGGGCTGCACTTTGACATGGAGCTGCAGGAAGATCTTCACTTCGAAAAGGCGTTCCATTTCGAGGCGCGCCTGGGTGCCGATCTCCTTGAGCATCGCACCGCCAGCACCGATTACGATGCCTTTTTGTCCTTCGCGCTCGACGTGGATTGTCGCGTAGATGCGGGTAATATTTGGAGCCTCTTCCCAGCGATCGATCATGACGGCGACGGAGTGAGGTACTTCACGTTCGGTGAGCTGCAGAATCTTTTCACGCACCAGTTCGGCGGCGATGAAGCGCTCGGGTTGATCGGTGACGTGATCTTCCGGGAAGTATTGCGGTCCTTCGGGGAGGCGGCTCACGATGGCCTTGCGCAGCGCATCCAGATTCAGGTTGCGGAGGGCGGAAACGGGGATGTAATCGGCGAAGTCATGCAGCTTGCGATATTCGTCGATGAGCGGGAGCAGCACTTCCTGTTGTTTGACCAGATCGGTCTTGTTGAGGACCAGCAGGGTGGGAGTTGCGGAATCTTTGAGCAGGCGAAGCGCTTCGCGATCGCGTTCAGTGAACCGCTCAGTGGCATCGGCGAGGTAGAGCAGCAGATCGCGTTCGTTCAAGGCGTCGCGAACCGAATCCATCATGCGGCGTCCGATGGCGGTTTCGGCCTTGTGGATGCCGGGCGTATCGAGAAAGATCACCTGAGATTCCGGAGTGGTGAGAACGCCCTGGATACTGGTGCGCGTGGTCTGTGGCTTATCGGCAACGATGGCGACCTTGAAGCCAACCAGCTCGTTCAGCAGGGTGCTTTTGCCGGCATTGGGCCGGCCGAGGATAGAGACAAAGCCGGAGACATACTTACTCACGAGAAGCCACCGTCGGCGCGCTGGTCTCTTTTACGGCTGTTTCCATCTTGCTCACTCGCACCTTTTGGACGCGCAGTTCGTCGGCGGCCAGAACTTCAATTCGAACCCCATCGCGTTCGACGATCTCACCGGCTTGCGGGACGCGGCCCAGCCATTCGGTGATCAAGCCTCCGACGGTTGTGGATTCGAGCTCCTCATCGGTTTCGACGCCGAGCAGCGCTTCCAGGCGGCCCAGATCGAAGGTACCGGCCACCAGGTAGGCTTGGGGGCCATCGGGCTCGACATCGGAACCGGGCTCGTGTTCATCGCGAATTTCACCCAGGATCACTTCCACCAGATCTTCCATGGAGGCGAGGCCGGCCGTGTTGCCGTACTCATCGACCACGATGACGATGTGGGCGCCCTCCTGCTGCATTTCGCGCATCAGGTCGTTCACGCGTTTGGTTTCGGGCACGAAGCGGATGGGACGCATCAGTTCGCGAATCTTGACGGTGGCGCGTTCGGGGTCGCCCAGTTCGAACATGTCACGTACGTGAACGAAGCCGACCATATGATCGACCGTCTCTTCGAAGACGGGAATGCGCGAGTACTGCTCGTGGATGACCAGCTCACGAAGCTGCTGCAACGTGGCGCCGGCGGAGATGGCGACGATGTCGGGGCGGGAGGTCATCACTTCGCGAACGACTTTGTCACCGAACTCGACAACGTTCTGGATGAGCGTGCGGTCGTCTTCTTCGATGAGGCCTTCTTCGGTGCCGGCGGAGATGAGCGCTTCGATGTTTTCGGCGGACGTTGGAGCTTCGGCGTGATGCGTTTTATCGTCGGCGAGTTCAGCGAGCGAGTGGAAGAAGTTGAGCAGGGCGACGACGGGTGTCATGAGGAACGCGAAGCCACGCAGGAGCGGGACAAGCGGTAAGAGGAGGTGCCCCGAACTGCGGCGGTACAGGAGTTGAGGGATGACGTAGGCCACCAGCATCATGACCAGCCAGGCGGTGAAGACGGCTTCGAGACAAAGCACCCCTGTGACGGGCGCGCCCTGGGTGAAGCTGAGGAAAACAGCGATGGCGAGCAGCAGGATTGTGCCGTGTTTCAGGAGCGAGAAGGAGAGCGTGGCTTCTTCGGCGGGAAAGCCGATGCGATCTTCGAGCGTGGATTTGAAAAATTGCAAAGCCGGCAGATCGCGCGTGCGCAGACGCATGGCTTCCAGGTAGAGCGTCTGGACGAAGGTGATGAGGCAGATGATGAGCGCCAGAAAAATGGTGGCGGCCAGGTACATGGCGCTCACTTCGCGGCACGGGCAATCAGCCCGGTGGGCAGACTGAGCTTTTGGCGCCACTTCATTTCAGCGCGGGCCATACGGCCGGAATCGGTCTGATGATCGTAGCCGAGCAGATGCAGGACGCCGTGGAGCGTCAACACGCGCAGTTCCTGTTCGGGCGTGTGTCCATGGAGCGCTGCCTGAGCGACGGCTGTGCGGTAGGAGATGGCGATGTCATTCGATTCGGGGAAAGAGAGGACGTCAGTCGCGTAATCGTGCTGGAGAAAGCGCAGGTTGAGTCGGCGCAACTCGGCATCGGTGGTGATGAGGCAGTGGAAGTCAAGTTGGGGTGCTACGGCGGCGCGGAGCTTCACCGCGAAGCGTTCGAGAGAATCGCGATCGAGATCCGCCGGCACGCGGCGGAAGGTAAGGTAGGGGTCTCCGGGAGACATGAAATCCGTCAGGCGCTCAACTGGCCGGGCGGTATGGCGGCGTTTTCCAAATCGAGGTCCGACAGCGGGGATTCCGCGCGCGGAGGGTCGGTCAGCTTAAGGGACATCTGGCGTCCGCACGCTTCGTTGTATTTTTCGTAGGCACGAACAATGCGTTGGACCAGGCTGTGGCGCACGACATCCTTCTCATTGAAGTGAACGAAGCTGATGCCTTCGACGCCGTTCAGGATTTCGAAAGCATCCAGCAGGCCGCTGCGTTTGCCGGTGGGAAGATCGATCTGCGTGATGTCGCCATTGACCACCATTTTGGAATTAAAGCCCTGGCGCGTGAGCACCATTTTCATCTGTTCCGGGGTGGTGTTCTGGGCTTCGTCCAGAAGGATGAAGCAGTCATTCAGGGTGCGGCCGCGCATAAAGGCGAGGGGCGCCACTTCGATGGCGTTCTTTTCGATGAAGCGTTCGATTTTATCGGGCTCCAGCATGTCGTGGAGCGCGTCGTTCAAGGGACGAAGATAGGGATCGATCTTTTCCTGCAGGGTGCCGGGGAGGAAGCCCAGTTTTTCGCCAGCTTCGACGGCGGGCCGGGTGAGGATGATGCGGCTGACGCGCTTGGAAAGAAGGGCGGAGACGGCCATAGCGACAGCGAGATATGTTTTGCCGGTACCGGCAGGGCCGACGCCAAAGACAAGGTCGTTGCGTTCGATGGCTTCCAGATAGCGGCGCTGGTTGACTGTTTTGGGCGTGAGAATCTTTTTGCCGAAGGCGCGCTGACGACCGCTGGCGACGAGGGCGCTGAGGGTGACATCGGGATCTTCGGTGACCACGCGGAGGTAATTATTCAGATCGCCATTCGTGAAGACCATGCCATCGGTGGTGAGCATAGCGTAATCTTTTAAAATCCGCTCGGCGCGCTGCACGTTGGCGGATTCACCTTGAATTTCAATGGAGCTATCCACCAGGTTGGTCCGGACCTGGAGGCCTTTTTCGAGAAGACGAATATTTTCGTCTTGGGTGCCGAACAGGCTCTCGATGCCCTTGGCGATATGAACGCTGCTTGTCATTTGCTTAAGGGAACAACCTCCGAATGAAAGAACGAAGCGAAACTTATCAACATTCTGGGGAAAAAAGGTGCAGGCCGGAGAGCAATGCGTTAAAAGAGGAAACCGCTTCAGGCCGCGAATTGGCGGGGAGGCTCAGAACCATCCGACACCAGTATAGCAAGTGCAAAATTCTACCGAAGAAATTAATCAACTCACTTTCACCGTCACGCAATCTATATCCCTGTGTGAGAAAGTTTCGCATCCGTTCGGGAGCGAACCCCGTACTAACTGTAGACTCAGGCAAGAGGACCCAAATTATGATGAGACGGACTGGATTTTTGGCGAAGACGGCACTTGTGGCGACACTGATTTCGGCCGCCGCTGTGGCGGCAAAGAACCCGATGGTGGGCGGCAAGGTAATGTATGCCAACAAGGACATTATTGATAACGCGGTAAATTCGCCCGACCATACAACGCTGGTGGCCGCTGTGAAGGCTGCAGGGCTGGTAGACACGCTGAAGGGACCGGGACCTTTCACGGTATTTGCGCCGACGAATGCAGCGTTTGAGAAGCTCCCCGCGGGAACCGTGGACACGCTTTTGAAGCCGGAGAACAAAGACACGCTGGTGAAGATTCTGACTTACCACGTGGTGCCAGGCAAGGTAACAGCGGCGGATTTGAAGAAGCTGATCAAGGCTGGAAATGGTAAAGCTTCCATCAAGACGGTGCAGGGCGGAACGCTGATGGCAATGATGGACGGCATGAATATCGTACTGAAGGATGAGAAGGGCAGCACGGCGAAGGTGACCATTGCAAACGTCATGCAGAAGAACGGTGTGATTCACGTGATTGACGGCGTGGTTCAGCCTAACTAAGCAGTTCTTGAATTTTGGGGGTTGTTCAGGCCGGGGCGCTCTGCACGTAGCGCTCCGGTTTTTTTTGGGTTCGGAAGCTAATCGCCTGAGGCTTGTTTGGGGAGTTTGGGTTCTGGAATCAAGTAATGGCGCCAAGCAGGGAAGGTGGCTTTTGCGACCGAGAGGCCAAGCATCAGCAGGGTGACGGCGAAGGCGGCGATCACGGTTTCGCCTATGGTGAGACGGTCTTTCCAGAAGCCGAGCCAACGGCCGTAGACCAATTCGATGTGGACCCAATAGACCAGCAGCGAAGTGGTGCCTAGCTGGCGAACCCAACTGAAACCTTCGGCATCGGACTGCAGGGTCCAAATGTAGGCGAACGCGATGCACAGGTAGACCACGCCGAGTTTGATGAAGACGAGCGCGGGGCTGTTGAGCCAGAAATCGGAATTGGTATAGAACGAAAGCGACATGGACGAGATGGTGTACGCGCCGAAGGCGAGCGCAATGCCGCCCACGGCAAACCACTGCATGGCGTAGGTGATTTGCTCGTCTTTCAGAGTGCGGAGCAGGCTGCCGAAGCTGACGCCGAAGAAGAGGAACGCCGCCCAGGGGAAGAAGCCGAAGAAGTTGTGGCTGGGTACCAAGTAATCTTTGACGACATCCGGAACGCCGCTGAAATCGACTAATGAGACAAGCGGGGCGGCGGCGGCAATGGCAAAGCCGAGCACGGCGCAGAGGCGGATGCGCTCCACGGTGCGGAAGAGCGCCATGACGGAGGCGACGGCGATGGAAAAGCCCATGCAGTTGAGGATGTCGACGCGCAGCAGGTCGCTCCATTGGCGGGCGGTGGAGAAGGCCCAGAGTTGGAGGCGGAACACGAACGCAATGGCAAGGAGGAAGCCGGCGCGGGTGAGCGCGGCCATGATGCGACGCCCGGCTGGGATGCCTTTTCGCTCAGTGGAATCCATCAGGAACGCGAGTGTGACGCCGGTGAGGAAGAGGAAGAACGCGGGGGGCATGCCGCCGACGAACTGGGAGAGCAGGTAGGGGCCGCCGTTGCGTAGGTCGGTACGGGTGAAGGAGTTGAAGACGTGCCCCTGCAGCATGATGAGGGCGGCGATTCCGCGTACCCAATCCAGATAGAGCAGGCGCGAGGAAGAGGAACTGGGTTTGCCGGATGGCATGGGGCCGGAGGGGTCCGCTATTTCTGCGGAGTCACCTTTTGAACACCCTTAGGAAGCTTAAGTTTTAGGGCGCTATCGGAGATGTTGGGATTGATCTTCAGGGCGGAATAAGTGAGGAGAGTAGAGTCTCCGGAGGGTTGAACGCCCTTCTGCTGGACGGGGTAGCCGGTGGCGGTGGAGAGCCAGAGGTCGACCTTTTTCAGGAAGGAAAGCAACTGCTTCTGCTTCGGGATGAGCTGGAGGTGTACCGTTTTTTCGGTGCCAACCAGTTCTTCCGAGGCGACCAAGGTGATGTCGTAGGCGGCGCTTAGATCGCGACCGGAACCGCCGAAGCCGAGGAGAAAGACCTGATCGAAAAGGTCGCGTTTCTTGCCCACCTGATATTCCTGGACCGTTTTGATTTTTGGGTAGTAAATTTGGGCGACTTCGCCCTGGAGGGAGACGGTGTGTGAGTCGGGCTCCTTGAAATCGATGAGGGCGTGCATCTCGCGGGGGGCGGGGCGCTTGAGGAGAATGGTGCCGGTTTGGGTGGAATCGACATCGACGACGGCGTTGTGGGTTTGGTAGCGGATGTTGGCGCTGGCGGAACGAAACGAAGCCGAATTCGAGTCCATTTTGGCGAGGGTGGCGGCCAGGGGGTCAGCGCCCCAACTAAAAATTGCAGGAACGAAGCCAAATATCAACAACTTGTTTGCAATCATGGCTTTGCAAAGGCCATATAGCCTTTTATTTCCTGTTCCGAGTCTAAAATTGGCTCAATTCGAGTGACATTTTGTACTTTGCCGGTCTTGGTTTTGAGGATGCTACTTAAGCGCGTGAGGCGGTCCGATTCCGGGACGGAGTTGACCAGTTCGGGCTCGATCCAGAAAACCTGGTTGCCATCGGAGCCGGGCAGGGAAGTGATCTGACTGGAGTGCGGGATGCGGGGCTGATCACGGAACCAGCTTCGCGGGGTGAACATGACAAATATGACGATGAGGGCGACCATGACGTCGTATTGCCAACTGGCGCGTGCGTAGTCCCAGAGGATGAAGCGTTTGAGGCCCGTCAGCACCTGTTTGAGTTTAGCATTGTGACTTTGGACGCTGGTACCCAAGCGTGGTTTCCTAATGTGGCACTGAAGGAAATTGGAAGAGGCACTGCAATGCCCGTTGATGCTCTGTGCTAAACTCTCCAACGGTATCGTAACTTCACAACAACCGCGCGTACTAGCTCTATTTTCTGACCTTCTTCTTGACGCGCGGGCAGGTGTTGTGGATATGTTTATGGACAGACAGCTAACTTCAGAAATTTATCGGACTCTTGGAGGAAACAATGACAATAAGTAAAATCGCTTGGATTTTATCTCCGTTTTTCACCTTAAGTGCATATGGCTCAGCGATTAATGTGAATCTTGGAATTGCCGACTCGTTCGCAGTTCTCGCGGGATCAACTGTAACTAATACCGGCGCAACTACGGTGAACGGTAATCTCGGAGTGTGGCCCGGTACTGCCATTACAGGGTTTCCGCCAGGAATGGTGACTGGCGGCATGATCCACTCGGCCGACGCTCTTGCGATGCAGGCTCAAACGGATTTAGTCACAGCTTTCAATTTTGCGGCTGGTCAACCGTGCGGCACCGACTTGACCGGTAAAAATCTCGGTGGACTTAATCTCACGCCGGGAGTTTATTGCTTTGCCTCGTCCGCGCAATTAACCGGCACGCTTACGCTCAACGCGCTGGGCGACCCGAATGCGGTCTTCCTCTTTCAGATCGGAAGTACTCTAACAACGGCTAACGGCTCATCCGTTGTTTTCACAAATGGCGGTCAGGGAGACAGCGTGTTTTATCAAGTTGGAAGTTCAGCTACTCTCGGCACCACCACGGCCTTCCAGGGTAATATTCTGGCTCTTACCAGCATTACCTTAAATACAGGCGCCAGTATCGGCTGCGGCAGAGCTTTGGCGCGTAATGGAGCGGTAACTCTGGATACAAATTCAATTTCGATCGATACACTGGGTTGTGAAACATCCGCCGTCACGGCTACCCCTGAGCCTGGTACAGCAGCGCTCCTCGGCCTGGGTTGCTCACTCGGCTTCGCAATATATCGGCGCCGCCCCCGCCTTAGTCGGCCTACCTCGCGTTAGGAGATGCTTTGCTAAAGTAGTTGCGTCACTGTGGTTCACGGTTACGGCCAGTTAGTTTAGTCGTCCTAACTTGATGACTATTTGCCGCGGGTCCGCCAGTACCGCCGGAATGGGCGCTCACGATAATTCCTGAAGGTGATGGATGTCGCACCTCACTTAAGTAGCCATCAAGCGCCTGCTGCTATGAATTGGCTTGCGGCTTAAGATAAACGTAACCATGTCGCTGAGTGGCCCGACCTTGAGAAGATTTAGTGCCACGACACGAGCGACGCCGACTTGAACAAGCTGCTTCACAGGGGCCCTGAGGGTATGATTTGCATGCCCTCGTTCATCAATCGCAATCGATTCCTCGCTCCGAACGATTTGCGATCTTAGTCCGTCTAGAAGCTTGGCTTGATTCGCTTAGCGGGAAAATCGACGAACAACCACCGTTAAGCTCGTTGCTTCAACAAGGCGCCGCTGAGGCTCAGTTATTGCACAGCGCCGAAGTGATGAAGCAGATAATGACGTTGACGTGTTGATTTCCGACATCAAACGGTTGCGTCATCTTTAAGCCGCTGTAAAACCGTCAACGCACCTTCGGGACGGTCGCCCTGACACTGGCCCCAAGGGTTCCGACGCCTTCGATGCGGGCGCCGACGGTGTGGCCATGTTTGATGCGGGCGCCTTTGGGGCAGCCGGTGGAGATGAGGTCGCCGGGGTGGAGCGTCATGTAATCGCTGTGGAAGCGAACTAACTCGTAGGGGCGGTGGCGCATGTTGCGCACGAAATCGCGCGAGCAGACCTGGCCGTTGTGTTCGGTGATGACTTCGAGGGCGTCAACGTCGGGAATTTCGTCGGCGGTGACGATGACGGGGCCGAAGCTGAAGAAGGTGTCAAAGCTTTTGGCGCGCGTGAGGTAGCGTGGATTTTTCTTGAGCACGTCGAGCGCGGTGAGATCGAGCGTGGTGGTGTAGCCGTAGATGGCGGCGGCAACATCTTCGGGCTGGAGGAAGCGGCTGGTGCGGCCGATGATGACGCCCAATTCGCCTTCGGCATCCACGTCGTTGGTGAGGTGTTCGGGAGGCAGAGTGATGGTGCCGCCGGGTTCGAACATACAGGACGCCGGCTTCATGAAGCTGCCCGGCTCTTCGGGCTGGACGGCGTTGATGTCTTCGGCGTGCGATTTGTAATTCAGGCCGATGCACCAGATTTTCGGGGGGACGGGATAAGGCAGAAGGGGCGTGATTTGCGAATAAGGAATGGGCGGGACGCCGCGAACCGGGATGTCTTTGATGCCCGCCTGGATGATTTCGAGCACGCTGTTGGGGATGCGGCTGCGCGATTTCGTGTTGATATCGAGAATGGGCGCAACGCCGCCGGGAACGACGACACCGGCATGGCGCTGACCGCTATATAAGAAGGAAAGAATCTTCACAGTTAGGCTGTTGTATCAGAATTCAAGCGCTGCGATTTGGGTATCGAGCGCGGCTTGGGTATCGGAGCGCTGCTGGAGCAGGTTGGCGCGCTTGTCTTGCACGGCGGCGATGGCCGTTTCGATGGAGGCAAGTTTGGCGGCATAGGTCTGGACTTGGGCCTGCTGGCCCGAGACTCCGTTGAGGGCGCCGATGTTGTCGCGCAGGCGTTTGGCGTCGGTGCCGAGGGATTCGGTCTGGGCGTTGGTGGCGGAGAGTTGGCGGTCCAGGTCGGCGAGTTTATTTTTGGCCGCGAGGAGGGAGGTGAGGGCGCGGCGGGCGGCATCGGGGAGCGTCTTGTTCTGGAGAAAGACGCCGATTTGATCGGTGCCGAGGTTTGAGATTTGGAGACTTGTGTTGTAAACGCGCTCTTCGGAAACAGCGAGTTTGGCGGTGCCGGCGGCGGGGAGGGCAAGCTCGAAACGGTAGCCGGTGGCGGTGGTTTCGGAAGGCTTGGGAGAGAGCAGTTCAAAGCCGGGGCGTTTCGGGTGCTCGAGGATGAGGGTCTTTGCTTTGGCGTCTGCGTTCGAGGCGGTGTAGGTCTTGGTTTCGGCGGACGCTACCTTTTGGATGAGCAGGCCGTGGTTGAAGTGAACTTCGCGCGTGACGGCGCTTTTGGTTTCGAAGGCGGTGGTGACGGTGGTGCCGAGATCGACCGCGTAGCTGATGAGGCGCTTGTCAGAGGCTTTGACCGTTTCGACGAGGGCTTCACCGGCGTAGGTATTGGCGTCGAACACGGTGATGGGGCCGCCATCGAGCGTTTTGCCGGTGGTGTTTTTCAGTTCAGCGGCTTGCAGCGGGTGGCGGGACGGGCCTTCAGAGAAGATGAGCAGGCGGCGGGCTTCGATTTTTCCTTGCAGAAACGGGAGCATGGCGGATTCGTTCTTGCGGACGGTGACGGGAGTGGCGATTGTGTATTCGAAAAGGTCGCCGCGTTCCTGCGCGAGGGCTTCGTTTGTGATGGTGCTGGGGGCCATTTGACGGGCTAGGCCAGCAGAGGGAGGTTGCTGGAGTTTGTTGAACTGCTCCAAGCGATTCGAGTCTGCCAGCATTTGTGGAGCGGGCATGGCGTTTGGTCTCATTGCTCCGTTCATGGCTCCGGCGTAGACGGTGGGGGCGACGGCTTGCTGGTCGGGGAGATCGGCTGTGAGGCGGGCGATGTATTTCGGTTCGTAGAGTTCGCTGATGAAGGAGATGGGCTTACCGGAAACCAGCGACATGCGGACATTGGTCCAATCTTCGCCGGTGGTGTTGTCGACGATAGCCCAGCCTTCGAGCACGGGCGCGGTGTCGCCCAGGAAGAGGCGATAGCTGGATTTCCAGACGGGGCTGGGGACGATGTAGCTGGCGATGACTTCGCGGGCGGAGGGAGCACCGGCGGAATCGATAAAGAGGCTGCGCTTGTCGACCGAGCGGGAACTGGCGACGGCGGTGAGGTAGTCGCGGAATTGGGACTGCAATTTTGGATCGGTGAAGCGGATGCCGGAGGCGGCGGCAAGGTCGTAGGTTTTGAGATCGCCCGAATCGAGGAGGAGGGTGATTTGTTCGCGAGAGGGCGTGGTAACGGGGGGAGGCGCGGCTAGGACGGCGCGTGCACCCACGATGACGCCCGAGACTTTTTCGGCTCCGAACTGGAGTTCGACGCGAGCGCCACGAAGCTGATCGAGAATGGCGCTGAGGGGTTGGCCGGCTTCGATGCGGAAGGGGAATTCGGCCAGCTTTTCTTCGAGGGGAATGCTGGAATCGTAGCGGAGGCCGGAGACTTTGCCGCCGCCTTTTTGCGTGATGCTGAGGGATTTCAGGACATCGTTCATCTCGCTAGCTTTGAAATCAAGCCGTGCGGATTCGCCGGCAGGGACGGTGCCGGTGCGTTCGAAGTATCCGACGCCATGCTTATAGAGGATGATTTGGCGGACGGGCAGTTCGGCGGCGAGCACGGTGTGCGCCAAGCCGAAGGAGAGTGCCGCGCGGGCGATGGATTGTACTTTCATGGATGGGTAGACGATGCCGGGAGGCGCGTGAGTTCCGAGGATTGACGTATCGTAATCACCCTTTCCCACCTTAGGGTAACTTGACATGGCTGTAACCCTTCGTCAGACTTGCGGGTATTATGCGCGTTTTCCTTCTACTTGCGGCTGTTTTTTGTTTGGCTGCGGGGGGATGGGCACAGGTGCCGAGCTTGCCGACTGTGGAGAAGCCGAAGGGCGTTGCTCCGGTGAAGAAGGATGCTGTAGACCCGGATGCGGTGCCCGAAGCCGAACAGGATGTGACTGCGGTGCCGGACGTGAAGGCTCCGGTGAGGCCGCGAGCGAAAGCGGGGTCGAGCGCGGCAAACACGGTCAACGATACGACGCTGGACCCACCGGAAGCTAAGGCTGGGCCTGAGTATACGGGCCCTTCTATTTTGAGCCGGGGCATGAATTTTACGCGGCCTGCAATTCCCAGCAATGAGACGTTCCGGCCGTTTGTGGGCCTGAATTTTTATCGTGATTCCGGAGTGACTGGTCCTTATCAGGGTTTAGGAACGAAAGTGACGAACGGGAGTTTTACGGGCGCCGATGTCAACTTCGGGCTTTCCGGGCAACATGCGCGCCGGTTCGATACGTTTCAGCTGGATTATCGCGGGCATGCTTATTTGAACAACGCAGGCAACTCGCAGGACCAGGCGCTGGCGCTGGGATATTCGCGGGTTTTGACGCGGCGCTTGACCATGACATTGAGTGAAAGCGCGGGGCTTTATTCGAACAATTATTCGGTGTTGAATTCGGTGACGCAGACCGATACCAGCGTGGCGAACACGGCGCTGGTAGTGACTCCGAACACGGAAGCGTTCGACAACCAGACTTACTACTCGTCGTCGCAGGCGGATGTGACGTATCAGAAGACGGCGCGCCTTTCCGTGGATTTCGGCGGGTCGGGATTTTATGTAAAACGGAAATCAAGCAATCTGATCAGCGCGAATGGCTATCAGGCCCGTACGGATGTGGCGTACCGGATCACGAAGCGGACCACGATTGGGCCGTACTATGCGTTCAGCCGCTATAACTATTCGGGGACGTTTGGCGACTCCGACATCCATACGGTGGGCGCGAATTATTCGCTGGCGCTGAACAAGACGATACAGTTTCGGGCGCGAGCGGGCGTGACAAGACTGGAAACGCGCGGCTTGCAGCAGGTATTGCTGGACCCATTGGTGGCGCGGATTCTAGGTGTGACTAGCGGGACGGAGCGGTACTATTTGCAGTCCTATCTGCCGGACGTGGCCGTGGACCTGATGAAGACGTTTCGCCATAGCGACCTTTCTATTTCGTATCTGCGTGGCGTGAGTCCGGGGAATGGGGTGGTGCTGACGTCGGCACGAGATTCGCAGAGTTTTACCTACAACTATTCCGGGCTACACAAGTATGGGGTGAGTCTGGGGGCGGGGCGCGATGGGTTGAGCAGTTCTGTGCAATCTATCGGCGTGTATCACAGCTACTATGGACGCGCGAACTTGTCACGCGCGCTGCCGCACAACGTGCAATCGTTCTTAGCGTTCGATTACCGGAAGCTTGGGTTTACCACGGGACAGTATGCGCGGAATCAGTACCGGATCAGTGTCGGATTCGGGTATGCGCCGGGCATGGGTCCGCTTAAGTTCTGGTAGAGACCGTGAGCAGGGCCGCGTTGCCGGAGAGGCGAGAGCCTGCGCTTGGTTCGAGAGAGAATACTTCGCCTTGCCGGAAGGGCGCGCCATCGAGTTCGCCTGAGCCTTCGAGGGCGATGAGTAGCGAGTTGTCGTTCAAGAGTGATTCGCCGTTCAGATTCAATCGCGCTACCTGGAAGTAAGGGCAATCGACGTGTACGCCGGTTCCGGTGAGTGGCGCGGGGGAGCGGTAGGCGAGATTGGCGGCGCGCAGGGATTGTTCGAGATGCAGTTCACGCCCTCGGCCGTAATCGAACAGGCGGTAGGTGACGTCTGAATTCTGCTGCACTTCGCAGAGCGTGACACCGGCGCCGATG
>Ga0123336_10001853_pt1 | contig 18889 bp, 10 predicted proteins | sample SSSSmetaG_FD_96466 | JGI IMG/M metagenome (GOLD analysis project Ga0123336, IMG submission 96466) | Glacier valley bacterial and archeal communities from Borup Fiord, Nunavut, Canada, to study Microbial Dark Matter (Phase II) - ​SSSS metaG | ecosystem: Environmental > Aquatic > Freshwater > Ice... | reverse complement strand
GCCCTCGATCTTTTTCGGCGTCCTCGCGGAGCCATATCCTAACGGCGAGATCCTCGAGGCCGCGAGTTTCGCGCCGACCGGCTCAACCGTCAGAACACGACGGAATCAGGCCGCCATCAACATTGTCTCGTCGGAGAAGGCGTTTGCAGCACGCCAGAGTAGGCTCTGCCGGAACGCTTCTGCGATTCCCCAGCGCGTCGATAGCGTTGGCACAAGTCCGACGAGTTCGCGTCCGACTCTTTCGGGGACCTGCACGCAGGACGCTTCGAGTAGCCCGGCCGATAGTCCATTCGTCTCATCTGTCAGGAACGCGAGCGGCCCCCCCACCTGAAATGCCTCGGCCGGCTTCTTGGGGTCCAAATGCTTGTCGAAGAGCGCGTTCGCGATCAGGTGATCGGCAAGGCGATCGTAGGCGATATACGCCACCTCCTCGCCAGCGATCTCCTTCCGCCAGCCCGCCTCCTCGATGACTAGGCCCTCAACGACGAGGCCGCGGTAAAGCGACCTCTCGAATTCACGACCTGGCAGCTCGGCATCTACGATCTCCGAAGCCTTCTTCAACGTGAGCCATCGTCGCCCTTCAGCGACCATTCCGTCGCAAAGCCTCTCAAGCGCGCGATGGATGAGCCGCAGCTTTGAATTGAAGCCGAGTTGCACGGCAAGGCGTTCATTGATCGCGTCCAGGTAAAGACCAAAGATCGCAGTAACGCCATGCGCACCGCGAGGGATTCGAGTCTGCCCGCTGGCCGCAAGCCCACGGCAGAGTGTCTTGAGAAAAAGCGGGCTCTGAAACTCGGGTGCAAGCAGCGGAGTCGACGGCAATTCGAGCCCGTAGTGCTCGAAGAATGTCTTCATCGCGTCGTATTCGTGTTGCGCGAATCCATGGTGGGTCAGCGCGAGCGCACGCTCCTGAATCTCCTTTGGGATCACGATCTCTTCGTAGGACGTCCGCACGGATACGATCAGCGTGATCCAAGCTGACCGCTCAAGAGCCGCAACAAACGCGGCCAGGTTGGGTGGCCATATTGTTCGCCCTGCGCCTTCGTTCACTGCGTCAAGCAAGACCAACGCACGCGCGCTGGCGACTTGAGCGGCTGCCTCAAGTGCGCCGACAAATTCCTCCACTGAGAAACCGCCGAGGTCCAGCTGTTCGAGGGCCTGCGTCCACGGCGCCGCGTTGCTGACGAATCGTTGCCCCATGAGCACGATGGTCGGTCGGTGTTCCTTCAGACGCCTCCGCGCGACGTCGCACAAGAGGTGCGTCTTGCCGGTGCCAGCATCGCCTCGAAGAATGGCCAAGCTCGCTCCGGCGACGGACCCGGCATGAACGATCGCCTCGCGGGCTTCATCAAGCGCGTGCGCGAGCCGCTGCACGTAGATGCGTCGATCGCGAAACGGGTTGTGCCGGTACGCACGCGGCCGTGGCGCCGGGACGTCTTCCCTAGGAGCGTCGTACTCCGCTTCGGCATCCGAGAGGAGCCTTGTTAGGACGGCAGCATCCTCTTCAGCTTTGGCCATGCCGACTGCGATTCCTGCGAGGGGCAGCTCACCGTTTGGGGCAATGCGCAGTTCGCCGAGTTGCGCGCAGATGCCCCGTGTCTTTTCGAGCAACGCCTCGGTCGGCGCATCAAGGTCAGACTGCTTCTCCTTCGAACCGCTGCCGATGCGCCGTGAAGCATCTCGAATGTGTCGTGCGTGCGTCTTCAGGTCTGTGGTCAACCGCTCGGTCCGACCAAGTGCCTCGAACTCGCGTGCGATCGGCAGGTCAACGTGGATCTCGGGTGTGTATCGAGGCCCCGCGGTCTTCAGCGTTTCGTCGAGTCGCGCGAGAAACCAGTGCTGATCAAGAACCGCGGCATCGAACCAGAATCGAACACGCCCGGCGTGCCGCGGCTGCGCCAGCTGTTCGAGAAGCTGATGGCTCCCCCAATAGACGAACTCGACGTTCATCCCTTTCGCGGATGCCCAGCCGGTCCACGTCGCGACGTGGTTGTTCCATTGGTCTCTAGCCGAGCGCTGGCCCTCGACTCGCCCGTCGGGAAGATCGAGCGGCAGACAAACGAAGTACCGAACGAGCCGGGTGTGCTTCTCGAGAGCGGTCTCGACCGAATCGTCGAGCTGCGACCACTGAGACCTCCCTAACGCGTCGAAGTATTTTGATTGCCAGCCCCACTCATCTCCGCTGGGAAAAATCGCGAAGCATTCGACGCCAGCGTCAGGTGTTCCCTTGCGCTCGAACGAAGCGCCGTCCGGTCGCTCCGCTCGCGCGAGCTGGGCGCACAGCTCTTCGAAGCCCTTCGAGCGATCGCCGTTGAGGGGACGAATTGCGTTCCAGTCAAGCGTCACCATGTCGCGTACCCCGCCTCGTGGATGGGAACTCGGTGTTGGCTGCACCCCACCAATTCCCTGCACCGCATGTTCGCGCTTCGTCCCGCCTAGATCCGCGATGGCAGCTCGATCTCCGTGTCGTCTATCCTAACGCGCTCTGTACGATCAGCGGGATGTCATGGCGCGTTGGTCCAGGGACGGCGCTTCCCGAAGGGACTAGCCATGGACGAATTCGACGGCATCGAACCGGAGACCGCTCGCGCCCTCACCGCGCCCGGCAGTTCGCTCGCGACCGCACCAGACGAACACCCGTCCGTCAGCAGTGCGCGTTCGGTTCCACCTCCGCACGAGTTGCACCCCGGCGCGGCCGACCTCCTCTTCGTGAATGAAGTACGGGCTCGAGAGCGGCTCGGGTCGGAGCAGCATCCCGCGCGGTTCGATGCCGCCTCCGCCCGGCGCCGGCATCGCGCCGCGCTGCAGTTGCGTCTCGCGGTTCGAGCCGGGGACATGTGTCGGCACGAACGGAATCCACGATTTCGGGACGGAGCCCATCAAGCGGTAACGCAGCGACGCGGTCGATGAGGGCGCGGGCTGCGGCGTTGGGTCCGCAACGGTCGGCGCCCCTCTGCCCAGGCCGTCGGGGATTGTCGCCTCGATGCCCCACACTAGATTGGCCATCTCGTCGCGCACGATCTCGACGCGTTCGAGGTCGTGCCCGGTTGCAGCGGCGCGAGAGGCCGGAACGAAGAGCGCGCCCGGGCGCGGGCCTGCGAGCTCGAACATCGACCAGCTCGAGCCGTCGGCGCTTGCAGGGGGCACCGCCGTCTGCTGGCCGAACACATCGGTGATCGAGAGCGATGTGATCCGGCAAAGCGTTCCTGCGGGCACCGGCAGCGTGACGATGCCCCAATCGTTTCCATAGGTGAGCGCGAAGTCGATGAGGAGAAGCGTCGCGAGATCCGTCGGCTGCGCGTCGACGGCGCCGAAGTCGACTCGCCCATCTTCGAGCTCCCACCATCTCGCAGCAGGCATGCCAGCAAACGTGATCGGTGCGGGGATATACGCGCGTGTGGTCGGGTTCGCGTCGCTGGTGGAGGTCTGCGTGCTGGCATCGAACGAGTACCACTCGACGTGTCCACCATGCAGCTCGCTCGCGTCGAGCTGGGTCGTGCCCGCGGCCGAGCGCATCGTGAGCGCGCACCGATATTCGAGACGCTGGGGATCCCACGTGCGTTCGGTCGCGACCGGCACCGTGACCGCGCGTGAGGACAGTGCAAGGAAGTCGGCGGCTGCAGCTGCCACGTGAGCGCGATCGGGTTGCGCGACCTTCAGTCCGGCAGCGTGTGTATCCTCGGCGGCGCTTCCAGAGCGCAGTGCTGCGAGCAGGCCAAGTCCGTCGGGTGTACGGCTCGCGCCGGCGGCGCGCCAGGCCGCGACCGCGGCAGAATCGCCGACCACGCTCGCGGCGAGCGGATATGCGGCGAGGAAGAGTGCGCGGTAGCGATCGTCGCCCACGTGCAATGCGAGGCAACGAAGCCACATCGAGCCGGCGTGAATCGCCGTGCGAACGTCCGACGCGGCCGGCTCGCGCTCGATCAGTGCCTCGAGCGGCAGATCGAGCTCGGCTTGCGAGGATGTGCCTGCGGCGTCGCTGAATCCGTCCAGTCGCTGCGTATCGCATCCAACATGCGCGAGGACTGGTGTGCCTCCATCCACAGCGGCGAGCTCACCGAGCTGCCACTGGCGCGTCAGCATCCAGAGCGGATCGCGGACCTCCGCACGCAAAGATCGCTCGAAGTCGTTGCTGCGCGGACGACCCTCCAACCGGTTCCATGTGACGATCGTCGGCACGCGCATGGCGGTCGTGATCTTGCCGCTGAGCGGTATGCGGATCGCCGTCACGACTGCCTCTCGAACGTGGCCACGAGCGTTGCGTTCGGATCGCCGAGAGGTGCGACCACTGCCGGCAAGAGCTGGCCATAGGTGGTCTGGGCGATCGCATCGGGTTCCACCGCACGGACGCGAGCGAGATCGAACGTCTCGATAACGGCCTGCTGGAGATCGGTCCACTGCCATTGCGAGGGATCCGGCGGAACGACAAGAAGCAATGCCTGCGGCGGCTCGGAGGTCGGACGATCCTGCTGAAACGCGAGCCCTGTTAGCTGGCCAGAGCTCGGGACGAGCTCGACGAGCTCGTCGACGACCAACCCGATCGCGGCCGAGCCCGGCGTGTAGCCCTCAGCGGCGTGCACGATAAGGGACAAGACGCCGCCGTCGCGAGGCGTGGTGACTGTCAGGTCACGACCGACCCAGCTCGCACCTGCGACGTACGGCAACTGTCCGACGATGGGCGCCTCGACCTGGCCGCCGAGCAGAGGGGCGAGCATGCGCAAATCTTCATACGCGGCAAGACGCGGCTTGATGCGGGCGGCGCCTTGAAGCCACTCGTCGAGCGCGAACGGCGGTGCACCGGCGAGCAGCGAGCTCGCGCCGAGTGACTGAGCGAGATCCGTGGCATTCGGCGCAACAAAGCGTGGGAATGGGCCGAACGGATCGGCGAAGAGCGTGCGGGCGACATCGGTGAGCGCGCCAAACACGTCGGCGGCGGTCGCGGAAGCAGCGACCGCCGCGGTGACACGACTGCGCGTTGCGGCGAGGTCTTCGCCGCCCGTGGCGTACGTCCATTCAATAGCGCGTGCACCGCCGGCGGCGATCGCCTGACTGAGATCGAGTCGCGCTGCGTCCAAGCGTTTGCGTAGGTCGTCGAGATCCCATGCCGATGCGGGCGTGTCGACGGCGAGGTCGACGGCATCGGCTGCGCGCGAGCGGAGCACGGTGAACAGCGCGAGAGCGAGCGGCGATAGCTCGAACAGCGTCCGGATCTCGCCGCCCCACCCCGCCGTGCGAGCCGCCCAGTCGATCGCGATCACGGCGTCGGAAGCGAGACCGTCGCGTCCGCGCACTGCGCGCTCGATGCGGGCGCGCAGTCGCGGTGGAAGGCGAGTCGGATCCGCGCCGAGCTCGACGACGAGATCGATCGGCTGAATGCCGATCTCGTCCGCGCTGATCTCGCCGGCCGTGGTGCCGTGTGTAACGACAACGCGAATCGACGCTGGCGTCCCCAGTAGGCGACCGAGCCAGCGATCGATCGACGGTTCGAAGCGCGAGCGCGGTGAACTATGCGTCCACGAGTTCGAACCGGCCGGCGCCGCCGACAAGAGCAGACAGACGCGATGGGTGACGCCGAGCCCGCTGCGCGGTGTCTCGACCACGTCGAAGCTCGTGGGTAACGAGCCACGCGCAAGACCGGAAGCTACAGCGCCGGCGCGCTCGTGCTTACCCTGCGCTGCCTGGTGAACGGTTTCGGCGAGGATCAGGTCAGCAAGCGCATCCATGTCGTCTGCGAGCGCGTCGACCTCGGCGGCGATCGCCTTGGCGGCGTCGGACCCCGTCGGCGGCAGTCCCACCGCACCATATGGATAGCCCGTGGGACGCGCCGAGAGCAGGCGCGTCCCGTCGAGCACGTTGCGCGCCTCGACCGCGTCGATCTGCTCGCCCGGCGCGATGTCGTGAACGCGTCCCGAGATCAGCGGGAACGCCTGACGGAGCGAGAGGACGTATTGATCGAGGGCAAGCGCAGGACTGCGATCGTGGAGGCCGCGCTCGAACCGGTAGCCGAGCAGCGCTGCAAGTTCCTGCCCCTGATGCATGCCCTCGACGTAGCCAAGTGCTCTGCGCACCCGAGCCGAGCTCAGGTTGACGTCCATGCGGTCCCGCGAGGATGCGTCGGAATGGTTGACGTACGCCGCTCGCAAGATCGCCGCGGTGACCGCGTGCGCCGGCGACGGAGCGTGGATGTAACCGCCGCTCCCGACCGGCTTCCGCGGACGAACATCTTCGAGCCAGCCGTACGCGCCGAGGTGAAGGCCTGCCCTCGCCGCAGCGCGCAGACGATCGAGGCGGTAAGAGACGACGCCAAGCCGCCACGCATCGAGCCGATACCCGCAGAGATCGAGATGCTCGGTGAACAGTCGCTCGAGTCGCGCCGTCGGAAGTGGAGCGAGCTCTTCGAGTGCCGCTAGCTGATCTTGAAAGGCTTGAACGGCATCGATCGCCGCCGCCTGCGGGCTGCGTATGAAGTCGCCGACCGACATCATGCCCGTGAGATTCGGGATCTTCGCTTCAAGATGGTCCCAGCGCGTGAGCTCGCTGGCCGCTCGGACATGGACGAGCTCGGGCTCGACACGTATCGACTCGTCGGCGAGCCCGTTCGCAACGAGCAACTCGACGCTCGCCTCCCACGCGCCGAGCAGCACGGCTTGACGTAGCAGCACGTACAGCAGCGCATCGGGAGTCGGCGCACCGTAGCTCTCCGTCCGGATCGAATCGATATTCCCGCGCAGCCACTCGATGTACGGCGGATCGACGGTGCGAGCCTCGGAGAGGGGATTGCTGTCGATCAAAGGTCGATCGACGTGCAGGAATGCGCGCAACCACTCGAGATCGATCGCCCGGGAACCCTGCAGGTCGTAGCGCAGGTTCTGGATCAGCTGCCGGGCGGCGGCGAGGTGAACGTTACGCCGCGCCGTCGCATCGCCGCCGGCGAACGTCGCGGCGTTCCACACGTACTCGGGTCCGAGCGCGCGTCGTTGGTCGAAGGAAACGGACCCAGCCTGAAGACCAAGCACGTCGAGCAGTGCGTGCTCGGGATCCGCCGTCTGGCCTGCGCGCACTACGTTCGCGCTAAGCGCACGCCAGGTCTCCAGCATCTGCGATAGCGCTGCGTGCACTGTCGCAAGTCGCGGATCGTCGGCCGGGTCCGCCTTCCACCGCGACCACGACGTCGTCGCGAGTACGCCATATGGCTGGTCTCCCACCAGCACGCTCGGAAGTGCGCCACGGCCGGTCACATGGTGCGCGAGGAGGTCGCGCAGCTCGTCGCGCAGCGCGGGCGAGATGTGCGGAGTCATCATCTGCTGGGTGAAGTAACCGAGCGTCGCCGGCCATAGCGCGCGGTTCATCGCGGTGGCCTCCGCGTGGTCGCGGCGCGCGGCATAGCGGATCCGATCGAGCGGCGGCAGCCCGAGGCCGATCGCGAGCCGCTCGCCGTCGCATCGCCCTTCGGCGTCGCTCGTTGGTGAGAACTGGGGCTCGCCGAGCTCCCGCGCGAGCACGTCGGCATCGGTCTCGGCGCCGGAACCCGCGCTCGCGGTCTCGGTGTGATTGGTCGGCGTGCCCTGCGGAACGAGCTCGAAGCCGGCGCCGTAGCGATGGTCGCGGACAAGGTTCGAGAGCAGCGTCGCGCCGGCCGTCGGATCCGCCGTGAGGCGCAACCCGAGCACCGAGAGCCGGTCGAACCCGCGCTGGCGCTCGTCGGCTGTGATGGAAATTTTTACGCCGAGGCCGACGGCGATCGCTCGATCGAAGTCGACGATCCAGCGCGCGGCATCGTCGAGCACGATCTCCCCGTCGGGCGTGCGTGTGATCGCGATCGACGGATCAGGACCGACGTGCAGCGGCGACGGGATGCGCTGCCCCACGCTGCTGTGCGCGACGGCATCGCCGGTGTACAGCGTGAACACCAGCTGATCGGGCATGATGTCGCTCCGCGGCGCGGTCGTCCACGACGATGTCTTCGTCGTCATCGCGGGGAACTGCGGAGTCGGCTCGGTCCTCGGGTTCGTCGGTCTCGTGGCCTGCACGATCCACGCGGCTCGTCGGATCTGGCTACCGCGCACGAGTCGCTGCCATTCGGCAAGCCGAACCTCGTCAGTCGCGTGCCAGGTGTTGGTCCAGAAAGTCTGGCCGCGTTCGACCTCGGCCGCTGTTAGCGCAGGCTCGTGAGACGAGATCGCGATGTCGTCGGGGAACGCGCGAATCCACAGCTCGTCGCCGACGAAGCGGATCTCCAGGCGAAGCGGGACCAGCAGCACCGGCACACCAGCGGCGAGCTGACTGGCGATGCGGCGAGGATCGGGAGATGTCGTGACGCTCATGGAAGCATCTCGCTGGCGTGGAGGGCGATCAGCACGGGCCGCTGGTAGAGGATCGAAGCCATGTCAGCGGCGGTGCGTCCCCATCGCTCTTGATCGGGGATGTTCGCGGCGTGCAGTGCCGGACCGAGATCGAGGTTGGGCGATGCGACGACGTTCTGCCACGACAGATCGTCCCACGACGTCGCGGTCGCGGCCGTCGACGTGTCGTCGAGACCGAACCGTGGCTCGCCCGGGCGTTGCTTGATCACGAAGAACCAGCCCGGGGCGTGGGCCACGGGGTCGTCATTGCCCTTGGCCTGCGCCAGCTCGAGATCGAACCCGATGAACGTGAGGTCAGGTGCGAGCTCGGCGTGGAACAACGGGTAGCGCTCCTCCGTGCCGAGCAGGCGTTTGCCGCCGCCTTGTGGCCACACGGCATTGACCGCCGTGATCACCGAAGTCGGGTACTTCTTGAGGATGTCGCCGCGGACGAGAAGGACGAGTCGGCCACCCCCACTGGCGAGGTGACCACCGAGGTCCGAGCTGCGCGGCCACAAGTGGATCGGATCGATGTCGCGCATCGGGACAGCCGCTAGCGAATCGCGCGAGTCCCAGAAGCACCGGAAATAGGTGCCACGCTGATCGGTTGGAAACTCGCGCCACAACAGCTCGCGCGACATCTCGTGGTTCAGACCGACCATGTAGGCTTCGATGAACCGGTTGTTCGTGAGCAGCAGCGAGACCGTATTCTGTGGCACGAGATCGAGCCGCGGCAGGAGCAGATCCTGGGAGATTTCGGCGAGCGGTACGTACATCGGCCGATCGATCTCGGGCGCGATCATGATCCGATCGAGAGGGTCCGGTCGACCCGCGAGGTCCAAGCCCGGCACCTGGATGCGCCCGAGGACGCGCCGCGCAATGGCCGCGCCCGGCTCGAGCGCCGAGATCAGATCGCTGCAAACCGCGTCGACGCCGAGCATCGGCGGGGGCGTCGGCTGCCCGGGCACGGCCAACAGTTGGCCCTGCAAGGTCGTCACGGCGCCGCGGAATCGCGCCGCCTCCGCGCTGTCGGCGCCGGTGACCGGGCCCGCGGCGAGCACCTGTCCCGGAGCCGTCACGCGGAATGCCGGCCGCGCAGGAATCGCATTTACGTCGCCGAGCACGCGAACGGTGCGCATCAGCGGGTGTGGTGCACTGGCGAGTGAGGCCTGATCGAGTGCGTCGACGAGCAACGCGTGCACGGGCACGGATTTCGGCGGCGACGCGGTGATCTCGCCGCGATCGAGGCGAGCTACCCAGCGCGCGGGCGGCGCGGCACCGAAGAACCGCCGAGAGACCGCACCGGCAGACCTCGTGATCCGCCGGAAGCTCCGGTCGAAGATGGCGCTCGGAACGATGCTGCGCCGAATCCGTTCTCGCAGCGTCAGCACGCCCGACTTGAGTCGCGTCTGCAGCGGGGCGCAGATCGCGAGCAAGCGATTGCCGTCGAGGTTCGCGAGGTGTCGGTTGAAGACCGAGCGCAATGTGGCGCGCGCGCCCTGTGCGAGAACGAGTGCATGGTTCGCATCCTCGATCGCGCCGGCCTGTCGCCATGCCGCGGTCATCAGGTCATCCTGGTCTCGGCGGATCACTTCGGCCCCGAAGCCAGCGGCCGCGCGATGACGCGGATCGCGATTCAGCGTCGCGATCCATGACGGATCTGTCGCTGCTCCCATCTTCGCGCAAGCCGCTTGCCACTGCCCGTAGAACGGCGGGGTGACGGTCGGATTGGAGCCGACGTTTGCGCCACCATCGATCACGCTAGCGAGTCGCTCCGGGAATGTCTCGCCCTGCAGCGGCCACGCCGTCGGCTCGGTCTGCGGCGTGCGAAGCGCGCCTTCGAGGCCAAGCAGCGCGGGCGCCGTGATGCCGTCGACCAATCCGGGCGCCTGAACATCCATGTCGCGCGTGCCCACTCGCGGGTCGAGCATGCGCGGCACCAATTGACGCGCGAGCGACTCGAAGTCACCGGCAGCTCCAGTGCGGAACGACCACTCGTAATACACGGGGAACTGATTCTGACCAGCGCCCCATGCTGGCGTGTTGCCGTCGACGCTCTGTGGGACATCGAGCCCGAGCGCAGCGAGCCTGCCGAGCTCGAACGTCGGGATCACGAACGCGGTGTAGGCCGTGTTGGGCGAGAGGCGACGCGGGCAAACAAGACGTGCCAGCGCGAGATCCGGGTTCCCTCGTACTGTGGGGTCGAGCGAAGCTGGCGTGGCGACCGTGGCGTTGACGTGTACATGCGCCCACGCCCAGACCTGCGCCGTCGGCGGAAACAGCGTGTTTGCAGCGGCCAAAGTGATCGTGGTGCCGCTGCGCTGGAACTCGTCGCCTGCGAGGACAACGAGCGCGATCCACGGACGTAGCCGGTGCTGCGGCGTCGCACGTGCCGGCGTGTAGCGCCAAGGCAAGTCCTCGTCGTACAGCTCGATGCACGCAAGGTAGTTCGGCTCGAAGTCCGAGACGCCCGCCTGCGGATCGGTGCGCACCACCGCACGCGGATCGAGCCCGACCACGTCCCCAGCACCACGGAGCGTCGCCTGGTGATCGACCCGCAGCGAGTTGACCTCGACCGTGAGGGGAATGGTTGGTCGGATCGGCAGACTCGACACGCCGAGCGGATCGATGTCGACGACACTGCTGCCGATGCCGCGACGTGCCCACGACAAGAATGAGTACTGGCCGAGAGTCATGTGGATAGCTCCGACGTCGCTACGATATGAAAGCCGCCCATTGCGAAGCGGCCGAGATGCTCGACAGCTTCGCTATAGGTCAGCGCGGCCCCTGGAAGCGCGGGGGTGAGGTCGACAGACGAGACGACCGTGTAGGTCTCTGCGTTCACGGTGACGGTCGGCGAATGCGGCGCGAACCGAGAATTCCGCGCGAGCGAGGAGCGGCTGACCGCCCCGGCCGCCGCGAGACTGTCGAGCTCCGCTGCGTCAAGTTGCCTGCGCCCGGCGCCGCGCGACTGCTGTGCGCGATCATCGATGATGATCTGCTCGTACTCTACCGGCATCGAGAACACGTCATCGGCCGTGAGCAGATCACTGTTGGCGATCACGACGCCCGCATGAAAGTGCTCGAACGACGGGCGCGCGAGCTTGTCGGCGTCGGACATCTCGAGAAACTGAGCTGCCGCAAACTCCTCCGCTACCGGCGCCGTGTCGAGCTGGGTGACGACCTGGGTGTGCGGATCCTGCGTCGTCACACGACCGATCGAGAACCGCGTCGCGTCGCGCGGCACCAGTGCGCTGAAGAGCTGGATATCGAGATCGAGCGGCACGAGCTTCTGGCTGACGGTCAGCGTTCCGGCGGGTTCGACGAATCCATCATCGTGTTGTCGCAGCGTGACGAGCGCGTGCACGGTGTCGGGTAGCGCCGCGTTCCAGTTGCGCGCATCGCCGAGCGCTGCGGTGAGCAGCGGTAGCACGTCGATCTCGCCTGCGGGCAACGTCGTGTCCTTGCCCCAGGTGTTGTCGAAATGAACGTCGAATCCGAGGAACCAGCAGATATCGAAATGCGCCTTGCCCTTCGCGTGCCACGGTGCCGGCCCCGATAGCGCGAGCTCGACATCGACCGTCATGATCGGATCGTCGCCGATCCGCACCGCGAGGGTCGCCTTGACGTCGACGTCGAAGTGCGTCGGCAGGATCTGTACGAGCGCGTCGTAGCCGAGGAACCCGTAGACATTGAACTTGCTCACCGCCGCGTACAGCTCGACGTGCCCACCGAACTGGAACGAGTTCGATGTTCGCGCGAAGTAGACGTCCGCGCGAAGCCGCGGATTCGTGCCGCCGAGCAGATCGATCGTGATCCGGCGTAGCGCCGGCAGATTCATCGGCGGCGGAGTGTATGCCGGGTGGAAGCCACCGACGGTGACGAGCATGTTCGGGAAGAGTCCGGCCCACTGCATGCGGGCCGACATGTCGCCGTCGAGTGTGAATGACAGCAGCTTCGAATCGAACAAGCTGGCATCGAACGCGAGCTGCAGCTTGTCGAAGTCGACCGTCCCGAGGAAGCTCGCCTGGAGCTTCAGCAACGGTGAATCGGCATCCGGCAGGAAGCATCGCACGACGCCGATCAGCGCGAGCTTGATCGGATCCGGCAACTCGACGACGAGGGCAAGGTCGGCGGTGAGCAGCGTCGGCGTTCCCCAACCGATTCGCGCCGTCGGCGCGACGATGAAGCGGCCCTGCGCGCTCGGGAATACGCGGTCGATCTCGGCGAGAATCTGATCGAACGTCGAGACCGGATCGTCGGGATACAGGATCGTGGCGAGCCCGCCGTCTCTCAACCCAGTACGGATCACGTCGAGCGCGACCGTACGGTGCGCCGCGACCATGCCGCCCACGCCGAGCAGGTTGAATCCGAAGCCGAGTGGGATCGGAGGGATTCGCGCCTGGATCGCCACGAGCAGCGAGTATCCCGACGGAACCTTCGTATCGAGGACGCCGAACGCGGACAGCGCGCGACCGAGCGCGTTCAGGATCGCGGCGCCGGCGTAGCGTCCGCGGGCGGCGTCGTGCACGAGCGTGCCCCCGCCCGAGACAGGGCCACTATCGATGCGGAGCCCAGCGCCCTTCGGCGGCTCCAACCCCGCCGAGAGATCGACGACGCCGAGGTTCTTCGTCGCGGCGCCGAAGTCGAGGTTCACACGCACGCCCAGCTGATCAACGGCAACGACGATCGGGCCGAACGTAACATCGAACGAGATGGCAGCAATGGTGCGAACCGCACCACTCGCGTCGATCTCGATGCTCAGCGTGACCTGTTTGATCGCGACAGGCCCGAGCGTTTCGTGGACGGGAATCGCAACCTCGAGACTCGCGCTTCCTTGGAAGTAAAAGCCCCGTTTGTTCGTCCACCCTATCGCGAGATCGAACGTAGTGCTCAGCCCTCCGGGAGGAAGGAAGCTTGCCAAGAAGCCGTCGTCATTTGAGGCCGCGACAACGAGCTTCGAATGGCCGAAGTCGACCGCCACGCCGTACTCGTGGTCCTCGGTCCCGAGGCCCAGCAGGCCCGACAACTTGAAGGAGCCGATCTCGAGACGGATGCCCTCGTCGCTGCCGATCGTGACGCCCAAAAGGTCGAACGCGACCATCTGAGTGCTGAAAGCAGCAGATGCGCCGAACAGCTTCACGCCCTGCGATCCGATCGCGAAGCCCCCTGCGGCAGGCGTGAGATCGACATCCGTGTCCCACGAGGTCGTGATGGTGCCCGAGGGGACGACGATCAGGCCAAAGTCGCCAAGGTCTCGCGGCGACAGCCCGACTGTCACCGCGTAGCGGTTGGCTTCCTGAAAGTTCGGCTGAAGCAGCACCGACAGGGTCGGGCCGGCGATTGTGCTCGCGACGCTGCTCGGTAGCGGACCGTTCGGTGGTGCACCACCAGATCTCGCCTCGAAGCCGAGATCCGACAGGAACGCTGCGAGCCGCGGGAACAGTCGTTCGGCCGTCGTCTGCGCGTCGGCGGCTGTGGCGAGCGCGTTAGTTCCGAGGTACTCGGCGCGCAGCATCGCGATCGGATCCTTGACCAATGCCGACAGGCGATCGAGCGACAGCGTCGCAGGAGGATTGATCGCGGTGACGAGAACGAGGGTGTCGTAGATCAGCGGGTGCCAGTTCGCTAGATAGGCAATCAGCAGCGCCTCGATTAGGTTACGCCCGAGCGCGCTCGCTGCATCGGGCGTGGCGATGCCCTGATCGAGGAGCTGGATGAGCTCGCTTACGCGCGTCACGGTGACGGCGACGTCGGCCACGGTGCGAGGCGGCTGCTCGACGAGCGCGTCGAAGGCCTGATACGCGGCGACGAGCTGGAGCAGCTGAGCATTCGCCCCAGCAGTCACATTCCAACCCGTAACGTCGGTGAAGAGGCCGCCTAGCGGCACGGGTCGAGTGGCAACGATCAATGGCGTCAGCAGGAGACGGAGCTCCTGCAGTAGGATCTGCGCGATGTTGTCGGTCTCGCTCATGGCCTCAGCGGATCGAAATGAGGCCGTCGTCGGTGGGTGTCAGCGTGCCGGTGAAGACTGCGTCTGCCTCCGCCGCCGTGATCTTCTTCGAGTCCGCCCAGAAATAGCCCTCGGTGATGAGGTCGTGCCACATGTCGAACTCGAGCTCCGAGCGCTTCTTGGCGGTGCCATACAGCATGAACTGTAGCTGGCACAGTCCCAGCCAATCCTCGCTGTGCTTTGACTCGATCTCGTCGAGCGCGTTATTGATCTCCGTCGCAGCCAAATGCTCTGCGATGTTCTTGAACTCCTTTTCGAGCGCCTTCTTCTCCTCGATGAACGCGGCGATCTCGTTCTGTTTCGCGCCCATCGTGATCGTCTTCCCTTCTCGGTTCGATGTCTCGGTCTCCGCAGCCGACTGGGAGATCGAGTTTTCGTACTCCATGCGCCACGGGATGCCTTTGATCAGCACTTCATTCAGCGCGGTCGAAACGGTCCGTATCGATCCGAAGGTGAATCCACGCGCGCCGCCGACGATCGTCTGGATTCCAATGCTGTCAGCGAGCCGCTTGGAGACACCCTGATAGAGGCCCAGCCCCGCGCGACACGAGAGCAGCACGATCGTGATCTGTTTGCCGCTGCGCAGTCTCTTGAGGTTGCCATCGTTCGTCAGGCACTTAAGCAGCCGTTTGCCATTGTCGTCAGCACTTGGCCCCATGGCGTAGAGACCGTTGTGATCTCCGTGCCCGACAACGAAGATGACGTCGTTCTTCTGGAGCGTAGAAAAATCGATCGACGTGACGGTGTCTTTCTGGGCTGCGAATGGATGGACGACGTATTTCCTCTTCGTCGTCTTCCTCAACAGATAGAGCACCTTGAGCAACGCGTAGTCGTTGTATTCGACCGGCGGCGGATTGATCCCTCTATCTCTCCATTCCTTTCGCACATCATCGCTGTACGTAGCGACCGTGATGTAACGCGTAGCCTTGGAAACGTCGATCACAGGACCGTCGAGAAGTGAGTGAAGTCGTCGCCAGCGCACGGCACCATTGCACCGACGCATGCTGATCGCTCTGCAATCGCTAACCGCTCCATCGCATGGCCCCCGATCCCCTGCTACCTAGCGAGTGATTGTGCACTCGTAAACGCCATCACGGGTAATCGGCGAAGTGATGAAACCCGGAATCGTCGTCGAGAAATGGATGCGACCTGAACGTCAGGTAACACGCATCGCGACGACGCTCGAGTCGATAATCGACCGTCCTCTTCTCGCCAATGCCGTAAGCGACGACGAACGTCGTAGCCGTGCGTTCCCACGTGAACTGTTTTCGATCACGGCGTGCGTCACTGGCTGCGCCACTAGAGATCCAGGTCCCCGACGAATCGGCGCGAAGCTCGATTTGCTCGTAATAGTGCACGTCGCCCGCATACCAGGTCTGCTCGATGCGACACGCATCGGTACCCTCGGTTCGAGTCATCGAGCCAACTCCGATCAGGCAAGCGCACAGGAGCACAACGCCGATCACGACAGGTCGCTCCGCGATTCCTAGCCGCCACATCTAACACCTCTCAACGCGCTGGCTTCGCCCACCGGTGGACTATACCTCAACGAGACCCGGTCGTCGGCAACCGACCTCCATGGGCCGACGAATCGGGGCACGGCCACGGGACGACTACATTCGCTTTTCTTGCGGCGTTAGTTCCGCCGGATCGAAACGCATGCACGGCTGCGGAGGTCCCTCCTCTATCGCCGGCAAGTCTTTCACATTCGTCGCCCCGCATCACTCGAATCGATGGTGTCGAACCTGCCGCTGATGACTCAGCGTGCGGTGGTCGCGTCGAGGGACTGCTACTTGATTACTCGAATCAAGTACGGAGAGTCCGGCTCGGCTGGCAACTCTTCGGTGGTCAGGTCACGACGAATGGCGAAGAGCCTGTAGAGCGCATGCCTTCCTCATCGTGCAGTGCACATGGGGATCACGAGGTAGGATGCAGTTCGCAGTGCCGTCGCCAAGCATCGCGAGACCAAAGTAACGCGGCATCTGCGTACCGGCGACGCCGACATCGACGCGCGGGCAGGCCGGGCGACATCTTCGAACGCGGGAAACGCCAGCACGTCGAGTGCGCGACGAGCATCGTCGCCGACGCCGCGAACGCACGGAACGGATGGAAGGTGATCCTCGCGCGCTGTGCTCAGAGCATGAGGCCACGGTCTATCGCCCCGCTCGTGCGCGAGCTGAACGCACAGGCTGCCACGAGCGATCGCAGCTGATCACGGGCCTCGATCCTCGGAGCTCACGTACGCTTGCGTTTGGGCTCGCGCGGTCTCCGCTTCGGCGTGACGTTGGCAGCAAGCTCGGCCTCGATCTGTTCGATCGTAGGAAGGCTGCCTTCCAGATCCTTCGGAAGCTTTTCGACGATCTTGGTCTCCCATTCGGCGACACCGACCGGGCGGGTGAAGTTACGCAGGGCGTACTCGACCACGAGCTCATTCTTGCTGCGGCACAAGAGTAGGCCGATCGTCGGTTGATCGCTCGGGTGCTTCAGCAGGTCATCGACCACGGACAAGTAGAAGTTGAGCTGACCGACGAAGGCCGGCTCGAATGGTACGGTCTTCAGCTCGACGACAACGAAGCTGCGTAGCTTCAGGTGATAGAAGAGCAAGTCGATCCTGAAGTCCTCGTTGCCGACCTCGAGGGCGACCTGGCGACCGACGAACGCGAAGCCGGCTCCCAGCTCCAACAAGAACCGTTCGATGTGCGCCACCAGCGAGTCCTCGACGTCGCGCTCGCGACGCGGATCGGCGGTACCGAGGAAGTCGAACAGGTACGGATCCTTGAACACCTGGGCCGCGAGGTCGGAATCAGGCGGCGGCAGCGTGGCCTTGAAGTTGTTCACGGCACGCCCTGCCCGCTTGTGGAGCTGCCGCTGAATGTTGATCGCGAGGATCGCACGCGACCATCCGTGCGCGATCACCTGCTCTGCGTACCAGATACGCGTGGCGGGCTCGTCGAGACGTTCGAGCAGCACGAGGTTCTGGCCCCAGGGTAATTGTGCAACAAGCTGTTGCACAATTGGCTGGCTCGGCCAGGCCACGGCGAACGCGCACATGTACTTCAGGTTTCTCGACGAGAAACCGTCCATGTCGGGGAATGCTTCGCGCAGATCGAACGCAAGACGATCGATCACCTTGGCGCCCCAGCCCGCTTCGCCTTGGCGCGCGAGGATGATCTGGCCGATGTCCCAGTAGAGGGTCACCATCGCCGCGTTCGCGGCGAGAACGGCAGAGATACGCGCCTTGGAGACTCGCTTCCTGATCTCGCGTAGCGTGATCGCGTACGCGGGCGGCAAGCCGGCCACGGGCGGGGGGACCGGGAACAGAGCTTGATCACCACGCGCGCGACCAAGCACGCGACGCGCGTCACAGGCCCCGGCAGCGCCTTCGGAATCGGCACGAGTGCGTGGGTCCGCTTGGCCCGCTTGCTCTTCATGTCACGACGGCTCCTCCCCCAGACGCACGAACACCTCCCAGCGCAGGCCCCGCGGATCAAAGCCGTACGCACTCACACGGTACTCGCCTGCCCCGACGCGCGCCATGATGTCCGCGAGCGCGATCGCGCCGGACACGTCGAAGCCACCCAGCTCGGAGAGGTTGCGGTACTCGACGAAGCCCGCGTCGATCTCGGGGCCGTCGGGGAGCACGAACTCCCCGAGCATGCGCGCGATGCTGATCCGCGTCGGCTGCTTCGCCGGCAGCGCGCCGAGGAGCTGCGCGAGTTGCACGGGCGTGACGCGACGGATCACATCCTGATCGGTGTGCCGCGCAGGAAGCGCCGGCTCCTTGCGCTGAAGCTCGCCGGCCCACAGGCCCACGAGCCACGTGTGATACAGCTCGCGCACGTCCTCCGGCGGGACGCGCAGCGCGATCACGATCTCCGAAAGTGAGTGGCGCTGCTCCAACCGCTCGAACACGAGCGCCGCGAGCTCGCCCTTGGGCATCTCCGCTGCGCGCACCACCGCCTGCTGCGCGTTTCGCGGCGAGCGCTGCTCCGCTTCCATCTCCTTCGCGAGCCGCTCCACGTCGGATGCTTTGAAGCGATGCACGCCTTTGCCGTCGATCAGCGGGTGCAACCGCGTGCCTTCGAGCCGGCGCACGGTCGAGATGCTGACATCGAGACGCTTGGCCACGTCATCGCGCGTGAGCGCCGCCAGTTTCAGCTCTTCATCGCCCTGTTTCGCAGGTACGCGCGGCGGAACACGCAGCTTCGGCACCCCGAATTGATAACCTAACCGTCTGATCTCGCGACGCCCGAGAAAGTGCGCGGGAAATCGCGACCATGTCAAAGACGGGCCATTTCCCCGCCATTTCACGGGCTGTCACGCCTGGCGACAGGCCGTGGCAGGCGTAGTGGCAACCGAGTGGCAGGCGCTCTCGTTCTACACCGCTTCTACCCAGCGCATTCCTCAACGATCACGCCTCCGACGAGGATTCGTCCCTCGTTCTCCCGTTACGTGCCGTCGATGATCGAACGATTCTCGACGGTTGGATCGCCGCCGAGAACTACTTCTTCGAGTGGTGCGTCTGGGTCGGCTT
>Ga0123336_10001848_pt1 | contig 18915 bp, 16 predicted proteins | sample SSSSmetaG_FD_96466 | JGI IMG/M metagenome (GOLD analysis project Ga0123336, IMG submission 96466) | Glacier valley bacterial and archeal communities from Borup Fiord, Nunavut, Canada, to study Microbial Dark Matter (Phase II) - ​SSSS metaG | ecosystem: Environmental > Aquatic > Freshwater > Ice... | reverse complement strand
GCCGCCGATCATCAGCACGACGCCGAATTCCCCGACGGTATGCGCGAAGACGAGGATGCCGGCCGAGACGAATCCGCGCCGCGCGAGCGGCAGCGCGACGGTCGCGAAGCGGTCGAGCGACCCACGCCCCATCGTCGCGGCGAGGTCGAGCGGCGGCACGCCGACGCCCTCGAACGCGGTCCGCAGCGGCTGCACCGCGAAGGGCAGCGAATAGAAGATCGAGCCGATGACGAGCCCGGTGAAGGTGAAGGCGAGGCTGGTGACGCCGAACGGCCGGAGCAGCGCCATCAGCGGGCTCGCCGGGCCGAGCGCGACGAGGACGTAGAAGCCGATCACCGTCGGCGGCAGGACCAGGGGCAGCGCCGACAGCGCGCCCGCGACCTCCTTCCACGCCGACCGCGACCGCGCCAGCCACCACGCCAGCGGCGTCGCCAGCAGCAGCAGCAGTACGGTCGTGACGAGCGCAAGCTCGACGGTGGTGGCGATGACAAGGGTCATGCCGTCGAACGAACGGTCACCGCACCTCGTACCCGTAGCGCCGGATGATCGCCTTCGCCTCGCGCCCGCGGAGGAAGCGGACGAACGCCGCCGCCGCCGGGTTGTTCGCACCGGTCTTGAGCAGCACCGCCTGCTGGTCGATCGGCGCGTGGAGCTTCGCCGGGACCAGCCAGCGCGAGCCGCCAGCAATCGCGATCACCTGGCTCTGCGCGACGAAGCCGAGTTCGGCGGCACCCGTTGCGACGAACTGATACGCCTGGGTGATCGAGCTGCCCTTGACCAGCTTCGGCGTGAGCGCATCGGTAAGGCCGAGCATCGCGATCGTCGCCATTGCCGCGACGCCGTATGGCGCGGCGACCGGATCGGCGATCGCCAGATGCGCGAAGCTGCCGGTCCCGAGCACCGCGCCGCGCGCGTCGACCACGCCCGGCGCGGCCGAATAGAGCACGAGCCGCCCGACCGCATAGGTGAAGCGGCTGCCGGTTACCGCCAGCCCGTCGGCCTCCGCCTTCTTCGGGCGCTCGGCGTCCGCCGACAGGAACACCTCGAACGGCGCGCCCTGCGTCATCTGGGTGTAGAACGTCCCCGACGCGCCGAAGCTGAGGACGGCGGTGTTCCCGGTCGCCTTCAGGTAGGCGGCGGCGATCTCCTTCGCCGGTTCGGTGAAGTTCGCCGCGACCGCGACCTGGGTTTCGGCGGCGATCGCGGCGTGCGCCCCGATCAGGACGCCGACGAATGCCAGCAGATTAAAGACGCGCATCGCGAACGCTCCGGCCCGAGGTATGCCGCCGTATACATCGCCTGCGCCGCGACGCGAGTCACGATTTCGCCGGGCGCGGCGCGTCGAGCAGGTCGGCGAGCAGCGCGGCATGCGGGGCCGCCGCCACGGCGAGCGCGGCATCGAGCGCACGGTAGTTCGCCAGCACCGCCACCCCGAGCCCGGTCAGCGTCGCCCCGCCGCCGCGGCTGCCCCCGTGCGCGGTCGCGACGAGCGGCTCGCGCCAACAGCGGTTCATCGTATCGACCATCAGCCACGTCCGCCGATAGCTGAGCCCGAGAGTCCGCCCCGCCGCCGAGATCGAGCCCGTCGCGCCGATTGCGGCGAGCAGGTCGGCCTTGCCCGGCCCGATCGCGAATTCGCCGCCGCAGACCACCTGCGCCTTGATCTTGAGACCGCGATGCGACGAAGCCTTGTCCATGCCCGGCCGCTATAGCGCATCGACCACGGACCGGCGCGTCCTGTATTCGCGAAGGCTCGAGCGGAGATGAAGGACCAGGCAATGGCGGCACCGTCGTACAAGATCGACCCCCTGATGCTGGCGCCGTTCGACGGCTTCGATCCGCGCATCTTCGCCTTCCTCGACGATCTTGCCGCGCACCAGGACCGGGCGTGGTTTGCCACCCACCGCGACGTCTACGAGGAGGCCGGACACCGCCCGATGGTCGCGCTGCTGATCGCGCTTGATGCGGCGCTTGCCGAGCGGGACGTGCCGCTCACGGGCGATCCGGTCGCGTCGGTGATGCGGATCTACCGCGACGTCCGCTTTTCGAAGGACAAGTCGCCGTACAAGACCAACCTCGCCGCCGCGCTGACGCGGACCGGCGACCGTCGCGACCCGGGCGTGCTCTACATCCACGTCGCGCCCGAGGGGTGTTTCGTGGCCGCAGGGTTTTATCAGCCGCCGCCCGCGACGCTCGACGCCATCCGCCGGACGATCGCCGACCACCCGGTCAAGTTCCGCCACATCGTCGCGGCGCTAACGGAGGCGGACCTCACGCTCGATCTCAGCGACACGCTGACCCGGCTCCCACGCGGCTTCGACGACACCTATCCCGACGACATCGCCGCCGCGCTCAGGCTCAGGTCGTTCGTCGTCCAGCGGAGCCTCACCCGCGCCGACACGGCGTCGGCGCAGATGGTCGACACGATCGCCGACTTCGCCACCGCCGCAAGCCCGCTCTACCGGCTCGGCTGACCTGTTGCGGCAGTGTCTTGCGCTGAATGCCGTATTGTCGTGGCTTGCGGCCGGGCAGTCATCGGCCGCCGATGGCGGAAAGCAGCCAATCCGATTAAGCTAGACCTGGGACGCGGGACTTATCCGCCGTTTCTGGCGGAGTCGCTGAACGCCAGCTACCGCTTGGAGCGAACATTCGTGCGTGTGCTCGAGGGACGTCGTCGAGCGGCTGGGATCGACTTGCGCGCACTTTTTCACGTGTGACCATCGAACAGATTGCTTTCTCAACCATCATCGGTGCCGTACCGGCGCTTCATCCGAGGCCTGCTCCAGAACCGCGAACCTAAGATCGGCGATCGAACCAATATGACGTCAGATCGGATCCATGCCGAGGTCGCCTTGCCGTTGCTGGTGCTTTCATTGCTTGTTGCAGCCCCGCCTGCCCATGCCCAAAGCAAGGCGGAGCCTGAGGCTGAAGAGGCTGATGCTGGCGAGATCATCGTCCAGGCGACACGATCTGGTCGTCGCCTGAAGGACGAGTCCATCCGTGTCGAGGTCCTTGGCGGAGAGGAGATCGAAGAAAAGCTGCTGATGTCACCCGGCAGCATTGCGATGCTGCTTAGCGAAACGCCCGGCGTCCAGACCCAGATTGTCTCGCCAGGGCTGGGCGCTGCCAATATCCGCATCCAGGGTTTGAAGGGCCGCTACACGCAGCTCCTGTCAGATGGCCTGCCGCTGTTCGGCGGGCAGGTGCCACCGATCGGTATCGTGCAGATACCGCCGATCGACCTTGCCCAGGTCGAGCTCATCAAGGGCGCTGCATCGGCGCTTTATGGCCCGTCGGCACTTGGCGGCGTCATTAACCTCGTCTCGCGGCGTCCGCGCGACGAGCCCGAAGCCGAAGTGCTGCTCAATGCGACTAGCCGAAATGGCCAGGATGTTGCCGCGTATGGCGCCACCCCGCTAGGTGCGAACATGGGTGTGTCGCTGACCGGTGGCTATAATCGCCAGACGATCCAGGACCTCGATGGAGATGGCTGGGCGGACATCCCGTCGTTCAGCCGCTTGACGCTGCGGCCGCGGTTGTTCGCCAACACCGACGGCGGCACCAGCATCATGCTGACCGGCGGGGCAATGCACGAACAGCGAAAAGGCGGTACGTTGGCGGGGCGCACGGTTCCCGACGGTACCGCCTTTCCGCTGACCGTGCGCAGTCGCCGTTATGATTTGGGCCTGACCGCCGACACCCCCATCGAAGGCCTCGGCAAGCTGAGGGTCCGGGCCTCCGGCGTTACGCAGAACCATAATCACCGGTTCGGCACCACGCTGGAGGACGACCGGCACCGCACCGTGTTTGCCGAAGCCTCGCTGAGCGGCGACGCCGACGGTCTCGAATGGCTGGCAGGCACCGCGTTGCAGGTCGACGACTATCGGTCGAAGCAGTTCAGCACATTTGATTACAGCTATAGTGTTCCCGCCGTGTTCGGTCAGTTGCAGCACGATATCCGTCCTGACCTCAAACTGGCGGGAAGCGCGCGGCTCGATTTCCACAGCGACTTCGGCACGCATTTCAGCCCACGGGTGTCGCTGACCTATCATCCGGGGCCGTTGACCTTGCGCGGGTCGTTCAGCAGCGGCTTTTTCGCATCGACCCCGTTCATCGAAGAGACCGAGGCGTCCGGACTGTCACGCCTTGCCCCGCTGGGAATGTTGCGCGCTGAAACTGCGCGCGCGGGGTCGATCGACTTGGTCTATGCCGAGGGTCCGCTCGAGCTGAATGTGACGCTGTTCGGCTCAGACATCGACCATGCCGTCCAGTTGCGCACGCTGTCACCGACTCTGGTCGCGCTGATCAACGCCGATGGCGTGACACGCACGCGTGGCGGGGAGTTTCTGGCGCGCTATCGCTGGGATGAGCTGCGACTGTCGGTCAGCTATGTCCACGTGTCGGCTGTCGAGCCGGACCCCGACAAAGCGGGCCGACGCACGGTGCCGCTGACGCCGCGCGATGCAGCCGGCATGACCTTGGTATGGGAACAGCCGGGCCGCGGTCGCATTGGTATCGAAGGCTTCTACGTCGGACGCCAGTCGTTGCCCGATAACCCGTTCCGGCAGACGAGCCGGCCTTACGTCCAGATTGGCGCCATGGCGCAGGTCAATCTCGGCCGCGTCAGTCTGTTCGCCAATGTCGAGAACCTGCTGAATGTGCGGCAGACGAAGTATGACCCACTCGTGCTGCCAAGGCGCGCGCCGAGCGGGAGCTGGACTGTCGATGGCTGGGCGCCGACCGATGGCATCCTGTTCAACGCCGGGGTCAAGTTCAAGTTCGGCGGGGACCACGACCGAAACTGACGGCCTCAACGGCGGCACTGGACGCGCATGACATTGCTCGGTTGGCCTCAAGCGTTTGATCATTACCGCCAGCATTAGGGCAGCGATCATGGCAAAGTCTCCGCCCGCGAGAAGCGTTGTCGATGCACTCGACAGCCGTGAGCGCGTTCAACCTCAGGGGATCTGCCGAGCAACGAGATCGACCCGCACGCGGAGAGAAACGTGCTAGACGACCGGCGACCGAGGCGGCAATCGTGCGGCACGGGGCAGCGTCGCTGATGACACGTGCCCCCCAGGTGCTATCTCGGGACGATGACTGCCGACCTCACTATCCTATACGAGCACCCTGCGTGGTTCGTGCCGCTATTCGCCGCGCTCGACCGGCGCGGGGTGCGGTTTGACGCGCAACACCTGTCGGACCATCGCTTCGATCCCGGCGATCCGGTGCCGCCCGCCCCGGTCGTGCTCAGCCGCGTCGCGATGTCGAGCTTCCTGCGCGAGGGCGAGCACGGCATCTTCTATGCCGAGGCGCTGTTCGCGCACTGGGCGGCGCGCGGCGCGCGGGTGATCAACGGAGCGGGCGTCATCGCCGTCGACCGGTCGAAGGCGCGGCAGCTGTCGCTGATTGCCGGGCTCGGTCTCGGCATCCCGCGCACGCGCGTCGTCCACCGCGCCGCCGACCTTGCGGCGGCGGCGGCGGAGATCGGCTTTCCCCTCGTGGTCAAGGCGAACATCGGCGGGTCGGGCGCGGGCATCGTCCGCTACGCCAGCGCCGACGAGCTCACCGCATCGGTGGCAGCGCGGACGGCGCCTGAAAGCGTCGACCGCGTGCTGCTGGTCCAGGAATATGTTCCCGCCCGCGCCGGCATCGTCACGCGGATCGAGACGCTCGCCGGCAAGTTCCTCTACGCCATCGATATCGAAAGCCCGGCCGATGCCTTCGACCTTTGCCCCGCCGACGCCTGCGAGATCGGGCGCGGCACTGGCGCCATCACGATCATCCGCGCCGATCCGGCCCCCGAGCTCATCGATGCCGCCGAGCGGATCGCGCGCGCCGCCGGGCTCGACCTCGGCGGTATCGAGGTGATGATCGACGCCCGCGACGGCGTCGCTAAATTCTACGACATCAATGCGCTGTCGAACTTCGTCGCCCGACCCCTCGACATCCTCGGCTGGGACCCGCACGAACAGCTGGTCGACTATCTCGAAGCCGCCATCGCCGCGAGCAGGAGCTGACATGCGCTATGGTTTCTGGGCCCCCGTCTTCGGCGGCTGGCTGCGCAACGTCGCCGACGAGCGGATGGCGGCAAGTTGGGAATATACCCGCGACCTGTGTCTCCGCGCCGAGCAGATCGGCTACGATCTGACGCTCGTCGCCGAACTAAACCTCAACGACATCAAGGGTATCGACGCCCCCGCGCTCGACGCCTGGTCGACCGCCGCCGCGCTCGCCGCCGTCACGCAGCGGCTCGAACTGATGGTCGCGGTAAGGCCGAACTTCCACCAGCCGGCGCTGTTCGCCAAGCAGGCCGCCAACATCCAGAATATCAGCGGCGGCCGGTTGAGTTTAAACGTCGTTTCGTCATGGTGGGCCGAGGAAGCACGGCAGTACGGGCTGCAGTTCGACGCCCACGACGACCGCTATGCGCGAACCTCGGAATGGCTGCGCGTTGTCGACGGCCTGTGGCGCGAACCGCGCTTCAGCTTCGACGGGCAACTGTACCGGACCGACGGCGCGATCCTGTCGCCGAAGCCGGTGGCGACGCCGATCCTGTATGCCGGCGGTGAGTCGGAGAGCGCCAAGGCGCTGATCGCGGCGCAGTGCGACGCCTATGTCATGCACGGCGACGAACCCGCGGTCATCGCCGCCAAGATCGCCGACATGCGCGCGCGGCGCGAACGCCTCGGGCTCAAGCCGATGGTCTATGGCATGGCGGCGTATGCGGTGGTCCGCGACAGCGCGCGCGAGGCCGACGCCGAGGTCGAGCGCATCACCGACATGGGCAACACCCCGCCGCCCGGTTTCGCTAATTTCGACCAGTGGCTGTCGGGCACCCAGCTCGAGCGCGAACTCAAGATCCGCGAGTATTCGGTCAGCAACCGCGGCCTCCGTCCCGGGCTCGTCGGCACACCCGAGCATGTCGCCGCGCGGATCGACGAGTTCGAGGTCGCTGGACTTGACCTCCTCCTTCTTCAGATGAGCCCGCAGTTGGAGGAGATGGAGCGCTTTTCCGCCCAAGTGATCCCGGCGAACCTGCGCCGCGCCAAGTGAACCGCACTCTCGCGACGCTTGTCGGGCTGATTACCGGGATCGCGGGCGGCGCGCTGACGGTCGCGCGCGGCTGGCCCGCAACCGATGCGCTGGCAGCGGCGAACCTGATCGGGACCTTGTGGCTCGACGCGCTGCGGATGACGGTGCTGCCGCTGGTGGTGACGCTGACCGCCACAGGCACCGCGCGCGCGATCGCGGCGGCGAGCGGCGGCGCGGTCATCCGCCGGGCCGCGGTGCTCGGGCTGATGCTGCTGATCGTCTCCACCGGCGTCGCGGTCGTGCTCGGGCCGCCGCTGCTGTCGGCGTGGTCGCCCGACGCGGCGTCGCTCGCGGCGCTGCGGGGGGCGGGCACGCCGGTGCCCGGGCATATCGCCGGCTCGGGCGAGGCGCTGCTTAAGCTGATCGCCCCCAATCTCGCCGCAGCCGCCGCCGAGGGCGCGATCCCGCCGCTCGCGATCTTCGCCCTGCTGTTCGGCGTCGCCGCAGCGCGCCTGCCGGTCGAACGGACGCGGACCGTCCTCGACGCGCTCGCCCAGACCGCCGAAATCGTGCTGGTCATCGTCGGCTGGGTCCTGACGCTCGCGCCGATCGGGGTCGCGGCGCTCGGCTTCACGCTTGGCGCGCGGCTCGGGCTCGGGGCCGGATCGGCCTTGGCAAGCTATGTCGGAACGCAGCTCGCGGTCACCGGCGTCCTCGGAGGCGCGATGTACGCGCTCGCGGCGCTCGGCGGGCGCGTGCCGGTCGGGACGTTCGCCCGCGCGGCGCTCGAGCCGCAGACGGTCGCGGCGAGCACGCAATCGTCGCTCGCTGCGCTCCCGGCAATGCTTGCCGCGGTCGAACGGCTGACGCCCGGCAGCCCGGCGAGCGCGCCCGCCGCCGTGCTGCCGCTCGCCGTCGCGCTGTTTCGGCTCGCGGCACCGGCCTCGATCGTGATCGTCACCCTCGCGACGGCGCATCTCTATGGCACCCATCTTGCCCCGGCGACGCTGGCGACTGTGGCGGGCTTGGCGATTCTCGGCACGCTGATCATCGCCGGGCTGCCGAATCAGACGACCTTCTTCGCCGCTTATGCACCGCCGCTGCTTGCCGCGCATCTACCCGTCGATCTGCTCCCGCTGTTTCTTGCGGTCGATGTGATCTGCGACATCGGCTATACCGTCACGAACGTCACCGCCGACCTCGCGGTCGCTGCCACCGCCTCGCCATCCGAGACGCGGTGAACTTATCTCCAGCCCGGCCTCAGGGGCAGTCTCGGGCAGCACGCATCTTCACGGACCGCCGCGCCGGAGGCGCTTCCCCTGCCTCGATCCGCTTGGCGATCATCTCGATCACCGGCCAAAGATCCGCCACGCTGTCGACGACATAATCCGCGCCCGCCTCGCGCAACGCTGCCGCAGCGTCAGCCACGCGGCGTTCGCGCTCGTCCGGTGCCAGCGCGACAAGGGCTTCATGGTCGAGCCCGACGCCGTTGCCCGACGCGGCCACACCAACGGTCCATGTGCCCGCCGCCCGTCCTTCGCCGATGCCCACGGTGGCGTCGTCTACCTTGACGCACGCCGCGGCCGGCCAGACCCCGAGGTCGACCATCGCCTGCCACAGCATCAACGGCGACGGACGTCCCGCCAGCGTCTCGCCCGAACAGATGACGACGTCGGGCGCATAGCCCTGCGCCGCCGCCAAGGGCAGGATGTCGATCATCATCGGGCGGGTATAACCGGTGCACGACCCGATCCTGATGCCCGCGGCCCGCAATCGTTCGACCAGCGCAGCAGCGCCGGGAATAAGCGTCGCGCATTGCTTCGCCGCGCCCTGCATCATCGGCTCGACCGCATCGTGGAGCGCCGTCACGTCGCCTTCCGCCGGGACCGCGCCGTGGACGGCACCCCATTGCGCGGCGATGCGGGGCATGGCGAGGATGGCGCGGATATGGTCGCGCTTCGCCCGGCCCATATCGGCGCGCGCCTCGGCCTCCGACAGCGGCACACCCGCATCGGCAAATACTGCCCGCAACGCCACTAGCGGTGCCCGGCTTCCATGGTCGATCATCGTGCCGGCCCAGTCGAGCACGACGGCCTTGACGGGGAAAGTCATCGAATGGATCTTTCGACAAGGCCGATTGCGGCGATGGTCTCCTCGGCAAGCGCAAAGGCCGTCGAGGCTCCCGTGCCGCTCGTCACGGTGACGACCCGAACGCCGGGCAGCGGGCTGGTAACGCGGCTATGGGTTGCCGCCGAGGCGTAGGTGCCGGTCCAGCGCTCGATCACCGGTGGAACATGCCCGAACACCGCCCGGAATTCGTCGAGAATCAGGTCGTCCACCCGCGCACCGGCGAAAGGATCGGGTGTTGCCGCATAATGGTGGCTATCGCCGACGACGAGGCTGCCGTCGGCGCTCTGTGTGACGATCAAGTGGATGCCGTTGCCGAGGTGATCGGGTTGCTCGGCTTCGAGCCTGTGGCGGAGCGCGTGGGCCTCGGGCAGCGCGGCATAGCCGAGATAGCGGACCAGCGAGAGATCGGACATGACCGCTGCGGGCAAGGTATAACCGGGCGAGGCCAGCCGCAGCATCTGAAGCTTGCAGCGCGTGATACCGGCCAGCGCGTCGGGGAACAGCGTTGTCAGGTCATCGCCGGGGCACACGATGATTTCAGCCGCGCGAACCGTCCCGGCGGTGGTCTCGAGCTGGCCCGGCTCGACCTGGCGGACCGCGACCCCGCGCTGGAACTCGACACCGTATTTTTCCGTCAGCCATGCGGCAAGCTTCGGGATCGCAGTTCGCGATTCGACCCTAATGTCGACGGCGCTCGACAGAACCCCTTCGAGCCGGGCGGGCCGGATTTCGCCGAGGAGTGCTTCGGCAGCCGCTCGATCGAGCCACGCGCAGTCCTCGGCCATATCGGTCTCGAGAAAGGCTTCGCACACCGCCCGCGCCTCGGGTCGCTGGGCGATCATGGCAAGCCCGCGCTGTTCGATGGCGATCCCCGCAGGCCCGGCAACCTCCAGCCACACATCACGCGATCGGCGCGCACGATGCCAGACATCGCCGCGCTCCTGCCCGGTAACGGTGATGAAGCCGAAATTGCGGATCGATGCGCCGTTGGCTTGCGCGTCCCGGTCGACCACGAGGACGCGTCGGCCATCGCGTGCGGCCGCGAGTGCGTGGGCCAGTCCGACGATCCCGGCGCCGACGATCGCGACATCATAGAAGGCCAAGGGTTCCGTCTCCATCGATCGCATCGCTATACCGCGCGGGCAACCGCCCGCACGCGCGGTCAACGGGTGTAGCGCGCCTCCAAAAGCCGACGCTTGGCTGTCGTCAGGCCAAGCTCGTCGCGCAGATAGCCGTCGACGCCATCCTTGTGCGCATCCATCAACGCGAGGACCGCTTCGATATAGCCCGGATCGGCGGCCATATAGACCTTGATGACATCGGGCGGAACCTTCGACCAGTCGGTTGCGGATGCCTCGTTGCTGCGGACCACTTTGGCCGGATCGAAATAGCGGTTCGATAGCGCGTAATCCTCGATCACGGTCGCGCGCGGGACACCCAGTGCCGTAAGCACCAGCGCGGCGGCGATCCCGGTGCGATCCTTGCCGGCGGTGCAGTTGAATGCCAGCGGCACGCGCCCCGCCAGCAATTCGCCGAACATCCGACGATATTGGCCGTTGAACGTCGCCAGGAGTTGCGGATAAAAATGTATGAATGCGGCGCGTGCCTGCGCCGCGGTCGGCTCGCCGTTGGCCGCGGCCAGGCCGATCCCGCTCGAGTCGAGCACATAATCGTCGAACAGCATGCGCGGTGCTTTGCCATCTGGCCACTGCGCCGGCTCCAGCCTGCGCTCACGGACGTCGCGGAAATCGCACACGGTGCGAATACCGAGCCGGTCGAGATAGGCATAGTCGTCGGGCGTCAGGAAATGCATCGATCCCGATCGAAACAATATGCTCCACCGCACCGTGCGCCCATTGATGGTTTGATAGCCTCCCAGATCGCGAAAATTCTGCCCGCCTGCGAGTGGCAGGACGCGCAGGTGCCCGGCGGCTGCCATTTGGGGCGGCGACTGATCGGCGAAGGCGGGCGCAATCGGCGCGGCGAGGATGAGCGCAGCGAGCAGGCCGGGCAGGCGTGGGGCGACCATCGGGCACGTCCTTTTTCAAAGTTTCAGACACGGCGCTGCCGTGCATTGAATTGCGGTCATCCTGCAAAGACAGAGCCGGCGGATTGACACCGTTTCGGTGCGGCCCCCGACCCCATGGCGCTCAGCGTTTCTGCTCAGAACTTGATGTTGGCTTCCAATCCGAAGGTGCGGAAGTCGTTGAAGAAGCCGGTCGTACCGGCACCCGGTGTTGCCGACTTGTAAAAAACATGCTGTTCGTTCAGCATGTTGCGCACCCAAACCGCGACGCTCAGCTTGGCTCCGCTGGGGCCGAGGTCGATGTCAGCCGCGGAAAGGCGACCGTTGACGACAAAGCCGGGCTCGCCTTTGGGCTGGGCGAAGCGGATGGCACCGGTCCGGGCGTCGATTACCGGGTCGTTGTAATTGACGTAAAAGCCCGAGTCGTAATTGCCGTCAATGTGCGCGCGCAGTTTGAAGCGATCGAGCGGCAATTCATAATCGATCGCGCCGCTGGCGGCGTGCTCCGGCGTGTAGACCTGGTACACCCGGATCGGAACCTGCAGCACCTGGTTATTATTGCCGGCGAGTGGGAACGGATTGATCGTCTTTGGGATGGTGACGTTGTTATAGGCATAGCTTGCAGACAGCGTCAGTCCTTCAGCCGGTGCGATCAGCAGTTCGGCTTCCGCCCCGCGTACACGACCGGTACCGGGTGCATTAACTGTGTCTGTGGTGGTGCGGGTGGTCGCTACGCGGACACCGTTGACGATGTCTTCGTACAGACCGCTATAGTCGAGCTGGATTTGCTTGTACGCGCCGGTGTACGCGGCGACATTCAAGCGGACGTGGTGGTCGAAGAATTCGGTCTTTGCGCCGATCTCGAAGATCGACACGCTCTCCGGCTTGAACGATGCATAGCTCAGCGACCGTGAATTTGCACCGCCCGAGCGGTAGCCGGTGCTCCATTTGCCATAGAGATGCACGTCGTCCGACGCGTCGATCGCCAGGTTGACCATCGGATCGAAGCGCGAGGTCGAAATCCGACGCTTGATCGGCCCAGAGATGTTGACGCCGTTGACCGGCAATACGGGCAGGGCATTGTTGACGGTGAACAATGTCCCGTCCTTCCTGTCGTTGCTGTAGCGGCCGCCGAGCGTCAGGTGGAAAATGTCGCCGGCGATCGGCGGGGTGTAGATGCCCTGCCCGTAAGCCCCGATGCTGGTCGTCGTGACGTGGCTGGCGCGCTGGACAACCTGGTTGGCAAAGTCGATTTGCCGTAAAGCGATCCCGGACCCGTCTTCGGTCGTGCTTTGGTTGGTATTGAATGCCTGTGCGCTGTCCTGAACCTTTTCAAGGAAATACAGCGCACCGCCGACGAACTTTATGCGGCCGAGTTCGCCGATCGCCTGAACCTCCTGGCTGAACTGGTTCTGCCGGGTCGGTGCCAGACTGTAGCGCGCGAACTGGTAGGGCCCGTTCGACGTCGCCAGCAGGAAGCTGGCCGTCGGATTGGCGGTCGTCGGCGCTGTCTGCGCGGTCGGCGACGCGGATCCGTTGTCGAACTGGGTTTGCGTCAGCGCGCGATAGGCCGTGATCGACTTCAGCGTCAGCTTCGGCGCGACGTCGAGGATCATATCGAAGTGATACCCTTCGTTCTTCCCGACACTCGCCTGCTGCGGCACCCCGAACGGGGCCGTGGAGGCACGTCTCGGTTGGAGCAGGTTGGGGATGTTCGCCAGACGGTTGGCAGGGATCGCCGATGCGGTCGCCGTCGCCGCTAGACCCGCGCCGCGCGAAAGCAGCTGCTGATACAGCGTGCTGGTCGCGTCGCGGGAGTTGTCGACGGCAAAATCCGCGCTGAAGTTGGCGGCGGGCTTCCACAGCACCTCGAAACGGAAGCCGCGCTTGTCATAGCTGTTGAAATCGAGCGCGCTGGCCAGCGGATTGTCGACCATGCCGCCACGATAGCTAACCACCCCGTCGAATTTCGCGCTGAGGTTCGCCACTTCGGGCAGGTCGATGTGAGTCGACGCCAGGTAGCTGCCATAGTTGCCGAAACCGACAGTCGTGTTCGCCTTGAAAGTGCCGCTGGGCCGTTTGGTGACGATGCTCAACGCGCCGCCTTCGGTATTGCGTCCGAACAGCGTGCCCTGCGGACCTTTCAGCACTTCGATGCTCGCGACATCGTACAATGCCGTGCCGAGCCCCTGCGGACGGCCGAGATAGACGCCGTCGACATAGACGCCGACCCCCTGGTCACGCCCCGGCTGGTTGCTGTCCGACAGCACACCGATGCCGCGAACGTTGATGATCAGTGCGCCCGGACGCGAGAAGAACGGCGCGATCCGCAGCGACGGGATCGCGCCATCGCCAAGATCGACCAGCGACTGGACGTGGCGATCGGTGAGCGCCTTGTCGCTCAGCACCGAAATCGCGATCGGCGTCGTCTGGTTGTTCTCCGATCGCTTCTGCGCGGTGACGATGATATCGGCGAGGCCCGACCCATCTTCGTCGACCGGGGAGGTGGCCGAAGCGGTGGCGGTTTGCGCATGCACAGTTAGCGGCAAGCCGATCGCGAGCATGGCAACGCTCGCCAGCGACAAACTACGGACATGCTTTGAATAACAGGTTGTCATGGCACCCCCCGGCTCGACTCGATGGGCATGATTAAAACGGGAACAAGAAACGCAGGTTACACTCCTGCAATGAATCCGTGACATGGCTCGGGGTCGGGCCGATGAAATTTAGATCGTAATTTTTATTGATCGCTGACTACTATTGCCGAAAAAAGATCGCAAAATAGTCGGATTTCGAAATAATATCACACGAGGTATACTGAACACCCGAATACTATAATGAATCAGTTCGGCGAGACGGCATCGGTTGCCGTGCTTTGGTGTCATCCCGAGATCACGCGCTTCAGCAAGGGACAAAGCGCGTTGCACCGGCTCGCCCAAATAGGCGTCGGCCCCGCGCCGGTCGAAGATGTCGGCGATCAAGGCAATGATGTCGCCTGGGTTACTCATGCGGCGATCGCCCCGCGTTCCGATGCGGCAAGGGTGTTCAGCATCGAGCTCGACCTCGATCGCCGCGCGTTCGTCGAGCAGGCGGGGATCCCGGTGCGCCATCCTCATGCACCAGTGTTGGCGGCCAGTGCAGCGGCCGGGCCGGTCGTGACAGGCGCGGCACAGGGTTCCCCCGCGCGCCGATAGAAATAGATGGCGGCGAGCAGCGTCAGCATAGTGCCGACGACGCTGGTGACATAGGCCCCCGCCGTGAAGAACTGCAGCCAGTCACGCGACCCTTGCCCGAAGTTCCGCCACAACAGCAGCGTGACGCTGCCAAGGTAGCCGAACGAATCGGCGACGTAGATGAGGAACCCGGCGTTGGCGATCCGCCCGCTGGCGGCGACGAGCCGGTCGAACAGGACCGCGTTGATTGGATTATAGGCGATATAGAGCCCCGATCCGGCGAGAATCATCCACACCAGCGGCGAAATCAGATGCATCTGGAACGCCAGCGTCGACAGCCCGAGCAGCAAGAAGCCCCCGCCGATCATCGCGTGGATCACCACCAGCGCGCGCCGGTTGTCGCGCACGAGGATGATCATCGCCATGCCGAGCAGCGCGATCACCGCGACGGGCAGTTCGCTGGCGGAGAAAATCGCCGCCTGCCCGCCATAACCAAGCGCGGCCCAGATCTCGGCGGCGAAATTGTCGCGGAAATCGCGAAAGGCGGTGAGCAGCACATAGGCCAGCACGATCGCGATCAGCCCCGGGGCATAGGCCTTGAGAAAGCTCTGCCGCTCGCTTTTGGTCATCGGCGCGCGCCGCGTCCGCTCGGCTTCGTCGCGGGCGCTGGGCGGCGGAAGCTCGCTCAGCACGCAGACCGCGAGCAGCAGCAGCGGCATGAACAGCGCCCCGGTCGCCGCCGGCATCCAGGAGCGATCGACATGCACGCTCTGCATCAGCCACGTGCCGACCGATTTGACGACGCCGGACGACAGAATGAAGCTCGCACACAGCATCGCGGCCAGCACTTCGGAAACGCGGCGCCCCTCCATATAACCAAAGACCAAACCCCAGATCATCCCCAGCGGTACCCCGTTGAAGAACAGCGTGACGACGTTCCACGGCGCGGGGACGAGCGCGAAGGCGATGAGCGCCAGCCAAGACGTGGCGATCAGGGCCAGGATCGCCGCCGCCCGGTGGCGCGGGTCTATTTCCGAAATCACCTTCACGCCGATGAATTTCGACAGCGCATAGCCGGCGACCTGCGCGACGATCAGCGCGATCTTGTAGTCGAGCGCGAAATGCCAGCCGGGCACATTCTCGAAGGTTGCCGCCGTGAAGGGCTTGCGGAACGCGTACATCGCAAAATAGGCGCAAAATCCGGCGGTTCCGGCCACGGCGGTAAATACGGCAGGATGCGCTCGCGATAGGGCACGTCGAACGCGACTATCCATTCACCGCCCCCTCGGCCGATCACGATACTGAGCGTTCTAAATCGGCCGCATGACATTCGCGCGTCTGCTCGTCGGCATCGCCGGCACGGCGGGTTGATGGCGCGCGTTCACCGTGCAAAGCGCGGTTTGCCCTCGACCAGCTCGAACATTTGCCTGCCGCCGATGATCGTTTCGAGGACGGCGAGATTCGCGATCGCGTCGGGCGCGACTCCGGCGGGATCGTCGGCAAGGATCAGAACGTCGGCCCGCTTCCCGACCGTCGAGGACGGAGTTTACGCTCCTGCCCGCTGGCGCCGCCGAACACCGCCGTCTCTGCTACCCCCTATTCCCACTCGATCGTGCCCGGGGGCTTCGAGGTATAGTCGTAGACGACGCGGTTGATGCCGACGACCTCGTTGACGATGCGGGTGGCGACGTTCGACAGGAAGGCGCTGTCGAACGGGTAGACGTCGGCGGTCATGCCGTCGACCGACGTCACCGCGCGAAGCGCGCAGACAAAGTCGTACGTCCGTCCGTCGCCCATCACGCCGACCGTGCGCACGGGCAGCAGCACCGCGAACGCCTGCCAGATCGCATCGTACAGCCCGGCGGCGCGGATCGCGTCGAGATAGATCGTGTCGGCCGCGCGGAGGATATCGCACTTGGCGGCGGTGACCTCGCCCGGGATGCGGATCGCGAGCCCCGGGCCAGGGAACGGATGCCGGCCGACGAAGGCGTCGCTCAGGCCGAGTTCGCGACCGAGGACGCGGACCTCGTCCTTGAACAGCTCGCGCAGCGGCTCGACCAGCGCCATGTTCATCCGCTCGGGCAGGCCGCCGACATTATGGTGACTCTTGATCGTCACCGACGGCCCGCCGGCGTAGCTGACGCTCTCGATGACGTCGGGATACAGCGTGCCCTGCGCGAGGAACTTGGCCCCGCCGATCTTCGTCGCCTCGGCGTCGAACACGTCGATGAAGGTCTTGCCGATGAACTTGCGCTTCGCCTCGGGATCGGTGACCCCGGCGAGGCCCGACAGGAAGGTGTCGGCGGCGTCGACGTGGACCAGCGGAATCCTATAGTGCTCGCGAAACAGGCCGACCACCTGTTCGGCTTCACCGGCGCGAAGCAACCCGGTGTCGACGAACACGCAGGTCAGCTGGTCGCCGATCGCCTCATGGAGCATGACCGCCGCGACCGACGAATCGACGCCGCCCGACAACCCGCAGATCACCTTGCCGTCGCCGACCTGCGCTCGGATCGCGGCGACCTTGGCAGCGCGAAATCCGGCCATGCTCCACGTCGCGGCGCACCCGGCGACCTTGTGGACGAAGTTGGCGATCAGCTTGGCCCCGTCGGGGGTGTGCATCACCTCGGGATGGAACTGGACGCCGTAATGGCGCCGGACGTCGTCGGCGATCGCGGCAAACGGCGCGCCGTCGCTCGTCGCCACCGCGCGGTAGCCGTCGGGGAGGACGGTGATCGCGTCGCCGTGGCTCATCCACACCTGATGGCGCTGGCCGCGGGTCCAGACGCCGTCGAACAGGCCGCAGTCGTCGACGACATCGACGAAGGCGCGACCGAATTCGCCGCCGTGGCTGGCAACGACGGTGCCGCCGAGCTGCGCCGCCATCGCCTGCTCGCCGTAGCAGATGCCGAACACCGGCACGTCGCCGTCGAGCAGCGACTGCGGCGCGCGCGGGCCGGACGGCTCGACGACCGACGCCGGACCGCCCGACAGGATGACGCCGCGCGGGGACAGGCGGGCAAGCGCCGCCTCGGCGAGCTGGAAGGGGACGATCTCACAATACACCCCGGCCTCGCGGACGCGGCGGGCGATGAGCTGGGTGACCTGGCTGCCGAAGTCGAGGATCAGGATCGATTCGGGGGGCGTGATGGCGGGCGCTGGTTCGGTCATGGGGGCGGGTACACCGGCCCCGGCAACGTGTCCAGTTTCAGCCGGCCAGCTAAGTGCCGACGGGGCGATTCCAAGACCCGATCAAGGTTCGACCGCCGGGCTTTACGACAGCCTAGCCGAAGCGGAAGCCCGTCACCTGGCCATAGTCGGCGGTGCAGGTAAAGCGCGCGCGCTCGGTCGACCGGTTCCGCTTCGTCACTTCGAGCGTCCCCGTTACCCGTGCGCCGTTTTCGTGGGGCACGACTTGGTCGACCGAAAGCACCCGGCCGTTGTCACCATTCGCCGCCGCCTCGCCGACCGCGGCGCGCGAACATTGCTCGACCGGATCGATCGCCGCATCGTGCTGGCCCGGGCGCGCTTCGGCGGCGGAGGGTGCGTAATAGGGGGCGTAACCCGGCGGCGGCGCATCGTAGACCGGGTAGCTGTCATAGTTCCGTCGGTTATTCGACGAGATGATCGCCGCCGCACCGCCAATGATCGCCGCGCCGAGCAGGAAGTCGCCGAAGCCGATCCCGCCGCCGTAATAGGCGCCGCGCCCGCGGTAGCCATAATCCCGGTATCCGCCACGGTAGCCGCCGCCGCCATATGCTCCGCCGCCGCGCCATTGGGCGTGCGCCGCGGTCGGCGTCAGCGAGAGAGTCGACAGATCGCCGGCGAACAGTGCCAGTCCCAGCGAAGCGCCGATCAAGGCCCGAAAACCGATTTGCATCGTCAACTCCTCGTCAGTCGTGGCGGGGTAGGCTCGGATGATTGTACCGGCGATGAACCGAAACGGTCCGGCTCCCGGTGAGCAGCCATTGACGCGCCCCGGCCCGCATCAGCCGGCGATCGTCGCCAGCGCCGTGCGCCACGCCGGGGTGAACGGCACCGGTCGCCGGGTGACGCGGTCGACATGGACGTGGACGAAAAAGCCCTCCGCTGCCGCCACCGTCTCGCCGGCGATGAACAGGCCGACCTGGTAGCAGACGCTCGACGTGCCGACCTCACCGACGCGAACGCCGGCCTCGATCGTTTGCGGGAAGGTGACCGAGCGGGCGTACCGGCACCCGGTCTCGACGACGACGCAGATCGTCGCGCCGCCGGCGATGTCGAGGACCCCGGCATCGACGAGGTAGCCGTTCACGACCGTGTCGAACCAGCTGTAATAGACGGTGTTGTTGACGTGGCCGTACGCGTCGTTGTCCATCCAGCGCGTCGAGATCGACCGCCATGTGCGGTAGTCGCTGCGCAGGCGGAAGGGTGCGCGCTCGGCCATCGGCGGCGTCAGTCTTCCATGGCTTCCATGTTGTTTTCGGCCGGACCGCTATCGAGGCCCTTGGCGCTGACGTCGCGGTCGACAAACTCGACCACCGCCATCGGCGTCGCGTCGGAGCGGCGGAT
>Ga0123336_10001845_pt1 | contig 18919 bp, 15 predicted proteins | sample SSSSmetaG_FD_96466 | JGI IMG/M metagenome (GOLD analysis project Ga0123336, IMG submission 96466) | Glacier valley bacterial and archeal communities from Borup Fiord, Nunavut, Canada, to study Microbial Dark Matter (Phase II) - ​SSSS metaG | ecosystem: Environmental > Aquatic > Freshwater > Ice... | reverse complement strand
CGCGCTGGTTCGCGAAGTGGTACAAGATGTACGTCACATTCCCAAGACGCGTATAGTTCACCTGGATATGGGCACAGACCCTGTGCTTGTTATGGCCGATATCAATCGTGTGAAGCAAGTGGTGATCCACTTTCTCTCAAATGCTCATAAGTATTCACCCATTGAGGAGCGTATCGAGATTTCGCTTAAAACACAAAATGATCGCGTCAAGGTTTCGGTTCACGACGCAGGCCCAGGCATTTCGGCAAATGAACAAAACAAGATTTGGGAACGCTACTACCGTGTGCCAGCTATAGAGATACAAAATGGAAGTGAGATTGGCCTGGGCTTAGGACTGCACATTAGCCGCACCATTATAGAACAGCACAAGGGGCATGTTGGGGTACAGAGTACACCCGGCTCTGGCTCAACCTTCTGGTTTACACTGCCTCTCACACACAATGCATTTCAGCCACTTTCACATTGAAAATGGCTGAAATGTATTGCCGCGCCACGACTTTTATAGAGGAACATATCTTGCTCATCCCGTACTTTGTAGACAATAATTTGACAATTTGCCGATAAAACGCTACACTTGTGTGCATGGACGGATGAGTCTATTTTCAGTCAAGCAACCTGAGAGGAACACTGGCGATGGATGCAATTATTGGACGCTACAGGGTACGTATGGAAGAAATGGGTCTTGTTCTCAAACATGCGACGGGCATCAGCTTCGATCTAACCCCCGAAGAAACACTCCACCTGCTCGACTTTATCAACGCATATCGTCAAACATTGCTGCTTATGCAACAGGACTCAGGGCATGATACAGAGCCAGAACTGGAGAGTATTATCATCAAAAAAGAGAAGTACAAAGAGTAGCAGTAGTACTAAATACCTACTAACGAGATTTATACAAAGAGATATGCACCCACTTTTTCCTCCCGACGAGATTTGTACCTCTTTCTCTGCTTTTGTTATCGCACCCTCAAAATGCTCCCTGGCAACTAGCCATGTCATCACTCCAATCAAAAGTGGAGTGATGACTATCCCGCGTAGCATAGCGGCAATAGCAACCACTATAAACAACACAGTGTAACCACAGAACATATTACTAGTTTATGCGGCGACTATTGGCACAAGTATCAGCCCGAAGAATTTGCGCTATGGAAGGGTTGAGGCAGGTTACGAATTGTAGGTGGGTCCAGCAGGGCTTGAACCTGCGACCAAGCGGTTATGAGCCGCCTGCTCTAACCACTGAGCTATGGACCCTTGCAGAGACGATTATAGCATATCGGCTTTCACTTGGGAAGGGGGGATATTAAAAGGGTACGCCTACACAAATACGCGACGTGTGCTATAATAGAGAAACGCACGGTTCTGCTGACCCTGTGCGTCATGTGGCAGGGCGCAGAAAAGAAGACTCTGATTCATAACGATACCCTGTACGACAGGACCGCGCTCTTCTTAAAGACTATAGTGCGGCCTTCATTTTTTCTAGGAGCATTCAATGGTGAATGAAGTCACTATTCGCATTGGCGGCGAATCTGGCGAGGGTACAATCTCTGGTGGTGATATCCTCGCACTGGCCGCCGCTCGTTGGGGGTATCATGTATATACCTTCCGCACCTTTCCGGCTGAAATTCTCGGTGGCCCCTGTCTCTTCCAGGTACGCATCAGCGATGCACCGGTGAAGTCAATGGGCGATTTTGCCGACGTACTCATCTGTCTCAATAAAGAGGCATATGACCGCAATATTGGCGAACTCCGTGCTGGCGGCGTTCTTATTTATGATCCCTCTGATTTTACGCCGGAAGCAAATGACAAAATCTCGTATGCTATCCCCTTTAATGAGATTGCACGTAAAGAAATGCAGCTCTTCCAAACCAAAAATATGGTGATGCTTGGTGCTATCTCTGGGCTATTTGGCCCACCACTAGAGGCTATTGTTCAGGTTGTTCAGTCAAAGCTCTCCAAATCGCGCAAATCTAGCAGCGCCTTGATGGAGAAAAACATGCTGGCTCTCGACGTTGCGAAACGCTACGTCACCGAGCGCACTACAAAGCAAGATCAATACCGTCTGGGAGCCGTTGAAAAAGCGGACCGTGTCATTCTAAACGGCAACCAGGCAGTGGTGGCCGGTGCGCTCGCCGCTCGTTGTGGCTTCTTCGCAGGGTATCCCATCACGCCCGCGAGCGATATTATGGAGGGACTGGCAAAGGAACTTCCACAGGTTGGTGGGACATTCTTGCAGGCAGAGGATGAGATGGCTGCACTCGCGGCTGTGCTGGGCGCGTCCTACGGTGGCGTCCGCTCAATGACTGCAACCTCTGGCCCTGGCTTCTCGCTGATGACCGAGCTGATTGGCCTCTCGTCGATGGCAGAATTGCCCGCCGTCATCGTTGATGCACAGCGCGGCGGCCCAAGCACCGGCCTGCCCACCAAAATGGAGCAGTCCGATCTCAGCTTCGCGCTGAACGCAGGACACGGCGATGCGCCCCGTATCGTTATTGCACCCGCGAATGTAGCCGATTGCTATAACCTGATGATTCTCGCCTTCAACATGGCCGAACGGTATCAAATGCCTGTTCTCTTTTTGACCGATCAATCGCTTACGGCCCGTGTCGAAAGCGTTGAACGAAATGTCTTCCAGGCACAGGAGGTGCAGGAACGCATTCAACCACAGAAGCTAGAGCAGGAACTGGTAGGTGTGGGTGCGCAGACCTTCAGGCGCTACGCCTATACAGCAAGCGGCATCTCGCCAATGTCAATTCCGGGCAAGGGCGCACCTTCTTACACCGCAACAGGGCTAGAGCATGACGAACACGGCCACCCCGACTACGAGCCGGAAGACCATGTGGCGATGATGCAGAAACGTTATCGCAAGCTCGCGACAGCCGCCGCGGAGCTGCCGGCCCCCACACGCTATGGCGATGAGGACGCGGTTCTCGGCATTATTGGCTGGGGTTCAACCGAGGGTGCGATTCAAGAGGCGGTAGACCACGCACGAGCCAATGGTTACAAGGTCGCGGCACTGCATCCCAGAGTGCTTTCGCCACTTCCCGACGAGACGATTCGTACCTTTATTGGATCGGTACAAAAGGTTATTGTCGCGGAGTGCAACTATTCTGGTCAACTTGCCAACCTACTGGGCGCGAAATTTGGCCTACAAGCGATTCGCGTGAATAAGTTCGGGGGCATTCCGTTTACCGCCGCCGATATCTTTCGAGCCATCGAGGAGGTTCACCAATAATGACACAATCCGTTATCAACCCAACGCCAAAAGACTATAAGAGTGAGGTGAAGCCCACATGGTGTCCCGGCTGCGGCGACTTTGGTGTACTTAACGCGACCTATCGCGGTCTCGCAGGTCTGAAGCTCGCACCCGACCAAACCGTTGTGGTCTCTGGTATCGGTTGCTCCAGTCGCTTCCCACACTTTATGAAGACGTTTGGCTTTCATACAGTACATGGGCGCGGTCTACCCGTCGCGCAGGGCCTGAAGATGGCCCGACCCGATCTGACGGTTGTCGCGGTTGGCGGCGATGGCGACTTCTTTAGCATTGGCGCGGGCCATCTGCTCCACGCGGCACTTCGCAATATCGACATCACGGTTGTTGTGATGGACAACGAGATTTATGGTCTCACAAAAGGCCAGACCTCGCCAACATCGCCGCAGGGTCATGTTACCAAGTCTACCCCCTATGGGCTGCTGGCGTCACAGTTCAACCCACTGGCAACGGTGCTTACCCTGAATACTAGTTTTGTGGCGCGTGGCTATTCGGCGAAGCCCAAAGAACTCGCGGCACTCATCGAGCAGGGAATTCAGCACAAAGGCTTTTCGTTCATCCATGTGCTTAGTCCTTGCCCCACGTTCTACCATACCTTCGACGCATGGGACGCCTCGGTTACACCAATTTCAGCGAACCACGATACCAGCAATCGCGCGCAGGCGATGGTGCTGGCAATGGAGACGGAGAAGCAGTATATTGGCCTGCTCTACCAACAAGAGCGCCCAACAATGGATCAAGCGGCCCATCACCTTGTGCAGCAGGCGAAACCGTTTGACATCAACCAGTACATGAAACGCTTTGCGTAGCAAGCATAGGTCTGTATGCTTAAAAGGGAAGCGCGTATCTTTATCAGTTCTCTTGATAAAGATACGCGCTTCCCTTTTAAGTTGGGGCGGGGGACGTTTTTAGAGCGCGTGTATTTGACGAGCCTGGGCGGTTGCTTGGACAGAATTGATTACGGCCTGGGAGAATTTTTCACCGCAGGGGCTACAAAACACACCACTTTCGTTGTGATACGTTCCACCAATCGCTGTCAGTTGCCGCTCCGCGAGCTTACCACACCACTCGCACACACTGCCGCGAGGGGCAAAATCAACGGAGACAGGGCGACGGAATTCATTGCTTGTCATGAAGGGTTCCTCCTATGAAATGCTGATCGCACACACACTGTGTACGACGGGCCAAAGAACAGCACACAAGGGGAATTTCGTATCTTGTGGTATATCTGATGGACGACTCAAAGGCCACGACGACACGACATTCGCAAAACGACGCTTCATCGCCTTGGAGCAACGCTGCTCCCCGCCGGTAACGCATGGGGATAGAAATGTTACCTTCGTAAAATACAGTATACCATAAAATTATGTAAAATGGAAGGGGCGGGATGACGGGGGATGTAGGGGCCTGATTTATCACGCCCTGCGTCACCTCGTCATCCCACCGCTCCATTTTTATTCGGCTACCCCAGACTTGTTTGTTATGGTTGATTCGACATGCTCTTCCGTGGTTAGTACAATTGGCTCGCCATGTTCCCCTTCTACCTGTGGCAACGCGGGGAAGCGCGAGGTAAGAATGCTTCCGATAATCCATCCAACCACACCCAAGCCAATCGTCATCGCAAGCCAGATCAACAAGATGGTATTATATGCGACCCCAAAAATCGAGGCAAGCACACCTGCGAGAATAATACCAAGCGAGAGGCCCACCGTCACACCGATAAGACAACCCGGATGGGCAAGGTTGCGCCCACGTAATCGTTTCATCATAATTGTCTATGCTATCCTTTGTTATTTTTTATTGCACTATTGATAATAGCGTTCTCACACGGAGTCGTCAAGGGTGCTTTCTCACATCAGCCTCCCATACAAAGAGAAGACTATAAGAAGTTTATTGCATCGAGTTTGTTGGATTGTGGGGTCGTGTATAGTAAATATGTGAGCGGTTGATGGCAACGATTAGCACTGTGGAACGCTAGCAGCCATCAAGTGGTCGCGCTATTTGTGAAAATATATGTGTAAAAATTTTGAGAGGATACTAGTATTATGGCAAAGATTGCACCAATTCAAACAGCTATCACAGAGAAGATTGCGCTCGTCGGCCTTACAGAAGAGAAGCGCAAGGGGTTCAAGCCTGTATTCGTGGTTGTTCCAGTTGTTGTTACGGCGATTGCAGCCGTCGGTTTCTTCGTTGTACGCCGCCTTCGTAGCACGGCAAGCTTTTAACAAACTCCATCTCTAGTGGCAAAGAAAGTGGGGAAACTGGGGCCTGGCTCCAGTTTCCCCACTTTCTTTGTCACCGCCTCTTTTTACCTGCCCTCACGTCGATGCACGACCATGTTTACACCGTACTTTGGGCGGATTGTGAGATGTTTTGATGGATCGGGTATAATCTGCTGATCTGGCACAAGTTCAAACGTGACACGTTGGGCGAGTGTAGCAAGCAATAACTGTCCTTCCATCATCGCGAAATGGTTGCCGATACAGATACGCGGACCTGCTCCGAATGGCATGTATGCATGGCGCGGAAATTTCTTTTCGTTTTCGGGCGTGAAACGGTCTGGATCGAACTTTTCCGGTTCAGGAAAGGTATCAGGTCGGCGGTGAAGCGTGTACGCGGATACGAAAACGATATCTTGCTTATGCACCATGTAGCCATCGATGTCTACGTCATGCAACGGCACTCTTGAGGTCGCGTACGCCGGTGGGTACAGCCGTAGCGTCTCTTTGAAGACTTGCAGGCAATATGGAAGACGTGCAAGATCAGCATAGGTAGGAGTACGACCTTGTAACACACTATCAACCTCTGCCTGCACCTTTTTATAGATGTCGGGGTGCGATGCAAGCAAGTACCATGTCCAGGCAAGCGCGGTTGCGGTGGTTTCATGACCCGCCCCAAACAGGGTTAGGGCTTCGTCGATGATCTGCGCGTCGCTCATGAAGTTGCCGTCTTCATCTTTACTATAAAGCAAAACAGATAAAAAGTCGTTGCGCTCTGTTGTTTCGGCCCGTCTTTCCTCGATGAGCTTTTGAATTCTTCCGCGCAAGAGTGCAATTGCCTCGCGCGTATGCTTGTTGCGGATCGTAGGCCAACTCAACGGGATAGGCAAGAGCTGCGAAAGCGAGTGACTGACATGTCCAAGTGTTGTCGTCATGGCCGCCCCCAGCTCGTCGGTCTCTGTGAACACATCAGCGTCAAATAATACTTTGCCAATAACGCTCATTGTGAGGTCGGTCATCGCCTGGCTTACATCAATGGTTATAGCTTCCTGCCACTCTTGCTGAATAATTTCGCTGTATTGAACCATTGTAGCGGCATAACTTATGATGTGACGTGGTTGAAACGACGGAGCCATAATCTTGCGTTGGCGACGATGCAAATTCCCCTCACTAACAAAGATGCCATTTCCGATCACGGGGCGAAACGTGTTATGGATCGCGGCCCCTTTATCAAAGTCGGCGGCGTGTTCAACAAGGATGTGATGCGCGTACTCCGGTGTGTTGAAAAAGACAACACGAAAGGGGCCAAAGTGGAAACTGCCGACATCACCACAAAGATGTATCACGCGCAAGTAGAGGTTCAATCGATCTCTGGTATGCTCCGGTAGACTGCCCAGAAACAGTGGCTCTATTATATGAGGGACTACTTTTGCCGATTTTTTTGTGGTCTTATTTGGTGTAGTTGTCATTGTGTCTTTTCCTCTTTCTAGTGTAAAGAGTTGTTGTATTTTTATAAACGTGGTACGTATCGCGGTTGTATATTGTACAATGCTACTATAGACACTGCTATTATACCTTTTTTAAGAAGAATATTGAGGAGCTTATCATAGCTACGAGCAAGGTGACAATACAATTTCACATGAACGCGGATGACCAACGCCGTATTGAGGGCCTGCCCTGGAACTTTCCGATGGAAGAATGGGTCAATCAAGGGTTGGAGGTTCTCAACATTCGACGCGGTGACTCCCGTCATCCCGTCATCTTTGTCGAGCGTACTAAGGTACGTTACGCAATCAAGGAAACAACGCCGCGTATGGCGGAGCGCGAGATACGCAACTTTCGTGAGATAGAGCGGCGCGGTATTCCAGCACTTAGTCCGGTTGGCATTGTCATCTCGCCCGCGCCATCTATAGCACTCGACGTACCAAAGATTGGCGGTATCACGCAATACGTCAATGGCGATAGAGGGTATACGGTGACGCGGCTTGCACCACGCGTTATTCCGCATGTGTTGCTCTACCGTTTGCCATTTACGAGGCGCACAAAGCAGCGTCTCCTGTCGGCGGTTGCGGTTTTGATGATCGAGCTGCATGAACACGGCATCTATTGGGGCGACCCGTCGCTAGCAAACGCGCTCTTACGTATAGATGGTCGCAGCATACTCGCGATTATGGCGGATGCGGAGACCTCCGAACTGTTCCCCGGCCCAATTAGCGATGGGTTACGTGAGCAAGACTTAGCAATGTTCGCGGAGTCGCTTTCGTGGCAAGCTGAAGACCTGCGTATCTTGCGCGGTTTGCCAGAGGACACGCAGGTACTCGACGACGCCGATTTTCGCTACTTTGAGCAACGCTACCGTTGGCTGCGACGCGAACATGCCCGTATGTCGGCTTCCACAACCGATACAACGCGTCAGCAGGTACAACAGTTTTTGCAGACCGTCAACCGCTGGGGGTTCTCGCTGCTGAACGCGACAGGCCATACCATTAAACAGGTGACGACGGTGCTTCCCGGTTGGCATCAACGCCGCATTTATGAGTTGCTACACATCACCATTCCACGCGTCTACGCGCATCGCTTCTACGATATGATCCTTGGGCATCAAGCGATTTTGTCGGAGCGCGCAGGACACGATGTAAGCCTGGAAGAGGCGGCGCAAAACTGGTATACCCGCTACCACCTACCCGCTATTCTGCTGCTCAGTCAAAATTTGACGCGCGGTGAGGACCCGATGCTCGCATACTTCGCGGTTATGCAGCACAAGTGGGACATGAGCCGCAAGGCCAAACATGAAGTTCCACTTGAAGAGGCCCTACTGGACTGGTTGATGCAAAAAGCGGATACGGGGACACTGGGGAGCGTTGACCCCGCAACCGTCGCGACGTGGTGGGGTGAGCGCAAACCCGTTGCAACAGCACTTGAGCCGCCACAGATTGAGAGTGAGGAGCTAGAGCCGTTGCTTTCTTCTGGCGAAAAGCCGCTCGTACGCCTGCCACAACCAGAGTTAGAGCAAAAAATGCCAGCGATTTTAGAGCAGGTACAACAGTTAAAACACGACTAGTACAGGAACATGGTAGTTCCTGTACTAGTCGTGTTGCTATCCGCGCGACAAAAGACTATTCCTCGGTTTCGGGGGCGTCCGTCGTCTCTTCCTCTTCGGCCTCTTCAACGGCTTCAACCTCGCCCGTCTGGAACGAGGTGATGTTGCCGCGAATCTGCTCTTCAATGGCACTGGCAACGTCCGTATTCTGGCGCAAGTATTCCTTTGCGTTTTCGCGTCCCTGCCCCAGTCGAATGTCGCCAACGGTAAACCACGCGCCGCTCTTCTTAACAAGGCCCATCTCCAGGCCGAGGTCAATGAGTCCACCTTCGCGTGAAATGCCTTCGCTGTACATGATATCAAATTCTGCGGTCTTAAATGGCGGCGCGACCTTGTTTTTAATCACACGCACACGGGTGCGATTGCCCACAACATCCTGCCCTTGTTTGATTGAGTCAGTACGGCGAATGTCCAAACGGACAGAGGCGTAGAACTTGAGAGCTTTACCACCAGCGGTTGTTTCGGGATTGCCGAACATGACGCCGATCTTCTCACGGAGTTGATTAGTGAAGATGACGGAGGTATGCGAGGTGCTGATCGCTCCGGTCAATTTACGCAATGCCTGGCTCATCAAACGCGCCTGCAAGCCAACGTGTGAGTCGCCCATCTCGCCCTCGATTTCGGCACGGGGTGTGAGTGCCGCCACAGAGTCGATGACAATTACGTCGATAGCGTTACTGCGTACCAGCGAGTCCACAATTTCCAGCGCCTGTTCGCCGGTGTCTGGCTGCGAGATGAGTAGATTGTTGATATCTACACCACACTTACTCGCGTAAATGGGATCAAGCGTATGCTCGGCGTCCACAAAAGCCGCGTAGCCACCGGCACGTTGCACATTCGCGATGATGTGCTGACAAAGGGTGGTCTTACCCGATGACTCAGGGCCGTAAATCTCTGTGATACGTCCCTTTGGAATACCGCCAATACCGAGTGCAAGGTCCAGCGAAATGGAGCCGGTTGGGATGGCTTCGATATGTACCTTTGCGGCCTCGCCCAATTTCATGATCGCGCCCTTACCAAAACGACGCTCAATCTGTGAGAGCGCAAGTTCAATTGCTTTTTCGCGGTCTGTCATGGCTGGCGCGTTTGCGGGTGTGCCACTGCGATCTACTGCTGCGGCTTTTTCTTTTTTGCTTAATGGCATATGTTGTCACAAGACGAAAGCGGCATGGTTGCATCGCTTCTATCTTGCTTCCTCCTTTTGCACTATACACATTCTCTAAAAAGTGTCTATTTTTTTACTAGCTGTACATGAGGCCCAAAGGATGCATATGGCACAGGAGATAAGCATACATTTTCTGCCAATGCATTCCGATACGTCTCGCACGTTGTTGCTTTCCTACGTATCTATTCTTTGACAAGGGTTAAAAGTCGGAAATAGGGTGCAGGCGCTCCCTCCTGCTCCGTTTTATTAGAACAATCGTACCATAGAGTCATGAACGTGTCAAGCGAATTGTAGGGTGACATTTCGCGGTATGGGGAACGCCTATCATACGGCAAAGCCCTACATTTCACGACGGCCTTCGAGGGCACGGCGCAGCGTTCCCTCGTCGGCATATTCAAGGTCGCTTCCATTGGAGAGACCCCGTGCAAGTGCCGTGATGTGGAGTTGTGGCTTGTTACTAGTAGCGAGTTCAAGCTTGACGTGCCCAGCAGTCATGTCTCCAAGCAATCCCGGATTCATGGCGAGAATGATCTCGCCGATCTCGCTTTGCTCAACACGCCGCACCAGCTCACCGATACGCAGGTCTTTGACGCCAACACCGTCCATTGGCGAAACACGCCCATGCAGGACGTGGTATAGACCTTTATAGACGCCCGTCTTTTCCAGCGCGATCAGGTCAAGCGGTTCCTCTACCACACAGATGATGCTCTGATTACGGTTGGGGTTGCTACAAATCGCGCATGGGTCGGTTTCAGTTATATTGAAACAGCGTGAACAATAGATAATGCTCTCTTTGATGCGTATAATGGCCTCGGCCAGGCGACGCGCCTGATCGATGGGGCTACGCAACACAAAAAAGGTAAGGCGTTGTGCTGTTTTCACCCCAATACCGGGGAGCTTGGAAAATTCTTCAACCAGTGCCGCCACTGGTGGTGCGATGTCGCTCATATTTTAGAATAGTCCTGGGATTTTTACGCCACCCGTGACGTTGCTTGCCATTTTTTGCTGTGCATCATTTGCCTTGTCAAAAGCATCCTTTGCGGCGGCTCGCACCATCACTTCTAATTCGACGATCTCCTCTGCACTGAACGCTTCGGGGTCGATTTTCACGTCGGTAATCTCAAACTTGCCCGTCATTGTGATGGTTACAGCACCGCCGCCCGCCGTTCCCTCGAACTTGGTTGCCTCTAGCTCTTCCTGCATCTTTACCAACTTTTGCTGCATCTTTTGGATTTCGCGCATGTTCATGAAAAAACACTCCTCTTTCTACTGGTGCTTTGGTTCAACTTCCTTAATATTCGCCTTAAACATTCGGATGACTTCGCGTACAACCTGGTCTTCTTTAGCCTTCTTTTCAAGGACTTCACGCCGCGTCTCGCGAGGTTTTTCTACGCTATCTTGTGCATGAGAGCCATTGTGTTCAGAGGTCACGTCCTCACTACCCTTATTCTCTCTCACAACGGACATTCTGGCAAGTGCCACGTTTTGGGGTGAAGTAAGCGGCACGGTTGCAGGTGCTGCGTCTAGCGGCTCCTGCGGCCTTGTTGCTCGTGGTTGTGCGGCAATGGGTACAGTCGGTGCAGCCGCGGGTTCACGATATGCTGACCGTTGCGGCTGCGTAGCAATGCCAGAATTCGCGGCCCTACCACCCGTATCATTCGAGGGTGGTGGGGGCAATGGGATTGTCACCTGCCCCGGCGGAAGCAGGCGTACCTGACATTCGCGCTCAAGCTCTATTTTGAACGCCCACTCGATAGAGGTGCGCCGCTCATCCTTTTGCATTGTGTCATAATGAAATTTGCCAGAGGCTTGCATCACAACAATAGGCAAGTCAGGTGTGCCTTCTACAGCATGAATTGTGTAGCCATTCAGTACAGCTTGAATCATGCTACCGTCTTTTCGTGCTTTTACGCGACGTTTGATGTGTTCCCACTTTTCCTTTATCTCCGCGACGGTCAGCATCGGCTGGGTGCTTTCAGCTAGCGGCGCAGGCGACTCCTCCTGGCGCGCCTCTTGTGATGGCACAGATAGAGCGGTGGGATGCGGTGTCGGCTCTTCATACTCGTCATCGTCATAGCTAGGCACATCGTCCCAATCGGGCAAGTTAGCCACGCCGTGTTCCTGTTTACGCTCCACCATTGGTTGTATAACAGGTGGTTGCGATTCTTCCACTTTTTTCGGCTCTATCGGCTGAGGTGGCACGGCACGCGGCGGCTCTGATTGCTGGACAATTTGAGACGGGACGGTGCGCGGGGACTCTGGTTGTTGAACAGGCGGGGGGGCGGCAACGGGAGTAGGGGCGACCTGCTTTGTATTTGCCAACTGGCTTGCTGCCCCTGCGTTGCGATGCCGCTCGATACACGTCAAAAGCGCGAGTTCCAGGCCAAGCTGAGGTGTGCCCAGGCTTTTTTGCATTAGCTCGTTTTGCGCGAAGATGCGCGCGCAATCGGTAAGCTCTTCCAGGCTAAATGACGCGGAGGTTTGCGTGATATCGCGTATCTCGTCATCCGTCGTGTCGAGAATTTCCGCGATATTCGCGCCAGCTTTGGTAAGCATCATGGCTCGCATATACTCGGCGACCTGGCCGTTGATCTGCCGCAGGTCTGCCCCCGCCTCCGCGAGGTCATGAATGAGGTGGAGGCCGAGCGCGCTATCGAGGTGTGCGATATGCATTACGAATTTTTGAATGGCGCGCGGATCGCCAACGCCAAGCATGGACTGGACTTTTGCCAGACTGATATCATGCCCAGAATAAGCGATGGCTTGATCAAGCAAGCTAAGGGCATCGCGCATCCCACCGGAGGCCGTGCGTCCGATCAGTTCGGCGGCTCCCCGCTCAAGATTGACCTCTTCTTCTTTCGCGACAAAGGTAAGGTGTCCCACAATTTGACGGGTCGAGATACGTTTGAAGTTGAAAATTTGGCAACGCGAGAGAACGGTTGGCAGCATTTTGTGAACGTCGGTTGTCGCCATTACAAAGATAGCGTGTTCGGGCGGCTCTTCCAGTGTTTTGAGCAGCGCGTTGAACGCTTCCGTTGTCAGCATGTGCGCCTCGTCAAGAATGTATATCTTGTACTTGCCCGCGGCGGGGCGCACCATGACCTTTTCGCGGAGTTCACGGATGCTGTCGATACCACGATTGGAGGCGGCGTCTATCTCGATGACGTTGAACGAGTTGCCCGCCGTGATCTCGCGACACTGCTCACACACGTTGCACGGTTCACCATTTTGCCGATTGGTGCAATTGAGCGTTTTCGCCAGGAGACGCGCCGTACTGGTTTTGCCTGTCCCTCTGGGGCCGGTAAACAAATAAGCGTGACTAAGTTTGTCTTCTTTGAGCGCGTTTTTGAGTGTCTGTACGATCTCGGCCTGACCGACGAGATCAGAGAAGGTCTGCGAACGCCATTTGCGGTAAAGCGATTGTGAGGCCATATGTGTAACTCCCGCCCTGCGGGTCCTTGTGACGGGCCGCAATCCAAACCCCTGACTAAGAGGAGAAACAGGAAATGAGCAAAACAAAAACCGATTTTCGCCCGGCTCTGCCGGTTAGCGCAATCAGGCTCCCCTGCGACACCCAGAGAGGCCCACTTACCGTTGCTTCCTCACGGACCTAGCGGGGTTCACAGACATCTGCCGCGCAGGACCCAATTACGCCAACCGACAGGGCTGGAAGAAAATCGGCCCGTCCTACGTGGGTATTGCTTCTGTAGGACAGGGGTATATTACACCTTTTCAAAACGTTTGTCAACTGATATATTTGCCAATTAAGAGCTTATATTTTTCTTTTACTTCGGCTGGCAACGCCCGATCCGTGATAATTGACGTGGCTAACGCGTCGGCACACCCACACGTGGCGGCGGCACGGTCTGCGGCGATAGTGTGCGTGACCTGCTGGAGAATACGCTGGGCGTTCGCGATATTCGCCCCCAGATTGCCCATAACCATTTCAACGGTGACGGACTCCCCGGACTCACGCCAGCAATCGTAATCAGTGGCACACGCGATGGTGGCGTAACATAGCTCGGCCTCACGCGCCAGCTTCGCCTCTGGCAACGCCGTCATGCCAATGATATCCATCCCCCACTGACGGTACACCAGCGACTCCGCTTTGGTCGAGAAGAGCGGCCCCTCCATACAAACGTAGGTTCCGCCCTCGTGTACCTTGACATCCCCCAATGCGCTGGCCGCCTCGTACAAAAGCTTGCTCAACGTTGGGCAAAATGGTTCCGCGAAGGTGCAATGTACCACAAGGCCGCCCTCGAAAAAGCTATTGACGCGACTCTTCGTGCGGTCAAAAAGCTGATTAGGGATAACCAGGTCGCGCGGCGCGATGTGTTCGCGCAGGCTGCCAACCGCGCTCACAGAGATAATATACTCGACGCCGAGGCTTTTCAATGCCCAGATGTTGGCACGTACTGGTATCTCTGTTGGGCTGAGACGATGGCCGCGCCCGTGACGCGGCAAAAATGCCATCGAGACAGCACCAATCTTGCCGATTGCGATTGTGTCGCTGGGATCGCCAAACGGCGTCTGAACCCTGACCTCCTCCACATCGGTCATCTCCTCCATCCGATAGAGTCCGCTCCCACCAATTACACCAATGGTTGCCTGTGCCATGTTGTTCGCTCCTTCTTATACTTTGAGCCGCACAAATTGTCGCTTGCCCACCTTGAGAACCGCGCCATCAATCGCCCCTAGCGTATACTCGGCATCGGTAATCTTTGTCGCGTCGCCTTGTTCGCCGTGTAGATAGAGCGCGACGCCCCCCTGCATAATCAGTTCACGCGCTTTATTGTTGCTTGCCGCCAAGCCGTGACCCACGATAAAGGTGACGATATTTGTGGGTTCGGTGAGCCGCACATCGGGGATATCCATTGGAAGTTTGCGCTCTGAGAATTGGCGGATAAACGCCTCTTCCGCCTCGTGAGCGGAGGATGCATCGTGAAATTCGGTGACGATCTCACGGGCCATACGCCGCTTTACGTCGCGCGGGTTAAGTGTTCCTTCGGTCATTTTACGCTCAAACTCAGTCAACTCTTCATCCGAAACGTCGGTTAGTGCCTCGAAGTAGGTACGCATCGTCTGGTCTGGTAGCGACATAAGTTTGCCAAACATATCGTGCGCGGGTGCGGTCATGGCGATGTAGTTGTCCAATGACTTGCCCATCTTTTTGACACCATCGAGTCCAACAATTAAATTGACGGTGAGGATTTGCTGCGCGGCCTGCCCGAAGATTGGTTGTAGGTCGCGCCCAACCAGCAGGTTAAAGGTTTGATCGGTTCCGCCAATTTCGATATCGGAGCGCAACGCAACGGAGTCGTAGCCCTGCAATAACGGATACATAAATTCGGCAAGGTTGATTTCGACGCCGCTACGATAGCGTTTCTGGAAGTCGTCGCGCTCCAGCATCTGCGCGACGGTTTTGTAGCCAAGCAGCTTGATCGCATCTCCGAGGTTGAACGTGTCGAACCATTCGCTTTGCCGTCGTACCTCGGTCTGTTCGTGATCTACAACCTTAAAAAACTGTTCAAGGTACGTCTTTGCGTTCGTATTCACCTGTTCCTCGGTGAGCGGTTTTCGGGCTTCTTCACGTCCACTGGGATCGCCAAGCCGTGCGGTCCAATCGCCGATTACAACAACGGTTTTATGGCCCAAGCGTTGAAACTGGCGCAATTTACGAAAAACAACGGCGTGTCCAATCGTCAAATCGTGATGGGTTGGGTCAACACCCAGTTTCACCCGTAGCGGTTGGCCTTTATTCCCTTCAAGGAGCATTCGCCGCAGGTCGGCTTCTTTTTCGACCAGCGAGACGCCCCGTTTTAAGAGATAATCGAGAACTTGCGGTGATGGTTGTTCTTTCACGCGTATCTACCATTCCTGACATTGATATTTGTTCCTGTGCGGCATTGTAGCAGTATCGCCCGTGAAAATCAACTTGATAGGTTCACGGTTGACACGATTGACAGCCAAAAGCTACACCGACACGCTCGAAAAGAGGTACAATAAAAAATAAGATATTTTCTATCCAGTCGGAGCAGCTTTTTATGGAAAACTTGTTTCTCACACAACTCAGGCAACGCCCTCTTCTCTGCGATGGCGCAATGGGTACGTTGCTTTATGCGCGCGGCGTAACCTATGAGCAGTGTTTTGATGAACTAAATCTTACGCAGCCGGAGCTTATCCAGGGCGTTCACCGCGAATACATTACAGCCGGCGCACAGATTATAGAGACAAACACGTTTGGAGCGAACCGTGCCAAACTTGAAGGTCACACTCTGGGCGAACGGGTACGCGACATAAACTATCGAGCGGCAAAGATCGCGGCTGAGGCGCGCGACGTTACGGGGCGTTCGGTTTTTGTCGCGGGCGCGGTGGGGCCAACGGGACGCCCCCTACAAGCACCGGATGAGCGACGCCTGCGCGAACTTCGCGCAATTTTTCGTGAGCAGATCGGCGCGTTGCAAGAGGGTGGGGTCGATCTGCTCATTCTCGAAACGTTTTCTAATCTCGCGGAACTGCGCCAGGCGGTTCTGGCCGCGCAAGAGCTGGGCGGTCTCCCCATTGTGGCACAAATGAGCTTTTATGAAGATGGGCACACGCTCTCCGGCCAATCGCCGGCGCGGGTGGCGGCGGTGCTGAACGATCTGGGTGTCGATGTGCTGGGCGCGAATTGTAGCGTGGGACCTGCTGGTACACTCGACGCGCTTGAGGAGATGATTGCCTCGACAAAAACTATGTTCGATAGCAACACACCGCTTTTCTCGGCACAACCCAACGCCGGACTTCCGGCGCGTATTGATAACCGCTTCTTTTATGTCTCGACGCCGGACTATTTCGCGGACTATGCCCTGCGCTTCGCAAAAGCAGGGGTGCGCTTGCTTGGTGGCTGTTGTGGCACAACCCCGCATCACATCGCGGCGATGCGACAGGCGTTGGACAACTGTTACGGCTGTACTTCCCCAGAAGAGACGCCCGCGATACAGCAGGCGCGGACGCAGATAATAGCGCGAAGCAATGCGACAATCGCAAATCTCATAGAGACCGAAACCTTGCTTCCCCAGCAGGGTTCACTCACGCCACTACAAAAGAAACTGGCGGCACGGGATTTTGTGGTGAGCGTGGAGCTTGACCCCCCAAAGGGACTCAATCCGGCGAAAATTCTTGAAGGTGCGGCCCTTCTGCAAAAAGCAGGGGTGGATTGCATCAATATCGCCGATAGCCCGATGGCGCGTGTACGCATGGGCTGTATGGCACTGGCGCGTTTGATACAGGATCATCTTGGCATCGAGACCATCATTCATCTTACGACGCGTGACCGCAACTTGATGGCGTTGCAGTCGGAATTGCTGGGTGCTCATGCACTCGGTATCCGCAATGTTCTTGCGCTCACGGGCGACCCGCTGCGTGTTGGGGATTATCCAAATACAACCGGCGTGTGGGATGTGGACTCAGCCGGACTGATTCAGATATTGCAGGGGCTAAATAAGGGCTACGACGCAGCAGGTTCGTCCATCGGCGCACAGGCGTCGTTTCACATTGGCTGTGCGCTCAATCTCAATATGACCGACGAAGAGACCGACCACGAAATCGAGAAATATCAGCGCAAACTCGCGGCAGGGGCGCAGTATATTATGACGCAACCAATCTATGAAATCGCGCCGCTGATACGCTTTTTGCAGCGCGCGGGAACACCCCCGATTCCACTCTTGCTCGGTTGCATCCCTCTCCACAGTTCGCGCCATGCCGAGTACCTCCACAACGAGGTTCCAGGCATCACCATTCCCGACAACGTGCGTTCACGGATGAAGCAAGCAGGTGAACGCGGTCATGAAGAAGGGCTGGCACTGGCGCAGGAACTACTGGGCGAGACGCGCGCGATGATACAAGGCGTCTACCTGATGCCTTCGTATGGCCGCTACGATGTCGTGAGCGAATTGACCAATATGTTGAAAACAAAGGAGACGGTTTCATAGATAAATAATGTTCCTCTCTTCCCTTTTTTCCTGTTTTTCGCTGCTCTTTGCATTCAATGCTCTATTTCTTAGTTATGGATATAACCAACGCTTCTCGATAGCCTCTAGCACAACCCCTGCGTACAGCGCGCCCTGAATACCTGTACGTTGGTACTGGCTGAGGCTGGCGGAAAGCACACGCAGGCCCTGCTCGTGCGCCTCATGATGGGTGCGGTACTCAGCAATTCGCAACAAGCACTCCGCCGCGAGCGCGTTTTCCGTAAGAGGCTGCATACGTTGCGAGAGGCGTCCTATCGCGCACTCATCATAGGGAATATCAAAGAACAGGCCACTTTCCTTGTCGAGCAAGTCTTGACACGTCTTTTCCATGATCTTAGATGCTGTTTCGACATACTTTTTTGTGCCATGACGCTCATAGGCATCCAGTAAGGCTCGCATTAGCCACACACGGGCTGTCAGTTGACCTGAAAGTCCGGCCTTGCCACCGCGCATCGCATAATATAAAACATCGGCATCACACGTCAGCATATGCTTACACAACCAGTCAAGTGCTTTTAGCGCGATAGCGTCCAAGTATGGCTGTTTGAGGACCTGGGCGGCCAGCAAATAGGCGGAAACCATACGTGCATTCCATGCGGTGTACACAGTTGTATCTACGGCTGGTCTTTGCCTTGTCGCGCGTGAGTACAGGGCTGGCTCGTAATATTCCTCGTCGGCACTCTGGCTTCCGCTGAATACGCCCGTTTCTGGTTGCAGTAGCGTCGCATTGCAATAGAGCAGTACCTTGCGCGCAAGCTCGTACCATTGGGGAGCCTGAGTCGCATGGGCGGTGTGTAGTAACAGATGCAGCAGGGCGGCATTCTCTTCCAGCATCTTTTCAGTATGGGGTGTACTCCAATCGCTCGCAGCCGAATAGCGAAAGAAGCCGCCGTCCTCTTTATCCCATAAACCACCGTCGCGCATCTGCTCCAACGAATAGCTCACGATACCACGTAGTTGTGGGGCCGCGAGCGGTTCGTGCCGTGCGAGACGTAAGAGTAGCTCTAACGCCTCTGGATGGGGAAATTTAAGGTGGCGATGAATGGTAAAGCCGCCGTACTCCTGATCGTAGAGGTCGCGCAATACCAGACCCGCGAGCCGTGGAACATCGGCTAAAGCAGCCCTCTCCTCCTGCAAAAGCAGTTGTCCCCCTAT
>Ga0123336_10001844_pt1 | contig 18925 bp, 17 predicted proteins | sample SSSSmetaG_FD_96466 | JGI IMG/M metagenome (GOLD analysis project Ga0123336, IMG submission 96466) | Glacier valley bacterial and archeal communities from Borup Fiord, Nunavut, Canada, to study Microbial Dark Matter (Phase II) - ​SSSS metaG | ecosystem: Environmental > Aquatic > Freshwater > Ice... | reverse complement strand
GCCATTCGCCATCAACGTGCTTGAGGTCAACGAGCGCTTCGTCGTCGCCGACAAGCCGCACTTCATGGCCACGACCCCGCGCGGCGCGCACGTGATCGAGACCGCGCTCGTCAAGCTGCGGGTCGCCCTCGACCTGCCAGAACTCGCGCCCGCGCACCGCCTTGATCGCCTCACCGCGGGCGTGCTGGTGTTCACTGCGCGCCGCGAGTACCGCGGGGCGTACGCCGGGGTGTTCCAGTCGGGCGACGCGCATAAGACCTATGAGGCCTTGGCGCCCTTTGACCCTGCGATCGAGTTCCCGCGCACTCTCATCGGCCGGATCGAGAAGCGGCGCGGCAGCCTGCAGGCCGAGCTGGTGCCTGGGGAACCCAACGCCGAGACCCTCGTGGAGATCGTCGAGGTCATCGGCGGCCACGCCCGCTACCGGCTGGCGCCGCGCACGGGGAAGACGCACCAACTGCGCGTCCACATGGCCTCTTTGGGCCTGCCCATCCTTGGTGACTCGCTCTACCCCACCGTCATCGATGTGGACCCGGGCGACTTCACCGACCCCCTGCAGCTCATCGCGCGCCGCCTGTGGTTCACGGACCCGATTGACGGGACCCAGCGCGACTACACCAGTCGGTTCGAGCTTCAATGGCCCGATGGTTCCGTCGGGTTGTCGGCTGAGAAAACGGCCGACGCCGGCTAGACCTTCTTGACGACGCTCGACTTGAGCTGCATCTGGCCAAAGCCATCGACCTTGCAGTCGATGTTGTGGCCGTCGAAGCCCTCGATGAGGCGGATGCCACGCACCTTCATACCCACCTTGATCGACTGGGGGAAGCCCTTGACCTTGAGGTCCTTGATGATGCTCACGGTGTCGCCGTCTGCGAGCGGCGTGCCAAAGGCGTCCTTCACCACAGACGCGTCCGCCTCAGCCTCGGCTGCGGCATCCGCCTGGCTGGGCGACCACTCGTGCGCGCACATCGGGCACACCAAGAGCGCGCCCATCTCGTACGCGAGGTCGCTGGAGCAGTTGGGGCAGAGCGGCAAAACTTCAGGCATGGAGTCACTTTCGAGTGGGGGCGCTGGTCGCGCCGCATCTAATGTACTCGGCGTACTACCCGCCGGTGGCTGGCGCCGCGCGACGCCGCCGCCCGCGGTGTGAGCGTGGCTGATAGCGTCGACCGACATGAGACGTCACCTGTTTTTTGCCGCCATGGTCGGCCTCAGCATGACCCTCGCCACCTCGTGCACCCCGTCGTCGGAAGACCCCGCCGCTACGACGACGCCGCAGACCGAGGCCGCGGGGGTCGCCACGAGCGCCACCGCGGGGTCGGTCGCGGATCAGGAGTTTCCCGATGTGTTGGCCGCCGAGCTCACCCCGAACGGCGACGGGTTCACGATCGCGGTGACGATCTCGTCGCCCTACGACACCGCGCAGCGCTACGCGGACCGGTGGCGGGTGCTCACGCCGGATGGCACGGTGTTGGCCGAGCACGAGCTAGGCCACGACCACGCGAGCGAGCAGCCCTTCACGCGCACGAGCGCACCCTTCACGATCCCCGACGACGTGACCGAAGTGGTCGTCGAGGGGCGCGACCAGGCAAACGGGTACGGCGGCGAGACGGTAACGGTCGCCGTTCCGAGCTAACCCCGTCCCCCTCCCAGCGCGGTACGGGCCGCCGAGCGGCCCCCTGAATCGCCCCGGGTTTAGTGGAGGGCGAGTTCTCCCGGCAGCGGTTGCTGTCGGGCGTTGATCTCACGGTAGTACAGGGCCTCGAGCTCGATGGGTGGGATGTCTCCGATGGCGGAGTGGAGGCGGTTCTCGTTGCACCAGTGGACCCATGACAGGGTTGCCAACTCGAGTTCATCGACGGTGCGGAACGGGCCGTCGATCTTCACGCACTCGTTCTTGTAGAGCCCGACGACGGTCTCGGCCAGAGCGTTGTCGTAGCTGTCTCCCACGGTCCCAATCGATGCCAGCGCCCCAATGTCGGACAGACGCTCCGAGTAGCGGATGCTCGTGTATTGACCGGATTCAATCGGTGGATCACGCCAGTGATGTCCTGGCCGACGCGTTGCCTGGTCCACAACGCCATCTCGAGCGCATCCAGTGGCAACTCGGTAGGCATCCTGTTCGTAGTTCGCCAGCCGACAATGCGGCGCGAGTAGACGTCCGTGACGAACGCGGTGAACCCCATCCCTTCCCACGTGGGCACATTCGTGAAGTCCACGACCCACAACTCGTTCGGGCGTGAGGCGCGGAACTGGCGGCCCACGAGGTCCGCGGGCCGGCTGGCGGCGGCGTCGGGGCGGGTCGTGATGAACGCTTTCCCACGTCGGTTGCCTCGCAGGCCATGCTCACGCATGAGCCGCTCGACGGTGCACCGTGCCACGTGGTGGCCTTCGCGTTGCGACTGCTTCCACACCTTCCTCGCCCCATACAAGGCCCTCCCACGGGCGCGGTCTCGGAATACCTCGTCAATGAGCACAAACGCCGCCCCATCGGTGACAGAACGTGCTGATGGAGGGCGGTCTTTGGCGGCGTAGTAACCAGACGGGGCAATCCGGCATCCGTGCTCTGACAGCACTCGGCAGATTGGCTCGACCCCGAACCGCGAGCGATGCTCATCGATGAAGGCCACTAGAACGGAAGCCGCAGGTCGAGCTCCCGCGCAAAGAAACTTGATGCGGCGAGCAAGATCTCGTTCGCGCGTTTGAGCTCTCGCACTTCGCGCTCCAACGCCTTGATCGTGGCCGCGTCCACCGTGGTCACACCGGCTACCTCTCCGGCATTGATCCGGGCCTGTTTCACCCAGCCACGCAACGTGTCTGAGTTCACTCCGACCCGATGACCGACACGGATCACGGCCGCGTTCATCGACAGCGACGTCTCCTGAGACATCGCTTCTCTCACAAGCCGCACGGAACGCTCCCTGAGCTCCTGCGGATACTTCCTCGGTGCTGGCATGACTCCCATCCTTTCGGGGAATCAGACCCTTCACTAAACCCGGGGCGATTCAGTCCGGCTTCCCCGTCGATCAAAGACGATTTCCCCGAAACAACACCCCTGAACATCACACTTAGTTAGGAAGGTCGCTTGGTGGGCAAAGCCACGGAGCACCGTCACCAATGCCCCGAGCCTCCATCGACTGCCACAGCGCAATTGCAACGCCCGTGGCACCATTCAGCAGTCCCGGCACTGGGGCCGCAACTCTGAGGTTGCGAGGTGAGTAGTCAAAGCCAAAACTGCTCTGCGAGTCGTACAACGCGACGATCCGGTCCCTAACGAGCTTTTCCGCTCGATCAAGTCGAGGATCCTCACTTACCCTGTGGCCCACCGTCACCATGGCAAGAATTCCAGCGAGACCGTGGCACAAACTGTTGTCCCCAAGCGACGCAATGCGCTCCACTGATAGCAGAGCGGCATCGGTTCCACGCTCAATAATCGTGCTGTCTCCCAAGAAGTCTCCGGCCGCAAACATCAGCAGAGCCTGGCCCGCTGTTCCGTAACACCAGGACGGACCTCCCCCGTTTGGCACATACCTGGAGCCACCCTCATGCTCGTACACGTACATTGGTATCTCGATCCCCCCAAAACGGGAGAAGAGCCACTCGCAATACGCCCGCACCGACGCTTCCACCTCTCCAGTTGGCCTCCGCTCACGCCGGAGGTACTCCCCTACTCGAACCAGCGCAAACGCGATCCCGCTGGCGCCGTGCGCGAAACCCAAGTTCCAATGAGACTCGAGACCATCCCACTCCCGGCCATAAAAGGGCGGTCCCTGAACGCGACCTACCAATCCCGCTTGATCTGGAACGAGGGAACGCCGCAACACATCGGCCCCGCGGACCAGACGGTCACGTGAGTCGTCATCCGTTGAATTGGCTAAGATCACGAGAGAACGACCGAGACCCCCGAGTGCGTCGCTTACCCAAAACCCTGGTGAGCCGCGTCCAGAACGCATAGCTTGGTCCAGAGCCAATATCTCGGAATCGGCCTTCTTGCGAAGGAGCCCCCTTAGCCGACCCGCGAGGGAAGCCAACCCTGATCCCTCGGGAGCGAGATGCGCTGCGATGTCTGCCCCAACGAGCGCATGCCGAGCACCTGGCGCACTGGGATCCAACGCAGTTACAAGTTGGCCCTCGATCCATTGGGAGTACTCCTCAGCGACTTCTCGTTCTCCCAGCAACCGAGCCAGCAGCAAGACTCCTGACGCTCCGTTCTCATAAGAAACCGTGTCTCGGAGCGCAACGGCCTCTCCATTTACACCCAAGCCATCCGCTGAAGGAGCGCGCTCCGCGTCGAAAACAGCCGCCGGGTGGGACATCTTGGCCAGCACAGAACTTGGGACGCTCAGGGTCATCGTCCGCTCGCAAACTGCTGTCGACTCACATAGTTCTTGAGCACCGAAAGCATCTGCATTTCCCCATCTCGGTCGGCCGCGAACATCCGATTCGCGTGCATGTGCAGTACGCTCATCGCAATTCCGGCAGGACGACTGAGTGAACTCGCATCGGCGAGAACCGGTTCTCCGCCGAAAACCACCCGAATAGGCAATCTCGCGAGCACCTCACTACGGTCCCTCTTTCGCACGCGTGGAGGCTTGTGAGTAGCGAGAGCTGGGCCGACTACGTGACTCCACTCAGATCCGAATAGTCGCTCCATAGACTCAATCGCAGTTAGACAAGCATTCTCGAGCCGCGTGGCGCCCTCCTGCAATTCGACGCTCGCCCCAAGCGCCGCAAGGCTACTCTTCGTGAAGAGCGGCGCGATCAGGTCAAAGCACTCCTCTCCGCCGTACCTCTGGTACTCCGGCAAGAAGGGCACCTCTCGAATATTCCGCACAGACAACCCGACCTCGCGAATCGCCGCTTCTCGGATCAACCCAATTGACCGATCGTCATAGCCTTCCGAATGAAATCGCAATCGAGTATGTGGATCCGGGTCGTTATAAACCACAAAGTGCCAATCCTCTATACCGAGGCTACGCGAAAACGCGACGAGACGCCGCGTCGCCTCCGGCTGCCATGCGCTGTCAGCGGCGCCTACCAATTCAAAAGCGAGCCAATCTCGACGAACGTCCGGCTGGGCATAGTTGGGCGCAGAGCTGAAGTCCGGAATCGCTTCGGCATCCACGCCTGAGGGTCGCGAAACATGCTGCACATACTCGATTGCCAATTGATTGTCAATCACACGTCCGCTCTCGAAAGCGACGGGAGAGTCCTTCTGTAACGTCCGGCGGATCTCTTGAAATTCAGATGAGTCGGTCGTATCAAAGGGTAGAATATTGTCGCCACCACCAAAGTCCATCCATTGGGGCAACGACATGGCGTCTCGCCAACGCTCGAATTCATGGCACCACACTGCTGTCGCTAGGTCCTTGCGGAACAAACGTGCAGGAACCCGCCAGCGAGCTTTCGATATTAGAATGTCGCGGTACACAACCCCGGGCAGGAAGTCACGTGCGGATTGTTTTCCCCAACTAAAGGGAGCCCATTCCCGCTCGATCTCCCGGCCAATTGTCATCAGTGTCTGTGCGTCCTGAGAGAGATGCTTCGGGAAATTGACCATGGACAGATTTCGAATCACGAGCGGAATGTTCGAGCCTTTAGCCAATAGCCAAACCTGACTGCCATCGTGAATTAGGTCGATCTCGTCTATGGTGATACAGGCATCAGTAGGGTCCGCGAAACTCAGCGAAATATATCGGTCAGTGACATGCGGTGCATGCATCACGTCCAGAATTTGCCGCGAACGCGGAAGACACCACAGTTCAACCGGTTCCACCGCGCGCCCGACGATATCCGTCGTCCTTCTGGCTGTTTCGAACCAGGATCCGGGAAGCTGCTCCCAGTGACGCACCACCGCCTGTCCAGGCAAAGCCGTACACGGCGTCGCCGCCAATTCGACCCTTCCAGATTGCGCGTGCACCGCATACAGAACGTCGGTGTCAATGCCGAGCGCCCGGCGCGCCGGGTCTATGAGTGACTCAACCTCATCATCGGATATGAAGATTTCAGTGGTGTCCGCCGCGCGGGCCCTAATCACGAAGTCTTCCAGCAATTCCTCCGAGGCGTCAGAGTGGGTTTCTTTCGGCAGACCTGTATTCGCAAAGTCGATCAGCCCCACACCCTTAATGTCATCAACAGCGCGACGATATGGGACACGAATGCCGACGCCAAACCTATCGACAAAGCGGTTCGAGTACTCCTGCCTGGCCGAGCCGATCCCCGAGAACTGTTTGAATTGGAAGAGCCGCGTAGCCACCCCCTCGACATTTCGGCTAACCCCGGGCGGCGGAGCCGAAGGCGGCAGGTTCAGGTGCCTAACATTCCTCGAACCTGGTCTCGTGACGCGCGCCGTCCGCCCGATGAGTTCGGGCATGGACAGAGGCTCACGTAGCGCAAACAGGAGTTGCTTCTCGACCATCAGCGCAACGATGCGATCCACGTCGTTCCTGGCTACACCATGCGTCTGGAACAGAATCTGTGCCAGGTCCTCGAACCACTTGCCACGTCTGCATTTTTCCCAAACGGTTTCAAGGACGGGCGGCATCCGAAAAGCCTGCTTGTGCGGCGACACATAACGCTCCGTCAGACATACCTCCCGTAGCACTGCCTCATCGCCAGTCACAACAACCGCTAAGTTCGCGACGATCCACCGACTTTCCAAATCGACCGAAACAGTTGGATCTCGAGTTTCATTTCCGGCGGAGACAACGACCGTGTATTGGAGCGGGCCGAGAAGATTCGACTCGATCGTCCGATCAGGCGCCTGTACAACTCCCACTCCGGCGAATAGCCCGAAAGGTGTGGCCCGGTACCGAACACGCCTCGCATAGCGCTCGACCGCCCTCGACAGGGCTATCGTGTCGCCGTGGCCGGAACGCTGCCGCTCCGAAATTGCTTTCCACAGAGACTCGGAAGCGACTTCAATTGCCGCGTACAGCGGGTTTGAACCCAAGAGGGTCTCGGTGGATTTTCCCGGATCCCGAATAATCGACTTCAACTCTTCGAGAGCTACGGAAACTTCCGTGTGACCAAGCACGGAAGCGCGTCGCGCATATACGCCGCCTCTTGTCAACTTCAGTTGCAGGGAACGCACATGTCCCATTGGCCGTAAGTATTCCCGCACTGTGACGGACTGGCTGTACAGAAGCATGACCATGAGGCGCAGGCATAGCCGGAGTTAGCTGGAGACTTACCAGGCTCCCACTTTTCACTTACGGACGAGACCTCTGTCGTGACGAACGAGTCCTCAAACTCGCTCAGCACTGAATCAATGTCGATAGTTGGTTGACTCACTTTGCCACCCCTTGGTGTGTTGTGCCGCCGATCAATTGTGAACACAATCATGTTTATCACGACCATCAGTGCCGGTCAAGCGCAATTATCGGACTCTTCGCGGTTAGGAGCGTGGGAGCGGTCTGAAGCCTTCCGGCTTCTTGGCGGGATTGGTTGTGATGTGCTTGCTGCGTTTGCGGAAGCCAAGTGCTGCGCCGCGGAGGCGTCCTTTGATGGCCTCCGCAGAACCGTTGGAGGTGCACGGAATTTGTCAAGGTGATTGAGGCCAGCGTGAGTTTACGCAGCTAGTTGTGGGACCCCTTCCGCGACGGCTGGGACCTCGACTGGCCGGTTGATCCATGCCGGGCCTGGTAACGCTAAGATCTTCGGATCTGTGGACGTCGCGAAACGCTCCGGGGTCGAGAGTCTGGCCTGAGCGAGGACCGCGGAGCGGTCTGCGGTCTTGTCCGCTGCGAGGCCGTAGTGGACGTCAGCAGGCGTATTCAACCCGAGGCCGGTGTGCCGGTGGGAGCCGCTGCTCCGCGTACTCCCGTGAGATCGTGTCTGCAGGTCGTCTGAACCCACTCAGGACACCGCTCTCCGAAGAAAGGATCACTCGGAGGCCTTGGGGCGCCACGTGATCGGCGTAGAACGGCCCACACCCGGTAGGCATAGCCACGCTTTCGATGCGACGAGTTCAATTCGGCCCTCGTCGATGAGATAGGAGGCGCTGGCACTGACCCATCGGTAGTCATCATTCGGTCGCACATGATCGTGGTCCTGTCGTTGTTTGTTCATCAAAACTGTCCAGAACAGACAGAAGCCAGCGGCAGCGAGGCACTCGGTCAAGTCTCGGCGCAAGAGAAGGGTGGAGACCTCATTCACCGCAACTGAGGGATCCTGAACAGCCAGCCCGGTGCCGTCGGGCCATTGGAAGTCCCGCCCTGGACGAAGCTGCAAAAGGTTGAAGAGCGCTCTGCTGGGTACGAATCCTGTGGGTTCGTCGGTACCAGCGGCCTCGCGGCTGGTACCAGTTCCGCCATACCAAGCTACTGGTTGCGACAGGTTGGCGGGGATGACGCGATCGCCGAACTGCCTTGGTTCGGCACCCCCGTCTGCCCAGTCCCAGTCCGGGGAAACCGGGAACGCCCCAAGGAGACGGGAGTGAACGTCAGCATTCTCAGCCATCCAGCGACCATCCCAGTCTTGGCCGCCTCCGTCGGGTCCCGAAGCCCACTCTCGGAGGGCCGAAACCTCAGCACAGGGGACGAGGTAGCCGCGGATTTGCATCCAGACGTTCAGATTGGGCGCCGCGAGCGCTGATATTTCAGGCAGGTGCACCTGGGTCCAACTGGCGTGCCTGACCAAAGAAAGCCACCCGGCACCGCCGGGCGCTGTTACGGCGATGAGGTCCATGGGGTCAGGTACGCCGTCGAGATCTGCCGGGTAGCCCTCCGCGACCTCATTGGGGAAGTTGGCGGCGACTGGTGCGAACCACGGCTGCTCGTTCTCTTCGAGGTCTGAGACGTCACCGTGGATGAGGACAGTGGGGTCGATGTCGAGGTACACCACCTGCTCCGGGTACTCGTAGGGGCGCGGGTCGTCGGAGCCCCACCGATCCTTGATCTGGAAGTTGTCCGTAAGCATGCCTAGGACCTCGTAGAGCGCAATCCACTGGTACTTCTTGCCGTACCGCTCCACGGGACTGTCGTGCCCTCCGTGGCGCCCACTCTCAACCTCGTCGAAGCCCTCCGGGGTCCAGCCAAGCTCAAGGACCCGGGTGAAAACGAACCTCTCCACTAGCGTGCAGAGTTCCTCCCCATCTGAAACGTCGAAGTTGTCTATGGCCGACCGAATCACGTATCTCCCGAAGTCACCGAACTGACGGTGCACGGATCCCCAGATAGCCGAGTAGCGGTAGTCAGGTGGGGCGTCCATCTCCTCGATCTCTTCAAGAGGCATCGCGGCTGGCGGCCAGGCTTCATCGTACGGAGGGAGCCAATCAGGACCTTCCCAGTCGTGGGCACCGGCAGCGACAGAAATTCTGCGGAGGAAGTCGCGGGTCAGGAGATTCCTCGGCCAGTGCCCGGCGACCATAGTGGCGGCCGCGTCGGCGATAGCGACGACGGTCACGGGGTCTGCGGCACGCAGACTGACCGCGCACGCCGCAGCGGACAGACGCTCATTGACATAAGGATCATCGCATCCTGCGAACCGGGTCAGGCCTTCTGCTAATCCAGCGACGCCGCGTTCTCCGATGCTTACCAAAGCCTTCGTCGCTCGGTCGCGCACCCTGCGGTCAGGCGTAGCAAGCATCCAACCGATGATGAGCGTCGCAAGACGCGCGACATCGTCCGGCAGCCGAGTCGCCCCGTCGTAGGCGTTCTTTGGCCAGCCCCAGTCGAGCAGAACAGCGACAGCGTTCTCATCGTCGTCGCGGTTGGAGCCGACCCCGGTTTCCCGGACACGTATTGTGTGTTGATCATGCCGCAAGGTGGGCATGGTTGTGAAGTGCTTCGTAGGTCGCGGGGCTGAGGGAGCGACCGCGGTGGTCGGTCAGGCCGGTGTGCCTGCGGCGGGGGTTGTAGAACCCTTCGATCCATTCGAAGATCGCTGACGCGAGTTCGGTCCGTGAGGTCCAGGCGTGGCGGTCGAGGAGCTCGCGTTGCATGGTGGACCAGAACGATTCCATCATCGCGTTATCAACGTTGGAAGCGACCTTGCCCATGGAGCCCAGCAGTCCTGCTTGGCGCAACCGATGGCCGAAAACCCAACTCGTGTATTGCGCTCCACGATCCGCGTGAACGATCGTTCCTGGTTGCGGACGCCTGGTCCAGCGGGCCATCTCGAGGACAACTGTGACCAGGTCGGACGTTGCCCGGTCTGCGATGGACCATCCGACGATGCGTCTCGAGAACGTGTCGAGGACGGCGCAACAGTAAACCCAGCCGTCGCTGGCCCGGTGTTGAGTGATGTCGGCGAACCACACCCTGTCGGGCTCGTCCGCCCTGAATTGACGTCTGACAAGGTCATCATGAGGTGCCGGGGCTGGCCGCCAGGAACGGTTCTTACGCACGTGTGACACGCCTCGCAGGCCCGCTTCGCGCAGTAGTCGTGCCACACGCTTACGCCCGCACCGCACGCCGTGTTCGATCGAAAGTTCGTCATGCATGCGTTTGGCACCATACGAGCCACCGGAGTCACGATGGATGCGACAGATCGTTTCCGTCAACGCTTGATCTGCGACCTGTCGCGCCGAGGGAGCACGCTCGCGCCACTCGTAGAAGCCAGCGCGAGAGACCTTCAGTTTCCGGCACGCCACCGCGACGGGGATCCCGTCACGGCTGAGCTCGAGGACGAGCCGGAAACCTATTTTGGGAGCATGTCCTCCCGGGCAAAGTAGGCGCTGGCACGTTTGAGGATTTCGACTTCCATTTCGAGGACCCGGTTGCGCCGGCGCAACGCCACCAGCTCCTTGTGTTCGTCCGTGGCCACCCCAGCCTTGCGGCCAGCATCGACATCGTCCTGAGCCATCCAACGTCGCAAGCCCGACTCACTGATCCCTAAATCCCGAGCAACTTGAGCAGGTCGCTCTCCTTGCCGCACCAAATCGAGCGCTCGACGACGAAACTCCTTCGGCTTCGCAGCAGGCATACCGAACTCCTTCCCTGAGACACATCATCCCAAGATAAGTGTCCGGAGAAGCGGGGTTGGTTCCCTACTGGGCATCCGACGTGTCTAGATCCCTACACGCACCTCGAGGACACCAGGAGCCCCACGAACGCCGTGCGTTCACCGTCGACAAAACAAGCCCACCATGGAAGCGCACGCCCCAATTCTCAACGCCAAGCAGGACAAGCGTCACACGTTGAAGCGAAATTCCACCACATCGCCGTCGTGCATCACATAGTCCTTGCCCTCGATGCGCACCTTGCCCGCGGCCTTCGCGGCTGCCATGGACCCGGCCTCGACCAGGTCGGCAAGGTGCACCACCTCGGCCTTGATAAAGCCCTTCTGGAAGTCGGTGTGGATCACGCCAGCGGCCTCGGGCGCAGTGGCGCCCTGGCGGATCGTCCACGCGCGCGATTCCTTGGGGCCTGCCGTGAGGTAGGTCTGAAGGCCCAGCGTGTGGAATCCGACGCGGGCCAGCTGGTCCAGTCCCGACTCCTCCTGCCCGTTCGCCTCGAGCATCTCGCGGGCCTCTTCTTCCATGAGGTCCACGAGCTCTGCCTCGAATTTGGCATCCAGGAAGATGCAATCGGCGGGAGCGACCTGGGCGGCTAGTTTGGCCTTGGTCGCGTCGTCCGCGAGCCCCGCGTCGTCCGCGTTGAACACGTAGATGAACGGCTTGGCAGTGAGGAGGTTGAATTCGCGCACGTCGGCAAGGTCGAGCTTGGCTGCCTTCGCGCCGGCGGAGAGGGTCTCTCCCCTTTGCAGAATGCCCTTGACCACCTCGGCCGCGGCGAGAAGAGCGGGGTCGCCCTTCTTGACCCGCACCTCCTTCTCGAGGCGCGTGATGACCTTCTCGATGGTCTGCAGGTCCGCGAGGATCAGCTCGGTAGTAATGATCTCGATGTCGCTCGCGGCGTCCACCTTGCCGTCGACGTGGATCACGTCGGGATCCGCAAACACGCGCGTGACCTGACAGATCGCGTCGGCCTCGCGGATAGTCGCGAGGAACGCGTTGCCGAGCCCTTCACCCTCCGACGCTCCCTTGACAATGCCAGCGATATCCACGAAGGACACCGTCGCGGGTAGGATGCGCTCGGAGTTAAAGATCCCTGCAAGCACGTCCAACCGCGGGTCGGGCAGGGGAACCACCCCCACGTTCGGCTCGATCGTTGCGAACGGATAGTTCGCCGCGAGCACGCTTGCGCGCGTGAGCGCGTTGAACAGGGTTGATTTGCCGACGTTGGGCAGTCCGACGATGCCAATAGTTAGAGCCACGGGGAGAGAGTCTACCGGCGGGAGGGAGGGCCACCCTCGCGCGGGCGCCCTCGGTCACGTAGCGTGGCACCATGGCATTCGGCGAACTCTTCAATCCAGGCATGGCGGACTCCCGCAAGCAGCTCGAGGCCGAGCGGATTTTGCCAGCGCCGCCGCCAGTCGCGGGCCCACCGCCCTTTGTCCTCCCCGACCTCGGTGTCAACTTCGACGTCACGTGGTCGCTCGACGCGAGCACCCCGTCAGGGGACGACAACGGGGAACCGGCCATAGCCGATTCCCCGTCCTCTGAAACGTAAGCGGTACCCGTCAGGAAGCGAACTTGATGCCCGCTCCAGGGATCGCGTCAAGCAGGCGCTGGGTGTACGGCATCTGTGCATGATCGAAGATGTCATCGGTGCGGCCCGCCTCGACGATTTTGCCATCTTCCATGACCGCCACGTGGTCGGCCACGACCCGCACCACCGCGAGGTCGTGCGTAATAAACAGGTACGTGAGGCCGAGTTCCTCCTGCAGGTCCGCGAGCAACTGCAGCACTTGCGCTTGGACGAGCACGTCCAGTGCGGAGACGGCCTCGTCGAGTACCACGATGTCGGGCTTGAGAGCCAACGCGCGTGCGATCGCCACGCGCTGACGCTGGCCACCAGACAGCTCATTCGGGTACCTCTGCGCCATCGCTCCTGGCAATGCCACCTGGTCGAGTAGCTCCTCGACGCGGTCGAGTCGCTCCCTACGGCTTTGGACGCCGTGAACTTTGAGTGGCTCGGCAATGATGGCCGCGATTGAACGCTGAGGATCGAGCGATGCGTATGGGTCCTGGAACACCGGCTGCATGCGGCTACGCATGTCAAAGAGCGCCTTGCGATTCATTCCCGAGGTCGAGACCCCCATGATGGAGATGTCCCCAGACGTGGGCCTCTCAAGGCCAAGGATCATGCGGGCTGCGGTGGTCTTGCCCGAGCCGGACTCCCCCACAAGCGCGAGAGTTGACCCGCGCTTGACCTCAAAGCTAATCGCGTCGACCGCGGTCAGGGGCTCCGAACGGAAACTTCCCTTGCGAATGTGGAAGACCTTAGTGAGGTCCTTGACCTCGATCACAGCGGGCGCGGATTCGGCAGTAGCTGCCTCAGCCTCACGCCTGGCCGCTAGCTTCGCCATGTCGACCATCGTCGTCGCTGCCGCGTCCTCCGCGGCATCCGCACTGTCGCTCGCCTTCATGCGTCGCGATGCGAGCGACGGCGCGGCGGCGATCAGCGTCTTGGTGTACGGGTGTTGAGGGTTGGTGATGATCTCGACGCTCGGTCCGGATTCCACAATCCTGCCGCGGTGCATCACGATGAGTTTCGAGGCGCGGTCGGCAGCGAGGCCAAGGTCGTGCGTGATCAGCAGCAGCGCGGTATCGCGCTCCGCCACCCTGCTGTCGATGTGGTCGAGGATGGTCTTCTGCACGGTCACGTCGAGAGCCGAGGTCGGCTCGTCGGCGATGAGGAGCTTGGGGTTCGCGCCAAGCGCGATGCCGATGAGGACGCGCTGACGCATGCCTCCCGAGAACTGGTGCGGGAACTGCTTCATGCGACGCTCGGCGTCCCCGAGGCCCGCCTGCTTCAGCACCTGGATGGCGTGTGCCTTCACGTCCTTGCGGCCCTTGGCTACCCCGTTGGCGCGCACCGATTCCTCGACTTGCGCGCCGACGGACCACACCGGGTTGAGATTCGACATAGGGTCTTGCGGCACGTAGCCGACGACGCGACCGCGCATTGCAGCCAACTGGTCGCCCGACAGATCGGTGACGTCCTTGCCCTCGACCAGGATCTGGCCGCCAGAGATGACGCCGCTTCCAGGAAGGAGATTGATGATCGCGGTGGCCGTCGTTGACTTACCCGAACCCGACTCACCCACGATCGCCACGGTCTCGCCAGGGTAGATGTCGAAGGAGATGCCCCGCACGGCTTGGATCAGGCCCGCCTGCGTACGGAAGGTCACTTCAAGATCCTTGACGGACACCAAGGGCACATCTGGCTGAGTGTCGTACCGCATCGCTTCTTTCGTCTCAACGGAATTGCTCATCGACGAGCCCTCGCCTTCGGGTCGAGCGCGTCGCGCACGAGTTCGCCGAGCATGATGAATGCCAGCACGGTGACGGTCAGCGCGAGCGACGGCCAGAACAGCGCCATGGGCGCTGTTCGAATGGTCTGCTGCGCCTGACCGATGTCATTGCCCCACGACATCACCGACGAGCCGAGGCCCACTCCAAGAAAGCTGAGAGCCGCCTCGGCAACGATCGCGGCCCCGAGGCTGATGGTGAGCGACACGATCACGGGAGTCAACGAGTTGGGCAGGACGTGCCGCACTAGCGTCGAGAACTTGGACCGTCCGAGGGCCTCGGAGGCCATCACGAACTCCTTGTTCTTCACCTGAAGCACTTCGGAGCGAAGGAGCCGGGCGAGCGCTGCCCACGCGAAACCGCCGATGGCGAAAGCGATCGTGAGCACGTTGCGGTGTTCGCGGAACGTGGTCATGACGACGACGGCGGCGAGGAAGTAGGGCACGGAGAAGAAGATGTCGCCGACTCGCGATAGGACCGAGTCGAGGCGGCCCCCATAGAAACCGGCAATCGCTCCCATCGGGATGCCGATCGACGCGGAGATCAGCACGACGAGCAGTCCCACGGAGAGCGACGTGCGTGCGCCCCAAACCACGCGCGAGTACACATCGCAGCCCTGCAGTGTGTAGCCGAGGGGGTGGCCCGCCTCCGGCGCCCCGAGTGTCGGACCTCGAGTGCTCTTGATCAGTTCACAGCTTGTCGGGTCGACGTTCGTATAAATACCGGGGAGGAGCGCCATGCTGAGAACGAACAACACGATCGCGACGGCGATGTAGAACATCGGCCGTCTGCGCAGGTCGCGCCACGCGTCAAGCCACAGGTTGCTGCGGATGTCGGGGAGCTTCTTGGAGTCGATCTCGATGACGTCGGATTCGTCAACCGGCGCGACGTAGTGCTCGGGAATGGGCTTAGACATAGCGAATCCTTGGGTCCAGGACGGCGTAGAGCAGGTCCACGAGGATGTTGATGATCACGTAGGAGATGGTCAGGAAGGTCACGAACGACACGATCGTGGGACCCTCGCCCAGCAAGATGGCCTTGTAGAGTGTGTAGCCGACGCCTGGGATATTGAAGATCGCCTCGGTGATCGTGGTACCCGCGATGAGGAAGCCGAAACTCGCGGCGGAGTTGGTCACCACGGGGATGAGCGAGTTGCGCACGATATGCACGGGGACGACGCGGCGCGCGGTGAGGCCCTTGGCGTAGGCGGTGCGCACATAATCCTCGTGCTGGGACTCGATCACGGTGCCGCGCATCAAGCGCATGCCCGTCACGAAGATCGTCAGGGCAATGACCAACGCGGGCAGGAACATCGCGCCCCACGTCGCATTCGCACCCACCGTGACTGGCGCCCAGCCCAACTTGATGCCGATGAAGTACTGGGCGACGAACATTGCAACGAAGACAGGCATAGAGTTCATGATCAGGCCGGCGATGAGGGCGGCGTTGTCGAAGAACTTTCCCGCCTTCAATCCGGCGATCAGACCGAAGATGACCGAGAAGAGGAACTCGAGCACCACGGCCATGATGACCAGCTTGAGGGTCACCGGCAGGGTACTGGCGAGCACATCGTTGACTGACCTACCCGAGAACGTCGTACCCAAGTCCCCCGTGAGCAAGTTCTTGAGGTACAGGAAGTACTGAACGATGAACGGCTTGTCCAGGTTGTACTCCGCCTCCACCGCGGCCAATTGAGCGGGATTCGGAGTCTTCTCACCAAAGAGCGCCAATGCCGGGTTACCAGGCATCGCGAAGACGAGGAAGTAGATCAGAAAGGTCGTCCCGAAGAACACGGGGATGGCCTGGAGGACTCGACGGATGATGTATCTCAGCATCGGAGCGCCTCGTGGGAAGTGGTGTTGGTAGACATGAGTGGCCTCATCGTACAGCGTTCGCTAGTGGGTACGGGCAGGCGGAGGGCCCACCTCGGCAAACGCCGAGGTGGGCCCCACGTGCTGACTAGCTCTTGGTGATCTCGTAGTAGAGAGGCACCGAGTTCCAGCCGAACTGAACGTTGCTCACGGACTCGCCGAAGCCACCGTTCACGTTGGAGTACCACAGCGGGATCGCGGGAAGGTCAACAAGCAACACTTCCTGTGCCTGCTGGAACTTGTCGTTGGCCACTGCGGGATCCGTGGACGAGATGCCCTCGGTCAGCAGCTTGTCGAACTCAGCCGACGAGTAGTCGCCATCGTTCGAACCGGCGTTGGTCGCGTAGATCGGGCCCAGGAAGTTGTACAGACCGGGGTAGTCCGCCTGCCAACCGGTGCGGAAGGCGGTCGGGATCGTGTCGTTGGTGACGTCGGTACGCAGTTCCTTGAACGTCGCGTAGGGGTTACCCTGCGCGTCAATTCCGAGCGTGTTCTTGATCGAGTTAATCACAGCGTCGACCCAAGTGGCGTGGCCACCGTCGGCGTTGTAGCCAATCTCGAACGTGCCGTCCCAGGGGCTGATGGCGTCGGCCTCGGCCCACAGCTTCTTTGCCTCTTCGGGGTTGTAAGCGAGAACCTCGGCACCCTCGAGCGAGTTGCTAAAGCCGTCGATGACCGGCGACGTGAAGTCCGAGGCTGGCGTGCGAGTGCCCTGGAAGATAATCGTCGTGATCTCGTCACGGTTGATCGCCATCGAGATAGCTGCACGACGCAACTTGCCCTCTTCGCCACCAAAGTGAGCGAGGCGGTCCGGGATGGTGAAGGACTGGAAGATGGCTGCGGGCTGGTTCACAGCACGGTCGCCAAGGTCTGCCTGGTAGGTGGCAAGCGATGCGTCAGGGATGCCGTCGATCACGTCAACGTCGCCGCCAAGAAGAGCCGCGTAAGCAGCATCCTGGCTCTGGAAGAACGTGAAGGTCAGGCCACCGTTCTGAGGAACGCGTCCACCCTTGTAGTCAGGGTTGGTGACGAGGTCGATCTGAACGTCGTGCTGCCAAGCGTCGGGACCGGCAAGCATGTAGGGGCCGTTACCGATCGGGTTGGCACCGTATGCCTCGGGGTCTGCGAAGAACGCCTTGGGCATTGGGTAGAACGCCGAGTAGCCGAGACGCAGTGCGAAGTCGGATGCGGGCTTGTTGAGCGCGACATCGAACGTCAGGTCGTCAACGACGGTGAGCGCCAGCGGCGAGTCCTCGTCGTAAGAGAATCCCTCGATGTCCTCAAAGAAGTACGAGTTGAGAGCGGCGTTCGACGCGAGGGCGGTGTACTGCCACGAGTCGACGAAAGAGGCAGCATCGACGGGGGTGCCGTCGGTGAAGGTCCAACCCGGGTTCAACTTGATCTCGAAGTGCTGAGGGTCGGTCGCCGTGATTGACTCGGCAACCTCGTTGTGGGGAGCGCCGGTGGCGTCGTAGTAGACCAGTCCAGCAAAGATGCTGTCGATGATCTTGCCGCCGCCGGTCTCGTTCGTGTTGCCGGGAACCAGTGGGTTCTGCGGCTCAGAGCCGTTCGCCATGACGATGGCCGTAGACGCAGACGCGCCGGTGGTGACGGCGGCGGTGGGGTCCGTCTTGTCGCTGGACGAACACGCGGCAAGCGCGAACGACGCCATGGCGACGACAGCAAATCCCTTGCTCAATGTACCGAGTTTCATACTCGGACTCCTTTCTTCTCCCACAAGCACGAGCACGGTCCATAGAGGACCGCGCAGGTAGTCGTGAGGGGGGGACGCGGGGAGGTTCCCCGGCGTTCCGTCAATCTTATGGAATATCAGGTAACAAACACATTACGCCTGTGCATCGATTCAGGACTAGACGCAATCGTGTGACGCAGGTCACATTTTGAGCACGGAACAAACAGGGGCGTGCCTTCGGTCCCTGTCGGACTCGCGTGACACAGTGGTGCGCATGGAAGCCATCGTCGCCGCAATCTCCCTCGCAGTCGGCCTCATCATCGGCCTGCTTGTGGGCGCCCTGAGGGCCTCGAAAGGCATCCGCGACGCAGACGCGAGAGTGTCCAACGCGCGCAACGCGGCCGATGCCGAGCGGTCGCGGGCCGTCGAACTCGAGCGTCGCGTCGGCGAGACGCACGACGCTGCGGCGCGGCGCGAGGTTGAGCTGACGGCCGCTCACGAGCGCTACGTGGCGCAGGTGCGCGGCGACCAGGACTCCCTCAAGCAGCAGTTCCAGGCCCTCAGCGCGGAGAACCTCAAGCAGAGCCAGGAGTCGTTCCTGCAGATCGCGCAGGAGCGCCTCACTCGCGAGCGCCAGGCGGCGGACGCCGAGCTCGCCAAGCGCGAGGAGTCCGTCAAGAAGCTGGTCGAGCCCATGGCTAAGGCGCTCGATGATGTGCGCCGCCAGACCTCCGAGGCGGACAAGAACCGGGCCGAGGGACAGGCGACTCTGGGTCAGCAGGTGCGCCAGATGCTTGAGGCGTCGGCCAAGCTCGACAAGAAGACGTCCGATTTCATCAACACCCTGCGCCGCTCCGATGTGCGCGGCAACTGGGGCGAGGTGCAACTGCGCCGTGTGGTTGAGCTCGCTGGCATGGTCAGGTACGTCGACTTCGAGGAGCAGGAGAACGTCAAGGACGCCGAGGGCAAGAACCTGCGCCCCGACATGACGGTCAAGCTCGCGGGCGGGCGCACCATCGTGGTCGACTCCAAGGTCGCGCT
>Ga0123336_10001843_pt1 | contig 18930 bp, 23 predicted proteins | sample SSSSmetaG_FD_96466 | JGI IMG/M metagenome (GOLD analysis project Ga0123336, IMG submission 96466) | Glacier valley bacterial and archeal communities from Borup Fiord, Nunavut, Canada, to study Microbial Dark Matter (Phase II) - ​SSSS metaG | ecosystem: Environmental > Aquatic > Freshwater > Ice... | reverse complement strand
CCCTCAACCACGGATCAGAACAACCAATCCGCCGCAGGATGGGCTGCGCTTGGGCAGCCCATCAAAAAAGCCGTCCTTTTTTAAAAAAGGACCAAAAAACTTTTGCTCCCCGTTAAGAAGCGGTCACCCCCGCCTGTGCCTCCAACTCGGGCACCTGCCGCAGCGCTTTCAAAGCCACATCGCACAGCCGCAAATGCTCATCTTCCAACGGCCCCACCTTGCCCGCCGCGGCCACGCTCTCCATCACCAGCGTCGCAATCTGCACACACCCGCGCGCATGCGACAGCATCGCCTGCATCCGCCTCACAGCCTCGTCCCGCTCCTCGATCTTGCGCAGCAGCGGATCCCAGCTGGAAAAATGGTCCATCAGCCGGCGGGCATCCTCCTCATGGTCCGCAAGATACTCGAACGTGAAACGCTTCTCGCTGAAATCGATCAGCCCGCTCACATCCGAAAGCGCCACCTCGGAAATGCGCTTGAACCCCATGTTCCAATCCGCATACTGCCGCGCCTGGATCGCCGTCCGCCGCAGCGATTTCACATTCGAGTGCCGCTCGTCGCGCAAGATCCTCTCATAAAGCGAATCGACAACCCTGTCTTCGCCCTCCAACGTCTGCAAGAAGGTCTCGTTGCCGTATAGCAACATCCCCGTCACCCCGTCCCGCCGGTTGTTCGTCAGGCAGGTCTGCAAGAGCGAAACAAGCTCCTCCGTCGACAACGGATGGTAAACCGAGCTGATGTATGAGAGCTGGATCATCGTATCTTCTCTCCAAAGCGCCATAGGCCTCATCGTTAGATGCAATTTAGGGGCATGATCGCAATCCGCATCCGCCCACTTCATGAAGGAAACGTGACCCTTGCCGGACATGTGACATCCGGCACCGCCGCGACTATCATCGTCGCATGGTCTGGCAACACATCCAGATCCGGCACTTCGGCGGCCCGGAAGTCCTTGAATCCACCGAAAACACCCACTCACCCAGCCCGGCCAAGGCCAGGTGCGTATCAAGGTGCAGGCAGCCGGCACCGGCTTTACCTACACCTTCATCCGCCGCGGCCGATAACCCGATCTCAAGGGGCCCCTCCCCTTCACCCCCGGCTACGACCTGGCCCGCACCACCGACCAGACCGCCCGCGAAGCGCCGGCAACCCCGCCCGGCCGCCCATCTTCTCATCCCTCTTCCAAAGGCCCAAACTCCGGCGGTGCTCAAGCTCCGCATCATCCCCTGCCTCGACGTCCGCGCCGGCCGCGTCGTCAAGGGCGTCAACTTCGTCAACCTGCGTGACGCCGGCGACCCGGCCGAACAGGCCGCCATCTACGACGCCGCCGGCGCCGACGAACTCACCTTCCTCGACATCACCGCCAGCCACGAACAGCGCGACACCATCCTCGATGTCGTCTCGCGCACCGCCGAACGCATCTTCCTCCCCTTCACCGTCGGCGGCGGCATCCGCTCCACCGCCGACATGCGCCGCCTGCTGCTCGCCGGCGCCGACAAATGCGGCATCAACTCGGCCGCCGTGGCCAGGCCCCCCCTCATCGCCGAAGCCGCCAATACCTTCGGCAGCCAGTGCGTGGTCGCAGCCGTGGACGCCCGCGCCACACGCCCCGGCCATTGGGAAGTCTTCGTCAATGGCGGCCGCACGCCCACGGGTCTCGACGCCGTAGCCTGGTGCCAGCAGCTCGAATCGCTGGGTGCGGGCGAAATCCTCCTCACCAGCATGGACCGCGACGGCACCAGATCGGGCTTCGACACCGATCTGCTGCGCGCCGTCTGCGCCGCCATCCGCCTCCCCGTCGTGGCCAGCGGCGGCGCCGGCACCACCCAACACATGATCGAAGGTGCCCGCACCGGCGCCACCGGCCTCCTGGCCGCCAGCATCTTCCACTTCGCCACCCTCACCATCGCCGATGTGAAACACGCCCTCGCCCAAGCCGGCCTCCCCGTCCGCCTTCCCCAAGGCGCTTTGCCAGCCTACCCTGCAATCCCATCCTGACCCCGCCGGAGGCCCCAATGCCCAGAATGTCCATCCTAGTCCGCGCGGAGTGGGACGCCGAAGCGCAGGTGTTCGTCGCCACCAGCGAAGACGTTCCCGGCCTCGTCGCCGAAGCCGCCACCCCCGCCGAGCTGCACCAGAAACTACAAATCCTCATCCCGGAACTGCTGGACCTGAACCTGCCCCACACCGCACCCGAGACTTTCCAGGAAGTCCCGCTCTACATCATGCACGAGCAGGTCTCCCGCATTAAAATCCATGCCTGATGGCAAGCTGGACTCCCGCGGTAAAGAAAGTCCTCGAAGCCCACCACTGCCGCTTCGTCCGCGACGGAAAAGGCGACCACCAAATCTGGTTCAGTCCCATCTCCGGCAAGAACTTCCCGGTCGACGCGAAGATCCTGTCCCGTCACACCGCCAACGCCATCATGAAACAAGCCGGCATCGATCATAAATTCTGACACGCCCCGACAGGAGACCCCACCACGTGGCCAAAAAGGCAGACAAGCCGCGCCGACCCGAACGCCCTGCCCCACCCAACTCCACCGGAGTCTCCCCGAAAGTCCTCGATCGCCTCTGGGACGTGGTCCTCGCCCGCCAGGACGCAGACCCCGCACTCAGCCACTCCGCCCGCCTCCTCTCCCGCGGCACAGCAAAAGTCGCCCAGAAATTCGGCGAGGAAGCTGTCGAATGCCTCATCGAAGCCGTCGCCGGCAACAAGGATGCCCTCGTCAGCGAAAGTGCCGACGTGCTCTACCACCTCCTCGTCCTGTGGGTCTCCGCCAACGTCCACCCCAGCGAAGTCTGGGCCGAACTTGAAAGGCGGGAAGGCGTGTCTGGGGTGGCGGAAAAGGCGCGTCGGGCACTGGAGCCATCGACGCGGAAAATTCCTTAAGGAAGCAGTCCTTTTTTGAAAAAAAGGACCAAAAAACTTTTGCTCATTGAAGGATAAGCAACATGCCCGTGCGCGGACTTGGCGACTACGACAGCGACAATATCTTCGCCAAGATTCTCAGGAATGAGATACCTAGCCGGCGCGTCTATGAAGACGACTTCGCAATCGCCTTCCACGACATCAACCCGCAAGCCCCCATCCACATCCTCGTCATCCCGCGCACACCCCACATCTCGCTGGCCGACTTCGCCACCACCGCCCCACCCGAAACCGTCGCAGGCTTCTTCCGCGCCGTGGCCATCGTCGCCCGCCAGCTCAACCTCGAAGACCCCGGCTACCGAATCCTCGCCAACATGGGCCACCACGCCCACCAGGAAGTCCCCCACTTCCACGTCCACATCTTCGGCGGCCGGCCCCTCGGCCACATGCTTCCCCCGCTCCCTGGATAATGCGCCCGGCCCAAAGCCGGGCTACATTGCCTATCCATGCCCCCGCGCCCACGCCCCCTCACCCAGCACGACCGCGACGAATGGGCACACTACATCCGCCTGGTTCGCGCCCTGCCCGGCCGCCAGGCACCGCCGCCACCGCCGCAGCCCGCCGCAGCCAAACCCCAGCCCGTCCCCGCCGCGCAACCCACACCCCCCCCACCGCGGCCGCGCCCGGGCGCGCTGCCCCCGCCGCTCACCACCGGCCATCACCCCGCTGGCCTGGACCGCGCCACCTGGTCCCGCTTCCACGGCGGCAAATTCCCCGCCGCCCGCACGCTCGACCTGCACGGCAAAACCGCCCAGGCCGCCTTCCACGCCCTCGAACGCTTCCTCCTCGCCGCCCATGCCGACCAGCTCCGCTGCGTCGAAGTCATCACCGGCCGCGGCGCCGGGGAAGCCGGCGGCGTCATCCGCCGCGAACTCCCCCTCTGGCTCAACCTCCCCAGGCTCCGCCCCCTCATCCTCGCCACCGCCCACCCCCACGCCCAGAACACCGGCAGCACCCGCCTCCTCCTCCGCCGCATCCGTTGACGTGCATACAAAGCGCGCGGCCGGTAAGAGCGGTAGAAGTGCCGCCACGATAACGAAGGACGCATCAGCCTATGTCGCGAAAAAGCAGGACGCCCCAGGTTTGGGACGCAAAACGCCTGCGCATTGCCGCCGACGCCGGTGGCGTCGCACTCTGGTCCTGGAACGTCGACAGCGACGAGATCGACCTGGACGAAAAGGCCCACATCCTGTGGGGCCTGCGCAAGTCGGCGGGCCTTGTCACCTTCGAGGCCCTGTCAGCCCGCATCCACCCGCAGGATCTCGACCGTGTCCGCGCCGCCTTCACCGCAACGCGCGACGTGCTCGGCCCCTATGAGATCGACTTCCGCATCCTGGATGGAAGCGACGTACGCTGGATTTCCGCGCGCGGCCGTGGCGAAGACAAGGGCATCATCGGCAATCTCATGTTCGGCATCTTCATGGATGTCAGCGAACGCAAGATGGCCGAGGAAGCGCGCGAAATGCTCGCGCTGGAAATGAGCCACCGCGTCAAGAACCTCTTCGCTATCGCAGCGGCCCTCACCAGCATCGCGTCGCGCTCCACAGCCACGGCCGAAGAGATGGCGGACGATCTCAGAAAACGGCTGATCGCGCTCGGAAACGCCCACGAACTCGTGCGCCCGCTCCTTAGCGAACCTAAAAAGGCGGCCGATCTCGGCAGCCTGCTCGCAACCTTGCTCGACGCCTACGACGACAAAGGCCGGATCGGCGACCGCATCCGCGTCGTTGTTCCCCACGTGCTCGTAGGCGAGGGATCTGTCACGACACTGGCACTCGTCGTTCACGAGCTGGCGACAAACTCCCTGAAATACGGCGCCCTCTCCCGAGCCACCGGCACGCTCGATATCTCATGCAGCGCCGACGAGACCGACATCACGCTCATCTGGACTGAAAAAGGCGGTCCACACGTCACCGAGGCAAAAGGCAAGCCAGGCTTCGGAAGCAAGCTGGTGAACAGAAGCATCACCTCCCAGCTCGGCGGCTCGATAGAATTCGAATGGCCGCGACAAGGCCTCATCGCCAAACTGAACATGAGCAAAGCCCGCCTGGGCGTATAGCCAAACAAGTTTCCTGGTCCTTCTTCTCCAAAAAAGGACCGCTTGCCGTCCTACCCCCCCTTCAAACAGTCGCTGACAATCCGCCCCGCCTCCGCCCCAGTCTTGGCCACGTGGTAGTTCACCCGCACCTTGCAGTGCTCCACCACCTCCGGCGCCGCATGAACCGCCAGCCCTGCATCCACGCAGCTGCGCCACTCCACCATCTGCGGATCCTCCGTCATCACCAGCTCGCAGGTCAGCGCCAGCGCCCGCGCCCCCGCCGGGCTGTTACGCGCAACCATCCGCTTCAGCGCGGCCGCAGCCCCCACCTCCGCCTGGATACACGCCCCCCGGCTGGCCTTATGATCGGCGCAGCCGACATTGTAGGCATCCCACGCGACGGAACGGTCGGCCAGCGACAGGCCGGCAATGGCCGCCGCACTGCCCGGGTCGGCCCGCATATCGGCCGCGCACTCATTGATCCCCTGTGCCACCGCCTTATCGGCCAGCACCTCCGGGCTGTCCGCATCCAGCGCCGGATCGTGGTCCCGCGCCAGCTGCGCCCGCACGATCGACAGCATCACCTTCGGCGAATAGGCCGGGTTCGTGGCGCATAAATTCACCGCCTCGTCCGCCCAGGCCGGCACGCTTAGCAGCAGCAACAGCCCACCAACGATGCGCCCGGGCAACTGAAAACTGGCAACTGGCAACTGAAAACTCCCTCAAGCGCGCCGCTTGCTGCGGCCCTGGCTTGCATACCACGCCGCTACCCAAGCCACCCCCCAAAGTGCGACCGCCCCGGCCAAGTTCACCCCCACCTGCATCGCCGCCCCGCCATTGGCCTCCGTCGCCAGCCGCCCCAGGAACGCCAGGAAGATGCCGGCGCAGAACACCGGCAGCGAATGCTGCCCCGCCACCACGAACGGCGCCGCCGCCCAATGCCGCAGCCAGCCCGCATCCGCCCGGATCAGCCGCACCGCAAGCCACGTCAGCGCCAGGATGGAGATCAGCCGGAACGGATGCAGCCCGCCCTTGTCCACATTCATCAGCACCGAGATCACCGGCCCGGGCGCCCACGCGATACTGCCCGGATAGGGCCATACCACCCACTGCAGCAGCAGCCCGAACACCACCACGCCGCCCGCCGCCACATCCAGCCCGCGCCGATGAGCGAGCCGCACCTCGCCCGGCGAATAGGACAGGATCGCCCCCATCATGAACAGCAGCTGCCAGGCGAACGGGTTGAAGAACCACCCGCCCCCCGTCCAGCTCGGCAAATTCAGCGAAAACAGCCGCACCACCAGATATAGCCCCAGCGACAGCCCAGCCAGGATCTGCGGCCGCCGCAGCAACGGCAAGGCCAGCGCGAACATCAGCAGGATCAGCACATACAGCGGCAGGATGTTCAGATAGGCCGGCTGGAAATGCAGCGTCAGCGCCTCGAACAAGGCCCGGTACGGCGCCTCGCCCAGCACGTTCAAATGGATCTCGTCCAGAAAATCCGCCCGGTCCAACGCCGTCGCCGACACCCCCACCTGGGCCGCAAAGACCACGAACAGGAAGATGTGCGCGATATACAGCGTCCACGCCCGCCGAACCACGTCCGCCGCCGCGAACAGCCAGCCCCGCTCCCGCATCGTGCCGCCATAGGCCAGCCCCGCCGCATACCCCGCCAGCAGCACAAACACCTCGGTGGCGTCGCACAGCGCGAAATTGCGTATCGACAGCACCCCCAGCGCATCGGCCGGCACGTGATCCGTAAAGATCCACCACAGCGACAAACCGCGGAAGAAGTCGATCCGCAAATCGCGCTTCGTCCGCACCAGGCCCATTGGCGGCAAGGGCGCGCGGCCCACGTCTCGCGTGGAAGCCACTTCAGCCAAACTATGATCCAGACCAGGCACGCGGCAGAAGAGGGCGCGCCCCGCTGCCCAGGTCAAGCCAACTTGCGCGACGGACTGTGACGGCGCGACTTACGCCACACACCATCTGCCTGGATCGGCACCCGCCTTCGTGATGCGGTCGAACAGCGGACAGCGCCGTTCACGCCCCATGACCAGGCAAACATCCTCGTGAGTTCGACACACGCACAGCCCGAGCCATCCCTCGGCACCAAAGGCCCGCACGAACCGCTGCGCGGGCGGCGCATCATGGTCGTGGAAGACGAAATGCTCATCGCGATGCTGATCGAAGAGACCTTGGTCGAGCAGGGCTGCACGGTGGTCGGGCCGTTCAACACGGTTGCCGACGCGCTCGACGCGGCCCGTTCAGCCGAAGTGGCCGTCGCTGTCCTGGACGTGAACCTGCACGGCCAGCGCGTCTATCCGGTGGCCGAAGCTCTGGAAGCCCGCGGCATCCCCTTCGTCCTTCTCTCCGGCTACGGCACCGACGCCATACCCGCCGAACACCCCGACTGGGTGGCCTGCGCCAAACCCTTCATGCCCAACGACCTCATCCACGCCCTCTCCAGCCGCCTTGCCTGACTCGCTGACCTGAATCGTAGCCCGCATTGCGCAGCAAATGCGGGTCTGGCCACGGCGCATCCCTCGCCGCCGCCTACCTACCCCTTCGCTGCCAACAATAACGCCACCAATCCCGTCCACCCCGTCTGATGCGACGCCCCCAAACCCGCCCCCGTATCCCCATGGAAATACTCATGGAACGGAATATTGTCGCAGAACGCGGCATCGTCCTGGAACAGAGCACTCGTCCCCAGGACTGGCCGCCGCCCATCCGCCCCACGCAGGAATAGCGATGTCAGCCGCCGCGAGATCTCGGCCGCCACTTCCGGCAATGTCAGTTGCTGCCCCGATCCGGTTGGGCATTCGACGGTGAAGCCAGGATCGTAGAACTTGCCGAACTCGCGCAGCGACTCCACCAGCAGGTAGTTGATCGGCATCCAGATCGGCCCTCGCCAGTTCGAATTGCCGCCGAACAGCGTGGTGGTGGACTCCGCCGGCTCGTAATCCACGCTGAACACCATGCCGTCCGCATCGAACACGAACGGCCGCGCCGCATGCGCACGTGAGACCGAGCGTATGCCATGCGGCGAGAGGAACTCCGTCTCGTCCAGCAGGCGCGACATCAGCGCCGTCATGCGATGCCGACGCAGCAGCGACAGCATCACGCTGCCATTCCGTCCCTGCTCGCCCCACCGCGACACCTGTCCCGCCAGATCGGGCCGATGCGTCAGCAGCCACTGCGCGCGCGCCGCGAACGCAGGGAAGCGCTGGAAGATGTCGCTGTTGAGCACTTCCACAGCGCAGAGCGGAATGAGCCCCACCAGCGAACGCACGCGCAGCGGAATGCGCGTGCCGTCCGGCATGGTCAGGATGTCGTAGTAGAACTGGTCCTGCTCGTCCCACAGCCCCATCGCCGCCTGGCCCTCGCTGCCACCCATATCGGTCATGGCCTGCGCGATGTACAGGAAATGCTCGAAGAACTTCGTCGCGATATCCTCGTAGACGTGGTCCTCCTCGGACAATGCCAGCGCGATCCGCAGCAGGTTCAGCGTGTACATCGCCATCCAGGCAGTGCCGTCCGCCTGGCTGATGGTGCCGCCGGTGGGCAGCTTCTTGCTGCGGTCGAAGACGCCGATATTGTCCAGCCCCAGAAAGCCGCCCTGGAAGATATTGCGGCCGCCTTCATCCTTGCGGTTCACCCACCAGGTGAAGTTCAGCATCAGCTTGTGGAACACGCGCTCCAGAAAAGCACGGTCGGCAATACCCGTCAGCGCCCTGTCCATCTCATACACACGCCAAGTTGCCCAGGCATGCACCGGTGGATTAACATCGCCGAATGCCCACTCATAAGCCGGCAGCTGCCCGTTCGGGTGCATATACCACTCCCGCGTCAGCAGGATCAGCTGCCCCTTGGCGAATTGCGGATCGACCATCGCCAACGTCACGCAGTGGAACGCCAAATCCCAGGCTGCATACCAGGGGTATTCCCATTTGTCGGGCATGCTGACGATGTCGGCATTGTTCAGATGCTGCCAATCCGCATTGCGGCCGCGCCGGCGCGCATCGGGCGGCTTGGGCTGCGCCGGATCGCCGGCAATCCAGCGGCGCACGTCAAAATGAAAATACTGCTTCGACCACAGCATCCCCGCCAGCGCCTGCCGCTGCACCAGCCTGGCATCCGCATCCGCAATTCCCGCCTGCAGCACGCCATAGAATTCGTCGGCCTCCGCCACGCGCGCCGCGAACATGGCGTCGCAGGCGCCGTCGTCCATCGCGGCTTCGTCCGCCGGCCGCAGGTGATACCGCCAGCTCCTGCTCTCTCCAGGCTGCAGGACAGCCTGTGCGTGGGCTGCGCATTTCGTGCCCTCGTGCAGCGCGTTCGTCGCCGCCATCCGGCCGTCCACGATACGGTCGTTGATGCCGTCCTTGAAGAAGCCAAGCCCATCCATGGCGAACAGACGGCGTACATTCGTGTCATTGTCGCAGAACAGCATCTCGGCCGTCTGCAATGCCGAAAACCGCAGACTCACGCGCCCCGGCCAGGCCGCATCAACGGTATCGCCCGCCGAAAGCTGCAGCAGCGGCCGCGGCACATTCTTCTCCCAGCTCCACACATTACGCGCCCAGAATTGCGGCAACACATGCAGCGCGGCCGGCTCCGGACCGCGGTTGACCGTCGTCACCCGCATCAGGATGTTGCGCGGCCCAGCCTTCGCGTATTCCACCGTTACGTCGAAATAGCGGTCCTCCGCGAACACGCCGCTATCGGCCAGCTCGAACTCCGGCAGGTTCCTGCCGCGCCGCGCCGCGTTCTCCGACACCAGTTGCCCATACGGGAACGCGGCCTGCGGATATTTGTAGAGCATCCGCATGTAGGAATGCGTCGGCGTCGCATCCTGATACCACCACAGCTCCTTCACATCCTCGCCGTGATTGCCCTCGCTGTTCGTCAGCCCGAACATCCGCTCCTTCAGGATCGGATCACGGCCGTTCCACAGCGCCAGCCCCAGGCACCAGAATTGCCGGTCGTCGCTGAACCCCGCAATCCCGTCCTCGCCCCACCGATACGCGCGCGACCGCGCATGGTCATGGGGCAGATACTCCCACGCCTCCCCACTGGCGCTGTAATCCTCCCGCACCGTCCCCCATTGCCGCTCGCTCAGATACGGCCCCCAGCGGTGCCAGCCCTCCTTATCCACCGCGCGCAGCCGCCGGCCTTCGGCCGTGTCCAACAGGGGAGAGGGCAACGCATCCGGCATGGCGGGCTCCGCAACGATCGGAAGATCGTCTCTACCACTGTCCTACGGAACACCCTCGTCGCTGGATACACAGGAACGAATATCTACAACGTCATGCCCAGGCTTGAACCAGGCATCCACGCGGTGGCGCCACGACTCTCACACGCCGTCATTGCGAGCTCTTGCGAAGCAACCCAGGGGCCGCGCGACGCATGCATGCCACGTGACCGGGCGATCACATCGCGCCAAGCCGCTCCACCACGAACGTCAAGGCGAGTTGGATATCTACTTCTTCGCAAACCTCGACAAATCCACCGCATCCTCCGGCCGCTTCGATTGAAAGAACGTATAACTCAACGTGATCTCATGTACATCCGCAGTATCCGGGTCCTGCGCCATTTCCGGATCGACAAAGAACGTCACAGGCATCTTCGCATGCTCGCCGGGGTGCAGCCGCTCCTCGTTGAAGCAGAAGCATTGGATCTTCTTGAAATACAGACCCACCTTCTCCGGTGTCACATTGAAGGTCGCATGCCCCACGATGTCCTGGTTTGAATGGTTCACCGCCTCGAAGAACGCCATCGAATCCTGGCCCAGATGCACCCGCACCGAACGCTGCGACGGCTCGAAGCTCCACGGCAGATTGGGCGCCACCGAGGTGTCGAAGAACACCGTCACCACACGGTCCGTTTGCGTGGTGCTGCCCGCCGCTACCCGCTGGATGGTCCCGCCGGCACCGGTCACCTGGCAGAACAGCCGGTACAGCGTCACGGAATAGCTTGTGATCCCAAGCATCATGGCGAGCACCGCCACGAAGCCGACAGTGGTGGCACGGGCGCCCGTCAGGCGAAAGCGGGGAAAACTGCGCATGATGCTCATAAGGGGCGCACTGCCCCTTGGGCAAGCAGCGCCATGAACACGCCTCCCCACCGGCCAGGCTCAGGATTGCCATCGAAATTTTCGATCATCCTCGCAAGGATAATCTACTGGACGATCGACTGGCAGCCCTCCATATCGCAGTGCAGCATGTTCGCTGCACCGCAGCACATGACCGATCCCTCCCACCACTAAGGACACACGAATGCTCACGATCGGCGACCATTTCCCCGCCTTCGACCTTACCGCCGTCAAGGGCGGACCCGACGGCCTGAACCTGAAGGACGCCTTCACCCGCATCACCCAGGATAGCGACGCCGGCAAGTGGAAGCTGGTGTTCTTCTGGCCGAAGGACTTCACCTTCATCTGCCCGACCGAGATCGTGGCCTTCGGCAAGCTCGCCTCCGACTTCGCCGACCGTGATTGCGTCGTCTACGGCGCCTCAACCGACAGCGAATTCGTTCACCTGAACTGGCGCCTGCACCACGACGAGCTGCGCGGCCTGACCATCCCCATGCTCGCCGACGTCAAGCGCGAACTCTCTGCCGCCCTCGGTATCCTCGACCGCGGCGAAGGCGTCGCCCTGCGCGCCACCTTCCTGGTCGATCCGCAAGGCATCATCCAGTTCGCCAGCGTCAACGGGCTGAACGTGGGCCGCAATCCGCAGGAAGTGATGCGCGTGCTTGATGCGTTGCAGAGCGACGAGCTTTGCCCTTGCAATTGGAATGCGGGTGAAGAGTTTTTGCGGCCGGCAGCGTAAGGCAAGACAAGCCTTCTTTTCTGAAGAAAAGAAGCAAAAGACTTTTATCGGCGCTGTCGCGTGTTCACGGCCGGGGCGTCGCTCCGGCCCTTTCTTGGAAATATTATGTCTTTAGAAGACCTTAAGGGCGCTATTCCCGACTATGCCAAGGACATCAAGCTGAACCTTGGCTCGCTGGCGATGGACGCGACCCTGTCCACACAACAGCGCGCCGGAACCTTCGTCGCGTCGGCACTCGCCTCGCGCAACGCCGCCGTCATCCGTGCTATCATGGCCGAATTCGCGCCCGCCCTCAGCCCGGAAGCGCTCACCGCGGCGAAGGCCGCCGCCGCAGTGATGGCCATGAACAACGTCTATTACCGCTTCACCCACCTGGTCGGCGGCGATTACCCCAACATGCCGGCAAAACTGCGCATGAACGTCATCGGCAAGCCCGGCGTCGAAAAAGTGGATTTCGAGCTCTGGTCCCTCGCCGTCAGCGCCATCAACGGCTGCGGCATGTGCATGGAAGCGCATGAGAAAGTGGTCCGCCACGGCGGCCTCAGCCAGGAACAGGTGCAGACCGCGGTCCGCATCGCGGCCACCGTCCACGCGGTCGCCGCCGTCCTGGATGGAGAGGCCGCCCTCGCCTGATCCCCTTGCCTTCCGGTGCAGCCCCCGCCATCACGCGGCCCATGCATCGCGTCCTCTCCGGCATCCAGCCCTCCGGCATCCCCACGCTCGGTAACTATCTTGGCGCCATCCGCAACTGGGTGGCGCTGCAGGACACGCATGACTGCCTGTTCTGCGTGGTCGACCTGCACGCCATCACCAGCTTCCAGGATCCCGCCGGATTGCGGGCGCAGAGCCTGGAAATGGCGGCCACCCTGCTTGCCTGCGGCATCGATCCGCAGCGGAGTACGCTGTTCGTGCAGTCGGCAGTGCACGCGCATGTCCGGCTGGGCTGGATCTTCAACTGCATCGCCCGGCTCGGCTGGCTCAACCGGATGACGCAGTTCAAGGACAAGGCCGGCAAGGATAAGGAAGCAGCGTCCGCCGGCCTCTACGTCTACCCGAACCTGATGGCCGCCGACATCGCCACCTACCACGCCACCCGCGTGCCGGTCGGCGACGACCAACGTCAGCATCTGGAGTTGGCAAACGACATCTGCGAAAAATTCAACCACGATTACGGCGTTGATTTCTTCCCCCGCATCGAACCGTTGATCCTTTCCGAGGCCGCGCGGGTGATGAGCCTGCGGGACGGGACGAAGAAGATGAGCAAGTCCGATCCATCCGATCAGAGCCGCATCAACCTGACCGACGACGCGGACACGATCGCTCTGAAAATCCGTCGTGCAAAGACCGATCCGCTGCCTTTGCCTGCCGAAACGGCCCTGCTCTCGGACCGGCCGGAGGCACGCAATCTGGTCGAGATCTACGCGGCAATGTCCGGCATCGACATTGGCACCGTGCTATCGGAGCGGGCGGGTGGTCTGTTCGGTCCGTTCAAGCAGGAACTGGCAGACTTGCTGGTCGCCCGCCTGGCGCCGATCGCGGCCGAGACCCGCCGACTCGTGGCCGACCAGGGTCACGTGCTGAGTGTGCTGCGTGCCGGCGCGGAGCGGGCATCCGGCATCGCCGACCCCATTGTACGCGAAGCCGAACGGCTGGTCGGCTTCCTCGCCTAAGCTCACATCGCGGCGAGCGCTGCGAGCATGACAAGACCGCGCGAGGTTGCCAGCTTGGAATCGCCGTGCCGGACTTCGCTGTAGAATACGCACGCCGAGACGAAGGCGACGAGCGCGCCGCCAAGTCGGCGCGTCGGACGCGCCGTCATCATCAAGCCGCCGACCAATTCCGCCGAGGCGACCGCCTTCATGTCACCCCTGGACCAGCCGAGATGCTTGAACATGCCGGCATAGGCACGATCGCCGTAGAGTTTGTCGCTGCCGGCGATGGCCACGGCCGCGCCGACGGTTGGGAACAGCAAAGACATGTCTGGATCCTCCTGTCGAAGCCAACGCGGCTGGCGGTGTGGCGTTCGCCGGACCGATGCGTCCGGGCCACTTGGGAAGTGGAAACGCGCGATCACGAGATTGCACGGATGAGTTGCAGCAACCGCCGGGCTTTTCCCGGTGTTGGGGTGTCATGCCGTGTGGAGATGACATCGTGCGCGCCTCGACGCCGATCCGGGATGGTCAGGAGACGAAGGCCGTCGAAGCCTGGCTGCGGCGCGACCTCGCCCGCCGCTACGACGCAACCCTGCGCGAACCCCTCCCCGCCGAAATCCTCCGCCTTCTGAACCTCACCGCCTAGACTGGCACGTATCGTCAGGGGCAAATGTGCGCGCCATCGTCATCCAATGCGCGCCAGGCACTGACAAGGCCGCCAACATCGGCATGCTGGCGCACTTGATGCACTCTGCCGTTGGAGACGGCCCACTGGCCCTGGTCAGCCTGCCCGAGATGTGGAGTTGCCTTGGCGGCTCCCGTTTGGAGAAGCTGGCGCAGAGCGAGATCCTGCCGCCACCTGGCAGTCAGGAGGGCGCCGGCCCGGCCTTTCGCTTCCTCAGCGACACTGCACGCCGGATGGGGGTGGTCCTTCATGGCGGCTCGATCGGGGAACGCAGCGGCGAGATGCTGTTCAACACTACGCTGGTGTTCGGACCGGATGGCGAGGAGCTTTCGCGGTATCGCAAGATCCACCTGTTCGACGTGACGACCCCCAGCGGCCAGGGATATCGGGAAAGCAGCCTGTTCAATGCCGGCACCGAGCCGGTTCTGTGCGCGTTGCCAGGCGACGCGGGCCTCAATCTTGGCCTTACTATCTGCTACGATCTGCGTTTCCCGGACCTGTTTTCCCACCTTCGGAGCCTGGGTGCAGATGTCATACTGGTCCCCTCCGCCTTTACGGTCGAGACCGGACGCGATCATTGGGAGGTTCTGCTGCGCGCCCGCGCGATCGAGACGCAGTGCTGGATCGTGGCTGCGGCAACCACCGGCACGCACGCTGACGCGGCCGGGCGGCCGCGCACCACCTATGGGCACAGCATGATCGTCGATCCCTGGGGCACGATTGTGGCCCAGTTGGCCGATCAACCCGGCCACGCGGAGGCGACTATCGACAGGGGGGTGACCGCCCGTATCCGCGAGGCCATGCCGGTGCTGGCGCATCGCCGGCTTGCGTGACAGGACATCCCAGTTCAAGCAGCGTGCCGGTTGAGATTGCCGGTGAGATGAGGGGTCCGCCCGTTTTGTGACATCGATATGCCAGGAAACCGAAGCCTTGCCGGACACCCGGGCTGCATCCTCGTGAGCCATGGACAGCGGATTTGCGTGCTTGCCGCCCCGTCGACCCTGGCGCAGGAAAGCCGTTCCAGGCTTGTCGCCCAGTTGGGCGACGTGCCGTTCCATGCGGCCGACATCGTCGTCTGCCTTGGCGGCGACGGCTTTATGCTGGAGACCTTGCACCGGACCTTGACCTCCGGCGTGCCGGTCTACGGCATGAATTGCGGTTCCGTCGGCTTCTTGATGAACGCTTTCCAGGAAGATGACCTGGCCGCCCGGCTGGCGCGATCGCAGGAAGTGGTTCTGCACCCTCTGCGCATGTATGCCGTCACCAGGTCTGGTGTGGTGGAGGAGGCGCTGGCGCTGAACGAAGTCTCCCTTCTGCGGCAACTGCGCCAGACGGCAAAAATCCGGATCACCATCGACGGCCGTGTGCGGCTGGAGGAGCTGGTCTGCGATGGCGTGCTGGTTGCGACCCCAGCCGGTTCCACCGCCTATAATCTTTCGGCGCATGGGCCGATCGTGCCGCTCTCGGCCAATCTGTTGCCGCTGACTCCGATCAGCGCGTTTCGTCCCCGGCGCTGGCGTGGGGCCCTGCTGCCCAGCACGGCGGACGTCATGTTCGAGATCTTGGAAGGGGATAAGCGGCCGGTTTCGGCGGTGGCGGATTTCACCGAGGTGCGGGACGTAGCGTCGGTTGCGGTGAGCGAGGATCGGAGCGTGAAGACGACGATCCTGTTCGATCCGGAGCACGGGCTTTCGGAGCGGATCATCACCGAGCAGTTCACTGTCTGAGCGAGGAAGCCGTTCTTTTTTGAAAAAAAGAACCAAAAAACTCTTGCTCTCTGGCGCTTTGGCGGCGGCACCCGCCTGGTTCGTGCCGCCGCCGCCGGCGCCATCCAGTCTGAGCGGGAACGGAACCCATGTGGACTCGGCGCAGATCGGCAGCGTCGAGACCATCATCGTGACCGCGGCGCCCCGCGCCATTCAACGTGATCCGCATCCAGAGGAGATGCACGACTTCAACCCGCGCCACTCCGACGCCGCGGCGCCGGAGCAGGGCAACGCCGGCCAGGGCGCGTGCAAATCATCCGCTTACAACACGATTGGCGGCCAGGCTGCCACCGGTGCCGACATGATCGGCATGGGCGGCGGCCACTGTAATTGACGCCAGCCGTCCTTAGGCGGCCGCAAGGCTCTCCGGCGCATGCATGGCGGCGGCGGACATTGCTGCGTGGCTGCTCGGATCGCGCATCATGTAGCCCCTGCCCCAGACGGTGCCGATCAAGTTGCCGGCGCCGGCCTGCGCCAGCTTCTTGCGCAGCTTGCATATGAAGACGTCGATGATCTTCATTTCCGGCTCGTCGATCCCGCCATAGAGATGATTGAGGAATGCTTCCTTCGTCAGCACCATGCCGCGGCGTAGGACGAGCAGTTCCAAGATGGCGTATTCCTTGCCGGTCAGATGCACGGTCTGGCCGTCTGCCGAAACTTCCCGGCTGTCGAGATTCAACTGAAGGTTGGCGATCCGTAGCAGTGGCTGGCTATAGCCCTTGCTGCGGCGGATGACGGCCTGGATGCGGGCAATCAGCTCATCCTTGTCGAACGGCTTGCTGATGAAATCGTCGGCGCCCATGCCGAAACCCTTCACCTTCGCCCCGGCCCGGTTCAGCCCGGACAGGATCAGCACCGGCGTCTCCACGCGACCGGCGCGCATCCTGCGAACCACCTCGTAGCCTTCCATATCCGGCAAAAGCAGGTCGAGGATGACGATGTCGTAGTCGTAGTGGCGGGAGAGCTCGATCGCCTCCTCCCCGGTTTCGGTCTCGTCAACGATTGCTCCATGATTGCGGAGCATCATCACCACCGCGCGTGCAGTGTTCGCGTCATCCTCAACCAGCAAAACCCGCATTGCCATCTCCCGTGTTCCGATACGAAAGCATTACCACCTGGACGTGTGTTACGCTACCGTTTTTTCGCGTCAACTTGAAGAAAATTGAGATTTTACCAAAACTTCTGCCACAAGGTAGCCAGAGAACGGGTTATCTGCCTCATTTCTCTTAAACAGTCTCACTAGGAAAGACATTTATCTGAAATTGAACGCTTCCCTGCTCGTTTCGGATTTGCAGCGAATTCAGCCGTATGCTCTTCACGGTTGCATCGGTGGGGTCGGCGCACTGGACATGCAGCTCGCGGGCCTGTCCCGCCATCTCACCGTGGGCGACCGTGTGTGGCTGGATGTGCGGGGCGGGCAGCCTCTGCTCGCCGAAATCATCGCCGCCGATGCTAGCAGGCTGACAGCCGCGCCTTTCGGCAGCACCCAGGGCCTCGGCGTCGGCAACGGGGTGCGGGCTGCGGTTTCGCCTGCGGGGTCGGCCGGCACGGCCGGTTTGCTGCCCTGCGACGGCTGGCTTGGACGGGTGATCGACCCGCTTGGTCAACCGGCCGACAACAAAGGCCCGCTGCCGCTCGGGGGACGGCACCGCCCGCCGCGCGCAGCACCCCCCGCTGCCATCAGCCGCGCGCGGCTGGGGCAGCCGATCGACCTGGGCGTGCGGGTGCTCAACTGCTTTGCGACGTGCCGGACAGGGCAGCGGCTGGGCCTGTTCGCCGGCTCGGGTGTCGGCAAATCCACGCTGATGTCCATGCTGGCGCGCCATACCGAATGCGATGTGGCGGTGATTGCGTTGGTGGGCGAGCGTGGCCGCGAGGTGCGCGAGTTCATCGAGGACGAGCTGGGGGAGGCAGGACTCGCGCGATCCGTGGTGGTGGTCGCAACCTCGGACTCGCCGCCTTTGCTGCGGCGTGAGGCGGCCTACGCCGCGATGGCGGTGGCGGAGCATTTCCGCGATGAAGGCCGCTCCGTGCTGCTGATGATGGATAGCGTCACCCGGTTCTGTCTAGCGTTGCGCGAAATCGGTTTGGCCGCCGGAGAACCGCCGGCGACCCGCGGCTATCCGCCGAGTGTCTTCGCCGAATTGCCGCGCCTGCTGGAACGGGCGGGGCCGGGGCCGATGCTGCCGGACGGCACGGCAGGGCAGATCACCGCGCTGTTCACGGTGCTGGTGGAGGGCGACGATCACGACGAGCCGGTGGCCGATGCGGTGCGTGGTATTCTGGATGGGCACGTGGTGCTGGATCGGCGCATCGGCGAGCGTGGCCGCTATCCGGCGGTGGATGTGCTTCGTTCGCTGTCGCGCGCGGCTGCTGGGTGTTTGAATTTAGAGCAGACGGCGCTGGTACGGCAAGCACGCGCCATGCTCGCGTTGCACGCGGAGATGGCGGACATGGTCCGGCTGGGTGCCGCGCGGCCTGGCACGGACCCGGCGCTGGACGCGGCCCTTCTGGCCGTGCCGCGGATCGAGGCGATGCTGACCCAGGCGCGCGACGATCCCACCAGCCTGGAGGACAGTTTTGCGGCCTTGCGTGAAGCCGTGAACGGGCCGGGCTGATGGCCGACAAGCTGGCCACCTTGCTGCGGCTGCGGCGCCTGGAGGCCGACCTCGCCCGGAGGGACCTGGCTTTGGCGTGGCACTTTGAGCACGAGCAGCAGGCCGGGCTTGACGCGGCAATCGCCGCCCCAGGGGTCGAGGCGTCCAAGCTGCCGGCCGATCGGCTTGCGCAGGCCGCGTTCGCGCGCTGGCTGCCGCAGGCGATGCTACTTGTGGATCAGTGCCATGCCGCCTGTGGGCTGGCCGAGGAGGCCCGCCTGATCGCCGCAGACGAAGCAGCGAGCCGGCATGCCGCGCAGGAGGCCGTGAGCCAGTTGCAGGACGAGCGCAGGCAGGCCGAACGCAAGATGGCGATGCGCAAGATGCAGTCAGGGCTGGACGAGTTGGCCGCGCAGCGGCACGGG
>Ga0123336_10001842_pt1 | contig 18935 bp, 17 predicted proteins | sample SSSSmetaG_FD_96466 | JGI IMG/M metagenome (GOLD analysis project Ga0123336, IMG submission 96466) | Glacier valley bacterial and archeal communities from Borup Fiord, Nunavut, Canada, to study Microbial Dark Matter (Phase II) - ​SSSS metaG | ecosystem: Environmental > Aquatic > Freshwater > Ice... | reverse complement strand
GCACCGCCGATCACCAGCACATCCACCCGGCCGATCATATTGCCAAGCAAAGCCAGCTTGGTCGACACCTTCGCGCCACCCACAATGGCACCTACCGGCCGCTCAGGATGCTCCAACGCCTGGGTCAGCGCCTCGAGCTCGCGCTGCATCAGCCGTCCGGCATGGCTGGGCAGATGCCGCGCCACCCCTTCGGTGCTCGCATGCGCCCGGTGCGCGGCGGAAAACGCATCGTTGACATAGATATCAGCAAGTGCGGCCAGCCGTCGTGCCATCTCCGGATCGTTCTCCTCCTCGCCGGCATGGAACCTGGTGTTCTCCAGCACCAGCACCTGGCCGTTCTCCAGCCGGCCCACCGCATCCTCGGCCACCGGGCCCAGGCAATCTTCGGCAAAGAACACGTCCAGCCCCAGCACATCGCGCATCGCAAGCGAAACGGGCTTGAGCGACATGTGATCCACCCGCTGTCCGCCCGGCCGGTCGAAATGGCTCACCACGATCACCCGCGCGCCGGCCTGCGCCAGCTCGCGTATGGTGGGCGACAGGCGCTCGATACGGGTGAGGTCGGAAATCTTGCCGTCGCGCATAGGGACGTTCAGGTCGGCACGGAGGAGGACGCGCTTGCCGCGGACGTCTACGTTGTCGAGGGTTTTGAACATGATCTTTCTCCCTAAGAAAGAATCTTCTTTTTTGAAAAAAAGAAGCAAAAAACTTTTGCTCCTTTTGCTGTTGAAACTAGAGGTTTATTTTACAGCGTACCCCAGAGGGCGGCGGTGTCGGACATGCGCGTGGAAAAACCCCACTCGTTATCATACCAGCCGGCGATCCGAACCAGCTTGCCGCCATCCACGCTCGCCGTCTGCGTTGCATCGAACGTGCAGGAGGCCGAGACGCCGTTGAAATCCGTGCTCACCAGCTTCTCGCTGTTATAGTCGAGAATGCCCGCCATCGGACCGGCCGCCGCCGCCTTGAACAACGCGTTGATGTCGGCAACCGACGCCAATTTGGTCAGGTTCACGTCCAGCGACACCAGCGACACATTCGGCGTCGGCACGCGGATCGCCGTGCCGTCCAGCTTGCCAGCCAGCTCCGGCAGCACCAGGCCCAGCGCCTTGGCGGCCCCCGTGCTGGTCGGGATCATCGACAAAGCGGCGGCCCGCGCGCGGTGCAGATCCTTGTGCAGCGTGTCCACGGTGCGCTGGTCGCCGGTGTAGCTGTGGCAGGTCACCATGTAGCCGCGCTCGATCCCGTAAGCGTCGTGAAGCACCTTGGCCATCGGCGCCAGGCAGTTCGTGGTGCAGCTGCCGTTGCTGACCACTGTCATCTCCGGCTTCAGCGCATGGTTGTTCACGCCGAACACGATGGTCGCATCCACCCCGTCGGCGGGGGCCGAGACCAGCACCCGCTTGGCACCCGCGCCCAGAAGGGCGGAGGCGGACTGCTTGCTGGTGAACAGGCCGGTGCACTCCATCGCCACGTCCACACCCTGATAGGGCACCTTCGACGGATCGCGTTCGGCCGAGACCTTGATCGGGCCATATGTGCGCCCGCCCATTCGAATGGTGATGCTGTCGCCTTCCACCACCACTTCGCCGGGGAAGCGGCCATGCACGCTGTCGTAGCGGAACAGATGCGCATTGGCCTCTACACTGCCCAGGTCGTTGATCGCGACGGGTTCGACGTCGGTGCGTCCGCTTTGGACGAGGGCACGCAGAACCAGGCGGCCAATCCGGCCGAATCCATTGATCGCGACTTTGACAGCCATTCTAGGCGTAACTCCCTGTAAGTCTCGGCTTTCGGCTGCAAGCGCCCGCCGGACCGTTGCGTTGCGTTGCTTTTGTAGAAAGCTGGCTCACGTGTCTAGTTCGCGGCTCTGCAAGTGGCGGCGGACCGTGGCCGCGACGATACCCGCCGCATCGTCCCCGATCGCGCCGGTGGCGATGAACAGGCCCGCGGGGCCTAGCCAGCGATCCCATCCAAAACCACTGCCTGGCTCCAATCCGATACGCGGCGCCTCGCCCAGAACCCCGTCCCGCCAGCCATCCTCAGCCGCCGCGAACAGGTCCCAGCACGGCAGCGAAACCACGGCCGCCCGCACGCCGGCGCGTGCAAGATGGGCGCGCACGCGCAACGCCAGGGTCAATTCCGGGCCGCTGGCGATCAGCGTCAACGCCCGCGGACCCGCGGCTTCGGCCGCCACGAACCCGCCGCGGATAGACCGTGTGCGGGATGGCCGGTCCGTCAAAGGTGCCACCGGAATATCGGAGAGAAGCAGCACGCTCGGCCCCTCCTGTCGGCGCAGTGCCAACTCGCAGCATTCCAGCGCTTCACAGCCATCGGCCGGCCTGAAGACGAACAGGTTGCGGAGGGACCGCAAACTGGCACGGTAGCCCGTCTGCAGCGGCCCATCGCCTGGCTCGATCAGGATCTGCACCAGCCTGGCACCCTGATCCGCCGCGCAGCGCAGACCGGCGAGCAGGTTTTCCACGGCGCCCACCTTCTGCGCGCAGATCGGCAGCACGCCGCCATGCAGGGCGACGCCGCACAGCGCCGCGCCGATGCCGGCCGTCAACCGGCCGCCGGCGCGGTGGGCGCAGGCCGGCGGCTCGTGGTGCTGCGGCAAGGCAGCCCAGCCCACCTCGCCAGGAAGCTGCACCAGCTCCGGCATGGCTGGCGCCATCGCACTCACGGCCTGGCGGATGGTCTCCGCGGTGGAGGCGGCAGTGGTTTGCGGCACCGCGGGGTCCGACAGGGGCACGTGCCAGCGCGGCGTCAGGCGCCCCGTCGCCGCCAGCTCGAAATCATGGCGCTGCGCGTGCCGCGCCACGCGTTTCAACCATATACGGCGGGCGCCGGCCTGCCGCTGAAACCAGGCGGCGTCGCAGTCGGGTCGTTGCAATAGCAGCGGTTCCGCACCTTCGCCACAGCACGCGATCAGGGTCGGCTTCTGCGACCGCGTGGCCGCCGACAGGGCGGCATCCGTCGCGCCTTCATCGCCGGCGGACACACGCCGCACCGTCCAGCCATTGGCGGCAAAGCCTGCCAACCCTGGCGCCTCGCCATCCTCCACCGCGGCGATCACCGTCAGCCGGCCAAGCCGCCACGCCCCGGCGAGCCAGGCCGCCTCCTGCACCGGCCCGGTCGCCAGATCCTGCCCCAGCGTCAGCACCCAGACCCGATGGTCCACCAGTGAGCGACCGAACCGCGCAGCACACATGCGCTCGGCCAAGGTAAGCCCGGCGCCGACCCCGATCGGGCGCGCCGCCTGCATCATCATGGCCTGCCCGGCACCGGTCAGGCGGCCAAAGGCCGCGCCAAAAGCCGCCAAAGCGGGGTCAAACGCGATACGATCGCGATCCGGCCAATGCGGATCGTCCGGAGAGAACCGCAGATGCCGTGCGGCCAATTGGCCCGCCGCCTGGCACAAGCCGGCAGACTCAGGTCCAGCCGAAAAAAGGCCGCAGGCGATCGCGCGCGCTGCATCCTGCGTCAATCCTGGCTGACCCGGAAAGTCGTCAGGACTATTCGCCCTCCACCGGCATCAGCCAGGGGCTGGTTGCTCCGCGCCGGCAGGTCTGCAACGGTCCCGCCCATGTCACACCGCCTCGCCCTTGCGGCACTTTGCCTGGGAATCGCCGGCTGCCATCTGGTGGACCAGCGCGACTTCAACATTGCCGCCGGCCGCGCCCCCGCGCCCAGGGCAGCGCCCCCCGCCCCGCTGCCGCCGCCCTCGCTGGTCACCATTCGATATGCCACCCCCGACCCGCAATACCGCGATGCCGTCGCCGCCTTGGTCGACCGCGCTTTGGCTCGCAAGCACGACGTTCTGTTCACCGTCACCACCCTGGTGCCGGCGTCCGGCACCGGCGAGGCCCAGGCGTCCGAAGCGGCGCAAGCCGCCGGCTCCGGCCGCGAAGTGGCGCAAGCCATCGTCGACGACGGCGCCGAACCGGGCCAGGTAGAGCAGGTGCTGCGCACCGATGCGGGCGTCCAGGTGAAGGAAGTCCGCGTCGACGTGAGATAGCAAAAGTTTTTTGGTTCTTTTTTTCAAAAAAGAACTGCTTGCGTTGCCTTACCCCGCCTTCCCCCCGCGCCGCGCCTCGGCCACCGCCGCCGCCAAAGACGCCTGATCCACCGCCCCCGGAATCACCGCCTCGCCCACGAACCACACCGGCGTTCCATCCACCTTCAGATCCTTGGCCAAGCTCAGATTCGCCTCGATCTTGGCCGTGGTGGCAGCACTCTCCATGTCGGCAACCAGCTTGCCGGCGTCCAGGCCCAGCGTGCGCGCCGTCGCCCGAATCATCGCCGTGTCGGGCTGTGCCGGGTTGGTCATCAGCGCCATCTGCATACGTTCGTAGGCGCCCTGCTTGGCCGCGGCCAGGATCGCGCGCGTCTCCATTACGCTCGCCGGGCCCAGCACGGGGATGTCCTTGTAGACAACCCGCAGCTTCGGGTCCGCCTTCAGCAGCGCGGCGATGGCGGGCAGCATCTTCCGACAATACGGGCAGCGCGGGTCGTAGAACTCGACCAGCGTCACATCGCCGTCGGGATTGCCCGCCACCGGATCGCCGGCCGTGGCCGTCAGCGCCTGATGATGGGTGGCCACCCGGGTGCGCGTATCGGCCTCGTCCTGGGCGCGGTCCTTGGCCTGCAGGGCGACCACCGCCTCACGCAGGATGGACGGATCGGCCTTCATCGCGTCGCGCACGACCTGAACGATTTCCGCCCTTTGTTCAGGCGTGAAGGCGCTCCCTTCGGCACGGGCCGGCAGGGACGTGGCGAGCAGTCCGGAGAAGATCAGGCAGAGCAGGATACGGCGCATGGCGGGCGGCCCTCGATGGTGGGGTGTTTGGCTTCGAGCTGTAGCATCTGGCCATTCGGCTGACGAGGCGCAGCGGTGGCCGCCCGGTTGCCGCCTGGGGGGAAGGCGTTTATTGCAGCCAGCCTTGACGTTGAGGCGGAGCGATGGTGCCGGTGGGTGAACGCGTGCGCGGCCGGACACGGCAGAGTGTAGCCTTGGCGGTGGGGCTTTCACTGGTGGCAGGGGGCTGCGAAACCGTGCACCAGACGGTGCATACGGTCCGAAAGACCGTATTGGGTGGCCCGCTCGACCCCGGCGAGCACCTTACCGGGTTCATCGGTGGCGTGGCCGCCGACGAACCGCTGGCCGCACTCGCCGCGCGTGAGGTTTTGGCCACTGGCGGGAATGCCGCCGATGCCGCCGTCACCCTGGCCGCAATGCTGACCGTCACCCTGCCGTCGCGCGCCTCTCTCGGCGGTGGCGGTGCGTGCATGGCATATCAGCCAGGCGCCCACGCGCCGGGCCATGGCGTGCCGGAGGCCGTGCTTTTCGTGCCGCGCGCGCCGGCTGCCAACGCCGGGGACCGGCCGGCCGCGGTGCCGATGATGGCGCGCGGCATGTATCTGCTCAGCGCCCGCTATGGCTCGCGCCCCTTCGCCCAGCTTCTGGCGCCGGCCGAACAGGCCGCCAGCAACGGCATCACCATCACCCGCGCTTTGGCCCGCGACCTGGCCCAGGTGCAGCGCCCGCTGCTGGCCGACGCCGCCGCGGCCGATATCTTCGCACCTGGCGGCCAAGCCTTGGGCGAGGGCGCGCGCCTGGTGCAAACCGATCTCGCCACCACCCTGCTCAATCTGGGCCGCGCCGGTGTGGGCGACCTGTATCAAGGCCTGCTCGCACAACGCTTTGCCGAGTCCAGCGCGCAGGCCGGCGGCCCCGTCAGCCTGGCCGACCTGCAACGCTCCACCGCCACGCTCGGCAACCCGATCGTGGTGAAAGCCCAGGACGGCGACCAGGTGGCCTTCCTGCCGCCGCCGGCCGACGGCGGTCTGGGCGCGGCCGCGGCATATCTGAACTACGTGCAGACCGGCTCGGTCAGCCAGGCCATGTCCGGCCTGTCGATCGCCACCGTCGCCACCTGGCGCGGCGGCAAGGCGGGCAGCGACCCGCTGGCGCTGCTGCAAAGCCCCGGCGTATCCGGCAGCCTGCCCTCCCTGCCCGCCTCCACAAGCTTCACGGTGATCGACCGCAACGGCGGCGCGGTGGCCTGCGCCTTCACGATGGAAAACCTGTTCGGCACCGGTCGCGTGCCCCCGGCACCGGCATCGTGCTTGGCGCATCCCCGGCCATCAAACCCTCGGCCCTGCTGACCGCCGGCATCGCCTGGAACAGCAGCCGCGATGCGTTCCGCGCGGCGGCGGCGGCATCGGGGCAGAACGCGGCCTCGCTGGCAGGCGCCATCGCCATGGGCCAGGCCATCGTGGGCGACCTGCCGCCACGCTTGCCTGTGCCTGAGCCGGGACGAGAGAGTGCGATCGGGTGCACGCAATATCTGCCGGGGAATGCCGGCAGCTGCCGGTTTTATTCGGACACGCGCAATGCTGGGTTGGCGGCGGGTGGTAGTTAAGAAAGCAGTCCTTTTTTGAAAAAAAGGACCAAAAAACTTTTACTCTGGCGCGACACTTGCCGGCGTTGATCCCGCCTTTTCACGTGATGGACGTGATTGCGGCGGCCAATCGGAAGCAGGCCTCCCAGCCGGCCGGCGCACCAAAGGTGCTTCATATGGAGGTGGGCCAGCCCGGCACCGGGGCACCCGCCGGCGCGCTGGCGGCGGTGCGCGCCGCGCTGGGCCAGCCGCTCGGCTATACGGAGGCGTTCGGGCTGATCTCGCTGCGCGAGGCGATCGCTGCGCATATCCAGGATTGGTATGGCGTAAACGTGCCCCGCACCCGCATCGCGGTCACCACCGGCGCCTCCGGCGCGTTCCCGCTAGCCTTCCTGGCCGCCTTCGACCGCGGCGATCGCGTGGCGCTGGCTGCCCCCTTCTATCCGCCCTATGTGAACATCCTCACCGCACTCGGCATGCAGCCGGTAATCGTCGAGGCCGGCGCCGAAAACCGTTTCCAGCCGACCCCTGCCCTGCTGGACAAGCTAGACGCGCCACCCGCCGGACTGATCGTCGCCAGCCCCTGCAATCCCGCTGGCACCATGCTGCACCCTGACGAATTCGCCGCCCTTGCGGAGTGGTGCGTGCGGCGCGGCGTAAGGCTGATCTCCGACGAGATCTATCACGGCCTCACATACGGCCAGCCCTTGAGCACGGCCGCAAACGTCCCCGGCGCCATCGTCATCAACAGCTTCTCCAAATACTTCTCCATGACAGGATGGCGCGTGGGCTGGATGGTGCTGCCGGAAGACCTGGTGCGCCCCGTCGAATGCCTGGCGCAGAACCTGTTCATCAGCGCGCCGCATGTGAGCCAGGTGGCCGCACAAGCAGCCTTGTCCTGCCACGCGGAACTGGATGCGAACGTGGCGGCTTATGCGCGATCGCGCGCGATACTGCTTGATGCGTTGCCGCGCGCGGGTTTTATATCTTTGTCGCCAGCGGAAGGTGCGTTCTACATCTATGCAGATGTTTCAACGCAGACGGATGACAGTGGGGCTTTCTGTGCGCGGATGCTAGAGGAGATCGGGGTGGCGGCAGCGCCGGGCGTGGATTTCGATCGCGCGCGCGGGCGGTATTTCGTTCGTTTCAGTTATTGTGCACCGGAAGCGGATCTGGTGGATGCGGCAGAAAGGTTGGTGTCGCGCTCTCAACGCTCATAACCCGAATTTGCTAAGCCATGCGGGTTATAAAACCTAAATTAGCAAAAGTTTTTTGGTCCTTTTTTTCAAAAAAGGACTACTTCGTTCCCCCACCCAAGACAACACGATCAGCAAGATCGCCGCCGCAGCCAACCCAGGCGCCAAGCTCCATCGCGTCGGCAGCAGCCGCGGCTTTGCCAACGGCAGCAAAACACGCGTCAGCGTTTCCGCCGACTCAAGATGCGCATAGGCGAGCCCAGACTGCTGCGCCAGCGATTGCAGATGCGGCTCGTCCACGGCGGAAAGATGCTCCCGCCCGCGGAACAGACCCTCATGTTCCGAAGGCACGTCGCCCGGCTGAAACACGCCGATCTCGTGGCCGGACATGTCATATTTCGGGATCGGCACCAGCGTGTGGCCTCCGACACCGAGGATCATCCCGCGCGCGGTGCCGCGCAGATCGGCAAACGGAACCGGGCTGGACCAGGCGAGCGGCGGCGTTTCCTGGCCGTCCGTCATGAACACCAGATCGGCCTGCAGCGCGATGGAGAGTTTCGCGACGCGGCGTAAGGTTTCCGCAATGTGGCTTTCGGAATCCCAGCCCATGCGCCAGTCGATGGCGGCAATCTCCCGTGACAGCGGATCGTAATTCTCGCACGTCTCGACAGGCGCGAACAAAAGAAACGGTTGCGCTTCGACAAACACAGCGAGCCCCAGCCGCGATCCGCAAGGCAGGGCGGACAGCAAGGTGGCGACGCTGCGTTTTTCCATCGCAATGCGGCTGACCTGGGCACCATCCAGGCGCTGATCGCGCACATTCATACTGCCAGTGATGTCTAGCACGGCCACCAGATCATAGACTGGACGATCGCGAATGATCGGCGGCAGCAACCCGGCCGCCAGCAGCAAGGTGAGGCTTGCAAGTTTCAGCCAGAAGGGCCCAGTGGACCAGGCCTTCATGGCATGCCGTTGGGCGCGCCGGGAATGTCGGGCCAGGCCGCGCGATCGTGCGCCATTTCCGTGCCTTCTGTAGGCGAGACCGATTCCGTATCACGCACCAGTGCCGCCGCGAGCGTGTAATTGTAGCGTGCGTCCCAGTTCTGCGGATCGAGCTGGATCGCCTGCCGGTATTCGGCTTTCGCCAGCCGGATACGCGGCGCGATCACACGAAACGGAAGATTCGTGAAATTGCCGAGCGCGCCACGCAAATTGAAGTTGCCGAGAGCGTAGAGGACATGCGCCTGTGCCTGTGCAAGGCCGCGCGCGCCGAGCCCGTCCGCAATCGCCTGCGCGGCCGGAACCTGGCCATGGCGCAGCGCATATTGCGCGCGCGCGATCAGCAATGCCGGTGAGGCGCCGGGGGCCACCGGAATATCGCGCCCGGCTTGCAAGGTGGCGATGCCGGTTTCCGCGCGCCGGGCTTGCAGCAATCGCACCGAGCTGATGCAGGCGACAAGTGTTGCAATGATGCAGACAGCAGAACTTACAAGCCGAACGGCGCGCTTCATGGTGAGGCTTCGGCGTCTGGCGCGTGCAGATCGCGCTCAGCGAGATGCGCGAGGATGCCGAGCGCCAGCAGGATGGCAGCGACGCGGTAGCAGATCGCGTCCAAATCCTGGCGCTGCGTCTGTTCGAAGTAGATCAAGGGTTGGGTTTCCAACGCTTCGATCCGGCTGGCGGCACGTTGCACGGCATCCGGCGCACGCGCTTCGAAACCCAGATACGGCACACCAAGTGTCTGGAAAAACACGGACAGCCCGGCCGGTCGGTCAAGATCGCTCTCCCCGTTTGCGGAGTCTGCCAAAGGCGGGTCGTCGCCGGCGCGCAGATACAGGTAATACAGATGGATGTGCAGGCGCCGAGCTTCGCTGGTGATCAGGTCGCGCGTTTGCGGCGGGATGGCGCCGGCGCCGTCGCTGACCAGCAGGATGACGCGCGCGCCCTCCTCCGGGTCCAGAGCCAGTTGCTGCAACCCCATGGCGATACCGCCGCCGATATCGGTATTGGCGAGCGCGTGCAGCCTCATCGCACCGATGGCCGCCAGGATCGGTTGGCGCCTGCTCGTCATCGGCATCACCGGAATGGGCGCGGTGGAAAAGGCCACCAACGCAAAACTGTCATGCGGCCGCCGCGTGACGAAATCGGAGAGCATGCGCGAAGCCGCCTCGGATTTGCTTTCCTGCCCGCGCTCGCCGCGCAACGCGAAAGCTTCGTCCATGCTGAGGCTGCGATCGAGCACGATGGCGATATGCGCGCCACGCCCGCCATGGGCCACGCGCTGCCCCGGCGCATGCAGGCCGGCGAGGCCGAAGACGGCGGCGGCGATCGGCAAAGCAGCCAGCAAACGCAGAGAAAGATCGACAATCCTCGAGACCCGGTCGAGCGGAAACAGCGTCAGCGAAGGCGTGTCACGCCAGCGCCAGCCGGCGCCCAGAAGCGGCGGCAGGCAGAGCAGCAGCAGAACCAAGCGCGCGGGATGATCGAACGACAGCGTCATGCGCGCCGCTCCGCCTGCGCCAAAGCGCGCGACAGGCGGCACAGATCGATCGGCTCCAGTGGCGATTCCGCGAAAAACGCGGCATTTGAGGCGGCAAAGAAGGTCCCGATTTCGCTCCGCAAAGGTTGAAAGTTCTTATGTTTTGCCAAGAACGATTCGATATCTCCGCCCAGAACGCGGGCGCCGGCCGTGCTGTCGAAGGCGCGGTGCAGCGCCAGCAGATGCGCGGCGGTATCCGCCTTGTGCCGGCGAATGGCGTGTGAGGCCTGCGCGAACGGGCCAGCGCCGCGTCGGATCAGCCCGCCCCCCGTCAACACCGCCAGGCTGGCCAGCGCACAAGCCGAAGAGACGGCAAGGATCACAATGTTTCCAGAATTTCCGTCTGCACGGGGCGGATGATCCGGCCGCATTGCCAGCGGATCGATAACCGGCTGCAAATCGTGCCGGAACGGCGCCACAGTGACGGTGAACCCCGGCACACGCGCGGGCAACTCCCGACCATCCTTCGAAAAGGTTACGGTAAAGCCAGGCGCTTCCGCCTGTGTCACCTGTTCCGGCGAGAGGAATATCTGGTAATCCAGATTTAGTTCCTTGCCGTGCAAAGACACCGACCGCAGATCGAGCCAGGCGGAGACAGGCCCAGGCTGCGGCAGGCTGCGCGCATCCAGCACGGTTCCCGGCGCCACGCCCACCCGCACGCTGCGGGAGAGGATATCGCCCGGAAAATAGCCGAAATCACGCGCTGGCGGCGGTGCCTGGATCGACAGAATCTGCGCCCGTGCGTTGTGCAGAGATGCCGACAGGATCGCAAAGGATGCGAACAGCACCCGCATCGATCATCCCTGCGCCAGATGGCGGGAAACGGTGGCGATGTCGATCGGGCCCGTCACATGCAGCGGGGGTCGCGCATGCTCGGCGAACAGACGCCCGAGTGCAGCACGCCGCTCTTCCTCCGCCGCGCGCGCGCGGCGCCATGCCCCCGCCCGCAGCCAGACCAGCCGGATGCCACCCGTCTCCGCATCCCGCACCCGCGCGAGGCCGGCGCCGGGCCAGGCGAACCCCACCCGATGCAGCACCACCGGCGCCACGTCGTGTGTTGCCAGACCCTGCAATGCCGCCTGCAGCACCGGCGCGGGGGCAAGGAAATCCGAGACGAGCACAATCAGGCAGCGCGTGGCAGGCAGGCTGGCCGGCAGTGCCAGCACGCCCTCCGCGGAGCGGCCGCTGGGCGCGCAGCGTGCCAGCGCTTGCGCCGCCTCCAGGCACGCGCCGCGCAAGCGGCTGGGCGGCAACGACAGATCGCTCCGCACACACTCATCGAACGCCAGCAGCCCGAACCGGTCGCCAGCCTTCAGCGCGGCCCGTGCGGCGGCCGCCGCCAGAAGCGCCACGTCGCCCAGCCGGCCCATGGAGCGGGAGACATCCACCGCCAGCACCACATCGATGGCGCTGCGCTGGCGCATCTGCCGCACCAGCAGCCCTCCCGCTGGGTCCATGATAGAGCGGCGCACATCGATGCGCGTGGCATCCGGCAATTGCCAGAATGGCACGCAACCACGGAAATCGCCGCCTTGTCCGCTGGCGCGCGCGGCATGCTTGCCCGGCCGGCGCCCGCCGGCACGCCAGCGCACGTGATAATCCAGATAGGCGCCGTCCTCAGTCATGGCGCCGGCACGCGATCGAAGATCTGCCGGCACAACTGCGCCACCAGCTCCGGCGCACGATTTTCATAGATGGAGGCAAGAAAGATGCGGTGCGACATCGCTTCGGGAAACACCGCGCGCACATCCTCGGGCAGCACACAGACGCGGCCGGCGAGCCAGGCATGCACCCTGGCAGCGCGCACCAGCGTGCTCATGCCGCGCGGACTGGCGCCGCCCTGCACCAGCCGCGCCATGTCCACACCCTCGATCCGCAGGCCCGCCGCCGCCGGATCGCGCAAAGCCGCCCAGATGCGCAGCACATAAGCCTGCAAATGCGGGCTAGCGACGATGCTCGCCTGGATCATCCGGCCCAGCTCGCCCAGCACGCGGTAATCCAGGATGCCGGGCGAGACGGTGGCGATCAGCACATCCGCATCGTGGTAGCGCGTGTCGAACAGCAGCTGGCGGCCGATCTCCGGATCCTCCGGCGTGCGCACGGCGATCTCCATCATGAAGCGATCGCGCGCGGCGGCGGGCAGCTCGAACGTCTCCTCGCGCTCCAGCTGGTTGCGGTCGGCGAACACCAGCAGATGCGGCAGGCTGTGCTCGCGATTGAAGGCGCTCACGCTGCGTTCGGCCATCAGCCGCAGCAGCAGCGCATGCACCTGCGGCCGGGCGCGATTGATCTCGTTGAAAAAGAATACTGCCAGGTCGCCGCCATGGCGCAGCACCGGGCCGGGATTCAGGCGCGGCCGCCCGTCCTCGCCGAGAAATGCATGATAGATCAGGTCGGCGGGCATCAGGTCGATCGTGCCCTCCACCCGTTCATACGGGCCACCCAGCGCGCGGGCGATGCAGCGCAGCAAGGTGGTCTTGCCGACACCCACATCGCCCTCCAGCAGCACGTGGCCGCGTGCCAGGATGGCGATGGTCATCATACGGATAACGCGCGCCTGGCCGATCACCGCGCGCCCGATCTCCGCCTCGAACACGGCCACGCGGGCGCGCCAATCCTCCAGCGCCGGCATGTCGCTCAGGGCGCGTGCCCCTTGCCCAGCAATTCCTCACGCACCAGGAAATCGATGCCGCGCGTGTAGGCTTCCGCCGTGTCGCCGCGTATCTGGCCCTCCACATGGGCCACGTATTTCATGCTGTGCACATCGGCGACCCAGATGGCCATCAAGGTGATGAGGGTGGACACCTTGTGCACGCTTGGCAGCACTTCCAGCGTCGCCCCGGCGCCCGCCGCCAGCTTGGCCCAGCATTCGCCGCATTCCTCCGGGCTTTGCAGCTTGCCGATGTCGACCGCGCGCGCAGACAGGTCCACGGCTCGGTATCTGCCGCTGGCCTGCAGCGCACGCGCCAATTCCGCAGTCGCCGCCCGCAGCCGTGCCTCGCGCCCTTGCGGCGCACCCTCGCCGCTGGAATCCATCATCTGAAAGGGAAACACCGCCACCGGCTTGGCCGGCTGAGCCCATACCGGACTTGCGCAGAGCAATGCCGCAAGCTTCAACCCACCAACAGACAAAAGTTTTTTAGTCCTTTTTTTCAAAAAAGGACTGCTTGCCTTGCCTTCCTTAAGGCCCATTAACGACATCCTTTCCCTGACCGGCACAGGCTGGCGGCCCAGCCGCCCCAGTCAATGCGACGAAGGTGTTACCCTACCGGCATCGTTTGGCCGCTTTTCACTCTTTGCAAACCGGATTGCGCGCATAGGGTGTGACGCGCGCGGCGGAAAGCCGCTTTCGGGAGGGATGCTTCATGGATGTGAGAGCCGCCGTGGCCTTCGAGGCCGGCCACGAGCTGACCATCGAAACAGTGCAGCTGGATGGCCCAAAGGCAGGCGAGGTCCTGGTCGAAATCAAGGCTACAGGCATCTGCCATACCGACAAATACACCCTGTCCGGAGCGGATGCGGAAGGCATTTTTCCCAGCATCCTGGGGCATGAGGGCGCGGGAATCGTGGTCGATGTCGGCCCGGATGTGCGCGGCCTGAAGAAGGGCGATCACGTGATCCCGCTCTACACGCCGGAATGCCGCAACTGCAAAAGCTGCCTCAGCCGCAAGACGAATCTGTGCACTGCCATCCGCGCCACCCAGGGCAAAGGCTTGATGCCGGACGGCACCAGCCGGTTCAGCTTCCAGGGCAAACCGATTGCCCATTATATGGGGTGCAGCACGTTCGCGAACTACACGGTGCTGCCGGAAATCGCCTTGGCCAAGGTGCGTGAGGACGCGCCGTTCGACAAAATCTGCTATATCGGCTGCGGCGTCACCACCGGCGTCGGCGCTGTCGTATTCACCGCCAAGGTGGCGCCCGGCGACAACGTGGTGGTGTTCGGCCTGGGCGGCATCGGCCTGAACGTGGTGCAGGGCGCGCGCATCGCCGGCGCCGACATGATCATCGGCGTGGACATCAATCCCGGCCGCCGCGCGCTGGCCGAGAAATTCGGCATGACCCATTTCGTCAATCCCAAGGAGCTGGGCGACCAGGACGTGGTGGCCCACATCGTGGAGCTGACGAAGGGCGGTGCCGACCACAGCTTCGAGTGCGTCGGCAACACCACCCTGATGCGACAGGCGTTGGAATGCGCGCATCGCGGCTGGGGCAAAAGCACCATCATCGGCGTGGCCGCCTCCGGCCAGGAAATCTCCACCCGCCCCTTCCAGCTCGTCACCGGCCGCGTCTGGCAGGGCAGCGCCTTCGGCGGCGCGCGCGGGCGGACCGACACGCCAAAGATCGTGGACTGGTATATGGAGGGCAAGATCAACATCGATGATCTGATCACCCACATCCTGCCGCTGGAACAGATCAACGAGGGCTTCGACCTGATGACGCGGGGCGAAAGCATCCGCAGCGTCGTGGTCTACTGAGGATGGCGCCCGGAACAGCGTTGGAGAAACGCAGCGAAAGCGCCTGTTTCGGCGGACGCATCGCGGTCTTTTCCCATGCGTCCGAGGCAGTGGGCACCGAGATGAAGTTTGCCGTCTTCCTGCCGCCGGCGGCAGCACACGGCCCGTGTCCCGCCCTGTTCTATCTGGCCGGGCTGGAATGCACGCAGGACACCTTCGTGCAGAAAGCCGGCGCGCAGCGCGTGGCGGCCGAACTCGGCCTGATCCTGGTGGCCCCCGACACCAGCCCGCGCGGCGCCGGCGTGCCCGGCGAGGACGCGAGCTGGGATCTGGGCACCAGCGCCAGCTTCTACCTGGACGCGACGCAGGCACCCTGGTCCGCGCATTACCGCATGGGCAGCTACATCAACCAGGAACTGCCGGGCCTGATCGCCGCCAACTTCCCGGTCAAACCAGGCACCATGGGCATCATGGGCCACTCCATGGGCGGCCACGGCGCACTGATCTCCGCGCTGCGCCACCCTGGCAAATGGCGCTCGCTGTCCGCGATTGCGCCGATCTGCAATCCGGCGGCCGTCGCCTGGGGCCACAAAGCCTTTGGCGCCTATCTGGGCCAGGACCAGGCGGCCTGGCAGGCGCACGATGCCAGCGCGCTGATGGCGAAAACGCCGTTTCCAGGACCCGTGCTGGTCGATCAGGGTCTGGCCGACAAGTTCCTCGACACGCAGCTCAAGCCGGAGGTGCTGGAACGCGCAGCGCAGCAATCAGGCCAGGTCCTCAACCTGCGCCGTCATGATGGGTACGATCACTCCTATTGGTTCATCCAGACGGTGATCGAGGACCACCTTCGGCATCATGCCTGGGAACTCGGGAAGGTTTAGGAAGCAAGCAGTCCTTTTTTGAAAAAAAGGACCAAAAAACTTTTGCTCCGGGTGTGGTCCAGACACCTTTCGGGGCGTCCATCAGGATCCGGCCGAAAGGGCTACAGCTGACTTTACCCGGCGGACGACACTTTCGATCTTCCGCCGCCGCTTGCTCCTTCTATCAGGCGCCACAAATACGGGCCCGTCCAGCGCATCCAGTTCCGCCGGCCCTGGCAGCAACGCTGGCAACAGAAAATCCGCGCCGAACAGATGCAGCCACAAGCGTTCCAGCACATAGCCATACACCTCGTGTCCCAGGGCCGCGCGACGCAAACCTTCCAGCGCGTCCGGCATCACGCCGGCAAGGCGTGACCGCCGTGCAGCGAACACCGCCCCATAGGAAAAACGCCCCAGCAAATGGGCCTGTGCTCGTCCGGCGATGTCCGCAAGGCCACACATCGCCAGAAAATGTGCCGCAATGTTGGTCCCAGGTACCAGTCGGTGAACCTGGCGGTAGGTCTCCTGCAGCCACAACGTGCCTTCATCGTGAAAACCCATTGGCGTCCAGCTTTGCAGCGAGAACAATTCCGGCCGCACGCGCAACCCATCCACGAAACCGCCTGTCTCCCGCGCCAAAACAAGGTCGGGCGGAATGCGGCGGGAAATTTTCCAGCGCCAAGCCAGGGGTTGCAGATCCTGCCATTGCCCGTGGCGGCCCAGCAGTTCCAGAAAATCCGGGCTATGTTCGAACGGGTCACCCTGCGAGAACACGACGAAGCCATCATCCGCATCCGGCGAAAGCGACGATATATGCGTTAGATAGGTCTCTGACTCTCGCCCCTGGTTCGGGCGGTCGGTAACGCTGTCGGCACGCGCGATGACCTGCGGGTCGGTGATCGGAGCACCCTTGTTGTAGATATGCACGCTGAATTCGGCGGGCACGCGGGTCAGCCAATCCAGCTGTTCGGCGTAACGGGCAATAACAAGCTGGTGCAAGCAGCAGGCTCCTAGACGATAGAGAAATCCGGCCAGCCGGACGATATGTATCGTCCGGCCGATGGAGACAAAGCAGAAAAACACGCCACGCATAGTGACCGGGCTTCTCCACGCGCATCTGGACCGCAGAGACATGGGCCATCACACTGAAAACAGGCTGCTGCGCGGCGCCAACTAGATGGACCACTTGAACGAAAAACACTTCCGACGCGGTCACCGGCGCCTGCGTCCAAACCAGTGAGATGCCGGACTGGGCCGCCGCGATCCGCGCGGATTGCGGCCGATAGGCCAGAATCGGCGCCGCATAACTGCCGCCCGGCCCCCCCGTCGCCACCCGCCCGGCGGCCGCCCGCCACGCCTTGCCGCACCGCTTGCGCAAACCACGCCTGCGCCGGAATCGGATTCCGCGGCACGCCGTCCCCGCTGCATAAAGCTGTGCCAGATCGAAAGCAGCGCGCCCGATGCCGCCGGCAGCCGCTTGCCCAAACCAGATCGCAGCTTGTGCAGCGTCCCGGCGCGTGCCGCGACCGCTATCATACATGATCGCCACGTTCAGCTGCGCGTCTGGCAGCCCGGCCTCGGCCGTCTGATGGTAGACAGCCAGCGCACGCGAAAAAACATGCGTAAGGTCTGCCTGGATAGCCTGCGTGTAGATGGTCGCGGGGCCGGTCTGGGCGGCAAGGAAAAACAGCAGGCAGGTCTTTCGTGAAGGACAGAACCAAAGTCGCTTGGCCCGTTTGTTCGTTATCTCCACGTTATCTGCGCGCGCCGATTTTGCGCGGATTGCGTATCGTTTGGAACGGCCGGATCTGTGGCACCCTTGGCGACAATCTGGAAGCGTTCTGCGGGGTGCCGCGCGCCACCAGGCCGAGAAACACAGCGTCCGCGCGCAACTTAGAAAGGCGCATGTTGGTTTCCTGCGAGCCAGCGGGTCGGTGCCGGCCGCAGCGGTCATCAGGATCGGCTTGCCATCCCGATACAGGCGCGCCGCGTGGTCCAACTCGGCCAGATTTCCCGGGCGCAGCGCGGGAGTAACGCGGTCGAAATACACATCGATCGCTTCGGGCGCGGCCACGGCGGCGGGAAGCGGGAAGCGGGAAGCGGGAAGCGCCCAGAAAAGCCGGCGTAAAGCGGAACAAGGACAAAAACTCCTTCGCTCAGGGCAACCGAACCTCAATTTCTCCTGGCGCATGCGCCGGCGATCCGGGTGGCGACTGAACAAGCAAGGGTTGCAGAGAGTTGCCTTCCGTATGCGGCCAATGCGCCCGCGCCACGGTATCGGCGATCAATTGCGCGAGCTTGGCGTCATCTGCATAGAAGAAGTAGACCATTCGCCGTGCCGCCGGCGTGGCCGCCGCACGCGCCCGTATGTGGGCTACCCCAACCTGCTGCAATTGCAACGCCAGCGGCCGCAGCCCCGCCAAAGCATTCGCATTGCGTGGAGGAAACAGCAACAGCACGGAGGCAGTCGGCGCCTCCGGCAAGCTCGCCAGCATGGGCGGCACCGGCGGCTGGCGCACCGACACCGCGGGCGGCAAAGGCGCCGGCAGGGCCGTCGGCTCCAGCACGATCTGCGCGGGCGACGAAACATCTGGCGCCAGAAGCAGCAGCGGTTCAGGTGCCAGAAAAGTGGGCGGCTCAGGCTGCCAGACCAGAATGGCGGCAAGAGCCGCGGCGACGGCCACGGCCCCCAGCGCGGCACGCCAGCCCCTTAGCCCAGGCGCCGCTTCTGGCCCCGCCGCTGGGACCATGCCGCCCAGCGCACGCGCCGCAAGCGCCGCATCCACCGCCGGCGCATCTTCCGTACTGGCAAGGAACAGCACGCTGGCCAGCCCCGCCCTCAGCCGCGCGCCAGAGCCGCCGGCATGGCGCAGCAGCAGCGCCACCGCGCCTGGTTCCAGATAATCCGGCGCATGCTCCAGCGCACGCAGGCGGCGCGCAATGATCGCGCGTCCGTCCCGCTCGCCCTGAAAGCCAAGCTGGTTCACGGTTCGGCGGCCCGCAAACGTGCGATTGAAACGAACAGCAGCACCAAAAACAGCAGCGGCGGGAACTGCTGATAGCCGCCGGTGAACAGGAACAGCAGCATCAGCGGCGCAAACAGCGCGCCTTGCAACACACCGCGCTGGCCCCGCCAGAACAGGCCCAGATACAGGATCAGCGCCGGCAGCCCGTATTCCAAAAACACCTTCACCGGCGTGTTCACATTGAACTCATAAGCCAGATGCAGCTTTTCGCTCACACCTGGGCCGATGCCTGTAAACAGGACCGAGGGCGTTCGGGCCAGGATGTCGCCCATCAGCCAGAACGGCGTGATGAAGCGCAGATGGCCGCTTGTGCCGGGCTGCGACAGTTCGCCCAACCGGTTGACCATCACGCCAGCAAAGTCCGGTGCCGCCAGCATCATCACGGCCGCGGCCACCGCCAGCACGCCCGCTCCCACAGTGATGGCGGCAAGCCCGCGCCCCCCCAGGCTG
>Ga0123336_10001840_pt1 | contig 18949 bp, 17 predicted proteins | sample SSSSmetaG_FD_96466 | JGI IMG/M metagenome (GOLD analysis project Ga0123336, IMG submission 96466) | Glacier valley bacterial and archeal communities from Borup Fiord, Nunavut, Canada, to study Microbial Dark Matter (Phase II) - ​SSSS metaG | ecosystem: Environmental > Aquatic > Freshwater > Ice... | reverse complement strand
GCCTTCCGAGCACAGCTCGGCATGCCTCGCTCAGCTCTCTCGGCGATGCTCATGAGAAGCGCATCGCCTTCCGAGCACAGCTCGGCATGCCTCGCTCAGCTCTCTCGGCGATGCTCATGCGGCGCTCGCATCGGGGCTTTCGGTGCGACGGCCGGTGAGCCGCAGCAAGATCCGCGCGAGTGCGCTCATGCTGAGTGCCACGCCGAGCAGCACCAGCGCCAGCGACGCCAGCGCCGCCAGATGGGGCCCCGCAGCCTCGGTGAACTCGTTGGCCAAGACGGCTGGCAGCGTGTAGCCCGGCTGAAACAGGCTGGCGCCGAGGCTGGCTTGGTTGCCGATGACCATGGTCACCGCCATCGTCTCACCAATGGCCCGCGCCAGGCCAAGCAGCACGGCGCCAAACAGTCCGCGACGGGCGAAAGGCAGGATCGCCATGCGAATGGCCTCCCAGCGCGTGGCACCGAGCGCCAAAGCGCCTTCCGAGAGGCTGGATGGGACGGCGCGGAGGACCTCGATGGACACGGTGGTGATGGTCGGCAGGATCATGACCGCCAACAGCAGCCCCGCGGCGAGGTAGCCGAGGCCGAGCGGCGGGCCTCGAAAGAGCGGCAGAAAGCCCAGCGTCGACGACAGGGCCGGCTCGATCCACTGGCGCAACAGCGGCACCAGGACCACCAGACCCCACAGGCCATAGACCACCGACGGGATGGCCGCCAAGAGCTCGATGAAGAAGCCGATGAGCGTCCGGCTGCGCGGACCAGCGATCTCGACGACGAAGAGGGCCACGCCAAGCGCCACCGGAGCGGCGACGACGGCGGCGATGATCGAGGTCACCACGGTGCCGTACACGAACGGCAAAGCACCGAAGATCTGATGGACTGGATCCCAGACGCGGCCACTCAGAAAGCGCCAGACCCCGCCCGACAACGTCGGCGACGCAATGCGGGCAGCGACGGCAACCACCGCGCCAGCGAGCACGAAGACCAGGCCGCCAGCGAGTGTGAGGACACCGCTATAGAGCTGGTCGCCGCGATGTCGGCCCGTCGGCGGCGATTTCACTCGGGACCGCCAGACGAGAGACTGCGCAACTGCGCCGCCACGCGCGGCACCAACGGCGACGGCAGCGGCGCGTAATCGAGACCCGGTGCCAGCTCTTGCCCGTCGTGGAGAGCCCACCACAGGAAATCGAGGATGGCGCGGCCTTTGTCGCTGCGCTGAGGGTGCCGGGCGATGATCAGATAGGTGAACGCGGACAGCGGATAGGCCTCGGGCGAAGGGGCCGAGGTCAGGGTTGCGCGGAAGTCATCGGGCATCGTCACCGACGAGGCAGCGGCAGCGATGCCGGCCAGCGTCGGGCGCACCCAGGCGCCGGCCACATTGCGCAGCGCCGCCACCGGCAGGCGGCTCTGACGGGCGTAGGCCAGCTCGACATAGCCGAGGCTGTGCGGGATCATGCTGACCACGCCGGTGACCGCGTCATTGCCCTTGGCACCGACGCCAACCGGCCAGCGAACGCTCTTGCCGACGCCCACCTCGGCGGCAAAATGCGGCGAGGCCGAGGCCAGCCAGTCGGTGAGCACCAACGTCGAGCCGCTGCCGTCGCTGCGATGGACGACCACCAACGGCGCTGCCGGCAGTCGTAGCTCTGGATTGAGGGCCACGAGGCGCGGATCGTCCCAGCGACGGATACGCCCAAGGAGAACGTCGGCCAGTGTGACCGCGTCGAGCTTGAGCCCGTCGGGGGCACCGGAGTAGACGATGGCGATGGCGCCGAGGACAACCGGAAGATCCACCAGGCCCGCATGCCGTTCTTCGTCGGTGAGCGGGAGATCGCTGGCGCCGAAATCCACCGTGCCCGCAGTCATCTGCCGGACACCGCCGCCCGAGCCGATGGCCTGGTAGTTGAAGTGATATTCCGGACGGAGCTTGCCGAACTCGCGGAACCAGCGCGCGTACAGTGGGTATGGAAACGAGGCGCCAGCGCCGGTGAGGAGCAGCTCGGCATGCGCGGCGGGGCTCGCCAGCATGGCCAGCAAGACAGCGCTGGCAAAGACAGATCTCGCTTTCCGGACGGCCGTCACGCAGCGAGAATAGCGGCCAGACTCCAACCGCTGGCAACGATTCTGTAACTTCGCCGCGTGCTTGCGACGGACGGGGTTTCAGGTTACACCGCCTGCGGCGATGGCCAACCAGGCTGAACAGAAGAAAGTGTCTTGGAAAACGCGCCTCGCGCGGCTCGCGCCGTATCTGGTGGCCGCTGGCGCGCTTTACTGGGTCTTCCGGACGACCGATCTCGCCGAGCTCAAGAAAGTCATCACCCACGCGCCGCTGGCGCTGTTCATCTCCGTCTCGGCGGCGATGCTGGTGCTCAACTGTGCCGCCGACGTGTTCGCCATGGGGCGGGTGTTCAGCTGGTTTGGCGTCAAGATCCCGTTTCGCGAGCTCTATGTGGTGCGGGCGTCGACGTATCTCATCGCCATCGTGAACTATCACGTCGGGCAGGCGGCGCTGGCCGGCTATCTGTATCGCGCCCGTCGAGTCCCGCCTTTGCGGGCGTCGGGGATGATCTTGTTCATCATCGGCATCAACGTCGGCACGCTGTTCCTCTTGGCGTCGGGAGGCGCGGCGCGGGGCGGGACCGGCGGGCTGCGCGTCTTGCGGCTGGTGCCGTTCATTTGCGCGGTGGGCGTGTTGTTCTACGGCGCGATCTTGCTGGCCAAGCCGCGCATCATCGCCGAGCGGCGGCTGTTTGCGCCGTTGTTCGAGATGGGCATTCGCGGACACATCTTCGGCGTCCTGGTGCGCTTGCCGCATGTCTTCGTGCTGATGGCCTGGCATTTCGCGTCGCTGCGGATGTTCGGCATCCAGGTGACGCCGGGCGCGGCGGTGCTGTATCTGCCGGTTTATTTCGCGGTCACGTCGCTGCCAGGCAACGTGAGTGGCCTTGGCCCTGCCCAGGGTGTGGCCATCGCGCTGTTCTCGCAGTTCGTCACCCCGCCCGACGGGCTCACCGACCCCAAGCTGATTGCCGCCGCACAGCACGCCTCGGTGGTAGCCTATAGTGTGGCCACCAGCACCGTTTCCATCATCCTCCAGCTGGGCCTCGGTCTCATGTTCCTGCGACGGGGGACGGCTCTTGGCCTGTCCACCCACCCCGAAGAGTTGCCGGAGCCGCCGCCGGAAAAATCGACCACCGACGAGCGTTTGAGCTCACCGACGTGAGCAACAGAGTTTCTTACGCCAAGCCCAGTCGATTCAACAGCGTCACCATCACGCTCCTCTTGCTGGCCATCGCCGGCGGATACTGGATGTGGCGGTTTTTCCCTGCATACTTCGACGCGTGGAGTGTCGATCATCTCTTGAAGGAGGCGTCGAGCACCATGTATCGCCTCAATCGACTCAAGGAGCCGCTGCGCACCACGGAGATGAAGAAGTCGCTCGACAAGCTGCGCGTCGACATCATGAAGAAGGGCAACGTCACCGACCCCGACCTCGACGTGCAGCTCGAGATCGACGGCAATCTCGCGACGGTGACCGCCACCTATCAGCTCACGGTCGTGCTCGCGCCCAGCAACAAAAAGGTCGTGTTGCACATGAACCGTCGAGAAACAGCCAACGTCAAGGCCGTCAACTGGGACTAGCGTTGGTTGCCTTGGTGCTCGTCGGCGCGACCCAGCCGGCGTATGCCGAGGGTGCGACCGAGGTGGTGCTGGTCAAGCGTGGCGGGGTCACTGCGTACGAAGAGGCGTCGGAAGAGTTCTCCGAGTCGTGCCGGGTGCATCTCCGCGTGGTCAGCTTTGGCGACGAAGGCGTCACCGTCGAGTCGGCGCGGCTCAAGCCGAGCCAGCTGGTGGTCACCGTCGGTCAGGAGGCGCTGGATGCCCTGGCCAAGGGTGGGCTTCAGATCATTCCGACGTTGGCGTTTCATACGGCGGGCCTGATTGGGCCGCCGGCGGTGCCGCCTGCAGATCTGTTGTTGCGCATCTTGTTGACGGCACGGCCGGGCACGCGCGAGGTCGTGACGGTGTATGGCCCGCGCTCGGAAGCGACGTTTCAGGCGGCGCACCGGGCGGCAGAGCGCATCGGGATTTCGTTGCGAGGCGAGCGTGTGTCGAGCGGGCCGGAAGCCGTGCGCAAGCTGCATGCGCTCGTCGAGGGGCCGGCGCACGCCATCTGGTTACCCGGGGACACCGACGTGGTGACACCGCAAGTGTTCCGCTATGCCTTGCAGCTTCAGCTCGAGCGTGGCTTGCCTCTTTTGGCAGCGACGCGGCAACAGGTCCATGCCGGGGCGCTGTTGGCAGTGGATTTCAGCCCACGCTCGGCAGGGCGAGCCGCGGCCGAGCTGGCCAATCGCATCCTGGAAGGCCAGCCAGCAACGGAGCGACGCGAGGTCGAGCTGCATGGCGGCGCGCGCATCAGCGTCAACGCACAGGTGGCACGTCGACTCGGCATCAACCCCGAGCCGCTCCGACGTCTCGGTGCCAGCGTTGAATAACAGCGACGACAACAGCGAGCTCAGCACCTTCGAGGCCATCCAGCAGCCGCGCCGACGCTTCCGCACCCGTGTGTTCGCCTACCTCATCGGGCTCACGCTGGTCACGTCGGTGGTGTCGGGCGGGACATACTATCAGCGTCAGGTCCGGTTCATCGAGAAGGACCGCGCGCTCAGGGCGCACACGCTCTTGACCAGTCTGGCGACACAGGCCGAGCTCGGCGCGTATGCCGGCGACGCCGCCTTGGTCGATCTGCCGGCGCGGCGTACTTTTCGCGAGCCGGACGTGGTCCTCGTCGGTGTGTACGACACCAAGGGCAAGGAGATCTTGCGGCTGTCGGCGCCCGAGCTGGGGCAGCCGCTGCGGCCGGCGTGGACCTTGCTGGAGCATCTGGCCGCCGACCCCGAAGCGGTGCCAGGACGGTTTCCGGCCGACGGCTACGAGGACATGTGGGCGCCGATCGTGACCACGGCCCGGCCAGCGGCGGTGGCCCTGTCGTCGGAGCCCGGCGGCGCGACCCAGCGACGGGAAGTGGTCGGTTTGGCGCGTATTGGTCTGTCGCTGACGCCAGCCAAGGAGCAGCTCGCCGAGGTGTTGTCGGCCGGCCTCATCTTGACCGGAGCGCTGGTCGTTCTCGGGGCGTTGGCGGCGTTGTTGATCGCCCGCGCCATCTCGCAGCCCGTGTTGGCGTTGGCGCGTGGTGCCGACGATATTCGCCGCGGCAATCTCGACGTGCGGATCAAGGTTGGCTCCAGCGACGAGATTGGCCTGCTCGCCGAGAGCTTCAACCGCATGGCGGCGCAGCTCAAGGCGACCATGGCCGAGCTGGCGTCGCTGAATCGCAATTTGGAGTCGGAGGTCTCGCGCCGTACCGACGAGATCCGTCGCCAGGCGGAGTTCACCGAGGTGCTCAACGCGCCCATCGTAGCCGATCCTACCGCCACCTTGGGCACGGCGTCGTCCACGGCGCAGGCCGAGCTCGACAAGCTCATCTACAACGCTTCCTCGTCGCTGCGTGCGGCGACCCAGGTCACCGGCGTCGGCCTCTATCTGCTGCGTGACGACGAGGTCGAGTTCACACTGGGTCTGGCGGCGTGTGTCGGCGTCGAGCCGGCGCTCTTGGGTCCGCCGCCGTCGGAGGCCGATTGTCGGGCCGGCCGGCCCCTGGTCGGCGACGGGCGCGCGGTGGTGCCGGTATTGTTCCGCGGTGAGCCCGAGGGAGCGCTGGTCTTGCTCGGCGACTCGCTCGAGGGTCACATCGTCGAGTTCACCGTGCGCGCGGCGGGCCCGTTGGCCATCGCCATCTCCAATGCACGCGCCTACGCGACGCTGTCGCACCTCGCTCGCCAGCTCAAAGAGCGCAACGCCGCCCTCGAAAAACAGCGCGATCAGTTGCAGCAGATGAACCGCTTGAAGTCGGAGTTCTTGGCCAACGTGTCCCACGAGCTGCGCACCCCGCTCAACGCCATCCTGGGCTACGCGGAGATCATGGCCGAGGGCGTCTACGGCGACGTCACCACCGAACAGCGCGAGGCGCTCGACGGTGTCAACGAGTCGGGCCAGAATCTGCTGACGCTGATCAACCAGATCTTGGATCTGTCCAAGGTCGAGTCGGGCAAGGTCGAAGTCTACGTCACCGAGGTCATGGTCCATGACCTCGTGCACTCGGTGGTGTCGGAGGCGCAGGCGCTGGCCAAGAGCCGTCCGTACAAGGTGCAGGCCCGTTGCCCGGCGCGCGTCGTCGTTCGCACCGACGCGGCCAAGGTCAAACAGATCCTCACCAACCTCGTCGGCAACGCCGTCAAGTTCACCGAAAAAGGCGGCGTCGCCGTCGAGCTCAAGCCCACGGCCGAAGGCGGCTGCACGGTCGCCGTCCGCGACACCGGCATCGGCATCCGCAAAGAAGATCAGCACCTCATCTTCGAAGAGTTCCGCCAAGTCGACGGCTCAGCGACGAGAAAGTTCCAGGGCACGGGCCTTGGCCTCGCCATCGCGCGCCGCTTTGCCCAGCTGCTCGGCGGCACCTTGGTCGTCACCAGCCAGGCGCATGTCGGCTCGACGTTCACGTTGACTTTGCCACCCGATGCACCGCGGCGTCCGCCACAGCCGCCGCCATCGCCACCGACCCCAAAGAGTGGCAAGATGGACGCAGTCCGCCCTGGCCTCTTGCCCGGTCCCGGACCGAGGAGGACTTCGTGAGCGAGCCTGCCAGTGGCCCAGGTGCTGTCCATGGTGCTGCCCAAAGCACCGGAAAGACAGTGCTATTGGTCGAGGACAATCCCCACAACCGCAAGATCTTTTGCGGCATGTTGGCGCACGCCGGGTTTCGCGTCATCGAAGCCGAGGACGGCCATCAGGCGCTCGTCAAGGCCAAGGCGCTGGCGCCTGATCGTCCGGACATCATCCTCATGGACCTCAGCATCCCAGGCATCGACGGCTGGGAATGTACGCGGCGACTCAAGGGCGATGCCGTCACCCGCGCCATTCCGATCATCGCGCTGACGGCACATGCCATGCGCGGCGACGAAGAACGGGCGCTGCAGGCCGGCTGCGACGGCTATCTGTCGAAGCCCATCTCGCCGAAAAAAGTAGTCGAAGTGGTCAAGCAGTATCTCAAGATCGCTTAGTCGCCTTCGATGACCCCCCACTCACGTCGCGACATTTCAGTGTGGGGCTCCTTCGCGTGGGGCTACGCCGACGTCGGCGCGTCGATCTACCTGGCGCTGGGCCTGGTGCTGTCGGCGACGCATGGTGCGGCGTGGTTGGCGTTTGGCCTGGCGGGCTTGGTCTACATCCTGGTCGGCTTCGGCTACACCGAGCTGGCGGCGGCGTATCCCGTTGCTGGCGGCGGCCAATATTACGCCCAGCGCGGGCTTGGCGACTTCTGGGGCTTCGTCGCTGGCGCCGCGCTGTTGCTCGACTACACCATCGACGTGGCGCTGTTCAGTGTGGCGTCGATCGGCTATCTGCGGTTTTTCTGGCCGCACACGGCGACACCGCTTGCCGTCGGGCCCTGGGTGCTGCATGACCCATTGCTCGTCGGTGAAGCACTCGGCGTCATCGTGCTGCTCGGCCTCCTGCAGTTTCGGGGTGGCCGGTTGTCGTCGCGGATCGGCCAGTGGCTGAGTGGCCTCGATCTGGTGATGGAGTGTCTGGTGGTGGTGGTCGGCTTCATCTTTGCCTGGAAGCCGGACCTCTTGGCGGCGCAGTGGAATGCCGCGCAACAGACCCTCACGATGCACGATTTTGCGTATGGCTCGTCGCTGGCCATCATTTCCTTCGTGGGCCTGGAGTCGATCTCGCAGGCGGCCCATGTGACGCGTCGTCCGGCCACCGTCATTCCGCGTACGTCGGTGACGTTGATCTTTTCGGTGTTCTTGCTAGCCCTGTCCATCTCGACGCTGAGCCTTGGTCTTCTGCCGTGGGAGTCGTTTCGCGACCATCTCGATCATCCGATGGCGCATCTGGCGTCGGCGATTCCGCTGGTCGGCAAGATCCTGGCGCCGGTGGTGGCTTGCCTGGGCGTCGCCATCTTGGCGCTGGGGGCCAGCTCTGGCATCTTGAGCGCCGCGCGGTTGACGGCGTCGATGTCACGGCTGCAGATGGTGCATCCGTGGTTCGAAGTGACCGCGTCACGGGGCCAGCCTCGACGAGGCGTGGTGGTGTTTGCGCTTCTTGGCGCGCTGATGGTCGTCGCTGCGGGCTTCACGCCGCACATGCTGGAGACGCTGGCCAACCTGTACGCGTTCGGGATCAGCCTCGCGTATCTGTTGGTGTTCATCTCGCTCATTCGGCTGCGTTTTCGCGATCCGTATTCGCCGCGGCCCTATCGCATGCCGTTCAACCTCATCTTCCGTCGCAGCGACGGGACGCAGGTGTCGGTGCCGCTCTTGGCCTTCGTCGGGATCTTGGGGATCGGGATCATCTTCGTCGAGGTGCTCACCACCCACAGCCTCGGACGTCTGGCCGGTCCGCTGTGGCTCGTCGGCTGCGTGATTTACTATTTCGTCTTTCGCGGCAAGTCCAAGCTGCCCCTCGTGGGCTCGGCGCCGCGCGACTGGGAGGCCGAGCAGATCGCCGTCCTCACCCAGGCCGAAGAGTATGATCTCCTCGAGCGCTACAAAAATGCCCTCGAGGCACGCGACAAGACCGTCACGCAGAAGGACCACGCATGAGCCGCGCGTCGAGGTGGCTGGGGGTGGTGCAAGTGGTGCTGGGCGCGACGCTGGTGTTGCGTTGGGCGATCTCCGCGCGTGCGTTGCCGATCTTGGTGCTGGGTGTGGGGATGATCGTTCTCGGCGCGGTGCGACTGCGACGGGTGTCCAGTGAATGAGCTGACGTTTCACCCCGGCGGCATCGCCATTGCCGTCGCGTTTGCCATCACCATGTCGTCGCTGGTGTGGTGGATGCTGCATCCGCCGGCGCAGGTCGAGGCGGTGGTGGCCAAGGCGCTGCGCGGCGTGGCGGCGATCCGACGGATCCTCGTCCCGGTGCGCGGTGACGCCCACAACATGCGCGCCGTCGAGCTGGCCTGCCGATTGGGCTTCGATCAGCGGGCAGAGATCCTGGCCTGCCATGTGGTGGTGGTGCCGTTGTCGCTGCCGTTGTCCACGTCGCTGCCGGGCGAAGAACAGGCGGCGGCTGGCGCGCTCGACAAGGCCGAAGAAATCATCCACTACCACGGCCTCGTCACCCGTCGCGAGATCGTCCGCGAGCGCGATGTCGCCCGCGGTGTGTTACGGGTTGCAGAGGGCGCGCAGGTCGATATGGTGGTGCTCGGCATCAACCCGCGCAACCTCGCCGCCGGCGAGTCCGTCGGTCAGGCCACCGAGCAACTGCTGCGCCGTTCGCACATCGAGGTCATTGTCGACATGCATCCTGAGCCAGAAATCGAGGTCAAGTCGTGAAGGTGGTCGTGGTGGGATACGGGCGGGTCGGTTCGGCGTTGGCGCGCGAGCTCTTGGCGGCGGGCAACCAGGTGACGGTGATCGACAACCAGGCGGCGCGGGCCCAGCGCGCGGTGCGGCTGCCTGGGCTCAAGGTGGTGGCGGGCAACGCCGTCGACGTGCAAGTGCAGCGTGAGGCGCAGGTGGGTGGGTCGGATCTGTTCCTGGCGGTGACGGCCAACGACAACGTCAACCTCGTCGCTGCGCAGATCGCGCTCGAGGTGTTCCAGGTGGCCAACGTCATCGCGCGCGTCTATGCGCCGTCGCGCGCCGATGTGTCGACGGGCCGGGGCATCGTCACCGTGTGCCCGACGCGCTACACCATCGAGCAGCTGTGGGAAAAAGTCCGTGAAGCCGGCGGCGAGGCCGTACCGCGCATGGCCCCGGTGCGTCGCTCTGGCCGGCCGCGGGTGGCCCTGGCCCCCGTCGACGAGAACAAGTTCGTGGTGGTAGCCGGCGGCGGTCGCGTCGGCTTTCACCTGGCGCGGTCCCTGCGCGCGGCGGGCCACGAGGTGGCGCTCATCGAGCGCGATCCGCAGCGGGCGGCCGAGCTGCAGGCGCGTATCGACTGCCCGATCATCGTCGGTGATGGCTCGATGACGCCGGTGCTGGAAGAAGCGGGCGCCGGGCGATGCCGGGTGTTTGCCGCGGTGACGGGGCGCGACGAGGACAATCTGGTGGCCTGTCAGACGGTACGCGCGCTACGGCAGAAGCAGGCCCAGACCGCTGGCACCGAATCCGACGAGGGCCCAATCGTCGGCCCGCCGCTCAAGACCATCGCCCGCATCAGCGATCCCAACAACGAAGACCTCTACCGCACGCTCGGCGTCGACGCCACCGTGTCGGCCACGTCGATCATCCAGCACGTCATCGAGCGTGAGCTGCCGACGATGAGCATCAAGACGTTGCTGTCGCTGCAGGGTGGCGACGTCAACATCCTCGAGGTCACACTGCCGGAGGGTTCTCCCGTCGCTGAGCACCTCTTACGCGACATCGTCCTGCCGCGCGACTGCAACGTGATCGCCGTTCTCCGTGGCACGCGCACCGTCATTCCACGCGGTGACACCGTCTTCAAACCCGGCGACGTGGTGCTCACCCTCGTCGGAAAGAGCTCGGAAGAGGCGCTGAAGGTGGTGCTGTTGGGTGGCCCCCCCGAAGATGACGAACACGACGGCGAGGGCGAGGGCAGCGCTGACGACGTCTCGGACCTGCCGGCCGAACCGGGTTCTTCCCGGCGGGTGTCCGGCTCCCACGCGGCGGTTCCGGCTCCAACCGGCGCGAAAAAATAACGACAATAAATCAAAGTAGTTCGCTCGTAGTTCGTCTGTAGCTTGTCTGTAGTCGCTCTGTGTCGGGCGATTCGACTTTACTCTGGGGGACGGGTGCCGATAAAATGGCTCGTCGTCGTCGGAGCCAGACACACCTACAAGGGCTCCTCGACCACCCATCCGAATGGCGAAACTGATACTCACGTCAGGCGAAAACCGCCAAGAATTCGAGCTTGCGGCCGTCAATACCATTGGCCGGCATCCTGACAATTCCATCCAGATCTTGGATCGCATCATCTCCAAGGAACACGCGCAGATCCTGCGTGGCGGCGACGGGCGCTTTCTCTTGCGCGACCTCGGCTCCTTGAACGGGTCTTATGTCGGTGGCAACCGGGTGTCCGAACATCTGTTGACCCACGGCGACGAGATGGTGCTGGGCTCGACGCACCTCACCTACGTCGAGCAGACCGAGACCGAGGAATCGCTCAACAAGGTCACCATCGCGCCGAGCTCCCTCGAGAGCATCGTGCGCCACAAGGTCGACGCCAACACCTCGGCGCGCGACTTTTTACCCGAGAAGCAGATCACCGATCAAGAGCATCTGCGGCGCGACTACGAGAAGCTGCGTATCGCGCACGAGCTCGGCCGGGCCATCGTCGGTGTGTTCGACCTCGACGAGCTCCTGCCCAAGATCCTCGACAAGGCCTTCGACCTGTTGCCCGCCGACCGCGGCGTGATCTTGATGTACGACGACTCGCTGAAGCTCCACCCGCGCTTCGTCAAGCACCGCACGACCAAGGGCTCCGACGAGCAGATCGTCTTGTCGAAGTCGATCATCGCCGAGGTCGAGCACCAGAAGCGCGCCGTGTTGTCGTCGGATGCGACCATGGACTCGCGCTTTTCGGGCGCGCATTCGATCATCATGCAGGGCATCCGCTCGACGATGTGCGTGCCGCTGCTCTACAGCGACGAGCTGCTCGGCATCATGCACATGGACTCGCAGATCGCGACCAACGCCTTTACCGAAAAAGATCTGCAGCTCTTCACCGGCATTGCCTCGCAGGCCGCCGTCGCCATTCAGAACGCCCGGCTGGCCAAGAACATCGAGACCGAGACCAAGACGCGGGCGCAGTTTCAGCGTCTCTTGTCGCCAAACCTCGTCGAGCAGCTGGTGGCTGGCAAGCTCAAGATGGAAAAGGGCGGCGAGCTGCGCGAGGTGACCATCCTCATCTCCGACATCCGCGGCTTCACGTCGATGAGCGAGAAGAAAGAGCCGGCCGAGATCGTGGCCATGCTCAACGAATATTTCGAGGTCATGGTCGATGTGTTGTTCAAGGCCCAGGGCACGCTCGACAAGTACGTCGGCGACGAGATCATGGCGCTGTTCGGCGCGCCAGTGGACATGCCGGACGGGGCGTTGCAGGCGGTGCGCTGCGCGGTCGAGATGCAAAAGGCCTTGCGCGAGTTCAACCGCACCCGCATCGCCGAGAATCAGGACGAGATCAAGATCGGCATCGGCATCAACACCGGTATGGTCATCACCGGCGCCATCGGCTCGTCGCGCACCCTGCAGTACACGGCCATCGGCGACCCGGTGAACACCGCCTCGCGCCTCTGCTCCGTCGCCAAGGCGGGCGAGATCATCTTGTCGGAGAACACCATGCGTCTCGTGTCGCCGTTCGTCGATGCGCAGTCGCTGACGCCGGTCAAGGTGAAGGGCAAAGAGCAGGAGCTCAAGATCTACAATGTCGTCGGTCTGAAGGGCGAGGAGTGGCGCCAAGAGCGCACGCGTCCCGGCTGATTCTGAGCTAATTGGTGACTTCCGTTCGTCTTACGGCTGTGTTGATGGCCGTCGCTGTATCAGTCTCGTTGTGCCGGCCGGCAGTGGCCGACGAGGCCGAGGTCGTCAAGCATGCAGCCACCTGGCCGGCCATCCTCGTCCTCAATGCCATGGTCGGCGCCTCGCTGAGCAACCCTGGGCTCGGCTCACCCGATCGCACGCCTGTCGCGTTCGGCATCACGGCCGAGCTCTTGTGGCGCGGTCGGGTTGGCGGCTTTGCAGGCCTCCTTTCGACGTCGGGTTTGATCGTCCCGCCCGTCGGTGCGGATTCGGCGTCGCCGGATCGCATCTCGGTGCCGTTTGGCTTGGCCTTTCGACCGCTGACGGCGGCTATGGGCGATCGGCGTGACTATCGGGCGCGATTTGCGCGGGGCCTGATGATGCAGCTCGGGCTCTCCGTCGAGAATCTGCGGTCGAGCGACCAGAGCCATACCATCGCCGCGTTTCATATCGGGGCCGCGGTCGACGTGCCGTTGTGGGGCAGCGTCACCGAGGGTGGCGTCGCCTTTCGCATCTATGCACGCGGCATCTTTGGACCCGAAGTCCATCTGCATGCGGGCGACACCAAAGAGCTGTTCGCGCCCAACGCCGCTGGCCAGATCTTGGCCGGATTTTGCTACACGCCGTGACCGCTGCCGCGCAGCTGGAGATCTGGAACCATCGCCTGGCAGAAGTGGCCGAGCACATGGGGCTGGTTCTGCAGCAGAGCGCCTTGTCTCCCAACATCAGGGAGCGCCGCGACTACTCCTGTGCGGTCTTCGACAGCGACGGCAGATTGCTCGCGCAGGCCGCGCATATCCCGGTCCATCTAGGCTCTACCGGCATGGCCGTGCGCGCAGTCATTCAGAGCGGCTTGTATCTCAGCGACGACGACGACCGCCTTTGCATCCTCAACGATCCTTATTGCGGCGGCACCCATCTGCCCGACGTGACGCTGGTAGGCCCGGTCGTCGTCGACGGAAAACGCCTCGGCTGGGTGGCGGCGCGGGCCCATCACGCCGACATAGGCGGTCGCACGCCAGGGTCGATGCCGGTCGCTGCCGAGGCCATCGGCGATGCCTTGCCGGAGATCGAAGAGACTCCGCCGGCGCTCGGGCCCAACTACCGGCCCTGGGCCGAGTCGGCGCTGCAAGTCCGCTATCGCGCCGTCTCCATCGACGACGAAGGGATCCGCCTGCCGCCGGCCATCCTCGACGACGCGCTGGTCGAGCGTTTTGCCGCTGCCTCTCGCGTTCCCGACGAGCGGCGTGGGGATCTCTTGGCCCAGCGCGCAGCGGTCGAGGCCGGCCGCAAAGGCTTTGGTCGGCTGTGTGCGCGGCATGGTGCTACGACGGTGGCCGACGCGGGCGCGGCGCTGATCGATTATGCGGCGCGGCTCATGCGGGCCCGTATCGCGCTCATTCCCGACGGCGTTTATGCCTTTGCGGACTCACTCGACGATGATGGCGCTGGTCAGCGAGATCTTGGCCTACGGGTCACGTTGACCATCGAGGGTGATCGCGCGCTGGTCGACCTCACCGAAAGCGACGAGCAAACACGCGGCTCGCTGAACGCTACTGCACCGGTCACGCTCGCTGCGGTCACCTATGCCTTCCGGCTGCTCTTGCCCGAGGACGCGCCGACCAACGAAGGCTTGTGGGAGCCGCTCGGCGTCGCGGCGCAATCCGGCTCGTTGCTCGACGCGATCTATCCCGCTGCCGTCGCTGCCGGCAACGTGGAGACCTCGCAGCGCGTGGTGGATGTAGTGCTCGGTGCGCTGGCGCAGGCGCTCAGCGTCGAGATTCCGTCGGCGAGCGCCGGCACCATGAGCAACGTCATGCTGGGCGGGCCTGGCTGGGCCTACTACGAGACCATCGGCGGCGGAAGCGGCGCCTCGTCGACTGGCCCTGGCGCGTCGTCGCTGCAGACGCACATGACCAACACCCGCAACACACCGATCGAAGAGCTGGAACGCAACCTACCGCTGCGCGTGACGACTTATGCCCGGCGCCGACACAGCGGCGGCGGCGGGCTACACCACGGCGGCGACGGGATCGTCCGCGAATATCACCTGCTCGCCGACGCGCAGATCACCCTCATCGGCGAACGCCGTCGTCGCCCTCCCTACGGTCTCGTCGGTGGCGGCCCCGGCACCGTCGGCAAAGACGAGCTCACCCGCAACGGCCGCACCGTCACCCTACCCGCCAAGATCAGCTTCGCCGGCAAAAAAGGCGACACGCTGCGCATCTCGACACCAGGTGGCGGCGGCCATGGCGACCCCATGCGCGCAAAATTCTGGGCAGCAGTGCTCTCCGGCCAGGCGATGTCGATCGACTGACGCCTCGTGCTCGATGCATGTGCCGGTGGCCGTGCAACCGCTTCCATTTCACAGGGAGGCGGGGAGTTTGGGAGTACAGAGGGAATGTTTTTAGGTTGGGGCTCTCCGACGGGGATTGGTTGACTCCGATCCGTTCTGACTTTCATCATTCCGGCTCCCAAACTCCCACCTCCCGTGAAAATGGAAGCGTGTCGTGCCAAGTCGGAGCCACGATTCTGCACCTAAGCCGGGCCGTCGCCGGGCGGGATGAGCGGCAACCACACCACGAAGTCGGCGCCGCGTGGCGACGGCATCAACTCGATGCGGCCGCCGTGGCCCTTGATGATGCGCTGGGAGATGGCGAGGCCAAGGCCGGTGCCGGCGCCGACGTCCTTGGTCGTGAAAAATGGGTCGAAGATCTTGCCGGTGAGCTCCGCTGGAACTCCAGGTCCGTCGTCGCGTACGCGCACGGTGACGCCGCCCGAGACCGCCGCGGTCTCGATCCAGATGGTGCCGCCTGGTCCGGCTGCCTGCGCTGCGTTGGTGAGGAGGTTCATGAACACCTGCTGCAGTTGACCGGCGCGACAGCGCACGTAGGGAATGGGCGCGAAATCCCGATGGACGGTGAGCTCGTCGCGCAGCATCGGCTGCAGCAGATTCAGCGTGGTCTCCAGGCCAGCGACGAGATCCGAGTCCTCGAGCTTGCCGAGCTGCGGCCGCGAGAAGGTCTTGAGGCCAGCGACGATCTGCGCGGTGCGTTCGGCACCAGCCCGCACCGAGCGCAACATGCGCTCCCAGTCGGCCAACAAGAAGTTGAAGTCGACCTCGCGCTTGTATTCGTCGACCGAGGCGCGCACCGACTCACTGAGCTCGCCGCCTTCGTAACGACGAATGATCTCGATGAGTGAGCGGAAATAATCGGCCAGAAAATCGACGTTGCCGTAGACGAAATTGATCGGGTTGTTGAGCTCGTGGGCGATGCCGGCGACGAGCCGCCCCAGCGACGACAGTTTCTCGTTGAGGATGAGCTGATCTTGGGCGCGTTTGAGGTCTTCGGTGCGCTCCGACACCTTGCGCTCGAGCTCCACCTTGGCGTCGCGCTCCCGCGACAACAGCGCATGATATTTCCGCTGCACGCGAGACTCGGCGGTGATGTCGCGGTAAGTCTCGAGAGTGAGGCTGTCGCCGAGCGGCGTGGCGGTCACGATGAGAGTCAGCTCTTCGCCGTCGCCGCGACGGGCAGCGACCTCGTGCATGCGCAGCGAGCGACCGACCTCGTTGGCCTTCTTCATGAGGCAGGACTCGCTGCACAGCTCGAGCCCGAACAGCTGATGACACGGCGTCCCCGCCTCCACGAGGCGCTGCAGCTCTCGCGCCCGTCGACCGGTATAGGCGTCGTAGGCCGGATTGCGATACAGCACTTGGTGGTTGGCGTCGATGATGACCGCGGCGTCGACCGAGCCCTCCAGTATGAGCCGGAGATGCTCGAGCGACGCCGGAAGATTCATTAGCGCGATTCCTCGGCGAGGAACGACAAGTAACGCTCGGGTAGCTCGTCGAAGACCAGCACCCCGCCGCAGCGCTCGCAGCGGAAGGACGGCACGTGGGCGATCAGCCGATCAGGAAAGTGTTCCTCGACGGTGAGCTCGCGATATTCGTCGACCTGACAGACCTCGCAGACATACGGCGCCAGAAACGAGATGACCCGCGCCGGCCCGCGAAAGTTGTAGATGGTGTTGAGCTGCAGGACCACCATCGGCGAGCAGCGCAGGAAGCGCAGCCCGTGCACACCCTCGAGGCCACGCACGAAGTTGACCCACTCGCGCACGCCGCAAGAGTTGATGCGTGTGACGCCTTCGAGATCGAGGACCACCTCGCCATGCAGCACTTTCTTGAGCTCGGTGAAGTCGGCGTTCTCGTTGATCTCACCGCGGATCTCGACGTGCTGGCCGAGCCCGCTCTCCGCGAGCGTCCAGGTCAGCGCCTCGCCGACCCCGGTCACCGACGGTGTGTGGCTGGTGCTCACGGCGTCGGAACCAAGAACAGCGCGCGCAGATCGGGCTGCGCCGGCTCGAGCTGCGGCGGCAGCAACACGTCGAGGTCCTCGAGCTTGACCACCACCGGCTCAGCCATGATCGGCCGCCGCACGCGTGCCGACATCCGGCTCGACAACGCACGATAGGCACCGGAGTCGCTGGCCTTCCAGCCTTCCAGCGCCGAGCCAGCCGAGTACGCCAACACCGCCGAGCGAATCTTGGCAACGACATCCGACGGCGTGCCGGTCTGCAGATCACAGAAGGCGGGGTTGGGGATGCGGCCGGCCTCGAACACGTTCTTGAGGCCCTTGCCCTCGGACTCGGGCGCGAAGACCGCTTCGGCTTTTTTCAAGTTTACCGTCGCCAACGCGCCGGCCAGATCGGGCGCATCGACACGCGAGGCGAAGAATTTCTTCACTTGCACTTCGCCGTCGAAGAGCGCGTTGCTGAGGAAATCGTCATCGCGGCTGCCGACGCGGGCCATGGCCAGGCGCTTGCCTTGCAGACCTTTGGCGTCGGTGCCGGCGCTGGTGAAGAGGGCCCACTTCGGCGCAGTCTCGCCGCCGGTCGTCGCCACGGCCAACACCGGATAGGGCGCGCCGCGCTCGGCGAGATACACGCCGTCGAGGATGGCAAAATCGACCTGCTTCGCCTTGATGGCCGCCTCGAGATCGCCGGCGCGAGCAAAGGCTTTGCCCTCGGCTTTGATGCCGGCCACCGACGTCACGTGCTGGGCCAAGCGGTTCACGTAGCTGAAGCGTTCGGATCCGGAGGCAAAGGCGGTATTGGGCGCAAAGATGGCGATGTTGATCTTGCGTTCGTCGGCGTGGGCTGCCGTCGCTGAGAGTGCGAGTGCAGCCAGGATGAGGCGGTTCATGGATCGACTCGAGGAAAGATGCGCCTTCCGCGCACAGCTCGCCTTCGGATCACTCAGCGCTCGGCGCATCACGTGCCACCTCCGGCGCCCCAGAGGCGCTCTTTGACGTCGATCCAATCCTTGAGCTTGCCGGCGCGTACGCCGCGTTCCCAGGCGCGCTTGTAGAGCTGCAGCGCACCGCGGCCATCGCCTTGCCGATCGCGGATGATGCCCAGGTTGACCATCGACTCCGGCGGTCGCCCGCTCAGCGTGTCGAAGGCTTTCTCGGCCGGCCCGATGCGGCCAGCGACGAGATCCATGACCGCGAGGTTATGATCGAGCTCGCGACGCTCGCCTTTGCCGGGGACCTTCTGCGCCGACCGCAACGCCGCTTCGGCCCGCTTGCTGTCGCTTTTGGCATAGTAGTCGTACCCGAGGAGCTCCCAGTCGGAGCGCAGCAATTGGCGCAGCAAATCCGCAGTGGCGCCAACAGCCTTTTGCAACTGCTGTGCAAATACGCGGGTGGCCTCCTCACGACCGCGCGGGCTGCCCGCGTCGCGATAGCCGGCGTAGGCCAAGAGAAAGCTGGTGCCAAGCTTTTCGTAGGTCGCCTTCACTGGACAGCCGCCCGACGTCGACGCACGTCGAAACGCCTCGGTAGCCTCCTGAAAACGCCCAGCTTTCAGCGCCGCCACACCTTCATAACAGAGCACCACGACCAGCTCCTTGGCGCTCAGCGTGGTCTTGCCGAGCTGCGCCGCCCGGTTGACGTCCTCGAGCGCACCGTCGGAGCCCTTGGCGTCTTTGAGCCGCTCTACCGCCCGCGCCATCAAGGCCAGCGTCAAGTTGCGCTGCGCCGACGGTGCCACTGGCGAGCCTGCACCCTCCTTCACCGCCTGCTCCAGCACCGTCACGGCCTGATCGGCATTGCCGGCGTCGAGATAGAGCGGACCAAGCTCGGTATACACGCCGGCCAGATCCACACCGCGCACCTTCAACGCAATCTGCGCCGCTTTTTCGTACTCGGCACGCGCCTGCTCCTTCTTACCCTCTGCAACCAGCGCCCGACCCAGCAGCCGATTGGCGACGAGATCCGGCTTGCCGAGCTTCTTCAACACCCGCTGCAACACCTCCGCGGCTTCGACGTTCTTCTTGGCCATGACCAGCGTGAGACCGAGGTTGCGATTGGTCACCAGATCGTCGGGCTGGAG
>Ga0123336_10001836_pt1 | contig 18994 bp, 9 predicted proteins | sample SSSSmetaG_FD_96466 | JGI IMG/M metagenome (GOLD analysis project Ga0123336, IMG submission 96466) | Glacier valley bacterial and archeal communities from Borup Fiord, Nunavut, Canada, to study Microbial Dark Matter (Phase II) - ​SSSS metaG | ecosystem: Environmental > Aquatic > Freshwater > Ice... | reverse complement strand
TGTGTTGCAGTCAGCGTATTGGTCAGGGTTGGCGTGCTGGTGGGCGTACTCGTCGGAGTTGGCGTGTTCGTGGGGGTGTTCGTGGGGGTTGGCGTGTTCGTGGGGGTGAGAGTTACTGTTGGCGTACGCGTTGGGGTGCTAGTGGCGACAGCGCAGATGTTGGCGGTTGATGCGCTGTTGCGCGGAGCAGGAGCGGCCACGCTAAAGTTGTTGAGATTGTTGTTGGTGTCGGTGCAGCCACCAAGCAGCCGGAAGGCGGCAGTGGTGTTAATGTGGGGAGGGGCGGCACTGGTCTTGACCAACTCTGCGTTGTTGGCATTACTACCGTAGCCTACAAAGTCAACGATGCCAGCCAGCGGGATGAGACTGGGAAAGCAATCATTATCGCTGCCGCCACAACCGAGGACGCTGGCGTTGCTGACGAGGGCTATCTTGGCATTGGCAACAAACATATTCACATTCGTGTTGGTGATATCGGCAGTGGGGAGGGCAGAGCCACTACCGCCACCACTAGCCAGCTTGATCAGGAAGTAGCGACCCGGTGCTATAGAACCACTTAGGCCAGTGAAACCTGTGCTACCAGTCTGAAACTGGCTACTCCCCCCAGTGTATTGCAGTGACCAGCCAGAGAGACTGACGGTGGTACTACCACGGTTGAAAAGTTCAACAAAGTCGTTCAGATATTGTGCGCCGCCGTTCCCGCCGCCACCGTAGAACTGGCTGATCACCACGTTGGGGACGGTGTAGCTGAAGTTGGTAGCGGTGGTTGGGTCTGAGTTGGAGCCACTGTTGGCGAAAATCTCTGGGCCACCGCCACTGTTCCAGGCAGCGATGATGTAGCGCACTGTTGTGCCTGGGGGCTGGCCGGGGATCGTCGCGTTAGCAACGTCAACCGTGCCACCGCTGCTGAAGGTGCAGCCATAGTTGGCGACAAGTACCTGCGTGCTACCGCTGCCGCTGCCCAACGTACCGTTCGGCTGCGTGCCATCAGTCGTGTAGTAGACCCGCGCCCGGTCGGTGAAGAACTGGTACTCGATTTTGAAACGCAGAGGGTAGGGCTGGCCGCCAGTAGGGTTAGCGGTGTCCAGGTAGTTGCCGCAGGTGCCGCCAGTCAGGTTGAGCGTCTGCTCGTGGTAGACGTAGTTGGCGGTCTCGGCAGAGTCAGCTTTGACCGGGTTGGGGCCGCCCTTGCTGCCGCTCGTGGGGGTAGGCTGGTAGGCGGTAAAGCTGCTGGCAAGCTGGTAAGGCGGTGGGCGCACTGCTGGGGCTGTCCCAGGCTGGCGGGCTGGCGCAAGATGCACCCCAGCGGTGTAGCCTTGTGTGGCTGGCAGCAAGCCCACCCCACTCAACAGCAGCAGGGTGATTACTCCGCTAAGGACGCGATTGCTTCTTCTCATCTTCTTTCTTCTCCCCTGGCTGGCTTTGGTTGATGATCAACACAGATAACTGCGCGCTCATTATAGATCGTCAACCTTACCAAACACCTTACCAAATCGTGCCACTTTAGTGCATCTGATGATCTTCGCTGCAAACGTAACAGCCCAGTGGCAAAAAGAAGGGGCTGCACCTTCGCAGGTACAGCCCCAGGCAGAGCGGATCAGCCCGCCCCTACACAGCTATCATATGCTAACAGGGTTGCGCCATCGTCCAGCAGCAGCAGTTGGCGGCGCAACAAGGCTACTGGTGGGCTACCGAAGGATAGTAGCTTGTTGTGGAACTGCTTGAGGCTGAACTCTACGCCGTCAAGCTCCTGCTCGGCCTTGTAGTCCTCACGCAGCTTGAGGATTTGCAGCTTGCCGAGGGTGTAGGCAAAGTAGCCAGGGTCGAAGGTGCCACGCCGAGCCTCCGACGCACCACTCTCATGCTCCATGAACGCGTCATTGATGAAGCGGTCGGTTGCCTCCTCCACTGTCATGCCCTGGGTGTGCATCCTGATCGAGCAGACAAAGCGCACGTTGCGGACGAGGGCTTCCAACAGTTGGGCGATCTCGGCTACCACCTGGTCTTTGCCATAACCCGCCTCAACCAGCATCTGCTCACAATAGTGCGCCCAGCCTTCTATGAAGGCGTAGTTGAAGATACTCTTGGCCGCATTGCTGGGGGCGTTCTGCATATGCAAGAACTGGACGTAGTGGCCGGGGTAGGCCTCGTGGATCGAAATGTCTTCCAGGATGGGGTAAGCGAACTGCGACAGCCACTCCTCCTTCTTCTCCTCTGGCAGGTCGGCAGCAGGGCGGGTGATGTAGTAGTAAGCCTGGGTTGCCACCGCCTCGAAGGGGCCGGGCGTGTCCATCGAAGCGAAGCTCCACGAGTGGAAGGCAGGGGTCTCCTCGACCACGCAGCGCACCTCAGAGGGGATGGTGATCAGGTCGTGCTGCACGATATACTTGCGGATCGCTTCCAACGTCTGCTGCCCATCCTCGATCAGCGACTCGCTGGTGGGTCGGTTCTTCGCCAGCTCCTTGATCGCGGCAGGGACGCTGAGGCCGGGCATCTTTTGGGCAACCAGTTCTTGCAGGCGGCTCTTGTTCTTTTGCAGGTTCTCCTCGCCAACGCGCAGCATATCGGCCAGTGGAATGTCCAGCAGCTCCTGACGGCGCACCAGTTGGCGGTAGCGGTCAGCACCGAGGGCGAAGTCGGTGCTGGCGGTGGCCTGCTTGCCCTTGAGCCACTCAACCAGCCGCTCCAGGCGGGCGCGGAGCTGGGCGGCCACCTCATGGGCCTCCTCAATCAGCGCGGTATTGCCCACTGGCTTGATCGCCTGGAAGAACTCGCCGTCCTCTGCATAGTAGGTGAGATAGCCACCGTAGACCAGCAAGGCGACCTGAAGCAGGGAGGCGGATAGCTGCTCGTCCAGGTTGGCCTCAGCGTGATCAAGGTTGGCTTGGCCCGCCCTCAGGTACTCAAGGGCCAGGCGCACACGGGCTTGCAGGGGGGCATAGTCGCGCTTGAGGTAGCTGCTTACGTCGAAGGTATCGTAGGCAATGGGCGACTCCTCGTAGGTGCGCTGCTCGGTCAGGCGGAACAGTTCGAACTCTGCATCGTAGCGCACCAGGTCAAAATCGAAGCTCTCAGCCCCGGCGTGCAGGTGGTCACGGTTGATCGACTCGATGGTGGAGAGGAAGCCGCCCAACTCTGCTATGCGCCGATCCAGCGACTCGCGGCTGAAGTCGGGAGCCTTGCCGTCGTACTGGTGCAAACCGAGGTAGGTTGCGCCGCTTGGATAGAAGGCGTAGGCGCGCTCGATATAGTCGGCGACCAGTAGGCGGGCGCGGGGCGCATCGTCGCTGCCAGGGTCGCCCTTCGCAGTGCGGTCATGGTAGATCGGGTCGCCATCATCATCGTACAGCGGTTCGCCATACTGATCAACTGCGTCAGCAAGATTGACTTCGGCTTGCTGGTTGCCGCCCTCGGTGTTGTCCATCTCGGCGGCCACATCTTCGGTGCTAGCCTCAGTGTCGTTGATGTGCCGCTGGTGCTTCTCGTCGCTCATGGTTGCTCCTTTATCTAGATAAGAGTTTGATCCAAGTATCATATCACATTACGTGCCAACCCATACCTGTTCACCAAGTCTGCGGGTCGCGTACCTTGCCGATGAAGGTGTCCAGCGGGTCGTAGCTAGTGATCAGTTCGCGGCGCACGGTGTAAAGCGGCACTTGCGGGTCAGTCGGGTCTTTCAGTTGGAAGGCCATCTTCAGGCCATACTCGCGCACCTTGTCCACTACATGACGATCCCAGGCACCAAAGGGATAGGCAAAGTAGGATATCTTGTGGCCGACAATCTCCTCCAACTCCTTGAGGCCACCCGCAATCTCAGTTGCCAGTTGCTCGTCGGTCTGAGTGGGCAGGTTCTGGTGCGAGTAGGTATGCGCGCAGATGTAGTGGCCTGCCTTGTCCAGCCCCCGCACCTGCTCTTTGGTCAAGAAGCCATCCTTGTCCAGTGGGATGGTCATGATGAACCAGGCGGCCTTGATGCCGTACTTGTTCAGCACGGGTAGGCCGTTGTCATAGGCAGTTGCATAGCCGTCGTCAATGGTGATCAGCACAGCCTGGGCTGGGGGGGTGTAGGCAAGGTCAGTGTAGTAGCGGTACACATCGTCTGGGCTGAGGAAGCTGTACTTGTTGTCCACCAGCCACTTGATTTGAGCCTCAAACTGCGAGATGGTAGCGACCATCTCGCGCGTCCCCTCGTTGTCATCACTGTTGACTGGGCGGATGCGGTGGTAGCAGATCACTGGCAGGTCAGGCCGATTGGCAAGGGCAACTGAGGTCGCTTCGGCGGCTGCTCCACTCGCGCCAGGTGTGCTTGTGGACGGCAATGGACTGGTTGTCGCTGGCACAGCAGTAGCTGTTGCTGGGGCAGCAGTGGCCGTTGGTGGTAGCGGACTGATCGTTGGTAGGGCAGCGGTGGCCGTAGCTGGGGCAGCAGTGACGGTCGCTGGGGCAGCCTGGGCGAGGGCGGTGGACGAGTTAGTGGGTGCAACCGCAGGAGGGGTAGCGGTGGCAGTGCTATTGTCGCAGGCGGCCAGTAGCCCCGCAGTGAGTGTAGCCCCAGCTACGACCAGGCTAGCCCGCAGGAAGCGGCGGCGGCTAACAGCGGCTTCGCAACCGCAATCTTCGGCGTGGATCGGCTTCTCAGACATCGAAATCTGTTCCCTGACCTTCCTAATGTAGTGAGTAGCGGGGTTGGCTGGGCAGAAGCACTCAGCAACGGCCTTATTCTACCACGCCCAGCCCGCTACTGTCCAGCCAAAAGCGCAGCTGGGCAGGGCGGCACCAAACTTTACGAAAGTGCTAGATGACCGAAAATTGGTCTGATTTGGTGAGCTGTTTGGTAAGGTTGCTCTGCTACAATAGCCTTGACGCGCAGGCAGAGCTAGCTGGCCTGCGCACCTGACCGCTAGCTCTACTGCTGCTAGCCATCAGTTTACATCTGACTAAGAGAACCTTGTGCAAGGAGCAATGACCACGACCGCTATCCCAGCAGTGCAACCGCTGCCTGACGACGCGGAACTCCCGATCCAGGCTGGTGAACCTGACGCTGACTTGACTCGCGCCGCCGACAATAGCGACCATGCTTTTGACCCACCGCCAGCGACTACCAGGACGCAGACCAGAGCGACGAGGAGTTGCTGCCCTGGCTACTAACAAAGGAGGTCTAGATGGAACGACCCAACAGCCCAACCCCGCCGCTGCCAACCGAGGAAGGGCGCACCCGTGTGGAGAAGGGCGACTGGCAAACGCCGATCACCGAGCCGCTCGACCCAATCCTGACCCCGACTCCTACAGCCGACGAGGATTCACCGCCCGCCAACCAGCCGTCAGAACCAGGCACTCCCCACGAACAGCCTGGTCGCTGAACCTGGCGCAAGGCTACCCACCAGTCGGCTACAGTGCAGGTTAGCGCAAAAGATGGTAAGATACAAGCGAACCAGCACGGGCCGGGGCGAAACCCGCGCTAGCGAGTCGTGGTGCTGGCCGAAGGGGACGCTTGGGCATACCTGATCTGCAACTGATCGCTTTCAGCCCGCTCCTAGTCCTGCTTGGAGGGGCGGGGCTGGTCTGGCTGACGGGGCTGGGGGAGCGCACTGCTGGCTGGGGTGGCTGGCTGGCGGGGCTGGCGGTGGTGGTGGCAGCCCTGGCCCTGGTGCAGAGTGAGCAGCGGCTAGCCGTTGAGTGGCTGCGCCTGCCAGGGGGCAACCTCAGCCTGGTACTGGCGGGCGACGGCCTCAGCCGCCTGTTCAGCCTGGCGACGCTTGCGCTGGCCGGGCTGCTGCTGCTGGCCCACGCCAACACCCCGCTAACCGAGCAGCAGCCCAGCAGTGGCGGTGAGCGGGGGGTGATCTTTGGGCTGCTGTTGCTGGCAGGGTTGCTGCTCTACTATGCGGCGGCTAGTTGGCTGACCCTGGTCTTCGGCTGGGCGGTCAGCGGGGCCGCTGCGTGGCTGGTATTCGTTGCGGACGGAGCTGCGGGCGAAGGGCGTGGGCGCGTGCTGGGGGCCAGCTTCGGCGGCCTAACCTTGCTTGGCATCGCGGTCTACCTGGTACGGCTCAACCTGACTGGTGAGTTTAGCGGACTGGCTGCTGCTGTCTTCGCCAACCCCGTCGTCCTCAGCTTGCTGCTGCTGGCCCTGGTCGGCGGCCTCAGCCTGTTCCCCCTCTACTGGCTCAGTTCGGGCGAGAGCGAGCAGGAAGCGGGCTGGCGTGGGCGGGGCCTCGTGCTAGCCATCACCTGCGGCCTGCCAGAGGTATACTTGCTGCTGCGGGTGGAGCGGCTGGCGGGCGGGTCGCTACCCGATTGGTGGTACGGCTGGTTGGCCGCATTGGGTGGGCTGAACGCGATCCTGGCAGCAGTCTTCGCCTTGCGTGGTCGCTCGGCAGCAGCGATCTTCGATGGGCTGGTGGTGGCGGGCAACGGGCTGGCGGTTTTTGCCTTCGCCCTGCACAGCGACGCTGCGACGCTGGCCGCCCTCGCGCTCATCTTCGCCTTTGCCCTCGGTCGAGCTACACTAGCGGCTGGCATGAGCCAGCGACTACTCGCACCGGTGGGGGCGTTGAGCCTGGCAGCCCTACCCCCCTTCGCTGCCGCCCCTGCCTTCTGGCTGCTCTGCATCGAGTGCCTGCGCGTCAACAGTCTGCTGCTCTGGTTGCCACTCGGCTGGCTGCTACTAACCCTCTTTGCCAGCGTCGCACTGGTGGTCGAGGCGCGGAGTGGTGGCGGCGGACTGGCGATTTGGCTGGCTGGTGGTCTGCTTAGCCTGGCTAGCCTGGCAGCAGGCGGCCTGGGCGACCTCGCACTGACCTACCTGGCCCAGGCGGCGGGCTTGCGCCTGCCAACCCTCGCGTTGCCGCAGTGGTCGGCGGCTGGTTATGGGCTGGGGCTGCTGTTCCTCGTCACCATTGGGCTGGCGGCTCGAAGGCGGGGGGTAGTGGCAGCTGGCGAACGGCTGACTGCGCCCGACGTGATTGCTCCAGTTGGCGAGTACCTGCGCTTCGCCGACTGGCTGCACCCCCGTGCCTGGGGTGGAGCAGCTACTAACCTACTGCGCTATGTAGCAGGGCTGCTGGGCAATGCCAACAACGCGGTCGAGGGCCGCTACTACTTGCTAGCGACGGCCCTGCTCCTTTTGGTCGCACTGTTGGTGATCAGCAGGTGAGCTGCCCATTTGTGATCCCACCAGCTAGCTACTACCGCCCTCGCGCTGCCAGCCGCTATGCTGTACAGCGCAGAAGAAGACGTGGGGCCTAAGCAACACGGCTGGCAGCGCGGGGCGGTGGCTTCAGCTTGCCAGAGGAGTTGGTGTATACTACAGGCTGCGCTGGCAAGCGAATGAGGGTTTATACTGAAGGCAAGGGGAAGGCAGGCTGATGATTGATTTGGCGGCGATTGGCATACCAGGGGGCATAATCCTGACTGGCGTGCTGCTGGTGCTGCTGCGCGACTGGCGGTTCACTGTGCCTGCGCTGCTGGCTCAGTACCTGTTGGTTGGGCTACTGGTTGGCGGCAGCGTCCCAGCAGACACACGGCTGCTGGGCTTCGACCTCAGCAGCAGCACCCTCTTGCAGGTCGTCACCGGCCTGACGGTAGCTGGGTTGTTCGCCACTACCAGCCTGCGCCTGGAGAGAGCGCGAGGCATAGTCAGCGACTACGAGGCAGAGTTGGACGATTTCGCGCTGGCGGCCCTGCGGCGGCGGCAACGGCTGGCGGTGCGGACAGCAGCGGAGAACACTTCGCGCCGGGCCGTCGTCCTCGACTACCTGCTACCTGGTACTGCGCTGCTGATCAGCGGCATTGCGGCCTACGCGCTCAGTGCAGCTTACCCGGTCAGCGTACGTGGAGAGGGGCTGGTCAACTTCAGCTTCTACTGGGTGATCCTCTGCGGCGTGTTCGTGCTGGTACTGGCGCGGGACATCATCAAGCTCAGTGAGGGCTTGTTGGTCACGCTCAACGGCCTCAGCCTGCTGTTGGCAGCGTTGGCGACACGGGGAGGTCTGTTGGTAGAGGGCTTGACGGCAGCCATCACCATCGGGCTGGCGGCGGCTCTCAGCTACCTGTGGGTGGCTATGTATGAGCGGCGACGCAGTCTCAGCCTGGAAGTACTACGTGATGAGTAGCCTCCTGCTAGCTCTCATCTTTGCGCCAGCTATCGGGGCTGCGGTCGCCTTCATCCTCCGTGGACGGCAACTGCTGGCGGTGGCAACCGCCGTGCTGACTATCGGTGCGCAGGGGGCTTTGCTGGCCTTCACCCCCGACGGCAGGGGGGGGCTGCTCGGCCTCGACTTGCAGCTTGGTTCGCTAGAACGGCTCTACCTTGCATTCGCGCTGGTGCCGCTGCTGACCGCGATCCTCTACCATGCACGGGTGGCAGAGGAGAGCAACGCGCTAGTGACGACCGCACTGGCGGTGAACAGCGGCGCGAGCCTGGTTGCCCTCAGCCAGAACCCCTACGCCAGCGCGATCAGCCTGCTGGCTAGTAGTCTCGTCCTCTCGCTCGGCCTGGTGGCGGTCAGCAATAGGAGGGCTGGGGAGGCGGTGACGACGCTGCTGCCAGTGCGCCCCTTCGCGGCGGCCCTGCGCTACCTCAGCCTGGCAACGCTTGCCAGTGTATTGCTGGGGGTGGCCCTAATCCTGGCTGACTACTATCGGCTCAACCCTGACCAACGTGGGCTGCTCAAGGCGGCCTTTGCCTTCCTGGTCTGCGGCCTGGCCCTGCGCCTGGGCGTGGTACCATTCCACTACTGGCTAGCCACCCTGTTCGACCCCGGTCGGGGCAGCGGGCTGACAGGGTTGCTGGCGGTCGGTAGCCTCTCTGGGGCTGCGGTGCTGTTCGCGGCCCACACCCTGGCGGGGCTACCACCGCTGCTCTTGCAGAACGACCTCGCCCGCCTCGCTACCCAGGGGTTGGGCATGGGCGGGGCGATCCTGGGGGCGACCCTGGCCTATGCTGGGGCAGAGCGACGAACCCGTATCCTCGCCTACCTCTACGTGGCTGATGCAGGGGTGGTGCTATTTGGCCTCGGCAGCGGCACCGCCCTCGGCCTGAGTGGGGCGTTGATGACTGCCTTCGGCTATAGCCTGAGCGTGCCGCTCTTTCTGGTCAGCCTCAACCTGGTGGAGGCTGGTGCTAGTGCGCTGGTGGTGAGGGCCGGGCTGGTGGTGGCGGGCCTGTCGTTGGTCGGCTTCGTGCCGCTCTACGGCTTCGCCGCCCGCTATCAGTTGTATGCAGCGGCAGCGCAGCTTGGTTGGGGTTGGCTGGCAGCCCTACTGCTCGCCAGCCTGCTGATGCTAGCAGCGGTTGCCCGCCACTTCACCCCCTTGCTGTTTGCTACTGCCACGACGAGCAGCACGGGCCAAGCAGCAAGTGACTTGCGGCCCGACCTCAGCGTAACTCTGCTGCTGCTGGTGCTGCTGGCGAGTAGCATCGCGCTCGGCCTCTACCCAGCCCCGCTGACTGGGGTAATCGGCCAGTGGGTGCGGGGATTGGGCTGGCTGCTCTGAGGCTAGAGCTTCTCGGCAAACCAACCCGCCATCAGGCCCAGCCACTCAACCTGGTGGCGGGGCTGACCGCGCCGAAAGAGCGCGTGCGGCTCGTTGGGGAAGCGCACGAACTCCACGTCCTTGCGTAGGTACTTGAGGGCGGTCTACATCTGCTCGGCCTGCTCCATCATGCAGCGGTAGTCCACCTCGCCGTGCAGGATCAGCAGAGGAGTCTCTACCTTCCGCACGTGCATAAGCGGCGACCGTTCCAGGTAGAGGGCGGTTTCGTCGAAGGGCGGGTTGCCGAACTCCATGTCGTCGAACAGTGCGCCAGTATCGCACGTCCCCCAGTCGCTCATCATATTGCTCAGGCTGGCCTGGGTCACGGCGGCCTTGAAGCGCGTAGTCTGGCCGACGATCCAGTTGGTCATGTAGCCACCGTAGCTATAGCCAGTCACGCCCAGGCGGCTGCTATCCACGTAGGGTAGGGTGCAGGCGTAGTCCACCCCGGCCATCAGGTCGCGGTAGTCGCCGCCGCCCCAGTCTTTGAGGCAGCCTCGGGCGAAGTCCTCACCATAGCTGGTGCTGCCACGACAGTTGAGGTAGACGACGACGTACTCGCGGCCCGCTAGCACGTGGTTGAGCAGCGTCCAGCCGTCGCCGAAGCTAGATTGCGGGCCGCCGTGTATCTGCAAGACGAGAGGATACTGCTTGCCCGCATCGAAGCCCGCAGGCTTGTGCAGCCAACCATCGATCTGCAAGCCCTCATTCTCCACCGTGAACTTCTCTGCCGTGCCTAGCGCAAGCTCAGAGAGCAGCTTGCCGTTGAGGTCGGTCAGCCGCCGCCGGTTGGTGCCGTCCAGGGCGCAGGCGTAGAGGTCGGAGGGGATGAAGGTCTGGCTCATAGTGTAGACTAGCTGCCCATCGCCCAGCAGGTCAAAGCCCGTCATGCGGAAGTTGTCGCCGTTGACCAGCCGAGTCACGTTGCTGCCCGCTTCTGGCCCAGTGCCACTGCTGGTTGCGCCAGCAGCACCTTCACCACTGGTGGGCGGAGCAAGAGGAACGCTAAAGATGCTGCTGTTGCCCCGGTCGCCCGCGAAGAAGTAGAGCTGGCTGCCGTCCGCACTGAAGCGGTGGTCGCCGTTAGTCGCCAGTACACCCTCCGCTGCGACCGAGCGCGCAAAGTCTGCCATGAGGCAGCGGCCCTCCTGCTGCTCTCGCGCAGGGTCGAGCGCGTACAGGCGCACTGGCTTACAGCCTGCATGGTCGTTAGGGTCGAGGTGGCCCGCATAGACGATCACGCTACCGTCTGGGCTGAAGGCAGGCGCACTAGCTGGCCCCTGGCTGCGCGTAAGCTGGCGTGGCACTGGGAAGCTGCCTGTAGCCTCCCCACTGGCGGGGGGCAAGGTGGCAGTACTGGTCTCCACCACAAAGATGTCGTTGATGCTAATGTTGTAGTCACGCTCTGGGCTGCGGCTGCTGCTGAAGGCGAGCAGGCTGCCGTCGGGCGACCAGCAGAGTTCGCTATCGTCCCAGTTGCCACTGGTAAGCTGGCGAGTGGTGTCGCGGGGGTCGCGCTCCTGGGCCTGCTTCAGCTTCGGGTTTAGCTTCTCGTCCTTCTTAGCTCCTCCCTGATCAGCGTCCTCGTCCTTCTTCTTCGGCTTGCTGCCGAGGTCGAAGGCGGCCAGAATATCCTCCATGTCGGTGGCGGGTATTGGCACATCTGCAAGGAAGATGTGGCTGCGCTTGGTGTTGTAGAAGCCAGTGCCATCGAACTTGTAGTGCAGGCGGCTGATCACCAGCGGCTTGTTCTCCTCGCTCTTATCGTACTCGCTGCTGTCGGTTTCGCCCTCGGCTGGCTTTGCGCTGCTGCGCTGCTCACTACTGTCGCCGTCGCTAGGGGTGGGTGCGTCTACCCCCTTCGCCTCCTCAGCCGCGCTCGGCAATTCGGCTTCGGGCTGGCCGGGGGCGCGGGTGGCGCGGATGCCCATTTTGCGGATGCGCTCCTCGTAGCCAACCAACTCTGCGTCCTCCACTTCGCTGACCAGGGCGATGCGGGTGCCATCCGGCGACCACTCGAAGCTGCTCACCCCCTCGCGCAGGTAGGTTAGCTGGCGCGCCTCGCTGCCGTCCATCTCTAGCAACCAAACCTGCGGCTTGCCACCGCCTGCCACTGCATCACGTTCGCCCTCCTTGCCCCGGTCGGAGAGGAAAGCCAGGCGACCCGCCAGCGACCAGCGTGGCTGGCTGTCGCTGCTGGGGCCAGAGGTCAGCCGCCGCACATTGTTGCCGTCCAGGCTAGCCGCCCAGATGTTGCTGCGGTAGCGGTTCTCGCCGCGGTCAACCACACGCAGGGTAAAGGCCACCCACTTGCCGTCGGGTGACACGCGGGGGTCGCCAGCCGTTCGCAGGCGGTAGACATCTTCGGGGGCGAAAGGTCGCTTTGGGTTGCTTGCCATTTTATCTCCAGGTGATCAGTGGATGGCCGCTGGCTGAGGTCTGCTATGCCCCAGCAACCGACCGGAGCTACAAGCCTCTAAAGGTGGGTGTCGAACCAGCCCGCAATCCGTTCAAGGTTCTCGATGCGGTGGCGTGGCTGGCCGCCGCGGTTGAGGCCGTGCGACTCGTTGGGGAAGCGCACCATCTGCGTCTCCACCCCGCGTAGCTTCAGCCCAGCAAACAGTTGCTCGGCCTGCTCGATCATGCAGCGGTAGTCCTGTTCGCTGTGGATGATCAGGGTCGGGGTCTTCATCTGCTTGAGATAGCTGATCGGTGAGTGATCCAGATACCACTTGAGCGTGGTCGGGTCATCCCAGGGGTGGCCGGGCAGTTCGTACATACCAAAGAAGATGCCAGCGTCGCTCGTCCCCCAGAAGCTCAGCAGGTTGGAGATGCAGCGTTGGGTGACGGCGGCCTTGAAGCGGTCGGTGTGACCAATGATCCAGTTGGTCATGTAGCCGCCGTAGCTGCCGCCGGTCACACCCATGCGCGCCGTGTCCACGTAGCCCTGGGCCACCACTGCGTCCACCAGGGCCATCAAGTCGTCGTAGTCCACGCCTCCCCAGTCGCCCCGGATCGCATTGGCGAAATCCTCGCCGTAACTCTGGCTGCCACGCGGGTTGCTGTAGAGGACAACGTAGCCCCGCGCCGCCAGCAGTTGGAACTCGTGCATATACTCCATCCCATATGCACTGTGTGGGCCGCCATGTATCTCAAGGATGAGAGGGTATTGCTTGCTTGCATCGAAGTCGGCAGGCTTGAGTAGCCAGCCCTGCACTGTAACCCCATCGCGCTGCAAGGTGATCTCCTCTGGTTCGCTCAACTGCACCTCGGCAAGGAGAGGGGCGTTGACCTCGGTCAGCCGCCGCTGGCCGCTACCATCGGCGTTGAGCAGGTAGAGATCATTGGGGCTGAGAGCATTACTGCCCACATAGACCAACTGCTGCTGGCCTGGGCCGAAGCTGTAGGACAGCAGCGAAGGTGTGCCGCTACTCAAGCGAGTGATCGGCAAGCCAGCCTCCGGGTGGCTGTAGCTGTTGCCAGCCACGCCCGCAGTTGGCGCATCCTTCGCCAGGTCGAGGCGGAACAGATAGTTTGCGCCCCGGTCGCTGGCGGTAAAGTAGATACTCTGGCCGTCGAGCGACCAGATCGGCGACTCATCGCCCACCCCTTCGCGCATATCGGTGCCAACCTGGTGGCCGAGGCTGCGCTTGAAGCCCTCATTAAGGCAACGCACGCTCGTGGCACCAACCTCCACATCCAGCAACCAGAGCTTGTTGTCGAAGCCACCGCCCATCTCGCCCTGGTGGGCGTGACCGACGTAGGCGATCTGCTTGCCGTCGGGCGACCAGGCTGGCTCGCCGCTCGGCCCCACGCCGGGGCTAAGCTGGCGCGGCTCGGCAAACACGTCTCCAGCAGCCAGTTGGCTGGGGATGAGGAAGATGTCGAGCGCAGGGTGAGATCGCGGTCGGGCAGGCGGTTGGAGCAGAAGGCCAGCCACTTGCCGTCGGGCGACCAACTGGGGCTGAACTCGTTGTAGTCACCGCCGCTAAGCTGGCGGGCGGTGTCACGAAGGTCACGCTCCTTGACCAACGCCTCCTCCTCCTTCTTCTCGTCCTTCTTGCGCGGCATCGTTGCCAGATCATGCTCGGCCAACGTGCTGGCGAAACCATAAAGGTCGCTGGCTGCTGGCACGTCAATCACAAAGAGGTGGACGCGCTCCGAGCCAACGTAGCCTCCACCGTCCTCTTTGTAGCTGAGGCGGCTGATCACCCGCGGGCGGTTCTCGTCGTTCTTCTCCTCATTGACTGCGCTCTCGTGGGCTGGCTCCGGCGACCGGAGCGGGCTGCCGAACTCCTCGCTGCCACCCTCCTCGTCGCTCATCCCTGCACCAGCGTTGCTCTTTTCCGCTCCCTGGGCGGCAAGTTCGGCGGCATCGGGCGCGCCAATGCGAGCCAGTTTACCAGCCCCCATGTCGCGGTCACGCCTGGCCTCGGCCAGCACGCTAGGCTCATCCACCGCTGCTACAAAGCAGATGCGCTGGCTGTCGGGCGACCAGACGAACTCGGCCACCCCCAGGCACATGAAGGTAAGCTGGCGCGCCTCACCAAATCCGTCAGCGGGCAGCAGCCAGAGTTGCGGCTTGCCACCGCCTGCGCTCTCCTGCTGCGGGCCAGCCTCACCCCGGTCGGAGAGGAAAGCCAACCAGCGACCGTCAGGCGACCAGCGCGGGCGACCATCGTTCTTCGGCCCACCCGTGACCTGCTGCGCCGTGCCGCCGTCGAGTGGCAACTGCCAGATCGTCGAGCGGTAGCGGTTGTCGGCCCGATCTACGGTGCTAAGCACAAAAGCGGCCCGCTTGCCGTCGGGCGAAACCTGGGGGTCGCGCAGGAAGCGTAGCTTGTAGAGGTCGTGGCTGGTGATCTTGCGCTGTGTGGCCTGGGTAGTCTGCGGTTCGGTTGCGGTCGTCGGCATCGTCGCCCTCCAAAGTAGCCATAAGTCAAAGTTGTTTGCTAAAGTCGCTTGCGCGCCCATTATACAACCATCGGGCCGTAAAGTCCAGTATAGCAGAGGGTGGCGGAGAAGACGGTGCGTCCCCACTTGTAACCAGGGTCGCAATTAGCGTGTTCCATCTCCGGGGTTGGCTAGCAAGCAACGTGTCTGCACCTTACCAGTCACCTTACCAACATCGTACTAGCCTAGCTAAAAGTTTGCTCGTTTCTTGTCAGAGACGGCAGAGATGTGCTAAAATAGCCCGGCTACCGCGCTCCAGGAGGGTAGTTTTCGCCATATTCCTTGCAATCATCATTCGTCAGTCGCGCTCAGGAAGGTAGTGAAGATGTCCGTACCCTACAACGGGCCTGAAGATCAGGCAGCAGAGGCGGCCAGCCAGCAATGGTCGGTGCCAGAGGGTCAGCCAGCAGCAGTAGAGCCGCAGGCCGAAGCCGCGCATGAGGCCGCTCTGGCAAAGGAGAGCGCAGAGGTCGCTGCCCGCGCCACTGCCGAGGCCGAAGCGGACGAGCCAATCCCTGCCGAGCAGTACGTGGCGGCCAGCACCCCCCTGCCGGTTATCGCTCCCGTCCGCTCTGCCCGCCCCCGCCGCGAGAGCCAGCCGCGTGACTGGCGGATGATCGGTTTGCTCAGTCTGCTGCTGCTGCTAGCTGCCTTCTTTCGCTTCAGCGGCATGGATTGGGACAACGGCAACCACCGCCACCCCGACGAGCGGTTCGTCGCTGCCGACATCATCTACCGGATCAGTTGGAACCTCCCCTTCGACTTCAAGGTGGTCGGCAAGGATGGGGCGGAGGTGCCGAAGGATGGGCTGACCATCTGGAACATCCCCCCTGGCGATAAGGTGCTGAACACCACAGGGCAGGAGGTTAGCGCACCCTGGGGCATCCTTGCCGACGTGGACAACAGCCCGATCAGCACCCGCCACCGCGTGCCGGACGGGGGGGCAGGGGGAGTACGCCCCAGCTTCAACGACTTCTCCTACGGTAGCCTGCCGCTCTACCTGACTAAGGTGCTGCATGGGCCGGTTACGGGGCTGTTCAACGTCCTCAGCCCAGTGCTAGGCAAGGGCTGGAAGGAGATAGATGGGGCGGACAACAATGATGCACGCTACTTCCTGGTTGGTCGCTTCCTCAGCAGCCTGGCCGACCTCGGCACCGTGCTGCTCGTCTTCCTGATCGGGCGGCGCATCTACGGCAAGTGGGCGGGCCTGTTCGCCGCCGCCCTGATCGCTTTCAGCGTGACCAACATTCAGCTAGCCCACTTCATCACCACCGACTCGTTCGTCACCTTCTTCGTTACCCTGACCATCTACTTCGCGGTGCGGATCATGCAGCAGGGGGGTTGGGGGTCGGCGATCCTGGCGGGCCTGGCCCTTGGCTTTGCTATGGCAACCAAGATCACGATTGTGCCACTAGCGATTGTGATCGTCGTTGCCTACGCCCTGCGGGCTATCTACGCCAACCGTAGCCGCCAACTAGGAGCTGTCTACGACGACCCGATTGGCCTGCGTCCCGCCAGCCCCTTCGAGCGCGACCACCGGGTTAGCGTGTTCGTCCACTCACTGCCCCGCTTGATCGCCAGTGTGGTCTTCACCCTGGTCGGCTTCGAGATCGGCGAACCCTACGCCCTGTTCCGCTTGCGCGAGTACCTGGGCATTGTCGGCTACCAAAACAACATCATGCGCGGCCTGACCGACGTACCATACACGCGCCAGTACATCGGTACCAACATCTTCTACCACCCTGGCAACCTCTACCTGTGGGGCTTCGGGGTGATCGCGGGTACGGTAGTGTTTGCTGCGCTCGCCTTCATGCTGATCCGCTTCGCCTTTGACTTCGCGGGTATCTTCGAGTTGCTCTACAACCAGGCACGGCGGCTGGCCCAGCGCGGGGCTGCTAGCCTGGCGATTGCGGTGGGCGGGGCGGTGCTGGCCCTGGTCGCCCTCTACTTCGCCATGCGGATACTGCTCAGCCTGTTCGCGCCAACCTTGCAGACCCTGGTTGGCGGCAGTGGTGACCCGAATGACATCTTCAAGTACGGCATTGCTGGGCTGATCGGGCTGATCGGCTTCAGCCTGCTGATCCTCAGCCTGCACTACATCACACCAGGGGAGATGCTGCTCTTTAGCGCAGGTATCCCCTATGCCGCCCTGATCCTCTCGCTTGAGGCAAAGTGGATGCGCTATACTTTGCCGCTGGTGCCGATCCTCGCGCTGCTTACCGCTGGGGCGTTGTGCATCGTCTACCGCTGGGCGCGGCAGCGTTGGCCGCAGGCCCAGGGCCGCTTCCGCGTCACCCGCGTCGTGCAGGCGGTGGGCATGATCGCAGTGGTCGGTGGCTTCCTCTGGGCGGTCGCCTACAACGCGATCTACACCACCGACCACACCTCGGTAGACGCTACCAACTGGGCCAACCGCAACATCCCTGCGGGCGCAGTAGTGGCGAAGGACGGCGCAAACTGGGAGGAAGGATTCCCAGTTGGTTCAGGTGTCAAGGGGCCAGCCAGTCGCTTCAGCATGACCGACATCGAAGGTCACGGCATGGATATGCCCGGCCCTCAGGCCTTGCAGGCCTACAAGGACAAGCTAAAGAGCATTGACTACATCGTAATTGTCAGCAACCGCTTCTACGGCACCCTCTACAAGATGCCCTGGCGTTACCCAGTGGCGACCCGCTACTATGAGTTGCTGCTCAGTGGCAAGCTCGGCTTCGAGATGGTGCATGATGCCAGGAGCTTCCCCCGCATCTTCGGCTTCGAGATCGACGATAGCCACGCCGACGAGAGCTTTACCGTTTACGATCACCCGCGCACGATGATCTTCAAGAAGACGCGGGAGTTGGCAGATGAGGATTACGCGGTGCTGTTTGGCAATGTTGTGGATCGCCCGGTTTCGCAGGCGCGCTACAACCCACCGGTGCCACCCTACACGATCAACGGCAACGTGCCGGTTGACAAGCTGATGAAGCTGGACATCGAGCCATCGAAGGCTCCGGTGGTAGACGACTACGCCTGGAACACAACCGCCAACGACAACCAGATCGTGGCGATCATCCTCTGGCTGCTGGCGATCTACCTGCTCGGCTTCCTGGCCCAGCCGCTCACCTGGGGGATGTTCCGCTGGCTGCCAGACCGCGGCTACATCTTTAGCAAAGTAGTAGCCCTGGTGCTGGTCGCCTTCTTCGCCTGGCTACTGGCTAGCCTGCACATTGCGATGTTCAGCGTGTGGACGATCCTCGGCTGCGTGGTCTTGCTCAGCCTGCTCAGTGGCTACGTCTGGCGCAGCAAGCGGGAGCAGATGGTCGCCTGGTTTAGGGCAAGCTGGAAGCTAGTGCTGGCGGTGGAGTTGGTCTTCATCCTTTCCTTCTTCTTCCAGTTGTGGCTGCGTAGCCTCAATCCTGACCTCTGGGGGCCAACCTACGGTGGCGAACGCCCGATGGAGTTTAGCTACCTCAACTCGGTGCTGCGCGCCCCCTGGATGCCGCCTGGCAATGCCTTTTTCGGCGGCAACATGATCAACTACTACTACTACGGCTACGTGATACTGGCGGTGCCAATCAAGTTGACCGGCATTATCCCCACCATCGCCTTCAACCTCAGCATGGCCCTCGTCTTTGCCCTGATCGCAGCGGGTGTGGCTAGCGTAGTCTACAACCTGATCGCCTTCAGCCGCCAGTGGCGGGAGCAAACGGAGCAGCCTTACAACACGGCGGGCGGCTTCAACGGTACTGCCATGCGCTACGGGGTGCTGGCAACCTTCCTCACCCTATACATCGGCAACATATTTGGCGGCCTGATTGCCCTCTACAACCGCGTTGGCTTTGTCGGTGACACGGTGCTGCCCTGGTTCTACAATCTCGGCCTAGAACCCTCGCGGGTGACTGAGGCGATCCAGGGTGGCTACAACTTCTTTACTACCACCCGCATCTACGCCCACGGTGGTTATATGATCCAGGAGTTCCCCTACTGGAGCTTCCTCTATGGCGACCTGCACCCCCATATGATGGTCATCCCTTTCGCCCTGCTCGCGGGGGTATTCGCCCTCAACTTCGCCTTTGACACAAAGGGGACGGAGCGATGGCTGACCTACGAGCAGCCGAGCGGTCGCTGGCCGCAACGCCTCACCAACTTCTTCCAGCGGTCTGGCACGCTCTGGAGCGACAACTTCGCCCTCGGCCTGCTCACCCTACTCACGGCGGCGATCAACCTCGGCAGCCTGTTTGTGGTCAACTCCTGGGACTTCCCAACCTACGTGGTCGTCACCCTGGGGGGGATGCTAGTACCGCTATTCATCCGCGAGCGAGTGCTGGGCCGCAACGAGGCTCTGTTGAGCCGCCCAACCGCGATCCTCGGCCAGCTAGCCAACTTCGGCGGGCTGGTTGGCCTCTCGCTACTCGCCTACCTGCCCTTCTTCATCAACTTCAAAGTATTCTACAGCAAGGTGGGGGTAGTGCCAGAAGACAGCCGCACTCGGCTGGGCGAGTTCCTGGTAGTCTGGGGGCTGTTC
>Ga0123336_10001834_pt1 | contig 19022 bp, 17 predicted proteins | sample SSSSmetaG_FD_96466 | JGI IMG/M metagenome (GOLD analysis project Ga0123336, IMG submission 96466) | Glacier valley bacterial and archeal communities from Borup Fiord, Nunavut, Canada, to study Microbial Dark Matter (Phase II) - ​SSSS metaG | ecosystem: Environmental > Aquatic > Freshwater > Ice... | reverse complement strand
GCCGAGCTGCTCACCGATTTCGGCGTAGTCGAAGCCCTGGAAGCGGTGCAGCACGAGCACCTCGCGCTGGGCGGCGGGCAGCAGGGCCAGGGCTTCGTGCAGGGCGCTGTGCTCGTCGGTGGCAGCGCGCTGGGCCTGGGCGGCGCGGCCGTGAGCGGCGGTTTTCTCGACTTCGGCCAGGTCGGTCAGCTGGCTCGCCGGCCGTTGGCGCTGGTAGTGGTCGGCCCACACGTGGCGGGCCATCTGGTAAATCCAGGCCCGAAACGCCTGGCCCGGCTGGTAGCTGGCCCGGTAGCGCAGCACCCGCCCAAACACGTCCTGAGTCAGGTCCTGGGCCACCTCGCGGTCGCCGCCGCCGAGACGGGCCAGAAACCCGAACAGCGGCCCGTGGTAGCGCTCGAACAAGCCCGTGAGCTGGTCCAGGTCGCCGGCCCGCACCGCTTCCATCAGGGTTTCGTCGGACAGCAGCACGGCGGCAGGCGGCATAAAAAGGAGCGAGTGAAAGATTGGCAGCAGCCGGTTTGGGAAGGAGTACCGACGCGAAGAGCGGACGTTACGCGGGAGCAGGAAACTTTTTATCGGCTACCCCCACGCGGGTACTGCGCCCCCTGGTCCCGGAGGCGCTGAATGCCGGTTGTTTTTGTCGAAAGCCCGTTTAGCCCGTCAGAGCGGGCTTTTCGCATCGGTTTAGTTCGCGCCGATTGCTTTCGGGCGACGCGGCGCGCGCCGCCGCAGCTCGGCCTCGTAAACCCGCGAGCCGAGGTCGCGCAGGAACGGGAAACCCACCTTGTCGTAGTCGTACTTGTCGTCGTTGAGCACCCCGTCGGCATTGACATAGACCACGGCCGCGAGCAGGAATTCCACGCCGTGGGCCGCGTCCACCACGTAGGCATTATCAATCAGAAAGCCGTATGCCTGGCCGATTTTATTGAACACCCGCACCCCGGCCGGTAAGCGCGCGATGCCGCCGCCGCCCAACAGAAACTTGCAGTACGTGCTCGGATAGTGCAGCGAGTCGTAGCGCGGCGAGCGGCTCTGGGGCGGCAGCTGGCTCAGCGACAAGCGCAGGCGCTCGTAGCCGGCCGGTGAAAGCTGGGGCCGGCGGCCCGGCGGCACGGTTTCGGGCAGCACCACGGCCCGCAGCAGCAGCTGCAAATCGGGCAGGCTGAACACATTCTTATCGCTCAAATCCAGCGGCTTGTCGATGCGCTGGTCCTGCCCGCCGATGTACGCCTGGCCGAGCAGCATACTCGCCGGCTCCACGCCGGGCGCGGGCCGGGGCGCGGGCCAGTAAGCGGCGGGTTGAGCGTAAACGAGCTGCCGGCCGGCCGTGTCGGCGAAGAAGCGCAGGGGGTTGGTGTGGCGCCAGCGCGGCTCGCCGTCGCCCACGCTCAAGCGGTGCGTGAGGCGAGCGCGGCGCAGGCCCAGGCGGCGCAGGCCGGCATTCAACTCCTCGGGGCCAACGAACTCGTAGAGCCGGTTGTAGGCATCGTTATCGCTCACGATGAGCATCTTGTGGATATAGTGCCCCAGGCTGGCACGGCGGTTGTCGGCGCTGCTATCGACCCAGGCCGGGGTTTGCTTTTGAAAAGCCGTGTCGGTGCGCATCGGCGAGTCGGCCGTGAGCGCGGGCGTGGTGCGTTGCAGGCGTTCGAGCTTTTCCAAGGCAAATACCGCCCCGGCCAGCTTGACGGTGCTGGCGGGGTAGAAATACTCGTCCGGTTTCAAGCGGTACGTGAGTGGGCGCGCCAGGTGAGGCCGGCCCTGGGCATCGCGCCGGACGCGCACCAGGCTGACTTGCAGGCGGTAGAAGTCGGGCCGGGCCAGCACCCGGCCCAGGCCGGCGGTGTCGGCGGGCGTATCGGGGCGCGCGAGCCAGCCGGGCAGGGCGCGTTGGGCTGAGGCAGAATGGGCCAAGCTCAGCAGAGCCAGCAGAATCAGCGGAAACTTAAGCGGATGCTTCATGCGGCCAATGTACTGCCCGCCAGTGTCCGCACCTCACACCTTGACCCGTGCGCTGCTTGTCAAAGTGGTTTCCAAATCAGGGCAATGGGATGGAGTGAGCATTGAAGGCTACAAAAGTCTGATAAAGAATTTTGTAGCCGGTACGCCAAAGTAAGGCCGCGCTTAGCTTTGGGGCCTATGAATCTACCCGCCTACCTGCCCATCACGTCGGACTACGGTTTCAAGGTCACCTTCGGCAACCCGCACAACACCGAATTTTTGCGCCGCGCGTTGCCCGCGCTCATCGGCTCCGACGTGCCGATTCGGCAAGTGACGCTGGAGCCGACCGCCTACGCGGGGCTCACGCCCGAGAGCCGGAGCAGCATCTTCGATTTGAGCTGCGTGGACGAGCACGGGCGGTTTTTCATCGTGGAGATGCAAGTGGCCCACTCGCCGGATTTTTTGCAGCGGCTCAAGTTTTACGCTTCTCAAAAACTCAACCTGCTGGTGCAGCGCGGCCGGTTCAACTGGCAGAGTCTGCCCCAGATTTACGTAGTGGCCCTGCTCAGCCAAAATATCTTGCCTGGCTCTGATTACCAAACCGTGGCTAACTTACGGACCGCAAGCGGAGTGCTGCTTGACACCCAACTCACGTTTATACTGGTTGAGCTGAACAAGTTTCAGTTATCGGCGGCCGACGTGCGGACCGACCTTGAAAAACTACTCTTCACCATGAACAACGTCGAAAACCCCGCCCTGGACCTCGAAAATCGTCCTGCCTTTTGGGAAGAAGACTGGCTGAAGTCCGCCCTGGATGAGTTGAGTACTCGCAATGTAACCCCCGAGCAATACGAGCAGATGATGCGCTCTCTGGCCCGCCGCGCATCCAATCTGCAAATCGAGCAGCGATGGGCAGACGGGCAAAAAAACGTCGCCGCCGCTGAAAAAAGAGCCGCCGCCGCCGAGCAGCAAGCCGCCGCCGCCGAGCAGCAAGCCGCCGCCGCCGAGCAGCAGGCCGTCATTGCTGAGCAACACGCCGCCGCCGCCGAGCAGCAGGCCGCCCTCACCCAGGCTGCTTTCGAAGCCACCATCCGCAACCTGCTCAAGACTGGCCGCTTCACGGTGGAGGAAATCGCCGAAATCAGCAATGCCACGCCGGAGCAGGTGCGGCGGCTGGCCCAATAGTAGCTAAGTTGAGGGGGTTGGTCAGCGGCTAGGCGGCGAAGTCGGGCGCGGCGCTGAACCGCACCCGCACTTCCCCAAACCCGACCCTGACCGTGAGCAACGGCACGGCAGCGGTGGTTTCGATAGCAGCCAGGGTGTCAAAGGGTACGGGCTGCCCGTCGGCGACAGCGGCCTCGATAGCGCCAGGCAGGCCGTGCAGTACGACGCGGTACGTGACGTAGCTAGGCGCGTAGTTGCCCTCGATAACCTGACTCAGCGTGAGTGAGGTAGCGTCGCCGCTTATCGCAAACCGGCGCAACGTCCGCTGACCGTGCTGGTAGTCGTAGCCCTCGCCGCCGTCGTCGTAGAGCACGCTCTCGGCAAGGCCGTTTTTGTAATAGACGTGCAGCGTCAGCTCCTCGACCGGCACCTCGCCCACGTACTGCATCACGGGCTGCATGGGCACGACGGCCCCGGCTTTGACGAAGAGCGGGATGCGCGTCAGGTCGGCGGCGGCCCACACTTCCTGGCCGCCGGTTTTCAGCTCGTCCGTCCAATAGTAGTACCACTCGCCGCGCGGCAGGTACATCCAGCGGCCATCGGCCCCGGCCTGGGTGATGGGGCAGACGAGCAGGTGGTCGCCGAGCGAAAACTCCGCCATGCGCAAATACGTCTCCGGGTCGTCTTGGTCGAGGAACGTGAGCGGCCGCAGCATGGGCGTACCCTGCTGGGCATACTGCCAAAACGCGGTGTAAACGTAGGGTAAGAGCTGGTAGCGCAGCTCGATGAAGTGACGCGCCAGGCTCGTGTACGGTTCGCCGAAGCTCCAGGGTTCCTGGTCGCCGTGGTCGCCACTGGAGTGGGTGCGAAAGAACGGGTGGAACGCGCCGAGCGCCATCCAGCGGGCGTACAGCTCACCGTCGGGCGTGTCGATAAAGCCGCCGATGTCGGAGCCGATAAACGAGAAACCACTGATGCTCAGTCGCTGACACTGGATGTTGGCCAGCCAGAGGTGGTCCCAGCTGGCGATGTTGTCGCCCGTCCAGCCCGACGAGTACCGCTGCCCGCCGGCGTAGGTCGAGCGCGTGATGGTGAACGGCCGGTTGGGGTAGCTGAACTGCTTGATGCCCTCGGCCGTGGCGCGCGCCATCTGCATGCCGTAAATATTGTGGGCCTTGCGGTGCGAGCAGGGCTGCCCGTCGTAGCCAAAGCGCACGTCGTCGGGGAAAGTGCCCTTTTCGAACACGGCCGGCTCGTTCATGTCGTTCCACACGCCGCGCACGCCGGTGTCCTTAATCAGACCCTCAAACAAGCCCGCCCACCACGCGCGCACCTCGGGCCGGGTGTAGTCGGGAAAGTTGCACTGCCCCGGCCAGACCGAGCCGCGCATGAGCGGCCCGTCGGCCCGGCGGCAGAAATAGTCGTTTTCAATTCCTTCTTTGTAAACCGAATAATCGGGGTCGATTTTGATGCCGGGGTCGATGATGACGACCGTTTTGAAGCCGTCGGCGGCCAGCTCGTCCACCAGCTGCTTGGGGTCAGGGAAGTGCTGCGGGCTCCACGTGAAGCAGCGGTAGCCGTCCATGTAGTCGATGTCGAGGTAAATCGCGTCGCACGGTATCTTTCTTTCACGCAGGCCCTGGGTGATTTCGCGCACGTTGCTCGCCGGGAAATAGCTCCACTTGCACTGGTGGTAGCCGAGCGTCCAGAGCGGGGGCAGCTCGGGCGGGCAGGTCAGCTTCGTGTATTCTTCGCTGACTTCGAGCAGGGTCGGGCCGTAGATAAAATAGTAGTTCATCTCGCCACCTTCGGCCCAGAAGCTGGTCACGTCGGCCCGCTCGGCGGCGAAGTCGAACCAAGCCCGGAACGTGTTGTCGAAAAAAATCCCATGCGCGATGCGCTGGTGCAGCACGTGGAAAAACGGAATATTTTTATAGAGCGGGTCGGTGCCTTTTTTGTAGCCGTAGGTGTCGGACCCCCAGTTCTGAAACCGCTGGCCGCGCAGGTTCATGTTGGCGGGCTTGTCGCCGAGGCCGTAGTAGCAGACCCCGCTGGGCACCTGCTGGCTCATCTTAACGATGTCGTTGCCGGCCTCGTCGTCGTGCTGCCAGTGGAAGCCCCGCTCGTCGGCCGCGAGCACGTTGCCCGAGCGGTCGAGCACCCGCGTACGCAGCGAGTCCTTGTTTATCAGGCAGATGAGCCGGGCAGTAGTCAGGCGGTAGTGGTCCGACTTTTCCTTGAATTCCAGAAACGTCGGCACGGCCGGGCGCGTGGGGTGGGCATCGGCCTCGTCGGGCACGGCGTAGCTGAAATCCGGCTCGGCGGCCGCGCCTGGCGTGAGGTAGCGGAAGCGTAAAATCTTATCACTCAGCACGTGCAGCCGCAGCCGGGTGCCATTTTCGGTGGTGAAGGTGAAGAGGTGGTCGTGGGTTTGCTCGACGTGGCGCACTGCGCCGGGCACCTGCTCCTGACCGCTTTGGGCGGTCAGGTCGTTGAGCATGTAATTGTTTTCCTGTACCAGGTTGGCGGCCATACGGGGCGAAAATTTGCGAAAAATAGTGACGGGGTCGCGCAAGAGCGCGAGCGGATTCAGGCTGGTCGGCGAACGGGCTGGGGGCCGGGTTGCCGTGCGTTTAAGCTCGCAAGATACCAGCCGACGCGGGCACGACAGGCAGTCCGGCGGGTGGAACGAAGTGTTCGCAACGTGTGCCCGCCGCGCCGGGTTATCGGTTTTTGCCAGCCGCCGAGCTTGATAACCGGCCGCCGTGCCGTACTTGGCAACTGGTAGCGCCCTTTCGCGGAGCGCGCCCCGCTCCTACCCCGCGCCGCCCGCTTCATGCCCCTATTTTCTGCCGCCGACCCTGCCGCTGACTCCGCCGCCCCGCTGCCCGTGCTCGTGTTGGCCTGGGACGAAGCCGCGCCCGCCACGCGGGTGCTGCTCACGGCCCTCGACACCAACCCCGCCACCGCCCGCGCCCTGCTGCTGGTGCCCCACGCGGCGGTTTTTGCCTCAGCCGCCGTCGCCAGCACCGCAGCTCAACCAACTACCGTGGCCTCCGCGTCGGCTACCCAAGCAGTAATTATTCCCTCGTGGCCCGCTCTCGGGCAGGCTATCACCGCCGATAACGCTGCTGAGCTACCCGATTCCGCCACCCCGCCGGGGTCTGAGTTCGCACCATTCTCATTGACCACCGACGCGCCGCCCGCAGCCGCTTACACCACCGTGCGGGTGTTGCGGCTCAGCGATTTCACCTTGGCCGAGCTGGCCGCCCGCGCCGGTCAGTCGCTGCCCGTCATCGGGGGCCGCAGCCAGGCCACGCCCGCCGCCCCGTACCTGGGCAGCGCCGAAGTGGTTGATTCAGATGGGTTTTTTTCGCTGGTAAATCCCACGTCGCCGGAGCCAACTGAAATTACCGCCCCTGTTCTGGAGCTGCCAACGGCCTCCCCCGTCGCCTCGCCCATCCTGTTGGCCGATGAGTCAGGTGCCCCAGGTGAGCCAGGTGACCTAGGTGAGCCGACGGCCGAAGCTGACTCAGCCACGGGCGTGCGCACCCCGGTCGATGCCTCCGCGCTACCTTCTCCGGCCTGGACCGCCGCGCTCGCCGCCCTGGCCGCGCCCACGCCCGAGGTGGCCACTACGGCAACTCCCGCCCCCGACCCGTGGCCACTGGCGCTGAACTTTGAGATTATCCAATTCGCTCGCTTGGCCGTGCCGCTGGCGTTGGGCGAAGCGCCCTTCAGCCTCATCTACGCGCCGAGCTGGCCCACCTGGCTCGCCGCCCAGGAACTGAGCCAGCGCACCGGTCAGCCACTGGTGCTGCACCTGAGCACGCTGGCCGCCGGCCCCGCGCCCGCCGATACGGCCGTGGGTTGGGCCGCCGAATTGCAGCGGCAAGTATTGCGGCAGGCCGATTTGGTGCTGGTCGAAACCTACGCCCTGGCCCGCCGCCTCTACCGCGAGCTGGGCCTGGCCACGGCCGCCGTGCGCGTGGTGCCGGCCGCCGAGCCGGCCGCCATCGTGCGGGCCTGGCGCGGCTTGGTGTCGCGCCGAAACGCCGGCCCCGAAGCCCCCGCGATGGCTGCATCCGACGAAGCCCCTGACCTAACCGACCCGCTCGCCAATCTGCCCGTCAGCTTCAACCGGCCAGCCGACGACCACCCCGCCGCCCCTACCGAGTAGCTTTGCAGCATGAGCGCCGCCGACTGGAATTTTGACTTTGAAGCCGTATTGGAAGGTGACCCCGCGCGGGGCGGCGTGTTCGCCGTGCTGCCCGCCGTGGCGGCCGACACGCTGCCCGCCCCCGGCCCCGAGCCGTTGCGGGTACGTGCCACGCTCGATGGCTTCCCGTACCGCGGCGAACTAACGCCGCTCGACGATGGCTATTTCGGCCTGCTCGTGCCGCGCGAGGTGCGCCGCGCCGTGGGCAAAACCGTGGGTGACACGCTTCGCGTAACCGTCGCGCCCGACCACGACGAGCGCGTCATCGAGCTGCCCGCCGACTTAGCCGCCGCTCTGGATGAGGGCCCACCCGCGACGCTGGCCTTTTTCAAAAAGCTCGACCGCCTCGACCAGCGCGCCTACGTGCGCTACCTGGCCGGGGCCAAGTCCGCTGAGCTACGCGCCAAGCGCCTCACCGAAACCGTGTACCGGCTCAGCGTCGGCCGCAAGCGAGAGTAGTTTTAATGGTTAATGGGATGGGGCGTTGTCATGCAGAGCGCAGCGAAGCATCTCGCGTGGGGTCGTTGTCATGCAGAGCGCAGCGAAGCATCTCGCGTGGCGCAGTAACTTCAAACGCTCGCTCAGCTGCTAACGTGAGGATTTACTGCGCCATGCGAGATGCTTCGCTGCGCTCTGCATGACAACGACTCCCATTAATCATTAACCATTAAAAGCTATCCGTTGCGCTGCTTCCACTCGTGGGCAATGCCGAGTTTCTTGGCCATGTCCTTGAACATATCCGGGTCGAAGTCGTCTTCGCCGGGCGAGTTGAGCTGCGGCTCTTCTTCGAGCACGGGGTAAGGCACCCCTTTTTTGGCTCCCTGAATCACGACCAACTCGGAGTTGTCTTCCGGATGCTTGCCGTTCCAGATGAGGCCGGCTTCCTGGTAGGCGTTGGGCGAAAACGTGTACAGCTCGCGGTGCAGGCCGTGGGCCATGAACTGACGGGCTTCCGGGAATTTCGCGTTCGAGAGCGGCGGAATGGGCATGAGCCGCTTCACGTCCACGCCGGTGAGCTTTTCCAGGGCCAGGGCGTAAGCACAGACGTGCAGGCCGCCGCGCACGAGCAAGTAGCCCACCATCGTGCGGGCGCAGGGGTCGGTCACCATCTCGTAGGCCCGAATCTTGTTGGCGCGCGCCCCGCATTCGAGGAAAAAGTTGTGCAGCAAATCGAGGCGCAGATTGCCCGAGCTGGTCACGTTCTGGCCGGTCCAGAAATTACCCATCGAATCGACGGGCAGCGCGGCCTGACCGCTGGTGAGGAAGTGGTACGAATTGCGGGCATCGGCGGCACCGGGTCGGTGCCGCGCTCCCCCCCCAACACGCTCGTATGGGCGAAGGTGAACATGTACTGGAACGGCGTTTTCCACGCCGCCGTCTGAGTAATGACGGCCCTGGGCCTGCTTTGGAGCGCCGCCGGCCTAACCTTTCTGGGCTTCGGGGCGCTGCCGCTGAGCGGCGCGGCGCTGGTGCGGGGGGCTGCGGCGGGGGCCGCTCGCGCCTGGCAAGAAGCCGCCAGGCTCCCGACCAGTCCAGTTGGTTTAGCTAACGCGCGGCCACTGCGACGGAGTTGTCAGGTAGCGCGCGGCAAACAGCAGGTTACCTTTACCCGCTCAACCCCGCCGCCCGATTTTTCCGCGCATGAGCGAAACCCTCGTTACCCTCCACGACAAGCAGTTCCGTCCCTACCTGCCCGCCGAGCGCCTGTACGCCGCCCTCGACGAGGTCGCCGCCCGCCTCAACGCCGACTACGCCGACCGCCGGCCCCTGTTCGTGGTGGTGCTCACCGGGGCGTTTATGTTCGCCGCCGACCTGCTCAGGCGCGTGGCCGTGCCCTGCGAAATTGCCTTCGTGCGCGTCGCTTCCTACGAAGGCACCGGCAGCAGCGGCCTGGTGCAAGAGGTGCTCGGCCTGCGCGAAGACGTAGCCGGCCGCCACCTGATTCTGGTCGAGGACATCGTGGACACCGGCACCACGCTGCACTACCTGCTGCCGCGGATGCGGGCGCTCGGCCCGGCATCGGTCGAGGTGGCCACGCTGTTTTTCAAGCCCGCCAGCCTGCGCCACGACGTAGCCCTGCGCTACGTGGGCCTGGAAATTCCCAACGATTTCGTCGTCGGCTACGGCCTCGACTACGATGGGCTAGGTCGCAACCTGCCCGACGTGTACGTGGCCGTTTGAGTCTAACCTGCCCGTTGGCGCCCGTCGGCCGGCGGCCCGGCCGGGCGTGGGGTCGTAACATTACCTTTGCGTTACGGCTTCTGAGCTGACCGCTTTTTCTCCGCGTTTTCTGCTTTTTTCTCTATGCTCAATATCGTCCTTTTCGGCCCGCCCGGCGCGGGCAAAGGCACCCAAAGCCAGAAGCTCATCGCCAAGTATCACCTCGTGCACTTGAGCACCGGCGATTTGCTGCGCGCCCAAATCGCGGCCGGCACCGAGTTGGGCTTGAAAGCCAAAAAGATAATGGATGAGGGTCTGCTCGTGCCCGACGAAGTGGTCATCGGCATGATTGACAATGCCTTGCAGAGTAACCAGCAAGCCGCTGGTTTCATCTTCGACGGTTTCCCACGCACCGTGGCCCAGGCCACGAGCCTCGACCGGCTGCTCGCCGGCCACGGCACCGGGGTGCAGGCCATGGTGGCGCTTGAAGTGGATGAGGAAGAATTGATAAAGCGCCTGCTCGAACGGGGCAAAACCAGCCAGCGCCCCGACGACCAGGACGAAACCAAAATCCGCCGCCGCGTGTCGGTTTACCACTCCGAAACGGCGCAAGTAGCCGGCTACTACGCCACCCAGGCCAAGTTTCACGCCCTGAACGGCATCGGTGGCATTGAAACCATCTTCGGTCAGATTTGCACCATCATCGACCAGCATCAGCCCACCGCGCCCAAAGCATCGGCCACACCGGCCACGTCCGTAAGCGAAGCGCAGGCTTGATTTAATCCGGGATTGCAACGTATGAGTTATGGGTTTCGAGCGCATAGCCCGAAGCTCATAACTCATTTTTCTTGTACCCGCCGCCCATCCTCTAGTCAACTCATAACTCTTAACTAACCGCATGGCTTCCAGCAACTTTATCGACTACGTTAAAATTACGTGCCGCTCGGGCAAGGGCGGGGCCGGCTCGCACCATTTCTTCCGGGCCAAGGGCCTGCCCAATGGCGGCCCCGACGGCGGCGACGGCGGCCGCGGCGGCCATATCATTCTCGAAGGCAACCCCCAGCTCTGGACCCTGCTGCACCTGCAATACCGCAAGCACTTGTTCGCGCCCGACGGCGAGGGCGGCGGCGAAAACCTGCGCTCCGGCGCCCAGGGCGAGGATATCGTCATTCAGGTTCCCCTCGGCACGGTGGCCCGATGCCGAAACGGGCGAGATAAAGCTCGAAATCACCCAGGCCGGCGAGCGGCGCATCCTCACGCCCGGCGGGCGCGGCGGGCTGGGCAACGACCATTTCAAATCGGCCACCAACCAGGCTCCGCAGTACGCCCAGCCCGGCGAGCCGGCCGTTGAGGAGCAGGTCATTCTGGAGTTGAAATTACTCGCCGACGTGGGCCTCGTCGGCTTCCCGAACGCGGGTAAAAGCACGCTGCTTTCGGTGGTGTCGGCGGCTAAGCCCAAGATTGCCGACTACGCCTTCACGACCCTCGTGCCCAACCTGGGCGTGGTCGCGTACCGCGACTACCAGTCGTTCGTAATGGCCGACATTCCGGGCATCATTGAGGGCGCGGCCGAGGGGCGCGGCCTGGGCACCCGCTTCCTGCGCCACATCGAGCGCAACTCGATGCTGCTCTTCATGATAAGCTGCGACGCGCCCGACATCGGGGCCGAATACCGCATCCTGCTTGGCGAGTTGGAGCAGTTCAACCCCGACCTACTCGACAAGCAGCGCCTGCTGGCCATCACCAAAGCCGACATGCTGGACGAGGAGCTGGAAACCGACCTGCGGGCCTCGCTCGCCCAGGCTGATTTGCCGCCCACGGTGTTCATTTCGAGCCTGACCAACAAGAACATTCAGCGGCTCAAGGATATGATTTGGACGGCCTTGCATGAGGAATAGAGCCGGCAGAATGAGTTTGTTTCTGCAAACTCAGGCTCTCGCCCGGCAAATACTTTTACTCACAATGACTTGACTGATAAACCTGGTCCGGCACGAAATCCTATCAGACTAAAAACAAGTTTGCTTTCTCAAACAGCGGGTGAATAAATTTGACTATCCGCTGACTGGCGCTTGCCTGTTGCTGACGGACACTCCAAATCCCGCTGATACATGATAAAAGCGCTACTATTGATTCTGTTGCCTGCAGCGTATTAGCTCAGCATTCCCCTTACCACGCGGCCTGAGGCGGTGGGCCGGCAGTAGGCAACGCGTTGAAAGCCCACGTGGGTGCGTAGCGACAGCGCTGGGTTGCGCTGGGGCGCATCCGCTACAGCTGATGGGGCCGGCGAGTGGGCCAGAGTCGAGCTTGTTTGACGACATCAACACCCGTTCCCGGCAGTTGGAAGTGGCCTCGCTTGTCGGCCACAGCCGCTCATTGGGGCGGGGCCTCAGCTACCTGAGAGGTCGCCAATTGGACGAATACAGCTACAGCGTGAACAAAGAGAGCCTGCTAAATTCGACCAGCTATTTCTTTTTCTACCGCGACTATCAGGCCATCGGGCTGCCGCTCAAAATCGGTGCCCTGCCCCCCCGAACCGGCGGGGCAACCGCGCCAGCGTGGCTTTGCAGGCCAACTTCGACCCCAAAAAGCCTATCTGCTGCCCGTTAATCGGGTTTTGGGTAGAAGATTTTGGTAAACCAACCCGTTGATTCCGCATTTGGCGATGGTCTAACTGATGGTGATTTCTATATTTTTGCTCATGGTAACGATGCAACAGCTGTGTGCCGCTTGCGGCAGCGAACATATCCGGCACAGTGGTAGGCACAGTGGTAGCTCGGACAGCCACGCCAAATACCAGTGCAGAGCCTGCGGGCACCAAGCCCGGTTCGTAACGGGCATCGCGCGCATGCCCAGCGCGGGTCGGCTAAAAAAAAGCCTCGGCCGCCCCGTCGCCCTGGCCGCGCCTACGGCCCAGGCGGGAGCAGCGCAAGCGGTGGGAGGCGCTCGAACTCGATGAGATGTGGACCGATGAGATGTGGCCTTCGTGGGCCGCAGGAAGCGCAAGGGCTGGCTCTGGCTGGCCGTCGAGCGGACCAGCCGACGTACCGTGGCCTGGGTGGTGGGCCAGCGCGACGCGGCCACGGCGCGGCGGCTCTGGCGGGCTTTGCCCCGGCGCTACCGCCGCCACTGCTGGTATTTCACCGATTGGTGAGAAGCGTACGGGGGGGTGCCCCGCTGGCGGCACCGCCGCTGCCCCAAAGGCGACGGGGGCACGAGCGTCGTCGAAGCCATCAACTGCGCCTTGCGCCAGCGGTGCGGGATGCTGGTGCGCAAATCATCCTCGTTCAGTAAGTCGCTCGCCAGGCATACCGCGCGCATTAAAATCGTGATTGATGATTATAATATTACCCTTAATTAGACCACTGCCAAAAAATTTAGGTAGCTATGGCAAACACGATTGGTTTGACTGGGTAATAATTAGGATAACATTGGTTTACATCTTTAATTTCTTTACCGATATCGTTCTACAAAAAACCCTTCCGACACCTAGCCGGAAGGATTTTTTTATGACCGCGAGCTGAAGCTCGCGCCACCTTCACCTACGCCGCCACCGGCTCCTGAATGGCGGGCGGCGGCGCGACATAGCTAGCCGTGGCCGCGGCGTGCTCGGCGGCTTTTTTGCCCTGGTCGTCCTTCATGTCCTTGCGCGAAAACGGTCGGATAATCAGCCGCAACGCCTGGTCGGAGCTGAAATAGCTGAAGGCCCAGTCCACGAAAGCCACCACTTTGTTGCGGAAGCCCACCAGCGTCATCAGGTGAACGAAGAGCCAGGTGAGCCAGCCGAAGAAGCCGCCGAAGTGGAAGTTACCCGGCAAGTCTACCACGGCCTTGTTGCGGCTCACGATGGCCATCACGCCCTTGTTGAAGTATTTGAATTCCTTCATCGCCTCGCCGCGCAAGTGGCGTTGCAGATTTTCGGCCAGCAAATCGGCCTGCTGCTGCGCCACCGGGGCCAGCATGGGCAAGCCCTTCGGCATCTCGTCCGTGACCATGTTGGCCACGTCGCCAATGGCGAAAATGTCCGTGTGCCCCAGCACCTGCCCAAACAGGTTCACCGTGATGCGCTTGTTTTTGGTGATGGCCTCGTCGGGCAAGCCCGCCAGGGCCGCGCCGTTCACGCCAGCCGCCCACACCATGTTCTCGGTCGGAATAAACTAGGTGTCCGAGTAATACGCCCGCCCGCTCTCGAACCGCTTGATACTCGTGTTGAGCCGCACGAGCACACCCAACTCGTCTAAATAGCGCCCGGCATTAACCTGCGCTTGCTTTGACATCGGCCCGAGCACCGCCGGCCCGGCCTCGACCAGAAAAATCTGCATCTGCCGCAAATCCAGCTCCGGGTAGTCTTTGGGCAGCACCGAGCGGCGCATCTCGGCCAGCGAGCCGCTGATTTCCACGCCCGTCGGCCCGCCGCCCACCACCACGATGTTCAGCAGCGCCTGCCGCTTCTCGGCATCGGTTTCAAGCAGCGCCTGCTCGAAGTTCTGGAAGATAAAGCTTCTCAGGTTCAGCGCGTTCGGGATGCTCTTGATTTGCATCGCGTTCTTCTCGATGCTCTCGTTACCGAAAAAGTTAGTCAGCGACCCCGTGCTCAGCACCAGGTAATCGTAGCTGATGTCGCCGACGCTGGTTTGCACGGTCCTAGCGGCCGGCAGCACGCCCTTCACGTCGGCCATGCGGTAGTAGAAATTCTTCTGACCCGCGAAAATTTTGCGCAACGGGTAGGCAATGCTATCGGCCTCCAGCGCCCCGGTCGCCACCTGATAAAGCAGCGGCTGGAAATTATGATAATTATTACGGTCAATCATGACCACCTGCACGGGGGCCTTGGCCAGCGCCTGCGCCAAGCGCAAGCCGCCGAAGCCACCCACCACAATGACCACCCGGGGGTGGGCCGAAACCGGCAAATTCGTATCCATAGTCTAACGGTATAATCGGCAAAAAGCTGCCCGCTTCCTTTACCATTAAACCCCGGCTTGGGTTGTAAAGTGCGCCCTTTTCAGCGGCTCAATCGTCGTTATTTTTCCGCTTGAACTCGCCGTTCTTGACTTGCTTGATGAGTTGCAGCCAACTGAAAGGGTTCAGCAGCGGGTTGTTGCTCTGCGGGTTGGGCGCGATGCCCATGCGGCGGTCCAGGTTCAACTGCTGCTGCTGCATGGTTTGGCGGTAGTTGGCCATCGGCCCGGCCGGCATGGCGTTGAAAATCTTCCGCATCAGGTCCGCGTTCAGGTTGTCGGCCGCCGCCGAGCCGCGCTCGGTGGGCAGGCGCAAAGCCAGAAACGCTTGCTTGAACGCCCGCTCGGTCGAATACGGAAACACCCGCACTTCGGGCAGCACCGTCGCGTCTTCCTTCAGGGAAATAATAACCGAAAAGCTTTGGCGCTGAAAATCAGCGGGAATGAGGATGGTTTGATTGCGGTAGCCGAGCGAGCGGATGACAACGCTGTCGCCGGCCAGCACCGGCATCGAAAAGAACCCATAGGCGTTGGTCGTCGTGCCCCGACCCGCGCGCGGCACATAAACCGTCGCGCCCGGCACGCCGAGCAAGCTGTCGCCGCTGGCCACGATGCCCGTAAACTGCACCACCCGGCGCTTGCCCTGCGCCCAGGCGCGCGGCGACCCGACCAGCGCCCCGGTCAGCAGTACCAAACTCAGCAACAACAAGAAACGACGAACGAGCACGGCAGCAAGGGTTAGAAACGGGAAAATGACAGGCGAGCGAACCCAACTTGGTGTCAGCTTTTGGCGGGACGTTAATTTCGGTCGAGCCAACCGCCAACCGCTCCGGGCCAGCAGCCAACCAAAGGTACGAATCCGCCCGGCGCGGCGGCCGGACTTTAGCGGTCCGCCGTTAGCGGTCGTACTTTTGGGGCAGCCGGTTTCGTCCGGTGCCTCACTCCGCCGAACGGTAGATGCGCGTTAAACATTTCCCGGTTGCATTCGGGCAGCAGCTTTTCAAGGCCCTCGGCGACGAGAGCCGCGTCCGCATCCTACACTTGCTCTGGCGCAATCAGGAAATGGTGGTCGGCGACCTGGAGCAGGTGCTCGACTTCACCCAGACCAAAACCTCGCGCCAGCTCGGTTACCTGCGCCAAGCCAGCCTGGTAGCCGTGCGCCGTCTCGATAACTGGATGTTCTACCAGTTGCGCGACGAAACCGCCGAGCTGCTGCATCAGCTGTTATCCCTGATGGAGCGCGACCCTCAGCTAGTGCGCGACCAGCAAACCTACCAAACCCTGTGGAACAACCGCGAGCTGGCCGCCTATAAGATTCAGAACCGCCGCTGGCTGCCGGTTTGATGCTTTTCAAATTTGAATCTGCTTGTAAACGGGTTGGTTAGAGAGTCACAACGACTACTGCCGTGTCATGTCGAGCTTGCCGAGACATCTTGCGCGCTTCGTTGCTAGCAGTTGATTTTACCGCACCACACGAGATGTCTCGGCAAGCTCGACATGACGAATAAACGACTTTACGAATGTTAGCCTACCACATATTCGTTTGCACCAACCAAAAGTCCGACGTGGGTGAGGCTGTCGCCAAAGCTTTGCGCAAAGAATTAAAAGCTCAGGGTTTGAAGTCATTCGTTCAAGATGGCGAAGAACATCACAACCGCGTCCAGACCTGCGACTGCCTCGACCGCTGCAAGCAGTGCAAGAAAGGCCCTGGCGCGGCGCTCGTCGTGTATCCGGGCGGCACGTTCTATGGCAATGTGGAGCCGCGCCACGCCGCCCGTCTCGTGCGCGAGCACTTCGCCGGCGGCCGGCCCGTGGCCGAGTTGCTCCTCCCCTCCGACCACTAAAGCCTCGCATGAAATCGTACCAGCACCTGTTTTTCGACCTCGACCACACGCTGTGGGATTTTGAAACCAACTCCGTCGAAACCCTGCGAGAGCTGTACGACACGCACGGTTTCGCCCGCTACGCCAGCTTCACCTTTGAGCAGTTCGCCCAGTATTACAGCGACGTAAACAATGCCCTCTGGCGACTCTACCAGGGCAATAAAATCAGCCAGCAGCAACTGCGCGCCACCCGCTTCATGCGGACGCTCACCAAGCTGGGCGTGCCCGAAGCGGAAATTCCGGCGAATATTTCGAGCGAGTACACAGACATTCTACCCCACAAAGCGGCCGTTTTTCCGCACACGCACGAAGTGCTGAGCTACTTGCAAGGACGTGGCTACCGCCTACACCTCATCACCAACGGCTTCAACGATATCCAAGGCATCAAGCTCGCTTCGTCCGAGCTGACCGACTACTTCGAAGAAATCATCACCTCTGAGCACAGCGGCCACCTCAAGCCCGACCCGCGCATGTTCGTCCACGCGCTGGAGCGCACCGGAGCCACCGCTCCCGAAAGCCTAATGGTCGGCGACAACCTTGAATGCGACATCCTCGGGGCGTTCAACGCGGGCATCGACCAGGTGTATTTCAACCCCGGTCGCCGTCGTCATTTCATGCAGATAACCCACGAGATTGCCAGTTTGGCCGAGCTAAAAAGCTTCTTGTAAGCTTTAGACCTTTGTTCTTTTCCTCTTCCCGAAACCCACCCCTTCCCTATGTCAAACGCCTTTTTCCGCGTACCCACCGCCCTCAACGAACCCGTTAAGGGCTACGCGCCCGGCTCCCCGGAACGCGCTGAGCTACAGCAAGCCCTGGCCGACCTCAAAAGCCAGCAGTTGGATATTCCAATGTACATCGGCGACCAGCAGGTACGCACCGCCCGGACGCTACCCATCCACCCGCCCCACGACCATCAGCACCTGCTCGGCCATTTCCACGAAGGCGACGCGACCCACGTTACCCAAGCCATCGAGGCGGCTTTGGCAGCGCGTAGCGCTTGGGCAAACCTGCCCTGGCAAGAGCGGGCTGCCATTTTTCTCAAGGCCGCCGAGCTGCTCGCTGGTCCCTACCGCGCCCGCCTCAACGCGGCCACCATGCTCGGCCAAAGCAAAAACGCCTTCCAGGCCGAGATTGACGCGGCCTGCGAGTTGATTGATTTCTTCCGCTTCAACGTGCGGTTCATGCAGGAAATATACCAGCAGCAGCCCGACTCAGCCCCCGGCGTGTGGAACCGTCTGGAACACCGCCCTTTGGAGGGTTTCGTGTTCGCGCTCACGCCGTTCAACTTCACGTCCATCGCCGCCAACTTGCCCGCCGCGCCCGCCCTCATGGGCAACGTCGTAGTCTGGAAGCCTGCCTATCCCCAAATCTATTCCGCTCACGTGTTGATGGAGTTGTTTCAGGAAGCCGGCGTGCCTCCTGGGGTCATCAACCTGATTTACGTGGACGGCCCCGTCGCGGGCGAGGTCATCTTCCGGCACCGCGATTTCGCCGGTATCCATTTCACCGGCTCCACCAAGGTTTTCCAAACTGTCTGGCAGACCATCGGCCAGAATATCCACCTCTACAAAAGTTACCCTCGCATCGTGGGCGAAACCGGCGGTAAGGACTTCATCGTCGCCCACGCCTCCGCCCACGCCAAAGCCGTTGCCACCGCCATCACCCGTGGCGCGTTCGAGTATCAGGGCCAGAAATGCTCCGCCGCCTCGCGCGTGTATCTGCCCAATAATCTGGCCGACGAAATTCTCGGCTACGTCAAGCAGGACTTGGCCGACATCAAGATGGGCGATGTCGAAGACTTCGGCAATTTCGTGAACGCCGTCATCACCGAAGCCAGCTTCGACCGCTTGGCTCGCGCCATTGACGATGCCCGCCAGAGCGCGGATGCGGAAGTCATAGCGGGTGGGCGCTATGACAAAACCAAAGGCTACTTCATAGAGCCAACGGTCATCCTGGCCAAAACCCCGAAATACGCCACCATGTGCGACGAGCTGTTCGGCCCGGTCGTGACGGTTTACATCTACGAAGCTGACCAGTTCGAGCAGACCCTAGCGCTCGTGGACAGCACTTCGCCCTACGCGCTCACTGGAGCCGTATTCGCCCAGGACCGTTACGCCATCGACGTAGCCACCAAGCTGCTCACCAACTCAGCCGGTAACTTCTACATCAACGACAAGCCCACCGGAGCCGTCGTAGGCCAGCAGCCCTTCGGCGGTGCCCGTGCCTCCGGCACGAACGACAAAGCTGGCTCCCTATTGAATCTCCAACGTTGGGTGTCGCCCCGCACTATCAAGGAGACGTTCAATCCGCCTACTGATTACAGTTATCCATTCCTGGGCGCAACACCCAAAGAAGACTTGAATCTAGATAAGGGTGGCTTTTAACACATAGCTTATCTTGATTGCCATGAACAGAAAACCCGCTCCTGATTATCAGGAGCGGGTTTTCTGTTTATGATTAGATTAAATAAGCCACAAATATTACGCTTAATCTCACGTAGCTCTAAACGCAACGAGACACTTGTTATTTACTGCGCTGGTAAAAGCGAATAAATAACAAGTGTCTCGTATTATGAAATTGGCGGCGACCGACTCTCCCACCGGTGAAGGCAGTACCATAGGCGCACCGGGGCTTAACGACTCTGTTCGGAATGGGAAGAGGTGAACACCCGGGCTAAAGCCACCATTGCTGGTGTGG